>Ga0208055_1000048_pt1 | contig 27609 bp, 22 predicted proteins | sample DeeseametaMP2159_FD_184174 | JGI IMG/M metagenome (GOLD analysis project Ga0208055, IMG submission 184174) | Marine microbial communities from the Deep Pacific Ocean - MP2159 (SPAdes) | ecosystem: Environmental > Aquatic > Marine > Oceanic | place: Southwest of Acapulco, Mexico, North Pacific...
CACTGATTTGATAGGCCGAATGCCCGAAGAACAACTGTATTGGTTTGCCAGTGCAGTAATTGCAATGGTGATGGCAGACGAGCATATTGATCTTCATGAACGCTCTTTCCTCCACTCAGCTATTCGAATAGTTCGGGATAAAAGAAAAATTCAGGAGCTTGAAGAGTATATTCTACGTTGGCAGACACCGCCGATTGGAGCAATGGATTTCAGTACAAAAGATCGAGATCATATTCTCGAGAGTCTGCTCAATATAGCTGCAGTTGACAGAAATTTTGATGAGAGGGAAGAAAAGTTATTGCGTGAAATAGCAGGATTGATGAAAGTACCTGAGCAGCAAATAGAAAACCTGATAGAACTTGGTCACAAGCGGGTGGAACAGTTCAGGGCGAACCAACTTCGCGCTCCAAATGTGAGAGCCAGGCTTTGATTAAAAGAGAATTAAGTCCGTAAAAACCGTACGTACTTTTATCCGGAAAAAATCAGACCAGCTTGAATATATCTCCCAATCCATCCCTGATCGAGCGGGTATCCTTCCAGTGACTTCTGCCTTCTTCCACAAAAGACTCAGAAGCAGGCTTGTCTATTTCTTCCGCAAAGATATCTCTGAAGGTTTTTGATGCAAGCTGATCAGTCTGAACAACATAACGGACCCCGCTCTCGTAGAGTTTCAGTGAATCCTCATGAGAGGTTGTGACAGCTAAAAACGGAAGATCAGGTGCTGTATGCCTAATGTAACCTGCGAGTTCCAGATCGGAATCTAAGTCACTTCCAGTACAGGAAACAACAACTTTTGCCTCACTAAGTTTATATTCTCTCCACACAGCCGGATCGTTAGGATCCGCATAGACCGGATCAACGTTGGAATCTTTCCGTGCCTCAAAATGTTTAATAATTTCTGGATCGCAGTCGATCAATAAAACGCGTTCTGGAGTAAGTTGCTCCTCATAAAACTCTCCTATCTCCTGAGCTATTTCGTTAAAACCCAGCAGTACAACATGGTCTTTCAGTACGACTTGCTGATTGTTTTCCAGGTCTAAGGCTGAAATATTTCGGTTTAATACACCAACAAGCCATTTGAAAGAATTATATAGTCCCGGTTGAACTGCATGACCCATGGCTGAGATAAGGAGTGAAAGAAGAATTACTGTAATTAAAATCGCAAAAAGACGATCGTCAAAGAGATTATATTTCCAGGCCAAAAGGCCGACAATGATTGAAACAGCTGATGACTGATTTACGGTCGTCCCGATGAAAAAGGCGGTACGTCCTTTGAGCTTTGTTGCATACCCGGTAATTATTAAAAAGAAAGGTTTGATGAAAACAACTAAAATCACGAGCGGGATGATTGCCCCCATGTTTCCTGAAAAGTTTTCGGCCTGAATTGTTGCTATTTCCACACCAAGCGTCAGGAAAAATAATGCTTGTCCAAATAATTTCAGTGGACCAACCTTGTCCTCAATGTCAAGCCTGTACGGCAGGTTCCCTACAGAAATTCCGGCGAAGAAAGCTCCAGCTTCAGGGGAAATTCCTATGTAACCGCAAATGGCCGCAATACCCATGCAGTATCCCAAAGCGCTGACAAACAAAAGTTCTGAGGAGCGTAATAAATAGCGCACAACTGGTTCCAGTACTACTTTTGACAGGATCATTAGAATAACTACCAAAAAAACTAATCTTTCTGTCAGCCATAGGTTGAATTCCATGAAAGTATCCGCTCCGGAAAAGAAAGTTGAGGAATCGGAAATTTGACTTACTACTCCAGTAGCACTTAACTTGGCAATGAAAACGATTGCACAAAGGGAACTAATTACAGCAATACCTTTTGAAATCTGGCCTTGTAGTGATTCTTCGGTTCCACTATTTTCCAAGGCAGTAAAAACAAGAATGCTTGATGGAACTGCAAGGCAAAGCGCAAAATAAATGCTTTCACTAAAGCCTTCTGTCCCTGCAAAACTAGATGCAGCCCAAAAATACAGAAGCAATCCCAAACCCATATAACCGACTCCATTGACAAGAATCAAATTCATCCTCTTAGTTATGTCAGCGAGGTTGAATTGCAGACCAGCCATGAATAGAATCAGCACAATACCAATTTGCTGGAATCCAGAAAGAATGGCGCGTATTCCATTATAATGTTCGTCAAGCTGATCAAGCGAGGTTTCAGGAAGTCCCGCAACACTAGCCATGATGTAGCCCATGATCACAAAAGACAGAATATTTGTCTGCTTGAGTTTCGTTAGTACTATCGTGAGCAGCATTGCACCTCCAAGCATAAGACCAAGGGGCTTAATGAACCATCCACCTCCACCTGCATACGCCGGCATTGCAGCAAAAAGTCCAACGGTTAAAATGGCCGGGAATCTGAAGTAAAGTGATTTAAACATAAGACCTCTTCGTATATTGTTTAGCATGAAATTAAACTTTAGCAAAAGCTTCGCCTAAACCCTCTTGCAGTTTTTTTGTTTCAGAAAAATGACTTTCACCAGCTTCACGGAAAGCTTCTTTGGGTTGCTTAGTTTCTTCCATTTCAAACATATTGCGGAAGGATTTTGCCGCCAGATACTCTGTTTGAATTACATAACGTGCACCTGCTCCATACAATTCCAAAGTTTCTTCATGCGAGGAGGTGGCAGCAATAAACGGAACGTCTGGAGACTGTTTTTTGAGCCAGCGGGAAATCGCCAATTCTGCTTCCTGTCCTCCATCCATACACGAGATCACCACTTTTGCTTTGTTAAATGCTAAGTTTTCCCAAACATCTGGATCGGCCATATTTGAGTAGTGTGCGTGAATGTTACTGTGACCGTGCTGATTTTCAAAATGTTCTATAATGTGCGGGTCTAAGTCCAATAGCAAAACTTGTTGTCCCCGCTGGGCGTAAAAATCAGCAATTTCAATTGCCAGCTCGTTATATTCCATGATTACTACGTGTCCTTCCATTACAAACTCTTCAGAACCAGACTCTGCTACGGCAGTCGATCGTCCATCCATGAAGCTCAGGAATTTGGAAAATGCGTTATAGAGAGGTTCAAGAAATTGATGCCCCAGTGAAGAAAAGAAAAATGAGATCAACACTACCAAAGTGATCACAATGAATAGATGAGGATCAAAGAGCTTGTACTGCCAACAAAGCACCGCCAGCATCAATGAAAATTCAGAACTTTGGTTAATAATGGCGCCCATTAGAAAGGAAGGTTTTCCGTTCAAACGGCTGAAGTACCCCAAAATAAGCATCAATGGGATAGTTAATATAACGACCAATATCGCAAGTATAAAACCTTCTGATAAACCACCCAGCATCTGTTCCGGTTTTAATTCGGAAATATCGAAACCAAGTCCCATAAAAAAGAGGATAATACCGAAGGCTTTTAGGGGTTCTACTTTGTCCTCAATCTCATGTCGATATGGCAGTGCAGCAAGAGTGGCTCCAGCAAAAAAAGCACCGATTCCTGAAGAAAAGTGAATAACCTCGCAAAGTCCCGCAACTCCCATACCATATCCCAAAGTGCCGATAAAGAGCAACTCGCCTGATTGTGCGAAAAACTTGAAAAGTGGATTGAGAAGATACTTGGTCACAAAATAAAGGACGATGGCCAGGCCGATCATTTTTGCAAAAATCATCGCAACTTCAACCCCCAGTGAAGCGCCACCGACTTTGTCTGGATTCAGGCTGCCGAGAATGGCAAGTGCTACTACCGCCACAATATCTTGCAGGACCATCAGTCCGAGTGCTACCTGACCATGTTCTTCAGCAATTTGGCCTGTACTTTTGAGTGTCCCAATTACCAAAATTGTGGAAGACAGTGTCAGGCAAAGTGCAAAATAGATCAGGGCAGGTGTCGCATTTTCCACCGGTAAACCCGCTGCTGCCATATAATCCGCGTCAATGCCGACGTACAGCAGACCAAGAGCCGCACTGATGCCGAACAAACCGATAATCTGGCCAAACCCGTTGATCAACAACAGTTTCCATCGTTTGATCAATCCGGGAATATCGACTTCCATTCCGGCCATAAAAAGCAGAAGAGTGATTCCAATATCAACAAATGCGGTCATCACGTCTTTGTTGATGACTTCCCTCACACCAAAGAGGCCTCCTAAAACTCCAACGATGATGAAAGCAAACAAACTTGCTTGTTTAGCGTAGCTCAAAATAATCGCAACCACTGCTGCAGCCAGAAGCATAGCCCCAAGTGGTTCAATCAGGCTCGTACCTCCACCTCCACCTCCGCCTCCTGCATAGGCAGGCAGGCCAAGTACAAATAAAATAAGGGTAAATGCCCCATGTCGCACATTGAATTTCATAAGGTTTTCTCCTGATTCATGTTTTCAATATTTGAAGCTTAAGTTTTCTCAACTGAATTTAGCAGATTGATTTGAATCATTATCTTCAGGTAGAAGCATTGCACATCCAGCTAAATTTGCAAGTTTTAAGATGGATATCAATAACAACAACTGAAATGACTTTATTTATTCTAGACTGCGCAGGTCTTGCTGATTAATAATATTTTTCAAATAAATAGTATCAAAAAGAAAATTTTGATGATCAATCTGCTTCGGGATTTTCGTTGAAAATGAGTTTTATGTCAAGAAATAACTGAAATTATTTTATGTAAGACTTTGATGCAGTCGTAAAAGCCCTTAAACCGTGTCATTTCGAGCGAAGCGAGAAATATTATATAAGCCACCACACTAATATCATTAAGATATTTATTTACTGTCGAAATGACTGTGTGGATTTCAGACTTTATTCAAGACAGTCAACTTTGATTTATAAGCAAAGATCAGCCCAAGGTTACTTGAGGATAGGACCACGGATTTTCTTTTTCAAAAGCACGAGCAGTACGAAACAACAGAGCTTCTTCAAAAGGCGGAGCTACTAACTGAAAACCGGAAGGTAAACCATTATCTGTCAATCCGGCCGGTACTGACAAAGCAGGAAGGCCAAGATAATCAAAAGGGCGTGTAAAGTGGCCGAGCAAAGTAAGATATTCGATGAAACCCGGATTTGCCTGTATGTTTGACTCTTCCAGTGTAGGAACAGGAATTGGCACAACAGGCGCGTGAAGCACATCCACTTTGTCAAAAACCTGCTTTAGAAAATCCTCCAAAATGACCTTGCGTAGTTTAAGTGCGTCTAGGTAATCAACTGCAGAAAACAACAAACCGGTCAGCAGACGTTCACGCGTCTGAGAACCGTAATCTTCCGGTTGTTCCTTCAACCAGTTTGCATGTGCGGAACTGCTCTCTGCACCGGCAATTATGTTGGCCATGTTGTTGCTGATTTCAAAATTCTCCGGTAATGGTATCTCAACAACTTTTGCACCAAGGCTGCGAAAAACAGCTAAGCTACTCTCCATTTCCCTCTGTACCTCCGGATGCAGTTGATCTAAAAAACCTGAAGGTCCGTTGCCGTATGTTGTCGGAACACCTATTTTCAAACCCTGAATTCCTGACTCTATCCCGGAAAGAAAATCTGGTTTTGGTTGATAGTAAGAAGTGGAATCGTTTGTATCTTTACCTGCAATAATTTGTGTGAGCAAAGCACAGTCAGCAACAGTTCTGGTAAGCGGACCGATATGATCCAGTGAAAATGAGAGCGGCATTGCACCAAAACGGCTGACACGTCCGTAAGTTGGTTTCATGCCAACCAGCCCGCAGCAAGATGCAGGAAAGCGAATTGACCCTCCTGTGTCAGAACCAAGTGAGCCATAACTCAAAAAACCAGCTACTGCTGCTGCCGGACCGCTTGAAGAACCACCCGGAATGTATTCCGGATTCCAAGGATTGCGGACATCACCAGTTATTTCATTGTGACCGGTCAGTCCGTAAGCAAACTCGACCATTTTCAATCTGCCGATATCCAATGCGCCGGCCTGGTCGAGTTTGAGCAGAGCTGTAGCAGTCGCATCCGGAACAAAATCCTTACAAATTTTAGAACCACACGCAGAGATTTTACCTGTACGGTAAAACATGTCTTTATGCAAAAGCGGTACGCCGTGCAGTGGTCCCGGCGAGATTCCGGAGGATAACTCCTGATCGGCTGATTCAGCTTCGGCCAGTGCCTGTTCCGGAAACAAACGAGCCACGCAATTAAGTGAGGGGCCTCGTTTTTCTAGTTCTTCCAGACTGTTCCTGACAACTTCCTGTGAAGATACCTCCCGCTTGACAAGTGCTTCGGAGATCTCAGTCAGGCTCATGCGGGACAAAGCCTCATCAACCATTCTTCTCCTCTTCTAGTTGAATGTCTAATTTATAAGCGGAAAGAGCTTTTCCATATTCTGCAGGTTCAGTTTCAAATGAAAGGTGTTTCAAAAACCTTTTCTTAGTCCCGGTGAGGATTTTAACTGACTTCAAAGCAAATTGAACTTCCGGAACGTCGTAGTTCTGATCAAGAAAAGCAGACCATTTATTTTTCATGGGAATTTTTTAGTAAAGGGAATAGTTCAACTTTTCTTGCCGAAAAGCCTAGAGTCAGGTAAAAAGACTCTTTTAATCGATTATGCCAGTTGTCGGGTTAAGTCAAAGCCTAACCCGACATCTGTTTGTCTGAATTTAAAAAGAAAACAATTAACCGGAGGGTATCTTGGAAATAATTCCCTTGACGTAGTACATCATGCCGAGCATCTCGCCGTCATTTAAGGCTTTTGTAACACGAGTTCCATCCCGTTTGGTAAATCCATGATCAAACACATCCATTGTGCCGCTAAGGATTCTACCTTTTTCTCTGTTCATTTGTACAATCAGTGATTGTGGAACATCCGGATGAAAACTTGTCAGACCAACAATTCCGGAATCAAGCCCCCACCAGTCTGCACTGGATTTCCAGGTGCCGTTTTCTACAGCTTTTACTGCTGCAAGATAATAGACATCCCAGTTCCAGACTGCGGCAGTCAAGTGAGCCTCTTTACCATAGATAGCCATGTCCGTATCGTTTCCAATAGCATAAACACCATTTTTCTTTGATGTTTGCACTGTTGCTGGAGAGTCTGCCATGGTTACAATCACGTCCGCACCATTATCAATGAGTGCTTGTGCGGCATCACTTTCTTTGGCAGGATCAAACCAACTGTTGATCCACAAGACTTCCACTTCAATATTTGGATTGGATTGCTGTGCACCAAGTGTGATGGCATTTATATGCCGGATGATTTCCGGAATCGGCTGGGAGCCGACAATGCCTATTCGTCCCTTTTTGCTCATGCCTCCGGCAATGATGGCGGCAAGATATTTTGCCTGATACATGCGCCCAAAATAGTTACCCATGTTTTTGCTTTGCTTAAATCCGGAGCAGTGCAAGAACACCTTGTCAGGAAACTTTTTTGAGACTTTCAAAGTTGGATCCATGAAACCAAAACTGGTGGTAAAAATTATGTCGGACTTTCGTGCAATCTTTAAGATCTGTCCCTCAGAAGATCCTTCAGGAACACTCTCTACAAAATATGTCTTATGTCCGGCTTCCTCTAATGCTTTGCGTCCCAAGTCATGAGCATGGGTCCAACCTCCGTCTCCAACGGGGCCAACATAAATGAAACCAACACTTGGTTTTGCAGCCCAAGCAGACCCTCCTACCAATAACATGGTTAGAGTGGTTGATATTATTATTGAAATTAATTTTCTCATTTTATCTCCTAGAGAAAGGTTAAAAGAACCTCAAATCGGTTCGTTTCAGAATCCGGCACAAAGCCGGGTGAATCCGGCACAAAGCCGGTAGAATCCACACATAAGATCAATGTTTTTCACCTCTGAAAAAAACTTTTCCAAGTGCGGCAGGCATGACCTGGATTCCTCGCCGGTTATTCCGGATCGTAACCAAAGTCAGTACCAAGATCGTTAAAACATAGGGCAGCATTTTCAAAAAATATGGTGACATATCGATGCCCAATATTTGCAGACGCAGTTCCAGTGCGAGTGCAAGGCCAAAGAGATAAGCTCCCCCAAGGGCCTTTAGGGGGTCCCAAAAAGCAAAGATCACTAAAGCAACTGCAATCCATCCGCGTCCCGCAGTAATACCATCTACCCAAAACGGAGTTAATGCAAGCGGAAAATACGCTCCTCCAATTCCAATCAACATTCCACCACCTACAACTGCAAAAAAACGATAACTCAACACGGAAAGTCCAAGTGAATCACAGACCTCCGGTGCTTCGCCTATTGAACGGATGTTCAGACCAATCCGAGTTTTGAATAGCAGCCACCACGACAAGGCGACACAAAGGTATGAAAAATAAACAATGACATCCTGATTGAAAAGCACCGGTCCAAGCACCGGAATAGTATGTAGTCCGGGTATCGGAATCCGGCTTAAAGGTTCCACAGTTTCTCCCATCAGTTTGTCACCAAACAAACCACTTAGTCCAGTACCAAAAAAAGTCAGTGCCAGCCCTGAAGCAATCTGACTTGCCCGTAACATTAAACAAACTACCCCGTGAATCATTGACACAATTCCGGAAGCAAAAGCCGCGGCTGCTACTGCATAAAAATAGTTTCCGGTATACAACATCACGACAAAGGCCACTAACGCTCCCACGAGCATCAGCCCCTCCATTCCTAGATTGATCACGCCCGCACGCTCACTGATCACTCCACCCAGTGTTGCGAATAATAACGGCGTTCCCATGGCAACTGCGGCAATCAAAATTTGTATGAAAAATTCCATATCTTTTTGTTTTTAATTAGAACTCTTAAATTTTGCCAAAAACACTCAAAAACATTTATTTTATGAAACGTTTGATTTTATAAACTAATTCTTCTTGTACCATTTATTGTGTGCTTTTGTGTGTTTTTGGCTAAACCAAAAAACGCGTTATCCTAAGTCGATATTCAGTGAAAATATCAGAACCCAAAACTGTAAACAAAATAATACCCTGGTACAAATATACCATTGAAATTGGCAGACCGAATTCAATTTGCAAAACCTCTGCGCTGACAAAAACAATTGACATAAAAAATGCACTTAAGACAACACCAAGCGGATGATTTCTGGCAAGCCAGGCCACAATGATTCCCGTATAACCATAGCCGATGGAAATGTTTTGCTGCAAACGGTAATGAATACCTGCTACTTCGCTAAATCCGGCAAGGCCTGCAATGGCTCCACTTGCGGCAAAGACCAGGATAGTCAATGTCCTAATGTTAACTCCGGAGTAACGGGCAGCGTCAGGGTTGTCACCGGTCAGGCGGATTTGAAAACCAAGCTTGGTTTTCCATAAAACCCAGGCTACAATTGCTATAAAGACAAAGGCCAGAATAAGTCCGGCATGAATTGAAGTATTTCCAAATGAAGGAAGTTGTCCTGCTTCAGAAAATTCTTTAGTGATCGGAAAATTGTTGGTTCCCGGGTCACGCCATGCTCCAAACAACAAATAATCTATCCATGCAGCCGCCACATAATTCAACAGGAGAGAAGTTATTATTTCATTGACTCCAAAACGGGCTTTTAAGAATCCGGGGATGCAGCCCCAAAAACCACCGCCTATCATGGCCATGATGAGCATTAGTACAATCAGCATACCGTCCGGAAGTTGCCCGTCGTAATGTAAAGCAACCCAGGTCATGGCAAATGTACCCATGTGAAACTGACCTTCTGCGCCAATATTCCACTGCTGCATTTGAGCAGCAAGTGCTACGGCCAGTCCTGTAAACATTAAAGGTGTCATTTTAACCAACAGGTCCTGCCAGCCGTATTTAGTCAGAAAGATTTCCTCTCCAATAATCTGGAAAGCGGCCATTGGCTCAATTCCAGCTGCCAAGAAAAAGAACCAACTTATTAACAAGACTAACAACAATGCTGCGCCAAGCACTAATAATCGCGCCCAGGACGTAGCATTGACTCGCTTTTCCAAAAAAATTTGCATTCTAATGCTCTTGGATTTTAGAATATTAAAACTTTTTTAAAGAGCAGGAAACTAAGTTGCAGGAATGAAAAAGGCTCGCAATTTTTAGGAACCTTTCAAGAAGGAAGGTGGTTTTCTGTTATTTGAAAGTAGCTATGTATGCCGCGACATTATTAATAGCCTCATCATTGGCTAAAGTCATCGCCATTGGACGCATTTGCATTCCAAAGAGATCACCACTTTTTGTCCCTCGAATTCCAGCCTTGAAGTTTTTTAGCTGACGTACAATGTACCAATCCTGCAGACCAGTAAGTTTTGGAGAGTTAAGGGCTTTGTTCCCGCCACCTTTTGGGCCGTGGCATGTTTGGCAAATCATGTAAGATGCTTTTCCTGCTGTGGCATCCCCTTTTACTGTACTTTCTGAAGATTTTGACACAGGCATACTTGACAAGAAGGCTGCCATATCTGAAACCGCCTGATCATTGGCTAAGGTCAAAGCCATGGGCCGCATTTGCATGCCATAGGGGTCTTTGGGATGTGCACCTCGGACGCCTGCCTTAAAATTTTTTAGTTGACGTTCCAGATACCACGGTTCTTGACCAGCAATCTTGGGTGCGTTCAGAGCTTTATTTCCCATACCGTTTGCTCCATGACAGGCAGCACAAACCGCATATGCGGCTTTTCCTTTTGTTGCATCTCCAGCAGCACTCGCATTTTCAGCCGTCATAATCCCTAGGGCTAAAGTAATACCAACAACAAATAGTCTCTTCATTTTAATTCCTCTTCATGTGGGTCAAGAATTTTAGTAAGATACTGATATTAATTACTGCAGCATGTCATCCCGACCGAAGCGAGAGATCTGAAAAAGAGTTGATATCTTTTAAGATTCCTCACATACGTTCGGGTTGACACGATAAAACTCTTGACTGTCGAGTTCGCTTTTTAGCTAAATACTTTATCAGCAGCAAATCCGAGTAAGTTACCCGGCTTTTAAAATTTTCTGCCTGTTCAACAAACAAATTGAACGAGTGTAAAAATTTATAACAATCTTTTACAAAATAGGCAACAGAATTCTGTTTTGTTAGAGAATTCTTGAGTTTTTTCTGGCAAAATCATTCTAAGAGGAATTTTGCGGAAACTACGGCAGGTTCTGCAAAAAATAATGAGGAGCCCAGGAAGACTCCGTCAAAGAAATAGATTATTTTAGAGTGGAAATGTAGGCTGCCACATTATTTATCGCTGCGTCATCTGCTAAGGTCATGGCCATTGGGCGCATTTGCTGACCATAAGAATCTTTTGGGTCCGCACCACGAATTCCATTTTTAAAATTATATAGTTGTCTGACGATATACCAGTCATTTTGGCCAGCAATAGCTGGAGCATTCAGAGCTTTGTTGCCTTCACCATTTGCACCGTGACAGGTCGCACAGATTGCATAAGCAGCTTTTCCTGCGGCAGCGTCACCTTTAATCGTTGGAGGAGAAGCTGAACTTTTCAGAGTACTCACATAAGCTGATACATCTGCAACCATCTGATCGTTGGCAAGCGTCATAGACATCGGTCGCATTTGCTGTCCATATATGTCTTTCTCATGAGATCCGCGTATACCTGATTTGAAATTTGCCAATTGTCGGGCAATGTACCATGCTTTTTGTCCAGAAATTCTCGGTGCGTTTAGAGCCTTGTTTCCAGCACCATCAGCTCCGTGACAGGAAGCACATACTCCATATAAAGTTTTGCCATTTTCGGTAGAACTGGTAACAGACACTGAGGCTGGTTCAGCAGTACTGATCTTAGCAGTTTGTGTAATTGAAGGCTGAGCTTTTTCTTTAAAAGTTGACACATACAGTGCAACATTTTTGATAGATTCATCGTCAGCCAAAGTCATTGCCATGGGCCGCATTTGCATTCCATAAACATCTTTTTCATGGCTTCCACGGATACCTTTTTTAAAACTGCGTATCTGCCTGGCAATGTACCAATCTTGAAGTCCGGCTATTTTTGGTGAATTCAGTGCCTTGTTCCCCTCACCCTGTTCGCCATGACAAGCTATACAAGTTGCATAACTTGTTTTTCCACTGTCACTGTTTCCCTGTATTGTTGATTTTGAAGGTTCTCCCCTAAGAGTTCCAATAAAAGACACTACTTTTTTCAAGTCTGAATCTTTTACCAAAGTCATAGCCATCGGGCGCATTTGAATGCCATAAAGATCTTCAGAATGTGTTCCACGGATACCATCACGCCAGTTACGCAACTGGCGTTCGATATACCAGGCATGCTGACCTGCCAAACGCGGCGCTCCAAGTTTTTGATTGCCTTCACCCTCAGATCCATGACAGGAAGCACAAAGGGCATAAAGTGGTTCACTTACAGGTGCTTGAACATTAGTGACATTAGTGCTGGCTGCTAGGGTAACAGGTTTGGAAATTGAACTGCTTTTTAAAGACACTACAAAAACCGTCATGTCACGGACCGCTTCATCGCTTGCAAGAGTCATGGCCATCGGGCGCATCTGCTGGCCAAAAATATCTTTGGCATGGACACCACGAATGCCGCTTTTGAAATTATTTAATTGCCTTTCAACATACCAGTCAGGAAGTCCGGCAATTTTTGGTGCATTCAGTGCCTCATTACCCTGACCGTTTGCGCCATGACAAGTGACACAAACAGCATAAGCCAATTTCCCTTTCTTGATATCTCCTTTTACACCGGAGTGTTTTCCTCGACCGTTTAGGCTTCCCACATACACTAAAACATCATCAATGTCCTGATCTGTCAAGAGAGTCATAGCCATCGGACGCATTTGCATGCCAGTAATATCATTAATATGTGTTCCACGCACACCATTTTTAAAATTATTGAGCTGTCTAGCTATATACCAGGAATGTTGACCTGAAATTCTGGGAGCATTTGCGATTTTTCTGCCTTCGCCATTTTCTCCGTGACAGGCAGCGCAGACCTTGTACTTTGCTTCTCCACGTCCCATGTCTCCTTCTGCAAAGACATTTGTTGAAAATGTTGTTCCTAGAACAAAAATAATTATTCCTGAAATGTAATGTTTCCTCATGACAATTCTTTCGTAAATCATAACCTTGTAAGCTGTCTCAGTTCAAAAGATGTTTCTTGACTTTATGAATTTATATAACAACCGTGAACTCTAGCAAGATTTTGAAAAATTGGCAAATTCTTTGGCTTTTTTGAAAAATATTTTACCGATCAATCTGCATCTGTTTGAAAACGTGCTGAAGCCCGGCATTCTTCGAATGACTGTGAATTGTAACTGAATCCATTTCCAGCACGTACCCTTTGACGATCTTTCTCAAGCATCTGGCGGCACTCCAGATAATTTTTCTGGTTAAGTGAAGTTCCGCATGCATTGATTAACGAGAAAAAAATACTTAAAAGCAATGCAAACAGTAAAAAACGAGGAAAAGAGCTCACAAAATTATTGAACACAAAGAAACTTTTTGGTTTAGAGTTTTTCTGTTATTTGTTTTTCCTGCAAACGCTGAATGTGAAAAGTCATCCGCCGACAAAAAAAATCAATATCAGCTTCAGTCGTTGACCAACCCCAACTGACCCTCAGGCTTGATTTTGCTTCAGCACGAGAAAGGCCCATGGCCAAAAGCACTGGACTGGCTTCCATGGCTCCGGAAGAACAGGCTGAGCCTGTAGACACTGCAATTCCATCCAAATCCAGTGAAATCAAAAGACTTTCTGCGCTAATTCCGTGGCAGCCAAAGTTGAGAGTATGGGGCATACTATTTCCCAAATCAGTGTTTAGAAATATGCCTTTTATTTTATTGATTTCGTTTAGAATTATTCCCCGGAATTCTAAGAAGCGATCCCGGAGGGATGATTGATTCGCGAGGTACCACTCAACTGCTTTTGCAAACCCAACGGCAAGGATTACATTTTCAGTACCAGCTCGTCGAACACGTTCTTGTTTACCACCAGAGATCAATGATTGGAATACACTTCCCTGTTTAACAAAAAGCAGACCTATTCCACAAGGACCACCAAGTTTATGTGCAGTTGCAGAAGCAAAATTAACTCCAGATAAACTCAAATCCAATTGCATTTTTCCATATGCCTGAACAAGATCGGTATGAAATGGTATTTTATTTTCTTGCGCAATTTTACTTATTTCTTCTATGGGCTGGAGATTTCCAGTTTCATTGTTGGCAGTCATAACCGAAATCAAAGATGTTTCCGGACGAAGTACCTCTCGCAATTTTTCCGGTTCAACTTTTCCGGATGAATCGACAACCAGTTCTGTGAATTGAATGTTAGGTTGACCAGCGAGAATTCTACAAGTTTCAAGTACAGAAGGATGTTCAACGGCAGAGGAGATTAAATGCTGTTCTCCGGAAATCAATAATAATTGCCGGAGTACAGTATTGTTACTTTCAGTTCCACCGCTGGTGAAAAGAATTTCCTGAGATTTTACTCCCAAAGAATTTGCCAGGCTGTCTCTTGCTTCTTCAAGCAAAAATCTTGCGTTGCGTCCAGCCCAATGTGGACTGGAAGGGTTCGCAAATGCTTGCTGAGCAACTTCGCTCATCACATTTTCCACCTCAGGCAATAATGGTGAAGTTGCATTATGATCCAAATAGATTTTGGAATTAGACACTGGAAACTCTGGAAGAAATGCAAAAAGAGGATCTTAAATAGAAATTTTATAGTGGCGTACCCTCAGATCCGCCACAAGTAATCAGCCAATTAACAAACCGCCGTACTGAATGAAAAACGGAACAAAAACCAGGCTGAGAATAGCTGAAAGTTTAATAAGGATGTTAAGGGCAGGGCCGGAAGTGTCCTTTAAAGGGTCACCAACTGTATCTCCAACCACTGCGGCTTTGTGAGTCTCTGTACCTTTTCCACCAAGGTTACCTTTTTCTATGTATTTCTTGGCATTGTCCCAGGCTCCTCCAGAATTCGCTGAAGAAATAGCGAGAACGCCTCCGGAAACCAGAGAACCTGCCAAAATTCCGGCAACAGCGGGAACCCCAAACAGGAAACCCACCAAAAGCGGTGTGCCCATGATCAATATTCCCGGAGGAATCATTTCACGCAGTGCAGCTTCTGTAGAAATACTAACGCATTTTTCGTAATCCGGTTCTGCTGTACCTTCCATGATTCCAGGAATTGTACGAAACTGGCGGCGAACTTCTTCTATCATGTCAAAAGCTGCCTTGCCGACTGATTTCATGGTCATTGCGGAAAAGAGGAAGGGCAGCATTGCTCCTACAAACAAGCCGGTCAATACGAGTGGATCGAGCAGGTTAATACTATCCATGATTTTTGCCGATGGGTCCAAGAGATCTGCCCGTGTCAAAAATGCGGAAAACAAGGCCAGTGAAGTAAGAATCGCAGAGCCGATCGCAAAGCCTTTACCAATTGCTGCAGTTGTATTACCTGCAGCATCAAGTACATCCGTTCTGTCCCGGACACTTTCACCCATGCCTGTCATTTCGGCAATACCTCCTGCATTATCAGCAACAGGTCCGTAAGCATCGATAGTCAATCCGACGACCAAAGTACTCAGCATGCCTAACGCTGCAACGGCAACACCGTACATTCCACCTAGTGTGAATGATGCGTAGATACTTGCTGCTAACAGTAAAATGGAACCGGTAGCACTGTGATATCCAAGGGCCAGTCCGAAAATAATGTTTGTTGCCGCTCCGGTTTCAGAGGCTTTGGCAACTTCACGTACCGGTTTAAAATCGTGGGAGGTGTAGTATTCAGTCAGCAGTCCCACCAGTAAACCGGCGATTGAACCGCTCAAGAAACAGAAATAAATACCCATGTTGGTGTAAAGCTGGCCGCCGATTACAAAAGATTCCGGGAGTGCCCACATCGTGACAAAAAAGACGGCGATTGCACTCAGAACTGTGGAAATGATCAAGAGTCTTTTTAAAACTGGAGCCACGTCTTTTTCTTCGCTGACACGTGCGCTGAACATAGTCAATAAACTGGCCGGAATACCGACAGCGGAAATGAGAATCGGAAAGAGCAGTGCTTCCAGGTTTGTCGCAAATGCTACGGCTCCAATCACCAGTGCTGCACAGGTGCTTTCTGCCAATGAACCAAACAAGTCTGCACCCATTCCAGCAACATCACCGACATTGTCTCCAACATTATCTGCAATCACAGCAGGATTGCGGGGGTCGTCTTCCGGAATACCCTGTTCAACTTTGCCGACAAGGTCTGCACCAACGTCTGCAGCTTTAGTAAAGATACCTCCGCTTACACGTCCGAAAAGTGCAATGGAAGAACCGCCCAGACCAAAACCTGCCAGGACTTCCATCAAAATGTGTGGTTCAATCTCCGGCAACAGGAACTTAAGCAACAGATAAATTACGATCAGACCAAGTACTCCCAGACCGACCAGACCAAAGCCCATTACTGCACCGGAATTCAGCGCAACTTTAAAAGCTTCTGCAATGGAACTCTTTGCTGCCGTGGTGGTACGGGCATTCCCGATGGTCGCAATCCGCATGCCGATAAAGCCTGAAACAATCGAAATGACGCAGCCCAGCAAAAATGAAATTGCGGTATATATTCCTTCATTGACTTCCGGAGTATGGGGGTCATCAATCAGCAGGGCAATGACGATCGCAAACCCTGCCATGAAGTAAACCATGTACTTGTACTCTGCTTTCAAAAAAGCCATGGCACCTGTAGCGATAGCACCGTGAATTTTAATAAGCTTTGAGGCTTCTTCCGGATTATCGATCCCCTGTGTGAGTGGAATTCTGGAGACTTTGAGGTAATAAAAAAGTGCTACTCCAAGTCCAAAAAATGCTGAAGCTATGATGACTGTGATCATTAATTCTCCTGTGTCTGGGGCTGAAAAAGGAATCGCCGGTGTCCCTTCCCCAAAAAAAGAACGCTTGCGAACAAATTAAAAAATAGGCATTCTGCTCTAAATGTCTTTCCACACAAAAAAAGAGTAAACGGCAAAATAACTGGCAAATTGCTGCTACTGTCTTTGACTTAGTTTGTAGAAATAAATTCAAAACAATAATGAACACAACAATCATACATATTTCCGATTTGCATTTCCATACATATCCGCAAAATTTTCGAGATTGGAAATCAAAAAGAATTTTAGGTGCAGCTAATTTACTCTTTCGGCGAAAAAGGCAGTTTCCACTTCAGCGGGCAAAACGACTTGTTGAACAAATTCAAAAAATGAATTGGGACCATTTAGTAATAAGCGGTGATCTGACACAACTTGCGCTGGAAAAAGGATTCTCAAGGGCCAGAAAAACTCTGGAACCTTTACTAACAGATCCTGAGCGTGTGACAGTTATTCCAGGAAACCATGATCGTTATGTCAGTCAGGCAGCGGGAACAGATTTATTCAGCCAATATTTTGGGGAATTTTTTGGAAATAAAGAAATTCATGTGCGCAAACTAAACTCGGACTGGGTAATCATTGGCTGGGATAGCGCTCATCCAAACGATTGGTTGTCTGCTTCAGGAACAGTGCGCCGCAGCACTATACAGGCTACAGCGGATCTGCTGCAGAGCTGCCCGGAACAAACTCAGTTCATAATTGTCAATCACTATCCGCTGACCTTTCCTGAAGGCTGGAATTATGACAGGTTTCACGAGCTTTATAATCTTGTACCGGTGAGGGATTGGATTTTGCGACATCCACAAATCCGTCTTTATTTACATGGGCACATTCATAAAAATTGGATTCATCATCTACCAAGAGATTCTGGTCCGGAATTATTGCTGCTCAATTCCGCGGCTTCTTCTTCAAAACTACATTCTGAACAGAAATCTTCGTTTCACCGGATTGAGTTGGAAAATGGGAATGTAAAAGTTAGTCCCATTTTGTTGAATTGAACGATGCGCTTGATTTTAGTTGTTTTATGCTTGTGTTATTTGTCATTTGCCGGTGCGGAGGAACCTGAGAAAAAACTGGAAAATCTATGTGAAAAAGCCGTTAAACAGGAGACAGATTTTCAAGTAACAGGAATCTACGGTAGTCCTTTAGAGTCAGAATGGCACCCAGCGGCTGCTTATGTTTTGCGTAAAGAAATGCAGCGGTTTGAGGTACTTCAACGCGAATTTCAAAAAAAAACTGCAGCATGGCGTTTTGAATTTGCAGAAATGGTTGGTGGTAAAACTGTCGTTTTTGTTTATCATCTGCAGCGCCGGACAGCTTACTGCAGGGGGCCGAATGCCTTTTTTGTTTTGAGAAAATAACCTCCCTGAATTCTTTATTCAAAAATTTTGCTGAAGACTATGTAAATTTAGGCAGATTATACTTGCATAAGTCAAAATCTGAATTGGATTTTTTTCTTGTATATGTAGACTAAGATAAATTTTTTATCCTACAAGAATAGTTGGTGATTGTGAAGAACGTTATTGGGGGAAAGTGCTGAAAGAATAATGCCGCATGGTTTTGTTTTAAATACGTTCATCTAAATAATATTTTCAATTTTAAATTATATTTTCTCTGAGAATATTATTGGTTCTTTCCCTCTTGTTTTTTTAGAATAGAGCGAATGCCTTCTTTTTTCCCTGCAGAAAAAGCGATAATAAATGTGGCAGCAACAACGGCTCCAATGACAATAATATGAAAAATTAATAGTGTTATTCCATCCATATTCAAATGCTTTATAATAGCAGATAAGTGAGATTAAAGAAGGGATGATCAATAGGATTTAGTAAATAATTATTTTTTCATCTCACCATTTATACACCTTCCTAAGATATTTCCGTCTTTGTCATATTCTATTGCGTTCCATGGTTTAAATTCTCTGAATTCTCCCACATACTTGCCTCCTTCAGCAAAAATTATAGTACCTTGGCCTTGTGGCTGCCCATCCTTGAATTCACCTTCATACTTCGCACCATCAGAATAAGTGTGTGTGCCTTGACCACAAAATTTTCCATCCTTGAATTCTCCTACATACTTTGTTCCATCAGGTTTAGCGAAGATTCCTTGACCTTGTGGCTGCCCATCCTTGAATTCACCTTCATACTTCGCACCATCAGAATAAGTATGTGTGCCATGCCCACTATATTCTCCAAATAAGAATGCACCAACGTATTTTGTTCCATCAACATAAGTGCAGACCCCTTGACCATGAAATGCCCCATTCTTGAATTTCCCAACATATTTGTCCCCACCAGGTGAAGTTAGTGTCCCTTGACCATGTTTTTCCCCATCCTTCCATTTTCCTTCATACTTTGATCCATCAGGATAACTGGAAATTCCTTGACCATGATATTTACCGTCCTTGTATTCCCCTTCATACCATCCCACATCATTCAATAATTGATCTACTTGATTTCCAGACATTTTATTATTTTGTTAGTAATATTAGGAAAAAGATTTTCTCTTTTCAAGGAAACTTAGAATGATTCATTCCTTTAATAGACGAAATCGAATTGAAATAAATGTGGTATGAATAGCAGAGATTTGATTAGTTTATGTCTATCTAAGTTTACTTAGTGAATGCGTTTTAGCTGGCTTGCAGTATCTAACAGAATTTTGTTTCATTACAAGAATTAATTTAGTGGCCCTTGGAGCAAGTTTGTGACGTTTGAAGAATCTTTATATTAACTGGGATTCAATCAAAAGGAGATGATAGGTTAGCTTTTAGCTAGTTATTTACTGTTGTACTCCATTCACCATCATTCCATTTACTTTTCCATCTTTGCTGTATTCTGTGATATTCCAAGGTTTATCTTCTCTCCATTCACCTATCCATTTTATACCATCAGAAAAAGTGTATATCCCTTTACCATGATAAATCCCATGCTTCCATTTCCCTTCATACTTTTCTCCATAAAATCCAATGTAGACTCCTTGGCCATATAATTTTGCATCCTTCCAATGTCCTTCATATTTTCTCCCATCAGTGTAAGTGTATGTTCCTTGTCCATTTATTTTACCATCTTTCCACTGTCCCTCATATTTTCTCCCATCAAGATGAGTGTATGTTCCTTGACCATGTCTTTTCCCATCTTTGTATTCGCCTGTATACTTATCTCCATCAAACCAATAAAATGTCCCTTGACCCACCATTTCACCATCCTTGACCTCTCCCTCATATTTATTCCCATTAGTCCAAGTGATCATTCCATGACCTTCTCCTGCTCCATCATTCCATTCACCTACATATTTTCTGCCATCAGAATCGTTGTATGATCCTTGACCATGTCTTTTCCCATCCTTCCATTCACCTTCATATTTTTCTCCATTTGGATAAGTGAATGTTCCATGACCACAAGGCTCACCATTTTTAATTTGCCCTACATATTTTCCATCTTCAGTATTAGGATCAACATCCTCAAACCATCTTAATTCTTCTTTTTCATTCCTTAAATATAGAACCCCTTGAATACTGGACATTTAACTATTTTAAAAATTTTATTTATTCAAGATTTAAGAGTTTCACTTCATTATAAGAATCCTATTTCTTTTCACTAACCAATAAAATAAAATTAAAAATATTGAGTAGGAAATGAAGATGATTATTCTGTGTCCTACAACGTTTTGTGAAATTTATTTATGAATGCTAATTTTATAACATCAAATGGATTGGTTTGCAAGAATGGGGCTGAAAGGTTGTTGGTGGTGTGTCTAGATGTGAAGTATTTATGGTTTGAATCAACAGGAATTGATTATAATGCAGTTCAGTGTTTAAGGAGAACCAACTTTATAAAATCAATTGATCTGTTATAAAAAATTGTAGATTTTCGTTTCAGACAAATTTTATATATAAAAATTTAAAAGATTTCACACTTTTATCCAGTTAAGCTGATAATCAACACTCATAACAAAAAATAATTACAGTATAACTTACTAATATTATATGATTAAAAAAAATAATTTAAAAAAAAACAAAAAAAGTGCATTTTTTTGTTGACAACCTTTTAATAAAGTTATACGCTTGGCGTTCATTGGATTTTATCGGGATTTCAGTTTTTATAAGTATATACTAAGATTAAAAGTTAGCTCACTTATTAAATTAGCAAGTACTATATCCAATGAATTTGCTGGGTGAATAAGGTGTTTAATTTTCAAAATTGGGGTAAGAACAATGATTGAAGGAAGAATAAGGCATCTTGATGTTGCTAACCGCTCAGCATTGATTGTTGAGGAAAATGGCAATGAGATTACGGTCAATTTCGCGTTGCGAACAAATGTGGAGGTGATTGAAGATGAAACAGTTGGCCTAATGGGCGGGGAATTGGAAGACCTTGAAGAAGGATATGAGGTGGAGATAGAGGTCGCCTCTATAAACAAAGATGGAAGCATCATTTGTGATTCCATTGCCTGCGTTAGCTAATTTAATAAATTGAGTCTGAATACTCCGCTATAGATGCAAAACAGTCTCGGTTGATATAAAAGGCTACTCTTCCGCGGTAGGGTAGTTGTTTACAATTGCCGTTAAGGCTTTTTTAACGAGAACACTTTCTGAATGGAAGGAGATTGGGATATGGAAAACGAAAAAGGTTCGGACAGAAGAGGCTTTCTAAAAGGATTACTTGTAGCAGCGGGAGCCACCTCGGCGACAATGCTGACCGCAGGTAAAGCCTTGGCGAAATCAGAAGGAGCGATAGGCTCAGATACTTCCAAAGGTCCTATTTTATATCGACGGACTGAAGAGGCAGAGCGTTATTATAAAACCCTATACACCTAAAATCCTAAGGAGGATTATGAAACTTTCAAGAGTTATACAGAGTGAAGGGCAGAACCTGAATTCTGCTTTTACAGACAGCCTCCAACCCAGTGTGAGCCGCCGTGGTTTTATTACTGCTGCAGGAATGGGGATTGGATTAGCAGCTATGGGCCCTTCTCTAGTAAGGGAGGCAAAAGCTGCAGGGGCTGCAAAAAATCCACGTAATCTGACGCAAATAAAAACAATCTGCGGAAATTGTGCTGTAGGTTGCGGATTTATTGCAGAAGTTGAAAACGACACTTGGGTGAGCATTGAGCCGTGGTTTGAACATCCGATAAACCAGGGTAGCTTATGTTCCAAAGGTGCCGCAGCAAGGGAGCATGTGATCAGCGAAAAACGTTTGAAGTACCCAATGAAGCTCGAAGGTGGAAAATGGAAACGACTTAGTTGGGATACGGCAATGGGTGAGATAAGCTCCAAGTTGCAGGATATTCGGAAAAAACAAGGACCGGATGCCTTGATGATCCTAGGTTCGGCCCATCACAATAACGAAACTTCTTACGCCCTGCGTAAGTTTGCTGCATTCTGGGGTTCCAACAATATTGACCACCAGGCCCGTATCTGTCACTCCACCACTGTGGCCGGGATTGCTAATACTTGGGGTTACGGGGCAATGACAAACTCCATGAACGACATTCGAAACAGTAAATGTGTTTTCATTATTGGAGAAAATGTCTGCACCTCGCACCCTATAGCTATGCAGCATATTCTAACAGCCAAGGAAGAGAATAAAGCGCAAATCATTGTTGCTGACCCAAGATTTACTCAAACCGCAGCATTTGCTAATAAATTTGTGCAATTTCGTTCAGGTACGGATGTAGCCTTAATCTATGGCCTCATGAATGTTATCTTGAAAAATGGCTGGGAAGACAAGAGCATGATCAATGACCGTACTTATGGATACAGTGACTTGAAAGAAGAACTGAAGCGCTATGATCTTGAGACTGTGTCTGACATTACAGGGGTGCCTGTTGCAGATATAGAGCATGCAGCTCGGATGATGGCTGAAAACCGACCAGGCACACTCATATGGGCCATGGGCGGAACTCAGCATGCTAATGGTACCTCAAACACTCGATCATACGCTGCTCTGCAATTAGTACTGGGTAACATGGGCAAGCCTGGAGGTGGTTGTAATATATTCCGCGGACACGATAATGTCCAGGGAGCCACAGATCTTGGTGTGCTCTCAAATACATTGCCAGGTTACTATGGTTTGGGTGTCAACTCTGCCTATAAACATTGGTCGAATGTCTGGGGTGTGGAACATGATTGGATGAAGTCACGCTTCAAGGATGAGAAGATAATGGGCAAGAAAGGGTTTACCGTGGCCCGCTGGTACGAAGGTGTGCTGATGGATAAAAAGGAGCTTGGGCAGGATGTTAATGTCCATGCGGCCTTCTACTGGGGGCACTCCTGCAACAGTCAATCACAAATGGACCGAGTAAAGACGGCTCTGGACAAGGTGGAATTGCTGGTGGATATTGACCCGTTCGTGACCACCACTTCCATCCTGCCTGATCGTAAGGATGGTGTTTACATCTTGCCTGCTGCAACGGTTTACGAGCAAGCCGGATCGGTGACAAACTCCAACAGAGATATCCAGTGGCGCAACCAGGTTGTTAAACCGGTTTGGGAATCGCGCAAGGATCTCGATATAATCATTGACCTGGCCGAGCGGCTCGGCTTTGGAAATGAGTTCAAAAAGAACCGAAATGGAGCATGGAAACAGTTGCCCGAGGACATCACTCGAGAGTGGAACCTTGGCATGCGCACCATTGGGATGACAGGTCAAACCGTGGAACGTATGAAACGGCAGCAGGAATGGGGACATGCCTTTGACCTCAAAACTAAGATAGCAGAAGGAGGTCCTTGTGATGGAGAGCAATGGGGTCTCCCGTGGCCTTGCTGGACAGATAAACATCCCGGCTCCCACGTACTATATCGTACGAGCATTCCTGTGTCTGAGGGAGGTATGGGCTTCCGTGCCCGGTGGGGAACCAAGGCACCAGATGGCAGAACCTTGCTTGCAGGCCGGGGATCGGCACCAGTTGCCAGTTCCATTAATGAGGGATATGCGGAAATGAAGAACTGGAAGACAGATTTAACCGGTAAAGTCTTTGAAGAAGCGATAGCCAAAGGTTTGGCTCCGTACGGAAATGGCCGCGCCCGCTTCCATGTATGGACCTTTAAGGATGATCCAGTGCCGAAACACCGTGAACCTATTCACAGTCCCAGGCCGGACCTTATAACGGATTGGGTCACATACGATGATGTAAAGGATCATTATCGCGTTCCAACACTTTTTAAGAGTCTGCAGAAGGCTGATTGGGTCAAAAAATTCCCTCTGATTCTTTCTTCAGGCAGGCAGGTTGAATTTGAAGGAGGTGGAAACAGTGAGCGTAATTGCTGGTGGCTCGTAGAATTGCAGCCTGAAATGTATGCTGAGATCCACCCCAGGCTTGCCAACGATAATCGTATCAGGCATGGTGACTTTATCTGGGTAGAATCTCCTGAGGATACTGATTCCGAACCAAGCCGGATCAAGGTTAAAGCAAAGGTTACTAGAAGGGTAAGTCCGGACATGGTTTACCTGCCTTTCCATTGGGGCGGTGTCTTTAACGGAAAGGACCTGTCAGACAAATATCCTGAAGGGTATATCCCTTACGGAATGGGAGAGTCTGCAAATACGGTAATGAACTATGGTTATGACCGCATCACTCAGATGCAAGAAACAAAAACTGGTCTTTGCAGAATAATGAAGGCCTGATATCGGAGAAGGAAAATGGCAACAACAAATATAACCATCCCTACCCGTTCAGCCTCTGGACCAGAAGGGAAACACGCACCCGCAAGGATGAAGTTTTATGTGGACACAAAGCGCTGTATTGAGTGCGGTGGTTGTGAAATTGCGTGCAAGAACGAAAATAATGTTCCCCCTGGTATTGCACGCATCCGTGTGGTGACAGTTAACGAAGGACAGCCAGGGGAAACCAATGTAGCGGTTCCCTGCATGCACTGCTCCAATGCGCCGTGCGTCTCCGTTTGTCCGGTGGACGCTTTGTTCCACAGGGCCGACGGTATTGTACATGTCAATAAGGATACTTGCATCGGATGCGGCTATTGCCTCTATGCCTGTCCGTTTGGCGCACCGCAATTCCCCAAAGGATCTCCTTTTGGAAAACGTGGGGTGATGGACAAGTGCACATACTGTGCAGGCGGGCCGGAGGAAGCGTTCTCGGCCGCTGAGCAGGAACTGTACGGATCGAACCGAATTGCGGAAGGCAAGCTTCCTATGTGCGCTTCGATATGTTCCACTAAAGCTTTGGTGGCCGGCGATGCAGAAGAAGTGGCCAACGTGGTTCGTGCTCGTTCCGCAGCGCGGGGATCAGCAGCTGGAAGCTGGGGTTGGGGGACAGCCTATCCCAATAATTAGTCAAGTGGTCTGAAAATTGCTTCAGACAAGGTCAAATTAGTTCACGCCGAAGATGATGGACATCCCCGGCGTGAGCCTGCTTTTGTATGAGGCGTTACACATATTGCTACTGGGCTTTATCAAGAATCATATGGAAGATTCCTTGAATTTTCTTATCCTTCCCAAGTATCCTCGGAAGACCGTTACAGGTGCTTTATTAATGAGGCAGTCCAGACCCAATCGTACTGTAGTCAATCCAGCCTACGAGCAACTTTCAAAATCATTTTTTTCACAATCACGAAAGTTCCTTATTTCTAGGGGACTTGTTTTAGGAGGAATCAAATGGAATCGATCATCCTGATGAACTCAAAATGGGGCAATGATATTTTCGTCCCCATGTATCTCTTTTTTGGAGGATTAAGCGGAGGATTATTTGTCATTGCTGTAGCAGCTGATTTACTTGGGATTAAATTCAAGCAATTTGAAAAATTTTCCAGAATGACATCTTATTTAGTTCTACCTGTTCTTGCGCTGGCAGGAGCTTTTATTGCCTTTCACCTGGGCAAACCAGAAAGAGGAATATTATTCCCTTTTTTCTTCAAGAATTATGATTCCTGGCTTGTGATTGGGGGTTGGAGTGTTGGTTTGGCAGTTCCTCTGGTTGCGGCTTATGCAGCACTTTGGTATTACAAAATTGATGCAACTATTAGACGTGTTTTAGGGGTGATTGCTTTCCCTATGCTTGGTTTTGTGTCCTTTTACACTGGATTGCTTCTGAGCGGAGCAATGTTTGTCCCTTTATGGTCCCAGGAGTATTTACCATACTTATTTCTCAACTCAGGAGTCTTGACTGGATTGGCAGGATCCGGGCTGATGTTTGTACTGTATCAAACTTACGAAAGTTCAAAAAATTCAGACCAATCTTACGCTGGTCCTGTGGGACTTGCAACAGGAAATGTTTCGGCTCACAGCTCCAAATCTGAAGACTCGTCCGGAGTGTTGCGTATAATTGGTTACGCTATTATATTTTTTGTACTGGTTGAGTTATTTGAATTACAGAGGTTTATGCATCATCTTGCTTCTAACCCGGTCAAAATAGATAATTCCGGACTGTTTGTTGCCCCTAATGGTAGTATCATGGCTTATGAATACGTTACTCAGGGAGTGCTGGCCCCATGGTTTTGGTGGGGTATTATTATTTTTGGCTTGACCATTCCTCTGATTCTTACTTTTATTGAAATGATCTATGATAAGCTGATACAACCTTATGCTGACTGGATCTCAGGTGTCAAATTCGCATCGATCCTGTCTGGAGGAATTATACTACGATTTGTGATAGTTTGGGGTGGGGAACTGAAGGCTCCACTAACAGTTTTACCGCAGCTATTTCAAATTCCTCTTGGAGGATAAAATTGATGTTGATCTCTTTGGAAAAGTCTTACTGGACAGCAGCAATTGCGTTCCATGAATAAGATTTTAAATGTACTTCATCAAACAGTACTAGTTCTAGTTTTCCTGCCTTTCGCACTTCTGGCTGAAAATCATATAAATTTAAAGATTGGTGAAGAAGTTTACATTGAAAGATGTGTACTTTGTCATGGCAAGAATGGAGAAGGTTGGGACTGGGGAAAAAAGGCGGTCAAGCCTCCTGTTCCTGTACCCAATTTATTGAAAGTACTTCCACAAAGAACTGATGAATATTTGGCAACAGTTATTAAGTTTGGAGGTAATGCTGTTGGCTTGACTGATTTCATGCCTGCGCTAGGATTTAATTTGACGGATCAAGATGTAAATAACTTGATCGCCTATCTTCGAGCGCTAAAATTAAAAACAGCTGTTGACGGAGCTTTTTTCGAAAAGCAGGTTCCCCAATTTGATAATTTGTTGTGGTTACCCAAAAAGAGCGTTTCTCTTCTCCACCACCTGCAAGATTTGATTGTACCTGCAGCATTTTTTCGTCCAATAGAAGTCTCATTTACTGAAAAGAATAATAGGCAAAACAGGTTCTTTCAGCCGAATTTTCAGCAAGGGTTTGACTTGTTGGCCAATCAAAAAATTCTTAGAAAAAATTCGGGAAACCACCAGACTGGAGGATTTTTCCCCCACGCAATCAACATCGATGATTTTAATCATGACGGTAACCTTGATTTTGCTATTCCAGCCTCTGCTTCTGGAACATTAACCATTCTCCTCGGGGACGGTACTGGTGGTATAATTTCCAACCATCAATATCCTGTTGGTGAGGGACCTACATGGGTTGAAACTGCAGATTTTAACCGAGATGGCAACCTGGATTTCATTACTACCAATGCCGGTGCTGGGAGCTTGAGTTTGTATTTTGGCGATGGCAAAGGGGGTCTTTATGGACTTAGGGAAATAAAAGGAATCCATGGACCTCCAAGTGTAGTAGCAGAAGATTTTAACCAGGATGGCCTCCCAGATTTGGCTGTAGCTCAGGCAGGGCTCTCCAAAGTGGTTATTTTGATTAATGATTCGACAGGAATTCCCAAAGTCTCATATTCGTTTGATGTGGAGCGAGGCCCACACATCATTGATGGCGTTGATCTTAATCAAGACAAGATTACTGACCTGGTAGTGGGCAGTCTGGGCTCACATACTTTATCTGTTATCCTAG
>Ga0208055_1000052_pt1 | contig 26700 bp, 23 predicted proteins | sample DeeseametaMP2159_FD_184174 | JGI IMG/M metagenome (GOLD analysis project Ga0208055, IMG submission 184174) | Marine microbial communities from the Deep Pacific Ocean - MP2159 (SPAdes) | ecosystem: Environmental > Aquatic > Marine > Oceanic | place: Southwest of Acapulco, Mexico, North Pacific...
AAACAATACCGGGCAACTCAGGGGCAAAAAATCAAACTTGAGAAGCTCAATGCTAATTCTGGAGATAAAGTCCTCTTTACAGAAGTACTTATGGTGGGAGAAGGTAGCGATGTAGACATTGGAACACCTTATTTGGCCAATGCATCAGTTGAGGCAACCGTACTTGAAGAGGGTAAAGACAAGAAAATTGAGGTGATAAAATTCAAACGCAGAAAGAACTACAAGCGTACGTTTGGTCACCGACAATGTTATACTTTGGTAGAAATAACTGGGATCAAACTCAAAAAAGAAACAAAATCACAGCCGAAAAAAGCGGCAAAACCGAAAAAAGCGGCAAAACCGAAGAAAACGGCAGCAAAAATAAAAAAAGCAGCAGCAAAACCGAAAAAAAAACCAACAGCTAATAAGAAAAAAACTGAGGCAAAGGACTAATGGCACATAAGAAGGCAGGTGGCAGTTCCAGAAATGGAAGAGACTCAGAATCAAAACGATTGGGTCTTAAGAAGTACGGCGGTGAATTTGTCAAAGCTGGAAACATTATTGTTCGACAGAGAGGCAGCAAGTTTCATCCTGGAGAAAACGTGGGGATGGGTAGAGATCACACCTTGTTTGCTAAGGTGGATGGGCACCTCAAATTTGTGAAGAAAGGGTCGAGAATGAGACAGTTTGCTACTGTAATACCTCTTTCGGAATGATGGTGTTAAACGATCTAAATTGATCTTACCCCGCTGATGCGGGGTTTTTTTTAGATGGAGGAAGTTACGCTGTGAAATTTGTGGATCAAGCAAAAATTTCAGTGCAAGCTGGACGCGGGGGTAATGGCTGTGTCAGCTTTCGACGTGAAAAATACATACCAAAAGGTGGACCGGATGGTGGACATGGCGGCGATGGCGGCAGCATTACTTTGGCAGCCACCACTTCACTGAATACACTGGTTGATTTCAGAGTGAATAACCAATTCAGAGCCACCCATGGGGAGCCAGGACGATCCAAGAAGCGGACGGGTGGCTGTGGCGATGATCTGACTATAAAGGTTCCTTGCGGTACCAAAGTCTTCAATCAAGAAACCAATGAATTGATTGGTGATCTAATTGACGAAGGCGATTGGTCTTTGGTTGCCAAAGGCGGCCTGGGTGGCAAGGGTAATACACGGTTTAAAAGCAGCCGTAACCGCACACCCAGACAATCTACGCCGGGGACCGAAGGGGAGAGCAGGTTACTGTACTTGGAATTAAGTGTGCTTGCAGATGTTGGATTGCTTGGCTATCCCAACGCCGGTAAGTCAACCTTTATCCGTTCGGTTTCTGCAGCCAAACCTAAGGTTGCTGACTACCCATTCACCACTTTGCATCCAAATTTGGGAGTGGTCAGGATCGACCTTGAAAAGAGTTTCGTGATTGCTGATATACCTGGAATCATTGAAGGAGCCTCCGAAGGATCCGGGTTGGGAATTGAATTTTTAAAGCATCTCTCACGGACAAAACTCTTGCTTCACATTGTTGATTTGGCAGAAACAAAAGATTCTCAGGCAACAGCTAATAGCATTGAAGCCATTCAAAAGGAGTTGATGGCTTTTGATCCAGAGCTTGCTAAAAAAGAACGATGGTTGGTATTCAATAAACTCGACTTGATTACTGAGGAAAAAAAACAATCTGAGATTGAACAGGTGATTTCTAAGCTGCAATGGCAAGGACCAGTGCACGCTGTCAGTGCCATAAAAAGTCAGGGCACCAAAGAATTGAGTTATAAAATCATGCAAAGACTGGAAGAAATGACTGTCTGTGATTCTTAAGGTTTCAAGTTATCCTATGCCGTTTATTCATCGCCTACGGCATCAGCTTTCCTAAGGAATATAGAATCAATAAATATAATTTGGTGCCTCAATAGGAACATTATTTATCGCTGTTCCTTTGCCATAAGTCACCTGCAACCAGACACAACCGTCAGTGGTTACATTTCCATTTGCAATTCCTAAAATACTCATTGGTGGATGCTCGACATAAAAAAACTTGTTCACAGTAATCTCTTCAGCTTTTTTCTCAGGAGTTTGGTATGCCTGAATTCGTATATCACCGTTGAGGACAAAGTTAAACTGATGTGCTTGTCTATGATAATAAGCACGGCCAAATATAGTCTCAGCCGACCTTTTCCAGCCCGCTGGAATTTGCCAAATTCTGGCGCGAAACCCTCTGACTTGATCATCAACCAAGCGTTTGACCAATACTCCATTTGCAGGCTTGTATGCTTCCCAAGGAATGTCGCTTAGGGTGTCTATAATACGTGGAACTGTCCATTGTTTAATGTTTTTCCAATCGTCAGAATAACGGTCATCTTCAGGAATGACGGAAAACGTTTCCCCCCCTTCTTCCATGATTAAACAGGTGCCACCAACTTGTGAATCCAACCGTCCTTCCTCACCTCCATGGAGACTGAATGCAGGTCTGTCCAGAAAGATCCCTTCGCGAAATTGTTGGAATACGCCTGTTCGTTGAAGTGGACTTGTGTACTCGTTGTTAACAAAATCACCGCTTAACCAGTAGGCCCATTCGTGAAAATTGTGATAATGATTAACCCCACCGGGTGCGCCAATTGGAACCCATATTATCAACAGGCGGCCTCCAGTCTCTGGGTCGCTAAACAGTATTTTACTTTTCCAGCCTCTATCGTTGTATGGTGGAGGCCAAGGCATGTTATCAGTGTCGATAATTTTCACTGATGTGTGTGGTGCGCTACTGCTGGTTAAAGTTTGATATCCATTGTTTTGATCGGAGTGATGCTCACTGGCTTGTAAGGATTGAATCAACAATGGTGTAATTGACATTGCACCGGCAAGACCTAAACCTTGTTGGAAGAATACTCTTCTGGATTTTTTATTCATCTTTTCTCCGGAGTTATCTTGGATATTTTAAACTTGTACTATTCTGTGATTTTCCTACCTATAAGGCAAATTTGAGCCACTCCAGAACGTTCTTGATGGCTCATATTTTTTTCTGGAATACAACGGTAGTGGCATATCTATCATTTGATCAATAATAATTTAATTGTTAGTCTGAGATTCTATTTAGACAATCTTTTTTTATACAAATGGCAGTAGAATTACCAAAGCACGCCAAAGGCGAACGGCCTTATTTTTTTGACGATCCTGCGGTCGATAAATTGCTAGCTATGTTGCTAGCCATGGCGGGAGAATTGTCAGTATTGCGTGACCGGCATGATACGCTTGAAAGGATTATTGAGAAAAAAGGATTGATCACCCGCCAAGAGATAGAGGCCTATGAACCGGATAAAGATGCCATTGCTGAGCGTGACGCTAAGCGAGAAGAATATCTAAATCAGATTCTGAGGATCGTGGACGTTGAGATTTCTGGAATGGGCAAGAATGATCTATCCAATGAATGGCAAGCAGTCATAGATCGGGTCTCAGAGGAGGCCTAATTTTTTAATACATATGTAAATGTACAGGAGAGTTTAATGGAAATTCAAGACTACAAACAATACCCACACACAATCCTTCCTGAAACCACCCACGACGAGTTTGCAAGACAAGAGTTTGTGAAATCACTCAAACTGCACCTGGCAACCAATGTCTCACCTAAAAATCAGGTAATCTACAATCAGGTGGTTAAACCGAAATTCGAAAAGAAGCATGGCCGATTCCCCAAGGACCGACATGAGGTCCGCCAAGAGATGAACCAGCAACCCTACTATAGATTGTGGAGTTCAATGCTTAGGAGCAGTCAGGAAATGATGTGGTCTTCATGCCAAATACCGGTAGCTCGCCAACTTAAAAAGCTTATAGCAGCCTCAAAACAAGATGGAGTTAAGCTGGGAAGTCTCAAATTGAATCCAGATTTGGAGATCCCTAAATACCACTCCGCCGTTGATATTCATTGCCAGCCCGGTGCTTACCATACAGAGGTGTGTGAAGATGATGTTGCCGCTGGAGCTATTTACGATTCGGCAGTTTATGTTTATGCAATGGGTAGGATGGGTCCGTTTAACAACGATATGGGAGCTAGCCAGTGTGAGTACATCAAGGCAGAATATCCAGATCTGCAACCTAAGCGAATTCTTGATCTAGGATGTGCTGTAGGACACAGCACCCTTCCCTATGTTGATGCCTTTCCAGATGCTGAAGTCTATGCCATTGATGTTGCCGCACCAATGCTTCGATACGCTCACACACGTGCAGAGTCTCTCGGAAAAAAAGTTCATTTTTCCCAGCAGAATGCTGAAAAACTGGATTTCGAAGATGGTTATTTTGATCTCATTGTGTCCCATATATTCCTCCATGAGACTTCCGCCAAAGCTTTGAGGAACTCGCTGTCTGAATGCTATCGATTGTTGTCTGACGGGGGCTTGATGGTACACAGCGAAACCCCGCCTTACAAAGATATGGACGAATACGAAGCGTTCATTCTAGATTGGGATACCTACAACAATAACGAACCGTTTTGGGGCTACATTCACGACTTAGACATTGATGACATGGTCTCTGAAGCTGGGTTCAATCCGTCCAAAAATTTTGAAGCGCTGGTACCGAGTGCCTATGAGGCAGCAGAAGCCAAACGCACCTATTTATTCCAAGGCGGCGATTTTGGTGGTGGTGGTATTTGGTATCTCTGGGGGTGCAGGAAATAAAAAAATTAGCCGATAGCTTTGATTCGTTTGTTGAGTTTGCTCTTTAGATTGGCTGCTTTATTTTTATGGATTGTGCCTTTTCTTGCAAGAGAATCAATCAGAGGCTGGGCGCTTGCATAAAGCGCTGTTGCTTCTTTGGCATTGCCAGCGTCAGCTGCCTTGATTACTTTCTTGACTGCAGTTCGCATCCTGCTTTTCTGAGTAACATTGCTTAGTCTATGCTTCTCATTTTGCCGAACTCTTTTCCGTGCTGAGCTATTGTTTGCCATAATGTTATTATCAATGATTTTCTGATTATTTAAAAGGCGGTGTATTTTTTATATTTTAAGGGCTGTTGTCAATAGTAAATTAACATTTTGAATGATTTAGTTGTCAACAGAAACATCGGTTAATATAAATTCTTATGCAACAATCAAGCGATATTAACGAGACAAAGACTATGTTCCGTTCAACCGGGGTTGTGGGATTAATGACACTTTTGTCTAGGGTCTTAGGTTTGGTTCGTGACATCTTTTTCGCCCGTCTTTTTGGGACCTTCCCCATTATGGATGCCTTTTTTGTAGCGTTTAAAATCCCCAATTCATTTCGACGGTTTTTTGCCGAAGGCGCATTTTCAAGAGCTTTTATTCCAGTGCTTTCTGACTACAAAGAAAACCAAGATCAAGCGGATATACAGGAGCTGATTGATCGTACCTCGGGCACACTTGGCGCGATTTTGTTTGCCATTACTGTTGTTGGGATTATTGCAGCACCGGTGATTATTCTTATCTTTGCCCCTGGTTTTTTTGATGATCAAGCCAATGGTATGGAAAATCGCTACGACTTGGCAGTGGCAATGCTGCGATTTACTTTCCCTTACCTTTTGTTTATTTCACTGACAGCGTTTGCAGGAGCAATACTAAATACCAATAAACAGTTCTGGGCCACTGCATTTACTCCGGTTATTCTCAACCTAGTCTTGATCATTGCTGCCGGTTGGATTGCCCCATCGGCATCGAACCCTGGCCTGGTTTTGGCAATGGCAGTGTTGGTTGCAGGTGTTTTGCAACTGCTTTTTTTACTGCCATTTGTGCAACGGATTGGCCAATTGCCCAAACCAAAGTGGGGTTGGCAAGACTCGGGTGTTAGAAAAATAATTAAATTGATGATCCCCTCGATTATCGGCAGCTCAGCTGCACAGGTGAATCTACTGTTTAATACTTTGATTGCTTCCTTTTTAGCTGCAGGAAGTATCAGTTGGATTTATTATTCGGATCGTTTGCTGGAATTTCCAGTCGGGGTATTTGGGGTGGCACTGGCAACGGTGGTTTTACCCAATCTTTCAAGTAAAAGCGCGGGGCAAAACCAAGCTCAATTTAGGTCCATCGTGCAATGGGGTATCCGCATCGCATTGCTGGTTTCAGTCCCAGCAGCAACAGGATTATACATTCTCTCAGGTCCATTGATTGCTACCATATTTTTAGGCGGTAACTTTAATATCCATGATCTTTATATGACCCAATACAGCCTGATGGCATACGCTTTTGGCTTGATAGGCCTGTCCATGGTATTGATACTTGCTTCCGCCTATTACGCCAAACAAAATACCAAGACTCCGGTTAAATATGGCCTTATTGCCATGGCAACCAATGCCTCATTGTCAATTTTGTTTGTCACCACTTTGGTCCTGACCAACAGCCCTTATCCGCACATGGGTTTGTCGCTGGCTTTCTCTTGTTCAACTCTGCTCAATGCCCTCTTGTTGTTCAGAGGCTTGATCCGTGAAAGACAAATCAAGGTCGATCGGGAAGAAGTTGCTTTTCTGATACGCATTGTCGTTGCCACTGGGGCAATGGTGATGTTGCTTGTGATCTTCAACCCAGAACTCCCCGTTTGGCTTGAACAAAGCTTGGCAGGAAGGATAACCCATTTAATGAGATTGATCCCATCAGCGGTTTTGGTCTATGTTTTGGCACTGTTTTGTCTCGGGGTTAGAGCAAGAGACATTCGTGTTCAAACCAATCCTGAACCTTTATAATGGTTCCAAAATAAAGCCCACCAGAGGAATGACAAATTACAAGGAGACACTGAATTTACCAGACACTGGCTTTCCAATGAAAGCCAGTTTACCGAATCGAGAACCATCTCTTCTGAAACAATGGTCTGAGAACAATCTCTATCTAAAAATCAGACAACAGCAAGCAGGTAAGGACAAATTTTTACTCCTTGATGGACCTCCTTATGCCAATGGTAAACTCCATATTGGACATGCTCTGAATAAAGTTTTAAAGGATGTCGTCATCAAATCAAAAACACTTTCAGGTTTCGATGCCCCTTACATCCCTGGTTGGGATTGCCACGGGTTGCCAATAGAACATCAGGTGGAGAAAAAAAAGGGAAAAGCGGGATCAAAACTCAATGCCAAACAATATCGAGATGCTTGCAGGGACTATGCCTTAGCTCAGGTTTCAGAACAGCGAGAGGATTTTATCCGTCTTGGTGTATTGGGTGAATGGGAAAAACCGTATCTTACCCTTGATCGGAATTACGAGGCGGAACAAATTCGGGCCTTTGCAACGATAGTCAAAAACGGTCATTTGGTCTATGGGCATAAACCTGTGCATTGGTGTTTGGACTGTAAATCTGCTCTTGCTGAAGCTGAAGTTGAATACAAAGACAAAGAATCTTGTTCGGCAGATGTTCGATTTAGGGTTATTGATACCAACGAATTTTTGACCAGAACCGGATTGAATTTAGACCAAACGGATCGACCAATTTATCTTCCTATTTGGACCACAACCCTCTGGACGCTTCCTGCAAACCAAGCGGTTGTCTTGGGTGAGGATTTGAATTACTTATTGGTTGCAACTGCATCGGATCACGGTCCTTACTACGCGATAGTAGCAGAAGGATTGCAGGAATCAATTCGTGATCGTTGGCATGCTGAAAAATGGGATGTAGTGGACTCATTGAATCCCAAAGACCTTGAAGGTTTGATTCTTCAACATCCTTTTTATCAAAGACAGGTACCCATATTAATAGGAGATTATGTGACTCTAGAGGCTGGCACGGGAGCAGTGCATACAGCACCAGCTCATGGTCACGATGACTTTATCATTGGACAGAAAAACAATCTACCGTTGGATAATCCAGTGAATGACTTTGGGGTTTTCACTGAATCAACAGAGTATTTTGCTGGACAACATGTTTTTAAGGTCGAATCTGAGATCATCGAAAAATTAAAAGAGAAGAACAATCTAATTCATCAAGAGTCGATCAATCACAGTTACCCACATTGTTGGCGGCATAAAACCCCTTTGATTTTTCGCGCTACCCCTCAATGGTTTATCAGTATGGATAACAACGATTTAAGGGCCAATTGTTTAGAAGTTATAGAAACTGTTGAATGGATGCCTAATTGGGGGAGAGAACGCATCCAGGGAATGTTAGAGACAAGGCCTGACTGGTGTATTTCCAGACAGCGATTTTGGGGTGTGCCGATTCCTCTGTTCATCCACAAAGAAACCGAATTATTGCACCCGAAAACAGTTGATCTTCTGCATCAGATAGCCAATAAAGTGGAAGCGCATGGAATTGATGGGTGGTTCGAAGCATCCACTGAGGATTTTCTGGGAGAAGAGGCTGTAGAGTACAATAAAATAACAGACACTATGGATGTTTGGATGGATTCGGGCTTAGCACATCACGCTGTCAGCAAGAACCATGTTGATGTCCGCTTTCCAGCTGATCTCTATCTGGAGGGATCGGATCAACACAGAGGTTGGTTTCAAAGCTCTTTACTCACCTCCGTTGCAATGCATGCAAAAGCTCCATACAAACAAGTACTTACCCATGGATTCACCGTAGATGAAGCCGGTAAGAAAATGTCCAAATCCTTAGGAAATGTGATTGCACCCCAGGCTGTGATCAATAATCTTGGCGCGGATATTCTTAGGCTGTGGGCTGCATCAACCGATTACAGTAGTGAAATGAGTATTTCAGATCAAATTCTAAAACGGAATTCCGATGCTTACCGACGCATAAGGAACACCGCAAGGTTTTTACTGGGTAACCTGAATGATTTTGATCCAACCAAGGATCGGCTACCAGTCAATGAGCTTTTGGCTCTCGATCAATGGGTCATTAATCGATTGCATGAGGTTCAAGCCAAGATCCTTGAAGATTATAGTACCTATGCTTTTCACCGGGTGTCTCAATCACTGCATAATTTCTGCGTAGTGGATATGGGTGGATTTTATCTGGACGTTATTAAAGATCGTCTGTACACCACTCAGGCTGATAGTCATGCTAGAAAATCAGCGCAAACAGTTTTGTATCATACCGCCGAATCAATGGTTCGCTGGATAGCCCCAATTCTCTCTTTTACCGCTGATGAAGTTTGGCAATTTTTGCCAGGAAATCGAGCAGAGTCAGTGTTTTTATCAGAGTGGTATCAGTTGCCAGAAAAGCCAGATAGTCGAATCAATTGGCCAGTTATGGATGTCGTTCAGCAAACCGCAGCCAAAGCATTGGAAGTTGCTAGAGATGAAGGCGTAATTGGTTCTTCTTTGGACGCATGTTTAACCGTTTATGCAGACGGTGAGTTGGCTGAATTGCTTGCCTCTTTTGGGGAGGAGTTGCATTTTTTATTCATCACATCTGAGGCTACCTTAGCGTCTACTGTCAGCATACCCGAGGATGCAATTGCAGCCGATGGGGTTGCTGTTTCGGTGTTTAAATCCAAGCATCATAAATGCATTCGATGTTGGCACAAAGACGAGTCGGTCGGCCTGTCATCCGAACACCCAGAACTTTGTATCCGATGCATAGACAACGTAACGGGTCAAGGCGAAGTTAGGCTTCACTTCTAAGGGATGTTGAAGAGCAGAAGTTATTCCTATTGGATATGGTTACTGGTGGTATTCGCCATTATCTTTGTTGACCAGTATTCAAAATTTTTGGTGGTGGAGCGGTTAAATTTGTTCGATCGTTTGACTTTAACTGCATTTCTCGATTTTACCCGGCTTCACAACACCGGCGCCGCTTTCAGCATATTTGCTTCCGACTCCGGGTGGCAACGCTGGCCTTTGACTTTAATTTCAGCAGGTGTTGGGACAACTTTAATTGGCTGGCTTGTTCGCAACGCCGCCAAGTCTCCTGTACTGCTGAATACTGCTTTTGCTATGATTGCCGGCGGAGCGATTGGAAATCTGATTGACCGGCTAAACCAAGGCTACGTCGTGGATTTTATTTTGTTCCACATCGGTCAATGGCATTATCCGACGTTCAATGTGGCAGACTCGTGCATTACCATAGGCTTGATTCTATTCTTGATTGAGACCTATCGCTCATCAAAGCGAGCAAAAAAGATGACAAGACATTGATCCATATAGAGATTGCAGTTTTGCAATCTTCACCGTTGCCATTAGAATAGCTAGAGGAGAAGTTGTCATGGAAGGTGTACTGAGATTAAAAGCGAAAGTTGAGCAGAGACTCAGAGACCATCGTTTGCGCCCCACAAAGGCTCGAATCCGTATTGGCATGATGCTGCTTGAAAGTCCAAAGCATCTCTCCGCAGATCAGATTTTTGATAAGTTAACCAAACACGGCCATTGCATTTCCAAAGCCACCGTTTACAACACCTTAAATGTGTTTGCAAAACACGGTGTCGTCAACGAAGTTGCCGTGGACCCAACCCGGATGTACTACGATTCCACCACTTCTCCACACCATCATTTTTACAATACCGACACCGGTCAGCTGACTGATATTCCGAGAGAAAATCTCAGTGTTGAAAACATCCCAAGATTGCCAGACAACACCGAAATTGAAGATCTGGAAATAGTCATCAAGATTAAAAACAAGCAACCGAGCTAAACTTCCGTCTAAAATTGCAACTGGTATAATACCTCGCATTAATTATTCATTTTTGAGGAGATCACAATGGCACGCCATCGAGCGTTAGAAATGTTTGGACGATCGGGTAATCCGGCATTTAAAAATAAGGTTTTCACCCAAAGTTCGTCCGATTTCAGCACCTCTGAACCCATGACGTTGTCGGGTACGGTAAACAAAACCGGGTTGTACCTTCTGCTGTGTTTTATCACCGCAGCTTGGACTTGGAACCAGTTTTATGCCACCGGCGATCCCGCTTCCGTTTATGTTTATGTAATAGTTGGTATTGTTGGTGGATTAATTGCTGCTTTGGTTACAATTTTTAAACCCACTACGGCAGCTATTTCAGCACCTATTTATGCTTTGTTGGAAGGGTTTGCAATAGGTGGAGTATCAGCGGTGGTTGAAGCCCGTTACCCAGGGATAGTAATTCAAGCAGTTGGGTTAACCTTTGGCACATTGGCAGCTCTTTTAATGGCGTATAAAACCGGGTTGATAAAACCCACAGAGAATTTCAGATTGATGCTTTTTGCAGCGACCGGAGGGATACTGTTGCTCTATGTTGTAAATATCATCATGCGTTTTTTTGGCACTGAAATTGGTTTCATTCATTCCAATGGATTGATGGGCATTGGCTTTAGCTTGGTTGTTGTGGCTATTGCTGCACTTAACCTAGTTCTTGATTTTGACTTTATTGAACAGGGTGCAGAACACGGGGCTCCTAAATACTTGGAAGCCTTTGGTGCCTTTTCTTTGATGGTAACCCTGATTTGGCTTTATTTTGAGATTCTAAGGCTCCTGACAAAACTTTATTCTCGCAATTGATGGACGCTAACACAGTTTTCTTTGGCTTACTGATAGTTGGATCTCTGGCCATTTTTCTCTACTTCGGAAAATTTAGGGCATCAGCAAAACAACGGGAACGTAAGAATCGAATCGACTGGTCGAAATCAATGTTCAAAAAAATATTTGGGTCCAAGAAGCAGGACCAATGATCACTCTTGTTTGAATCACCATGGCTGAAGTTAAAAACGTTATCGCAGTAGCCTCAGGAAAAGGCGGTGTTGGCAAATCAACAGTCAGTGTTAACTTGGCACTAAGTCTCCTTGCACGAGGCGCCAAAGTGGGCCTGTTGGATGCGGATATATATGGACCGAGCATCCCGTTGATGCTTGGTGTTATGGATGAGAAACCGACAACTCCTGATAACAAGACATTTACCCCAATTCAATCCCACGGTCTGGAACTGATGTCCATTGGCTTCATCGTATCCGCAGACCAAGCCACCATCTGGCGTGGACCAATGTTGTCCCAAGCACTCAGCCAGCTCCTTCTACAAACCAATTGGTCCAGTCTGGATTATCTGGTTATTGATCTCCCTCCAGGTACCGGTGATGCCCAATTAACCCTTTGTCAAAAGGCCAATCTGACCGGTGCTATTCTGGTTACTACCCCTCAACAAGTCGCTTTGTTGGATGTGAAGAAATCCTTACAGGCCTTCAAAAAACTTTCAGTCCCTATTATTGGTTTGGTTGAGAACATGAGCTATTTTATTTGTCCAGAATGTGGGCACGAAGAGAACATTTTTGGAGAAGGTGCAACCGACGAGTTTCTCAAACACAACAAAATTCCATTATTGGGGAAGATACCAATTGAGCCTGCCTTTGCCTCCAGTGGTGATACAGGCAAGCCATTGGTCTTGGATTCAGGTAAAGATTACATGAAAGCCATCTACAACGATCTGGCTTCCTCACTTGTTGACCGTCTTGCCAAAATAGAGAAACCAACTCCTAAAATTGAAGATATTGCCGTTGAAATAACTGGTAAATAATTGAAGTGAGCACTAATTCAAATTAGAAATTTGTATCTCCTCAGAGTCAACCGGTAATACCACCATTGTGCCATCGTCGGACAGTGTCCACTCGTCAAACACATCAGCCACCCCTCTGGTAAATATATTTGCCATGATGTCATTGCGTGGCGATGGATTCAGATGGTAAAAAACCAGGTGTTTTACGTTGGCTTCGTAAGCAATGGCAGCAGCTTCAAGTGGTGTGGTGTGATAAGTGGTGATATCGTCCAAAATTTTAGCTGACATCGCCTGGCCATTGTTGAGCATGAATTGACTCATTGGTTTCAAGATGTGATTGGCTTGAGCCTCATGAAATAGAACATCCACATTCCTGGAATGGTCCGCCAAATTTTGACTGGGGCTGGTGTCTCCACTGATGACAATAGACCTTCCCTTGTAATCAAACCGATAACCTAGGGCCGGTTTCACCGGGTGGTGATCAACTTCGAAAGCTCTGATGGATAAATCATCAGATTCAATGATGACTGGGTTGTTCAAATCAATGGTGTGAGCCTTCATCCCAGCGACCTCCAAAGGGGCGATTTCATCACCGTGATGGGCATTGCGGAAGGCATAATCCAAGTTGTAGGCATCCTCGAACCCTTGCACCACTGAATCCACGCCCTTTGGTCCATAAACATCAAGTTTGGACGACCTGTTTTGTCTGATCCAGGTTTGTAAATGGAAAGTGGGTAGATCAGTAATGTGATCCGAATGTAAATGGGTCAGTAATATGGCCTTAATTCGGTTAAAAGGAATGGTCCACTGGAGGACGTTGTTGGCAGAACCTGCACCGGTATCAACCACATAAATGTCTTTGCCTGCAATTACTAAAATACAGGCTTCGTCGCGTGAAGGATGAGGCAGTGGTGAGCGAGATCCACAGACAATCGCGGTTAAAGAATCCTCCTTGGGCATGTTGTTCTGAGCAAGGTTTTGAATTGCATTCTCCAACAACCGATCCTGAACGCTGGGCACTTGAAACAAAAGGAGAACACCAAATGTCAAAATACCAAGACCCAAAAGGAATTTTAAAATCTTGTTGAATTGAAACATATTATTACTCCTTATTAATGCTACCAAACGAAGGGTATAATGCGATAACGTGTTCTTGATATGTATTCTTTGTAGCCCGGCAATGTTTCCTGTAGGATTTTTTCCTCGGCGTAAATTCGCCCAATCAATCCAGTGATTGGCAGGAAGCTGGCAATCAGTGATGCGTAACTTTGCAGCCAAAGTGCCATACCAAGACAAAACATTATAAATCCGGCATAAAAGGGATGCCGGACCAGCCCGTACAGACCGCTATCCCTTAATTCATGTCCACGGTCGGATTGGTCTGTGACAGCCGGGGTAGCAAATTCATTCTGATACATGGCAGTAAGCACAACTCCATAACCCAAAAGAGATAGAACCCCACCGAGGACTGAAATTGCATGTTGCGGTGGCACCAACAATTTTAGATGGAAGACATCGATTGGAATAAACACCAACCAACCGACTAAAAACACACCGAGAAACGCCGTCGCAATACGATCTGACAGAGGCCAGGCTTCATTCGTTGGCATCTTCATGCGAGCTTCAAGGTTTGCAGGAGCCTTAATTGCCAAGAAAACGGTAGAAGCCAGTGTGAGGATGAAGTAACAAAACAGAAATTGATTTGCTTCGGTCCATTCCAAGGTACCTGCTGGTATCAGAATTAGTCCTGCAATAAATGCTGTTTGCAGGGTCGCGCCGATCAATCCTTTTATTAAAAACATAAGAATCCTATTTTGAAAAATAATATGCTTTTATTTTTGTTTTTCTTTTATATCAGATTAAAAGCATTATTGAACTCTTTATCCTGCTCTTAGGTCAAAAAGTCAGCTCTATGGACATCATTGGGTGTTTGGTTTCAATTGTGAATTCTATTTACAGACACAAACACAGAAAAACCCCCTAGAATGTTACTTATGAGCTTATTTTTCTAGGGGCTCAACATACAAAACTAAGCTGTGATCAACAATTCTGTAACCTTTTTGATTAGCCACTTTTTCTTGCCTTCTCTCAATCATTTCATCCTCAAATTCAATAACCTTCCCTGTTGTTAAGCACACCATGTGGTCGTGGTGATGCTCCGGTGTTAACTCATAAAGAGATTGACCGGTTTCAAAGTTGTGACGGATGCAAATGCCTGCGCTAACGAATTGATTCAAGACTCGGTATATCGTCGCAATGCCAATCTCGTCAGCACTCTCAATGAGTTTTCTGTGGATGTCATCAGCACTTGCGTGCATACTTTCTTTGCTTTCAAGAATTCTAAGGATGGCTCTTCTGGCGCGGGTAACTTTGAGACCCGCAGACCTGATTTCCTTGTTTTTATTCATCCTATAAAGAATGGTAAAGCCAATTGACTAAATAGCAAGTTAGTCGGTTATTTTATAAGGCTTTTTAATTTCATATACAATGAAACCAAATGTCCTCTTTATACTCTTCAAAAATGAACACTTACAAAGTTGTAAAGCCCATTATGGTATTTTTGACAAAACTGCATAGATTACTGTTTAACAAATTCGGCCTCAGATCACTAGGCAGTTTGCTAGGAAATCCCATTTGCATCATTACCACGGTGGGTAGAAAATCAGGAAATCCTATAGTCATCCCTTTGTTAACCATCCCGCATGAAGATAATTATATACTGGTTGCATCTCATGGAGGCGCACCAAATAACCCAGCATGGGTTTACAATCTAATTCATGAGCCAAGAATAAAAATGACAGTTAAATCAAAGACATACAATATGTTTGCCAAGAAACTATCCGACGAAGAAAAAGAAAATATTTGGCCAATAATTATCAAAGCAGGTCCTTTTTATGATGAGTACCAAAAAAAAATAACGAGAAATATACCTGTTTTTCTCTGCAGCAAAGAATGAGTGAAGTGTGAGATCTTTATTTAAAAAATTTTTTGATCATGAAATATCTCGAAGGGATTTTGGGACAAAACTTCTAGCCTTGGGATTTAGTCAAATCGCAGTCAATAGCTTCCTGGGAGCAGCCGCTGAGGCACGTGAACCTTTGCCTGAGATGGGTGTAAAAATGTCAGGTACGGGTGCAGATATTCTGGCTGCAACCTTGAGAGCTGCAGGGGTGGATTATATTTTTGGCACCAGTGCCACGGGCATGTCCCCATTTTTTGATGCCTTAACGGTGAACAACGATATGCAATTTATCTCCTCAATTGCAGAATCACAAGCAACATCCATGGCCCATGGTTACGAGCTTGTTACGGGAAAAACGGCAGTTCTTTTTATCCCGGGCGTTGCCATTCCAAGTGCAATGAATAATTTATACAACGCTTGGAAAGACCGTTCATCAATTGCAGTTTTATCCGATGGTTCCAGCTCTAATTTTGCCGGTCGTAACGGTTTTCAACAAATGGATGATTGGTTAGACCCGATGACTCAATTCACCAAATGGCAATGGCAGGTCAACAACGAACGTCAAATCAGTGAAATGTTGCGAAGAGCCCTCAAATTGGCAGAAACACCACCCGGAGGCCCTGTTTATTTACGTTTTCCAGGATTTTTGTTGAGCAAACCCAACATTAGACAAACCATCTACCCTCAAAGTCGATTCAAAATTCCAATGGGGCTTTACCCCAAACCTGAATTGATTGAAGCAACTGCCAGGGCATTGCTTGAAGCCAAAAAACCTTTGCTTTGTGTCGGGCATGAAGTCACTCGAGCCCGAGCCAATAAGGATGTGTTGGAGTTGGCGGAACTGTTGGGTATAAGGATGGCACAAGGGTATAGCGTTTTTGGCGACATTCCGTTTCGGCATCCCTTGTTTTCAGGATTCTATGGATTGGGCATTCCCAGAGGATTGGCTAATACCGATGTTTTTCTTAATCTAGGAGCACCGATGCCAGACCCGACAATTTTCACAGCACCCGTCCCAAGCAAGGCCAAAGTGATACACGCAAGGATTGAGTACGACGAGATTGCCAATACCTACCCAACAGACATCGCCATTGCAGCTGGAATGAAAGAAACCGTCACTGCCATCATAGACAGTGTTCGGGCTTTAGCAACTGAAGACCAAATCAAAACACTGCGAGAAGAGAGATTACAAGAGAGTATTGAGATCAATGCAAAACATGAAGCCAGGAAACAGCAACAGGCAAAAGCAACTTGGAATTCAAGCCCAATTTCGTGGGAGCGAGCCTCATTTGAAATGGAAAAGTATCTTGACCCGCATGCAATCATTGTCTCAGAACTGGACACCAGGAAGCCTTTTGAATGGATGAACCTAGGCCCTGGCCCTGATGCAAAGTGGCTGATAGGAGGCACAACCGGTTTTGCCTTGGGTTGGGGCATCGGCGCATCCTTGGGCGTAAAAATAGGTGAGCCAAATCGACAAGTGGTTTGTTTGGTTGGAGATGGTGCCATGCTCTTTGGTCAAATTGAAGCACTATGGACAGCCGCTAGGTACGACATACCTGTGACTGTTATCGTTTTTAACAATTTGAGTTACGACGGTGAAAGAAATCGTATCTATCGAGGCTCACCCTTGGCAGCAAAAAAGGAAACGCGAGGGTTGTGGCGTGACATCAGTTGCTTTTTAGGCAATCCTGAGGTTGATTTTGTCGGTCTAGCTGATAGTTTCGAGATACAAGGGAAGCGAGCCAACAATCCTGAAGAATTTGTTGAGTGTTTACTAGAAGCAGCAAAAGTCACTGCCGATGGAAGACCCTTTTTGATCGACTTGAGGGTGATGCAATTGGATACAAGCGGCAAACCCACGGAACAGACGTGGCATCCAGATATTTCCATCGCAGCGAAGAGAATGAAAAAAATCTAGACTCCTCATAAGTTGATTGGGGTTGGGTGTTTTGCTACCGGTCTTGATCTAAATCAACCCGTCTTTTTTACTGCCCTCCAAGACGAGTGTCTGCTCCAGCCAAACTTTATAATTTTCTGTTTTCACGTCATCAATTAAATGCCATTTACCTGCAGCCTTTTCATGGTCAATTTCAACAACCAAATAGCCCCTATTTCTAAGATGAAGAAACTGCATACCCTCATTGAAATCAAGTTGCTTCTTCTCAAGTTCTATTTTATTAATCTTCACGTCATCCCAGAAGGAGGGTGAGGTAACACTTGTGGTGCCGAATTCGGCCCCTATGAATCTACCACTTGCAGTAACCAGATTGTGTGCCGATGAAAAATGCGTGTCACCAGAGAGGGTGATCAGATTGTTTTTGTGTTCTGCAATCATGTCATACAGTCTTGATCTTGCAACAGGGTATCCATCCCAGGCATCAAGGTTTCTTGTGAGCTCGGGTTTTATCGTTTGTTTTTGCATCGCCATATTCAATTCCTGAGAATCCTTGGATGATTCTTGTTCAATTAAATCCTTTGTTACAGACCACCTTTGTGGTGCCAGCATTACCTGTTGGCCAAGGACGGTCCAAGTTGCATTTGTTGTTTTCAATCGACGTTCCAACCACATTTCTTGATTGGCACCCAGGATCGATCTATTGGGCTCCAACAGGTCTTGGTGAAATTGTTTAGAGTCGAATTGTTTTGGAGTTTTATTCAAGATGTGTACGGGTTTTTGCTTTGTTTTCAATCCTGTGTAATTGCTGTATGACAATTGCTGATCGCGGCCAATCAGTCGTGTATCTAGCATATGCAAATCAACAAGATCGCCTATCTGGAAAGAACGGTGGATAAAACTGTTGTCTGATGCCGGTTCCCGGATCGGCATCCACTCAAAATACGCTTTGATTGCATTTTTTTTTCGATTTTCAAAGGTGCCTTCTGAACCATCGGTTGAATGATTCACTGCACCCAATCTCCATGCATCGTTACTGATTTCGTGGTCATCCCAGATAGAGATCAATGGGTGTCTTGCCAACATTGCCTGAGAATCGGGGTCACTTTTATGCTGTGCGTAGCGCTGGCGATAATCTTCAAGACTGTTTAGCTCGTATCTCGGGACGACTTCTCTGTTCAGTGCCTTTGCATCCTCGTCCCCAAAGACGCCCATGCCAAATTCATAAATGTAATCTCCCAGATGAAGCACAAGGTCGATGTCGTCCCTGTTTGCAATTTCTTTATAAACGTGAAAAAAACCCGCGGTGTACTTTGAGCAAGACATGACAGCAAGTTTAATCTTGTTGACTCGTTGATCGGGCAAGGTATGAGTTCTCCCAGTCTCTGAGCTGTGATTCCCAGTGAGAAATCGGTAGAAATAAGTTGTTCCAGGAGTTTCACCATTCGGCAATATCACATTTACTTTGACACAATAATCTCGCTGCTTATCGGTCACAGTTTCACCTTCGCTAACAACAGGATTGAAGTTTGGGTTGTGGCTCATTTGCCATTTAATCTTAATTGGCAAATCAGTTTCTGGTGTTACACGTGTCCACAGAATGATCTGATTGTGTAACGGATCACCACTGGCTAGCCCATGCCTAAAGGATCCACGGGAGTTTTTTGCAGTTGCAATAATGTGGGGGCTAAAGGCGGCAAAGCCAAGACCGTATCCCGCATTTTTTATAAACTTTCTTCGATCCATATTATTTTCTTCACTTTTTCTGGGCTATGAAGACTTTAAATTTTTTGTGATTTTTAGATAGCATCTGCTCATGTGTGCAATTTATTTTGTAATAATTAAATAATAGTTTACTATCTTAGTTGGCGATTTAATTGCCAAAATTAAAACAGTTTTTAATTAAAAATTACTAACACGAAATTAAAAATTACTAACACAAAGAGGGACTTTAAAATGTCTAGCAAGATCTATACTTCCGTATTGGCCGCATTCTTACTTTTTTCAACATCTTCCGTCTTTGCTGAGGTAGAAACTACTTCCTCACTCAGAGGTGTTGTAAACGTAGCAGGGGCAGTCGTATCAGCAACTCACACACCTACCGGAACTAGCAAGTCAAAATCAGTCAGCGCCGATGGCGAATTTTACTTGTCTGATCTGCTACTCGGTGGACCTTATGACATTTCCATTTCAGCACCGGGCTATAGAACGGAATCGTTAGGAGGGGTATTTCTGGTTTTAAACAAAACCACCGATATTACCGTTACCTTGGTCTCGAGCGATATTGAGGAAATCACCGTGACTGCAACGGCATCGGAAGGCTCGATTAGAATGGGAACAGGCACGTTCTTTGATCGAGATGCAATAGACGGAATTCCAACCGTCAATCGATCAATAGCAGATATTGCAAAAATGGATCCGAGGGTTTCTATCAATACAGGTTCCAGTAGGTATTCTGAAATCTCAGTGATGGGCGCCAACAATAGATTTAACGATTTCACCATTGATGGTGTCAGTTATAACGATCCCTTTGGGTTGAATGCCAATGGTTTTGGCAGCATGAGAAACCCAATTGGCATGGAATTTATTGACCAGATTTCAGTTGATATAACGCCTTTTGACGTCTCTCGAGGCAACACGACTGGAGGCTCCATTGCTTCGGTGACCAAATCAGGAACCAATGAGTTTCACGGAAGTATTGGCTTCATCGAACGCGATGAAGACAACATCGGTGATAGCCCTGACGGCACTGAGTTCCCAAGTTTCAGCGAAGAGACCAAATACTTCACTCTCGGTGGACCAATCATAAAAGACAGGTTGTTTTTCTTTATCGGCTACGAGGATTTTGCAGCCGCTAGCCCAGCTCTTTATGGGACTGTTGATAGCAACGCTCCTATCAAAGCAGACACTTTGACCACGGCGATGGCAGAAGAGATCAAAAGTATAGCCATGAACCGCTACGGTTATGACGCTGGTGAAATCTCCAACTTTGCCCTGCCTGAAACCAGTGAGAAAATGATAGTTAAACTGAATGCCAACATCAATGACGACCACAGGGCAGTGCTTTTGTATCAAAAAGACGAAGACCTGTATCCAAGAAAATACAATCGAGGCCAGACCGTATTCAGCAACAATTGGTACCTAAAACCCCCTGTAATCGATCGTACTTCATTCACTCTTTACAGCGACTGGACGGATCAATTGTCAACCAAGGTCAGGTATTCCAGTTATGAGTTGACAGAGGACGACCATTCAGTCGGAGACCCGTATTTTCCAGAATCTGCGATCAGCGTCGGAGGTGATACGGTTTATCTTGGCGGTGATCGCTACAGAGGCGCCAATTTCATCAATATTAAATCCGACTATATCAGCTTCAAAGCAACCTACGACCTAGGCAACCATGTGATCACTGGCGGTATTGATCTTGAAGATACCTCGGTTTATAACCTGTTCATTGCTCGGTACAACGGGGAGGTAAGATTCAGCAGTATTGCTGATTTTGAAGCCGGAACCTACAACTACGTAAGATTCCACGTACCACAAACCGGTATCAGCGACGTCGACAGTGTGGCCGCGATGTTTGATATTGAGAAAACCGCCATATTCCTTCAGGATAAAATTTATTTGGGCGATGTGGTTCTCAGTGTCGGAGTCCGATACGATGACGTGAAAACGCCGGATAAACCAATGCTGAATCCTAAATGGCCAGAAAGGTATGGTCTTAATAACAACGAAGCCTTTGATTACGATTCCATTCAACCCAGATTTGGGTTCAATTGGGATGCAACCGAGACCTTGTTTGGGGACAGGGATAGAATTGCAAGTGCCACCCTTAGAGGTGGGTACGGCTTGTTTTCCGGCAGGATTCCCAATGTTTGGTATTCAAATGCCTACACACGATCCGGTGGTCTGAGTGATTACGTCAGAGTCTATGGCTGGGATGCCGGATTGCCATCGTTCAGAGGTGGTGGAACTGTCGGCCCGATGCCTGCAGGCGATCCTTCATTTTTCTGGATGGGCCCAGGAAGCAGCTACACTATTCCATCAAGCCCTTATTTTAATGATGCCCAGGGCACCGACCCCAATTTTGAAGCACCCGCCAGCTGGAGGATGAACCTCGCCCTTGATCTGGTTACAGCCAAAGGTTACGAGTTGACCTTTGAATACAACCACGATGATGTGGATGCAGCCGTATTTTATCAAGAATTGGGACTAACATTGGATAGCCATCTCGCAGATGGTAGGGGTGTTTATTCTCATGGTCCTGGTGATTATTATATGACCAACACCGATAAAGGTGGAGCTGAGGCCTTCAGCTTTACCGTTAGAAAATCCTTTGACCAAGGCGTCAGCGTCTTTGGTGCGTATTCACATGTGACAGCCAAGGATGTGTACCCATTGACCTCATCACAAGCGGAGTCGTCATACGGTTACACGCAAAGATGGGATGGTGAGAATATGGATGCCGCACCATCGTCATTCATGGCTAAAAACAAGTTGATTCTGGGCTTGGAGTACAGAACCATGTTGTGGGGAGACAACGAAACCAGAATTTCTGCAATCTACATCAGAAAAGACGGTGAACCCTACAGTATCACATTTGATGAGCCAAGTTATAGCCCAGTTAGTGGCACAGGTTGTAATGGTTATTGTTCCAGTAAATTCTACGCCGATTATTCCTTGGCTTATATTCCAAGCGGACCTGATGATCCCAAAGTAGTATTTGCCAGCTCCTCAGTCGCTACCGACGTGATGGCGCACATCAATAACACTGCGTTGGCCAATTACAAGGGAACCTACGCTCCAAGGAATGGCTTTACGAATCCTAGTTACGACAGACTGGATGTTCGTATTACCCAAGAAATTCCGGCATTTCGTGACCATAAATTCATCTTCTACCTTGATCTTTTAAACGTTATGAACATGTTGGATGATCAAGATGGCCGAGTCTTTGAATACGGCTACAACAACAGTCGTCAGATTATTGTCAGCGGCGTCGACGGCGATGGTAAATTCCTCATTTCTGGTGTGGATGATGACGATAATTTGTATCTTCAAGATGGCGACGGTCAATCAAGATGGCAAGTGCAAATGGGATTGAAATATCGATTCTAAAGACTGTCTTCTTGACTTGAAAAAAAAGCCGCCCGTTTTAACAGGCGGCTTTTTTTATCAACCAAAATTTCTCAAACCAATGTAAAATATTGGCCCATGTTAGAAGTGGATCCCAAAAAACTAAATCTCATGGCTTTAGTTGCAATGCCACTGGTAGCTGTTATCAGTTCCAGTATTGCTATTGAGGTGGATATAAAAGCCACTGCCACAATCTTCGCCATCAATCTGTTACCGATGTTAATCAGTTCAGGAATTGGTGGTTTATTGCTGAGGAAAGCAAAGACCAATGCTGCTGCCATTGCTTCTATTGCAAGCCCTGTTTTAATGTCTTTTTCAGCCAGTGCTTGGTATTTAATACGGGTACTTTCTCCTTCCGTCAATGCCCCGGGAATCGAGCATTTGCGCTTACCTTGGATGATTTTCATCGGAGCGGTGGTTTTTGGTATTTTAAGTGTTCCCGTTGTCTTCAGATTAAATCGGGGACGACAATAACTGGCCGAAGGTATTAATAGATTTTCGTTATTAATCGCAGCTGTGGTTATCTGAGCAAGAAGTATTGTATAATTCTTCGCCTTATTTAAATGTTAAAGCGAAAGTGGCGGAATTGGTAGACGCGCTGGATTTAGGATCCAGTGGGGCAACCCGTGAGAGTTCGAGTCTCTCCTTTCGCACCACAAAAAACTGGTACAGCAATGAATGATTTAAACATTACCGTTACTGAAAAGCGTGGGCTGAAAAAAGAAATTCGAATTTCAGTGCCTTTTTCTGCCATCGAAGATAAGAAAACCCGTCGTTTTACCCAAATAGCAAAAACCGCAAAATTACCTGGATTCAGGCCCGGTAAAGTACCCGATAAAATCATTCATCAAAAATACGGCGGTAAGGTGATCCAGGAAGTATTGAGTGATCTTCTAGACAGCACTTATATTGAGTCCATCCGAGAGAAAAATTTAAAGCCAGCCGGTCCACCTGAAGTCAAGATTGATGAATATGTGGATGGTAAGGACTTTGCTTACACTGCGACTATTGAAGTTTATCCAGAATTCAAACTTAAAGGTCTGGAGAAGATCAGTGTAGAAAAACCAAAGGTTGAGATAAGCCAAAAGGACATCAATGCCATGATTGAAAATCTCCAGAAACAACGAGGAACATGGAATCCAGTCGAGAGACCGTCCAAAAAAGACGATCAGTTGCTGGTTGATTTTGAAGGAAAAATTGACGGTGAAGTTTTTGAAGGGGGTGTCGCAAAAGATTTTGTCATGACTCTTGGAAATGGGCAGATGCTCCCTGAATTTGATGAAGCATTACTCAATGTGACAGTCAATCAAGACAAAGAGATCCAATTGACTTTTCCCGGCAATTACCACAAAGAGGAATTGGCGAATAAAAAAGCCGTGTTTTCAGTTTCTGTAAAAGAAATTAAAGAATTAAAGATGGCAGAAATCGATGAAAAATTTGTTCGCTCGTTTGGCGTTGAGAGTGGTGATGCAAAAGACCTTATTGATGAAGTAAAAACGAGCATGGAGAAAGAGCTAAAAGCTAAAATTAACGACGAAATTAGACAAAATCTTATGGTCTATTTACGAGAAAAAAATTCAATTGAAATACCTGAGGTCATGGTCCATCAAGAAGCACATGCACTACAGAAAGATTGGATGAGCCAGGCCGGAATTGAGAAAGTAGAGGAAGCACCAGAGTTAAAGAATTTTGAGAAAATAGCCAAGGAAAGGGTACAACTGGGCCTTTTGGTTAATGAATTGGTCCGGGTACAGGAAATCAAAGTCGATCAAGATCGAGTGAAAATCAAATTAGAAGAAGTCACGAATAGGTACCCAAAACCTGAAGAAATACGTAAAATGTACGAGCAAACGCCTCAATTAATGGATCAAATAAGATCGGCGGTTATAGAGGATCTGGTCATCGATTGGTTAATGGAGCGAACCGAGTTTCAGAACAAGGAAGTGGAATTTAAAGAATTAATGAATCGGAGTTGAATTGACGCAATTGAATGAAGAGCTAAATCTAGTCCCCATGGTCATTGAACAGACCCCAAGGGGAGAGCGAGCTTTTGATATTTATTCAAGACTGCTCAAGGATAATATTATCTTTGCTGTTGGCTCTATTGAAGATCACATGGCAAATCTTATTATTGCGCAAATGCTCTTCTTGGAAAGCGAAAATCCAAGCAAAGACGTTTCTTTGTATATTAACTCCCCCGGTGGCAGCATTACCTCTGGATTGTCTATTTACGATACCATGCAATTTATTAAACCAGACGTCAGCACCATTTGTGTAGGTCAAGCCGCGAGTATGGGAGCAATTTTGTTGGCTGGTGGTACCAAAGGTAAAAGATATTCCTTACCCAATTCTAGGATAATGATTCATCAACCAATTTCAGGTTTTCAAGGGCAAGCTTCGGATATTGATATTCAAGCGAAAGAGATTTTAAAACTCAGACAACGTTTGAATGAAATTTTGTCCACTCACACAGGTAAAACAGAACAGCAGATAGCATCAGATACAGATCGTGATAATTTTATGAAAGCTTCAGAAGCGCTTGAATATGGGTTGATAGACATTGTTCTTAGCAATCGAAACCAACTCGGGAAGTGAGACAAAAAAGCAAGTGATATGAGTAATAAAACTAAAGACAGTAATAAAGATAGCAAAATTTTGTATTGTTCATTTTGTGGGAAGGGCCAAAATGAAGTTCGCAAGCTAATTGCAGGCCCTTCGGTTTTTATTTGTGAGGAATGCGTTGATTTGTGCAACAACATCATCGATGAGGAACTGAATGATGGATCACCTGACCAAAAATTAAATCTTTACACACCCAAAGAAATTAAATCCATGCTTGATGATTATGTAATCGATCAAGATGAGGCTAAAAAAATACTTTCAGTTGCAGTGTATAACCACTACAAACGACTCAATGACAAATCCAGTGCTCGAGATCAAGACAGTGTAGAGATAGGAAAAAGCAATATTTTATTGGTTGGTCCAACCGGTTGTGGAAAAACATTATTGGCCCAAACACTGGCAAAGATACTAAATGTTCCATTCGCAATAGCTGATGCCACCACACTTACCGAGGCTGGCTATGTTGGAGAAGATGTAGAGAATATCATCCAAAAGCTCCTTCAAAATTCAGAATACGATATCGAGAAGGCCGAGACTGGCATCATTTATATTGATGAAATTGATAAGATTGCAAGAAAAACAGAGAACCCATCAATTACTAGAGATGTTTCCGGCGAAGGGGTCCAGCAAGCATTGCTTAAACTTATTGAAGGCACCATTGCTTCGGTACCTCCACAAGGGGGCAGAAAGCATCCGCAACAAGAATTTTTACAAGTAGATACATCTAAAATTTTGTTCGTATGTGGCGGTGCTTTTGCAGGTTTGGATAGGATTGTACAAAACAGAACAGATCATTCAGGGATTGGTTTTATTGCTGAAGTTAGGGCGTTATCAGAGACTAAAAATATTGGGGAAATTTTTAAAGATATAGAACCTGAAGATCTCATTCAATACGGTCTTATTCCTGAATTTGTGGGCAGAATGCCAGTAGTGGCATCGCTAAGTGAGCTGAATCAACAGGCGCTGGTTAGGATTCTAATTGAGCCCAGAAACGCCTTGACCAAACAATATCAGAAACTTTTTGCAATGGAAGATTGCGAATTGGAATTTCTCCCAGAAGCTCTGCAAAAAATTGCAAAATTGGCGATGCAGAGAAAAACTGGAGCAAGGGGCTTGAGAACAATAATGGAAGACATCTTATTGGATACGATGTATGAAATGCCTTCCGACCTAATCCATGAAAAAACAAAAAAAATAACTGTAACTCAAAAATTTGTAGAAAATAAATCCAGGCCTTTTCTTGTTTTTTCAACGGAAAACGATGAATCAAGTGCTGAAACAGCAGAATCAGAAAACACAGCATTGCTAGCAAGTTCTGAGTAAACAAATCTTACTGAGATTCTTTTCTTGTTGAAAATACTATTTTTGACCCTATAAGTTATTTATGCTTAATTATTGAAGGTGTTTCTATGCTGAGTAAAGAAGAAAAAATTTCTCTTGATATTATTCTAGACAAACCTCTGATGCCGTTGAGGGATGTGGTGGTCTACCCACACATGGTGATTCCATTGTTTGTGGGCAGGGAGAAATCTAAAATGGCTCTTGAACAAGCTATGGCGGAAGACAAGAAGATATTGCTGTCCTGTCAAAAAAAATCCGACATAGATAATCCTGGCATTAGCGATATAAATACAGTTGGTACTTTAGCAAACATACTTCAACTGGTTACCTTGCCCGATGGCACCGTTAAACTGCTCGTCGAGGGAGATTCACGGGTTGATCTTTTAGAAATAAGATCCGATGATTATTTTACTGCTGATT
>Ga0208055_1000056_pt1 | contig 25968 bp, 25 predicted proteins | sample DeeseametaMP2159_FD_184174 | JGI IMG/M metagenome (GOLD analysis project Ga0208055, IMG submission 184174) | Marine microbial communities from the Deep Pacific Ocean - MP2159 (SPAdes) | ecosystem: Environmental > Aquatic > Marine > Oceanic | place: Southwest of Acapulco, Mexico, North Pacific...
TTCACCACCCAGAACTACAGACCTACCATCTATTTTGGCAAAACCAAGAATGAAATTAGCAGGAGTTAAAGATTTAAGCTCTCCTTTCTCGTTGGTTTCTATTTCTCCAGCTATTTCCCCTTGTTCTTGGAAAGATCCTTTATCAATGAGTTTATCTATCCGTTCTCTAAGAGTTAACCTACCTTTAGCGTGTTGAAGAGTAACTGCCTCATGTCCACCTTGTTTCTTAGCTAGCTTTTTTCGAATCTTTATTTCGTCTGTTTCTTTTTTCCAATTCATATCTTTTGGTGCCCCGTACAGGATTTGAACCTATGGCCTCCAGATTAGGAATCTGGCGCTCTATCCAACTGAGCTAACGGGGCCAATCTTCATTACATTTTAATACATCCTCTTGAATTATATTTTTATAGCATTACAATCAACCTTAGCACTGATTTGACCCAGCTTGCAGGTGCTTTATAAATACAGCTAAAAGGAACTTCTATTTGAAAACCTGTTTAGCGAAAGCTGGCAGGTTTTTTTAATAATGACATCATGAGTAGAAGTATTTCTTGCCTAAAAGATAATCTATCAAGACTTTTTATAAGATTACTCTTCTTGATGTATTTTGAGGGAATAACAAATGAAATCAAATATAAGTAAGAATACAATTGCTATCAGAGCTGCGTTGGAATCAGATGAGCAATTCGGAGCGGTAATACCTCCGGTCCACTTAACAACAACATTTGCTTTTAAACAATTTGGAGTGGAACAACAATACGATTACACCAGAACAGCGAATCCAACTCGGGATGCTTTGGCTGAGGCAGTTACGGTGCTTGAAGGAGGTCACGGAGCTACTGTAACAAGCTCAGGTATGTCAGCTATAACTCTTGTAACTGCTTTAATTAATCCCAATGACTACGTTATTGCTCCACATGATTGTTATGGAGGTACTTTTAGACTGTTTTCACGACTTGAAAAACGAGGATTATTGCGAGTCAAGTACGTTGATCAAAGAGACCTTAACCTGCTGGAACAAACAATTAATCAATACCAGCCAAAAATAGTTTGGGTGGAAACCCCCTCCAATCCACTGTTACGTGTGGTTGATGTACAGGCCATATCTGAGATACTGAAACAAGGCAACGCATTACTAGTAGTAGATAATACTTTTTTAACTCCAATCTTCCAGACACCATTCAAGTTGGGTGCAGATATAGTGATCCATTCAACAACAAAATATATCAATGGTCATACTGATGTTGTGGGGGGTATTGTGGTAACAAAAAATGAAACTCTTCATCAAACAATGCAAGAATGGGCCAATATCCTAGGTTTGTCCGGTGCTCCATTTGATAGTTATTTGACTCTCAGGGGGCTAAGAACATTACAGCTAAGAATGAAGGCACATGAAAAAACTGCTCTTGCTTTAGCTGAAGTACTCGCTGAACATCCATTAGTTGTGAAAGTAAACTATCCAGGTCTTTCAAGTGATCCAAACCATTCACTAGCCAAGAAACAGCAGTTGGGATTCGGGGGAATGTTAAGTTTTGAAATTAAAGGTGGACTTCAAGAGGTAGAGAAGTTTTTTAAACACATTGAATGTTTCTCGTTAGCAGAATCTTTGGGTGGTTTTGAAAGTTTAGTTTGCCATCCCTACACCATGACCCATGCACCATTAAGTTCTGAGGATAAGAATAAAGCAGGTATTTCTGAGAATCTGATCCGTATTTCAGTGGGCATTGAGGAAGAAGAAGACCTTATAAAGAGCCTACTCAAGGCTCTAGAAAAAACCAGAAAATGAATTATTTTAAATTAGACTAAGCGAGGAGTTAAGCAGAGAGTAATACACAGGTTTCTACACTTAACTTAGCTTCTTAATTTATAATTTAATAGGTCTACTGGCCCCAGAGTAATTTTTTTCTGTGTGTTAAACCATTTGCTCTCTTAATATTTAGGAAAAAATTAAAGTAATTGATAATAAATAGGTAGTATAAGGTTGTACCTTTATATGTACCTTACATTTAGACTACTACTTTTTTTGATAAAATAATACTATCAGAGTCATAACAATGACAAACTTGCTTAAAATAGAAAAATTAACCTGTCAAAGGTCTAATAATCTAATTTTTAGTAACTTATCTTTCGAAGTAAAAAAAGGTAATAATGTTGAAGTTATAGGTTCAAATGGTTCTGGTAAGACTTCTTTACTAAGGTGTATTCTAGGATTAGTAGAGAAGAAGGAAGGAAAAATTTTATGGAAAGGTAAATCTGTAAAAGAGTCCAAGCACTCTTTCTTAAAATCTTGTTTATATCAAGGTCATGAACTAGCCCTTAAACCCTCTTTCACAGTTTTAGAAAATTTAATCTATTCTCATCTAGCTTTTGGTCTTAAAGAAGAGAAAATTCTATCTGCTTTAAGGAAGGTTGGGCTGGCTGATTTTAAATCGAGAACTTCTTCATATTTATCAACAGGTCAATTAAAAAGATTGGCAATAGCAAAATGGTTAATGGGTGATCACGAGTTGTATTTAATAGATGAACCTTTTGCTTCTTTAGATCAAGAGGGTGTTCATTTGGTGCACAAAACGATAAAAAAACTTAATTCAAGAGGATGTTCGTTTCTTTTTACTAGTCACAAATGCTCTCAGGTAGATTCACAAGAAATTCATCTAGATGACTATTTATGAATAACAGAAATACCTTGTTTTTTTGGTTCAAGCTCATTCTCAAGAGGGACCTAGCTCTGTCGTTTAAGAAAATAGCAACTTTCCTTATTCCTTTAGTTTTTTTTCTTATAGTAATAAGTCTTTTTCCTTTGGCATTAGGGACAGAGAATTCATTTTTAAGCTCTCTTTCTCCCGGAGTCATTTGGGTTGCGGCCTTGTTGGCATCTTTATTGGCTGTGGAAAGTATATTCAATGAAGACTTTAGAGATGGAACATTAGATCATTTTCTTTTAAGCGGAGAGCCTATTTTTATATTGGTTTTTGCCAAGGTATTTGCGCATTGGTTGGTAACTGGAGCTCCTTTATTATTGGCTTCAATAATAAGTACCTTCTTTCTATTTTTACCAGGAGGACTAGTTTTGCCACTTTTAGTTAGTCTCCTGATTGGAACTTTGCTACTTAGCTTGCTGGGTGCTTTTGGGAGTGCTCTAACGATTGGAAAGACAGCAATATTGAGCGCAGTAATTGTTCTACCACTTTCTATCCCTATTTTAATACTTGGAGTAGCTATAATTACTTCTGCCATTAATAATCAGGACTATCTTTCATATCTTTATTTCTTGGGAGCTATGCTTGCAGTCGGAATCCCAGGACTTTGTTTGGCAACAGTGGAGGCCATATCTATAAACTATGATTAATCTTTCAATAATAAAAAAATGGTTAATATCCATGGGATCTCCACCTTTCTTTTTTGAATGGGCTTCAAGATTGTTGCCATGGCTTTTCCCCATTTCTTTTTTGATATTGATGATAGGGCTGGTTTGGGGAATTGGCTTTGCACCTTCTGACTATAAACAAGGAGAAGTATATAGAATAATTTTTGTGCATGTTCCTTCAGCAATTTTGGGACAGTCCATATATTTAATGATGGCAATTTTTGGTTCTATTTGTCTTATTTGGAGAGCTAAATTAGCTGGCATGTTTTTGAGATCTGCAGCTCCACTAGGAGCAAGTTTTACCTTGATTGCTTTAATCAGTGGTGCAGTTTGGGGGAAACCTACCTGGGGAACTTGGTGGGTTTGGGATGCTAGATTAACATCCACTCTAATCTTATTTTTTCTTTATGTGGGAATAATAGGGCTTTACTCTTCAATTGATAATAAACAAAGGGGAGATAGAGCCGCTTCCCTAATTTCGGTCGTTGGCGTAATTATTGTCCCAATAATAAAGAAATCTGTAGATTGGTGGCAAACACTTCATCAGCCCTCTACTTTCAGCCTCACTTCCTCTCCCACAATGACTGCAGATATGTATTTACCACTTTTAATTTGTGTTATCGGCTTTTATTTCATATTTGTTTCTTTGCTATGCAACAGTTTAAGAGCAGAAATATTAACCAGAGAAAGAAATACTGGGTGGGTTAGGAAATATTTAAATAATAAGGTTTCAGAGTAATGGAATTTATTCAAGATTTATTGATTATGGATGGACAGGGCAAATATGTTTGGTTTGTTTTGTTGGTTTTTCTTATTGTTATTTTTCTTAACTATTACTTGCCTTATAGAACAATTAGAAAAATACAAGAAGAAAATTCTCAATCTAGTGAGGAATAACATTTGCACCCTTTAAGAAAACAAAGACTTTATGTAGTTTTATCTATCGTTCTAGGCACTGCTATTGCGGCTCTTTTAGTATTTAAAGGGCTGTCAGAAAATATAAATCTTTTTTATTCACCTTCAGATCTTCAAAAAGCGCAAATAAATACTCAAATAAGAGTAGGAGGAATGGTAAGAAAAGATTCAATTATTAGAGTAGAAAACTCATTAAGAGTCTCCTTTGTAATAACTGATTTCGAAGAGGATTTGGTTGTTAATTACGATGGAATACTTCCAGATCTTTTCTCTGAAGAAGCAGGAATTGTTGCAAAAGGTAAGATAAATGAGGAAGGTATTTTTGTTGCAAATGAAGTGCTTGCTAAACATGATGAGAATTACATGCCACCTGAAGTTGCTAAAACTTTAAAAGATAAGAAATGATTGCTGAGATAGGACATCTACTCCTCATTGGGTCTTTAGTTGTAAGTTTTTTAGCAGGATTTTCTCCATTACTTAGATTTCTCACAAAGGATGATTTTTTTTATGAGGTTATCAGCCCTCTAAATAATCTTGTCTTTTTATTAATTTTTCTAAGTTTTGTTTCATTAATTTATAGCTTTCTTGTGGATGACTTCTCAGTTGCTTATATTGCAAACAACTCAAATACTTTATTGCCTTTCTATTACAAACTAGCAGCAACTTGGGGTGCACACGAAGGGTCTTTATTGTTGTGGATATTGTGCCTTTGTTTCTGGTCTACTAGTTATTTTTTTCTGAATAGGAAAAAAGATGTGGAATTTGTTGCACTAACATTATCAGTTTTAAATCAAATTATTTTTGCTTTTATAGCTTTTACTCTCTTCACTTCTAATCCCTTTGAAAGATTACTTCCAATAGCTCCTTTCGAAGGAGCAGATCTTAATCCTTTATTGCAAGATTTTGCTTTTACCATTCATCCACCTCTACTTTATTTGGGTTATTCAGGTTTAGCCGTTCCCTTCGCTTTGTCTTTATCGGCCCTCATTTCAAAGAAAATTGACTCAATTTGGGCCAGGGATGCAAGACTGTGGTCACTTCTTTCTTCAGGCTTCTTAACCTTAGGAATAGTTCTAGGGAGCTGGTGGGCTTATTATGAATTAGGCTGGGGAGGTTGGTGGTTCTGGGATCCAGTAGAAAATGCGGCTTTCGTGCCTTGGTTAATATCAGTCGCAATGTTTCACTCTTTAATAGTCACTGAAAGACGTGGACTTTATAAGAATTGGTCAATACTCTTAAGTATTCTTGCTTTCGCTGCCAGTATTTTAGGAACCTTCTTAGTAAGATCTGGTATTCTGACTTCAGTTCATGCTTTTGCTTTAGACCCTGAAAGGGGAGTTTTTATTCTAGCTATTTTTGCCTACTTCATTTTAGGTTCCTTAATTTTCTATTCCATTATGAATAATAAGCTTCCGGGACGAAGTACCTACAATATGACCTCAAAAGAATTTGGATTCTTATTAAATAATATCCTTCTAGTTATTTTGGCAATATCAATAATGTTTGGAACTCTGTTTCCTCTAATTTATGAAGCTATCTATGATGGAGAACAGATTTCAGTTGGAGCCCCATACTATGAGGTTCTGATTCTTCCTTTCGCTATTGCTCTAAGCTTTCTACAAGGAGTAGGTCTTTATCTTGGTTGGAGCTCAACCCGAGAGTTTAGTTTTTTAAACAGAGTCTTGATAGAGAGTTTCTCGCTATTCATTATTATAAGTTTATTAGTTTTTTTAATTTTCGGAACTTTAAACTGGGGAACATTTCTTGCTATAGCTATGTTTAGTTGGATCTTTTCCGGAAATTTTATAGATATGGTTTACCAATCTTCTCAAGTCAAAGAGTTAAAGTCAGTTCTTCTGAGAAGGCTTGGAATGATAAGCGCTCATTTAGGAACTGCTTTTTTAATTTTAGGAGTAGGAATAGTGACAACCTTCTCTTTGGAAAGAGAGGTGATCTTACAAAAAGGAGAAAGTTATCAATTGGGTAGTACAAATTTTGTTTTTAAAGAGATACGAGAGTCTAAAGGACTCAATTACTCTATCCAATCTGCTGACATAGAAATTAGAAAGGGAGGATTAGTAGACGAAATAAGTGCAGAGAAAAGAAACTATCTATCTTCAAATCAAATCATGACTGAGGCTGCTATAAAACCCACTCTTCTCCAGGATTATTATGTAACTCTTGGAGATCAAGTTGGAGATGGAAAGTGGTCCTTTAAGCTTCAAATAAAGCCCTTTATTAGATGGATATGGTTTGGGGCGATCCTAATTGCACTGGGCACTTTTGTTTCAAGCTTCAGGCAAACAAAGAGGCTATGAATAGAATAACTCATTATCTCCCTTTAATTTTCTTCATCTTCTTGATAATAGGTTTATTCACTTTTCTTGATAATGAAGAAAGTGATCTTCGCTCAGTTTTGCTAGACAAAAACTTCCCTGACTTCTCTCTGTCTAAACTAGAAAACCAAGAAATCGTTACAAAAAATGATTTAGTGGATCTACCTTCGCTGTTAAATGTTTGGGCTACCTGGTGTATAGCCTGCAGAGTAGAACACCCATTCCTGATGAGATTAAGGAATGAATCCACTATAAATATTTACGGTTTAAATTATAAAGATGATAGGAGTAAAGCAATAAATTTACTGGATCAGATAGGTGACCCCTATGAGTTCAGTATTTTTGATCATGAGGGAATACTTGCTATTGACCTTGGTGTTTATGGAGCTCCAGAAACTTTTTTAATAGATAAGAGTGGGATTATACGAGTTAGGCATGTTGGAGTCTTAACGCCTGAAGTGTGGGAAGAAAAATTTAATGGTGTTCTTAATAATTTAAAAGAAGATGAAAAATAGAACACTTGTTTGCATCTTATGCCTGTTATCTTTTACAGCAGAATCCGAATCTTCAAAGGAAGTGTATTCATTTGTTATTGATGAGAATCAAGAAAGATTTTATACCCTTCTAGAAACATACAGATGTCCTAAATGCCAAAGCTCAAATTTATCTGGCTCCAATGCCCCTATTGCTAAGGACTTAAAAAGAGAAATCCATAGATTAATTGAAGAGGGTAAAACAGACGAACAAATAGAAGCATTCCTGAGATCAAGATACGGAGATTTCATCCTTTATAAACCTGCTTTAAGGAAAAATACTTTAATCCTTTGGTTAGGTCCTTTCATCTTACTTTCTCTGATTGTTTTTTTAGTAGTTAGCTGGAACATGTCTTCAAAACGGAAATCTAAGGATTTAGAAGCTGAACAAATCGTAAAGGTTATAGAGAGGACTAGGCTTAAGAAATTATTTGAAGAAGATTAAATGTTTTATTTATTAGGCATAACAATACTTATGAGCTTGGCAATTTATGTTGGAACTGCCTTTTATATATCAAATAGGTCTGGTTATGACAGGAGAGAGGAAAATGTAGAACTGTTTAAGAAAGAGAAAGAAAATCTAAAATTAAATAAAAGTTTACCTAAAGAATACTTGAGTTTGCTGGTTAATGAGCGAGAGCAAATTCTTCTACAGGATGTTCCCGAGGAAAAGGAGTTAGTAGTTCTTACTAAAAAAGATTCTTTATTTAGACCACTATTTTTTTCCGTTTTTAGTTTTATAGCTATTTGTGGTATTTATTTTCAACCTCTCTCAATGGGGTCTTTAAAAGACCTTCAGACTTACCAATCTATAAATGGTTTTATTGAAGCTGACTTTGAATCAAGGAAAGAAACAAGAGGATCTGTTATTCAAGAATTGAAGGGTTTTATGAATCAAACTGAAACAAGAGCTTCTGAAATTTATTTATTAGCAAATAGATTCAAAGACATTAACGAATTTCTCATTACTAGCTTACTTTTGAAAAGTTTAATTGATAAGCATTCAGATGAGATTCCTCTTGGCATCTACGCGGAATATGCACAAATTCTTTTCTTTAGGGACAGCAGAGTATTTTCAAAAGATGTGGAAATTGCTCTCGAACTAGCCCTTAAGAAATCTCCTATTGATCCAGTTGCTTTAACTCTAGAAGGGGTAAAGAATTTTCAAGCAGGAGAAATAGATTTAGCAATGATTTCCTGGGAAAAAGCTAAAGAAAATACTAACGATGGAAACGAGAAACTAACCATTCAGGAGGCAATAAATGCTATTAAATCAATGAAAAATCAGTAGTTTCATTGACTTAAATAGACTAGACTTACGCCGCAAATGGAAAGATATTCTTGTCTTTCGTCGTCGTCTAACCCAAAGGCGAAGGGTTTCTTCCCCCCAAAACCAAGCAAAAAATGAGACTAAAATCAGTCAAACTTTCTGGATTTAAGTCATTTGTTGATCCAACTTCGATATCTTTTCCTCATGACCTTACTGCTATTGTTGGACCTAATGGGTGTGGTAAATCTAATATTATTGATGCAGTCAGGTGGGTATTAGGTGAAAGTTCAGCAAAGAGTTTAAGAAGCCAATCCATGTCTGAAGTTGTGTTTAATGGGTCTGCTTCTAGAAAGCCGGTCTCAAGAGCTTCAGTGGAACTTTTTTTTGATAACAACGATGGAAGGATAGGTGGAGAGTTTGCTGACTACAGTGAAATTTCAGTCCGAAGAACATTAGACATTGATAGCCAATCAAATTATTACCTTAATGGTACTAGCTGTAGAAAGAGGGATATAACAGATCTTATTTTAGGGACAGGTTTGGGTCCAAGAAGTTATGCAATAATTGAGCAGGATATGATTTCCACACTGGTAAGTTCAAAACCAGAAGAAATGAGATCATATATTGAAGAAGTTGCAGGTATTTCTAGGTATCTTGAAAGACGAAAAGAAACAGAATCAAGAATTAAGAGAACAAAAGAAAATCTAAGCAGATTAGAAGATTTAAGAGAAGAAATCGGAAGACTCTTGTTCAAATTAAAACAGCAAGCTAGAGCTGCTGAGAGGTACGCAGATTTAAGAATAGAGGAAAATCACACAAAAGGACTTGTATGGTCTAACCAATGGCAAGATAAAGCAAATGAGGTTGTAGTAAAAGAAGAAAAGGTAAGGCTACAGAAGATTGAGCTCGAAGAGATAAATTCATTAAAAACTACTTCAGACTCTGAGATTAATGAGTTCAGAGCAAAACAAATGGAATTACAAACCGAGATGGATAAAGTCCAACAGGAGTTTTATAGCCTAGGTGCAGACATTTCTAGGCAGGAACAAGAAATAAAGGAAAATAAAAATAAGACATCAGAGGTAGCTTCTAAACTAGGGGAGAGTAGAGATACTTTGTCTTCTAAGAAAAATGAAGTAGCTAAATCCTCAGAGCAGATAGAAAGGCTGGAAGAATCTATTTCTTTGATTACACCTGAATTAGAACAATTAAGAGAAAAGCAATTACAAGAAAACAGTCAAGATTCAGAAATTGAAGAAATTGAAATGGACTGGGATAATTTCTCAAACGATCTTATAAATCTTTTAGATAAGTTAAGAAAAGCGGAAATAAAACTCTTAGCTTTAATGGCCAGTGGAAAAGTTTCTCAAGAGAATGTACTTCATGATACTGGTCTGAAGGAAGTGGAGGGTTCGTTAGACTCTTTATCAAGCATATCTTTAATATTAGTCGATAAAGCAAAAGGATTATTTAAAGGGTCATCCAAAGAAGAAAGATTAGAGCTTCTTGATAAAACTCAAGAGTACGCTGATTCGCAAGCTAAACTTGCTACAAACATTTCCCAGATTAATCATTTAAAGACAGAAATAAGTACTCTTGAAGCAGAAATCATATCTTTAGAGGGTCAATCTTTTTCAAATAAAGAACCACTTAAAACTATGGAGGATTCTTTAAAAGGACTGCTTCAATCAAGACTAGCTGTTGAGGAGAGAATGGGTTCTATAAGAAAATCTATAGATGATGCTTCAGACAGTATTAGGAATACTGAGAAAGAAAAACTAGACAAGGAACAGAAGGCAATAAATTCAAGAGAAGTTCTAGAAACACTTCGTTTGGATCGTCAGGCATCCAGAATGGAAGCAGAGAATATAGAGAAACAGATAAAAGAAAATAATTTAGATATTAAAAAACTTTTATCCGAACTAGATGAGGACAAGACCGTAAGTGATTACCAAATGGATTTGGAAAAGATAGAAAGGAAAATATCGAGACTGGGAGCAATAAACCTCGCTGCTATGGAAGAATATGCTCAAGAAGAAAAAAGGAAAACGCATCTAGATAAACAGCATGAAGAGCTAATGAGGGCTTTAGAGACGCTTCAGAATGCTATTAATAAAATAGACAAAGAAACAAGAACAACATTCAAGGACACTTTTGACGATCTTAATAAAAGTTTAGCTAAGTCATTCCCTAAGCTCTTTGGCGGAGGTCATGCAGAATTAATCTTGTTAGATGATGATTTACTTACGGCTGGTGTAGGCATTGCTGCCAAACCACCAGGTAAGAAAAATACTAGCATTACTCAATTATCAGGAGGGGAGAAGGCCCTTACGGCAATAGCTTTAGTTTTTGCCTTCTTTGAACTAAATCCAGCACCATTTTGCATGTTAGATGAAGTAGATGCTCCTCTAGACGATCTTAACACCATGAGGTTCATAAGCTTGGTTGAAGAAATGTCGGACAAGGTTCAATTTGTTTATATTACTCACAATAAAATTTCTATGGAGAAGAGTAAACATCTTATGGGTGTAACAATGCAAGAACCGGGAGTGTCTAAGATGGTAGCCGTAGATGTGGAAGAGGCTGTCAAACTGGCTGCCACTGCCTAGATCTGAATGTTAAACCTGGCAGAAATTCTTACTATAATAATTGGACTTCTATTGGCCTTAGTATTTGTGGATGGCATAAGAAGATCTATCAAAAATAGAAAAAATAAACTTAAAGTTGATCTCGTTCCATCTGAAAAATTAGAGAAAGAAGAATTCGATGAGTCAGAAGATAGATCTGGACAACTAGTTGATGAAAATGAATTCTTAAGTGATGTAACTGAATCAATTGAAGATATACCTATTCTTAAAGGTCACAATTTAATAATTTTTAATTTATGTTCTAAAGATTTAGAAACTTTTTCATGCAGTTCCCTTTCCAAAAGCCTTTCTTCTTATAGTTTTTTATTTGAAGACAAAGGCTTTTTTACTTTTAGAGACAACACAGAAAAAATATTATTTAGTCTTATAAACGCTAAAAAACCCGGTAATTTCCTAGAAGATATAACTTCATCTGATATAGCTTTGGTGTTGGACCCAGGTAAATCACCAAAAGTTGTTGAGTCTTTTGATTTGATGTTTTCTGTGGCCCAATCGCTTTCAGAAAATTTTTCTTGCAGCTTATTAGATGAGAATAGGAACCTTTTAACTAAGCAAATGCTAGAGCACATGAGAAATGAATCTCAAGAATTTCAGCGCCAACGTCTTGCTAACGCTAGTTAAAATTAGAACTCATGATGCCTAAAAAAGAGGACCACCTTAGAGTTAAAAAACTTTCCGCATTAATTAGAAATCATTCTTATAAGTATCATGTTCTAGACGAACCTGAAATTGAAGACTCTAAGTACGATCAGTTATTTCAAGAGCTATTGTCTCTTGAACAAAAGTTTCCAGAATTACTTTCAAAGACCTCTCCAACGCAAAGGATAGGATCAAAACCTTCGACAGGATTTAAGAAAATAACACATGGCATGCCAATGTTGTCTTTGGATAATGCTTTCAGCATTAAAGATTTGGAGGATTTTGATAAAAGAGTAACGGAAAGACTAGTCTTAAAAGAAAACCTTGAATACTGCTGTGAACCTAAACTAGACGGAGTAGCAGTAAACTTATTTTATAAGAAAGGTGTTTTAGATAAAGCAGCTACGCGAGGTGATGGAACTATTGGGGAAGACATTACCCATAATATTAAAACATTACCTTCAGTTCCATTAGAGTTGATTAAGAATGAAGAAATAGCAAAGATTCCTAATGCTTTAGAGGTAAGAGGAGAAGTCTTTATAGAATCTTTTGAATTTAAGAAAATAAATGAGTATTCAAAAGAATCTGGAAAAAGAATCTTTGCAAACCCAAGAAACGCAGCTGCTGGAAGTTTAAGGCAATTGGATCCAGAGGTAACTGCTTCCAGACCATTAAAACTATTTATACATGGATATGGTATTTCTGATTCTTCCCCAGAAAATATTCCAAATAATCAATTTGACATGCTTCAGTTATTTAAGATGTGGGGATTCCCTACCAATCCGGAAGTAAAAGTTGCAATCGGAATAAACACCTGTATTGAATACTTCTCATATATAGAAGATAAAAGAAAAGAACTACCATATGAAATAGATGGTGTTGTCTATAAGGTCAATAAATTTAATTTTCAACAACGGCTAGGAAAAGTATCTAGAGCTCCTCGTTGGGCTATCGCAAGAAAATTTCCTGCAGAAACAGGAAAAACTAGAGTTAATTCAATTTCGTATCAAGTTGGCAGATTAGGAAGTGTCACCCCTGTAGCTGAATTAGAACCAATAAAGGTGGGGGGAGTAACTATTTCAAATGCAAGTTTACATAATTTTGATGAAGTAGATCGATTAGACGTAAGAGAAGGTGATGTTGTAATGATCAAGCGTGCTGGTGATGTCATTCCCCAAGTTACAAAAGTTGACTTAAAAGATTCTGTAAAAAGAAAACCAAAAACAAAACTACCAACAATTTGTCCTTCCTGTGGCAGTGAGCTTTTTAGAGAAGAAGGAGAAGCAGCATTAAGGTGTTTAAAAGCACAGGAATGCCCAGCTCAATTAGTGGAAATAATTAAACACTTTGTTTCTAGAAACGCTATGAACATAGAGGGCCTAGGAGATAAGATTATTAGACTTTTAATAAATAATAAGATAATTAACAATGTCTCGGATCTTTATAAAATTAAAGAAGAAGATATTATCAAACTTGAAGGGTTTGCCTCCAAATCTTCTTCTAACCTTATTAACTCCATCGGATCCAGTAAGAAGACTAGCCTTCAAAGATTTGTTTATGCTTTAGGAATTAGAGAAGTGGGCGAAGCCACAGCACTAAACTTAGCTCTTAATTTCAATGATATAAAAGATTTAATCAAAGCTTCTAGGGAAGATTTGCTTGAAATAAATGATATTGGGCCGGTGGCTGCTGACTTTATAAATGATTATTTTAAGAATACTGAAAATATAGAACTCGTAAATGAATTTATGACGCTTGGCTTTAAACTTTCTCCTCCTAAAAAGGATGATAGTTCTAACTTCTCAGGAAAAACTATCGTCATAACAGGTTCCTTTACTACTTATTCTAGAAATGAATTAAAAGAACAATTAATCACAAGAGGAGCCAAAGTCACTTCAAGTGTATCCAATAAAACAGATTTTTTAATTTCAGGTGAAAAGCCAGGATCAAAATTTTCTAAAGCACAAGAACTTCAGGTAAAAATTTTAGATGAGCAAGAAGCAATAAATTTATTAAGCTGATTGGAATGAAAACTCAAATCAGTTTCTTTTTATTTCTGTTTCTAATTACTGCATGTGCTACATCTAGTCCTCCTTCAAACACTGTTGATGTATGTAAGATCTTTAAAGAAAAAAGATCTTGGTATAAAGCTGCTAAAAGAACTGAAGATCGTTGGAATATCCCGGTTTCTGTAACCATGGCCATAGTCAAGCAAGAGTCTAGTTTTATTTCTGCAGCAAAACCTCCAAGAACAAAGATTTTAGGTTTCATCCCATGGAAAAGACAAAGTTCTGCTAAGGGTTATGCCCAGGCAGTAGATGGAACCTGGGAGATGTATTTAAAAGAAAGAGGAAGATGGTTTAAATCAAGAAGTGATTTTGACGATGCTGTGGATTTTATTGGGTGGTACAACTCCAAGAGTTTGAAACAACTCAATATAGAGAAAACCAATGCTAGAGCCTTATATCTTGCCTATCACGAAGGCAGAGGTGGTTATAAGAAAGGTAGTTATCGAAATAAACCTTGGCTACTAGGGGTAGCAGATAAAGTACAAAGGCAGTCTGCCTTATACAACAGTCAGTATCAGAAATGTAAAAAGAAACTTGGTCGAAGATTCTTTAAATTATTCTGAAATTATCCTTTTTTAGTTTTAAAATAAAGGAATGAAAAATACATTTATTCTTATTATTATCTTGTTATTTGTTGGTGGCTGTGCAACTCAGTTAAAAATAGAAACAGATTCAGATAAAGTTTATGATCTTTCCTCTTACAGCACTTTTTCCATTGAAGCTTTTGATGTAATAGAAGAACCTTCTCAGATAAGTATTAATCCTATATTGCTTCAAAGAGTGTCAAGATCAATTGAACAATCTTTAGTTAAAAAGGGCTTAAAGAAATCTTCTGAACCTGACATGGTTGTTAGGTTTTTTATAGCTACAGAAAGAGAAGTGGAAAGAAGCCAGAGCTATGGCTCATGGTATAGAAGGGGATATTTAGATGATCGTAGTCAAAGGTATTATCGGGTGGATAAAGATGCTCTTACCATAAGATTTCATGACGCTGAGACAGATGAAGTAGTTTGGTATGCCTTTTCTAGATTTAATAGGACTAAAGCTCCTAAGGAACAAGAAGAAGTAAATGTTCTTATTGAGCAAGCTATTTCTAGCTTCAAGACTTCTTTGTAAATCTTTCTGGGTTCAAAGATCTAATCAATCTTTTTCCAAAAACTGGGGGAGAGCCATCAATAAGATCGCAGATGAATTGTGCACTTATAGGCGCACTGGTGGTTCCTCTAGAACCATGAGAAATATTTATAAAGATATCCTCAGATTTACCCAAAAGAGGCAAGCGATCTTGCGTAATAGATCTGTAACCAAAATTAGAATCTACCACTTTAACTTTTTGATCAGTTATAAGCTTTAACCTCTCAATATTTTCTAGGTTTTCTTCCAAAGTAACATCTTCGTTGTCACTATCAGAATAGGTGGAGCCGGTAATTAATACATCTTCTGAAGTGGGCGAAATATAGCCTTGTGCACATATGGGAATCTTCAGATTAGCAATGTCCAGCTCTTTCTTTAGGTAAGTTATTTGCCCTCTTTTTTTTGTGATCCCCTTCAAGTTGATTAGCTTATTACTCTCAAAGGAAGAGCATAAACAAATATGATCAAAAGAATAATCTTTATGTTCAACAAATACCTTTGTTTTAGAAATTTTTGTTACTTCTCCAGTTATTAATTTAATTCTAGGGCTGTTAAGCATGTGTTTAAGTATGCCATTAGGGTTTAACCAACCAGCATCTTTGAAGAATAAACCACCGTAAGGTACAGGAATTCCTGAAATCTCAGTAGCTTCATCCCTAGTAACTTTCTTAAATAATTTTAAGTCTTGTCTTGTATTAAGAATTTTTAAAAACCTCTTGTGAGTAGTTTCATTAAAATCTAGAAGGAGAACCCCGGTTTTATTCCAATAGGAAGTATTTAAAGCATCATAAAATTTAGTTGAATATAAATAGGAATGTAAACAAAAAAGAGAATAGGGAGTGTCAAAGGCAGACAGTCTAGGGTACATAACTAAAGCTTTATAGGCTGATGGACCAGTGTCTAAGCTCTTATTTTTTTCAAAAATAGTAACCTGGTGCCCTTTATCATTCAACTTCTTTGCTAAAGAGCATCCTGCTATTCCCGCACCTATAATCGCAATGTTTCTCTTAAAAAATTTTGTTTTTTGATTTTGTTTTAGATTAAAAGTTGCCTTAGTCATGTGACGTTTATTTCCAAAGCCTTGGGCTTTTTCTGCTTTGAAACCATTTGCTTTTAGCCCTTCGCTTACAACTTTTGAAGATGAAAAAGTTGAGTAGGTTGTTTTGTAACTACTTAATTTTGCAATTGAATTAAATACTTCAGAACTCCACATGTCCTGGTTCTTATCTGGACTAAATCCATCATGGAAGCAAGCATCAAATGTTACCTGCTCTGGGTCTAAGTCGTTTAGGCATGAACCAACTTCTCCAAAAAAAACTGTGAGAGAAACTTTTTCTTTTGAGAATTCTATTCTTTGAAGTCCTTTACAATTAATTGGGTAATTGTTTAGCAATTTAGCTGAATAAGGGCCTAACTCATCATACTTTTTTAAGGTTTTCTCAATATCATTTAGTGTTAAAGGTTGATTTTCTATAGAAAGATAATTTAACCAATTATTAGTCTGCTTTTGTTCTGTCCAAGTTTTTAAAGTAGTTAGAAAATTGATGCCTGCTCCAAATCCAAGCTCAATTATATTAAATACTTCGTTTTTTTTAAGATTGGACCATCGTTGCTGCAAATCATTACCTTGTATAAAGACAAATTCTGCTTCTTGAGTTGCTTTTTTTTTGGAGAAATAAAGGTCTTTATAGGTCCTTGATAAGGGTTCTTCAGATATCCAATCCACCTCAGCCTCCTTCAAGAATAAAGGAGAATCATGAGGCGTATTTACTGAACTACTTTTTATTGCTTGAAGGTATTTCGTTAAAAGGTATACCTTTATCAGCTCTCATGTCTTGAGGAAGACCTAATACTTGCTCTGAAATTATATTTCTGAGAATTTCATCAGTACCTCCCGCGATTCTAATTCCAGCAGCCCCGAAAAATCCCATTTGATACATAGTCTGTTCTGCATCAGCAGACTCTGGTCTAACTATGCCAGCAGCATCCATTATATCCATCCCAAAATTTGCTATTTCCTGCAATTTATTACCGCTAACAATTTTTGTGATTGAAGCCTGTGGTCCAGGAGTTTCTCCTCTAGAAAGCGCAGAAATATTTCTGTACTTGGTATATTTCAATCCGCTTGATTGACAATACCAGTCAGCAAGCTTGTCCCTAACCGATCCATCTTTGATAGCTAAATCTCCGTTCAGATCATGACTGCAAGCAAGGTTAAAAGCTTCTTGGAAATCTGGACCCGAGGCATCGCCTACCGCCAATCTTTCATTCATCAGAGTTGTTAATGCTACTTTCCAACCATCACCTACAGAGCCTAGTCTCTGTTCGTCAGGTATCTTTACATCAGTAAAATAAACTTCATTAAAGTTTGCACCACCTGAAATCTGCTTAATAGGTCTCACTTCAACGCCTGGACTTTTCATATCCAAGAAAAAATAAGTTAGACCTTTATGTTTTTGCGCAGAAGAGTCACTTCTGGTTACCAGTATTCCATAGTCACTATAGTGAGCTCCCGAAGTCCATATTTTTTGACCATTAATAGTCCAAGTGTCTCCTTCTAGAACTGATTTTGTTTTTAACCCAGCTAGATCAGAACCTGCACCCGGTTCGCTAAACAATTGGCACCAGACTTCTTCTCCTTTAGCCATTGGAGGTAGATATCTCTTTTTTTGTTCTTCGTTTGCGTACATCATTAACACAGGCCCAGCCATCCCTTGACCAATCTCAAAGAAACCGCCTGGAATTCTGTATTTTGAAGCTTCCTGACCCCAAATCACCCTCTCAATAGGAGTTGATCCTCTTCCTCCATATTCTTTGGGCCAATGTAAGCAAGCCCAGCCACTGTCATATAACTTAGCAGCCCATTTTTTTGCCGAAGTTAAGGCATCGTCTTCTCCTATGCCTGCGTATTTAAAAGCTTCTTCATCATCCCTAAGTGTCGCGTTGGTGCTAAGCCAATCACTTGCTTCCTTTCTAAATTTAGTTTCTTCAGGTGTGTCGTTAAAATCCATAACTTTCTCCTATATTTGATTAGCTCTTTCTAGCGAGCTGATTAGTTTGTTTTTCCACACAGCTTGACTTCCTATGTTCGCTGCTAATTGCCTGCATCTTCTGTAGTAGAGATGGCAGTCAAATTCCCAAGTAAATCCCATTCCTCCATGGGTTTGTATATTTTCTTTAGAACATTCATGAAAGGCTTTGCTTGCACTAACCCTAGCTGTGGCGGCAGCTGTTGCAAGTTCTGGAGCATTAGTACTCAAGGCCCAAGCACCAAAATAACAATTTGATCTTGCTAGTTCTACTGCTATGTACATATCAGCTATTTTATGCTTTATAGCTTGGAAAGAAGCTATTGGTCTGCCAAATGCAAATCTTCCCATAGCGTATTCTTTTGCCATGTCCATGCAGGCCTCCGCTCCTCCCAATTGTTCAAATGCAAATAGAACAGCAGCGTGGTCTAGTATTTCTTGCAAAGCCACCCATCCGTCTTGGCTAGAACCTAAAATTTCTGCATCCGCATCTTTAAACTTTATAGAAGCATGAGATCTAGAGGGATCTAGAGTATTCTGGCTTGTTATCTCAACTCCTTTAGAAGCAAGATCTACTAGGCCTAGTACAACCTTATCTCCTTCTTTAGCTGATACAACTGCAAAATTTGCTACGTCACCATCAGTGACAGCTATTTTTATACCATTAAGCTTATTATTGCTTAATTCACAGTTTAGGTTTTCAGGTGAAGGGGAATTAGTGGTTTCTGTGTGAGCCAAAGTACCAACTATTTCGCCTGCGGCTAATTTAGGCAAGTATTTCTGGTGTTGTTCTTTCGAACCCTGATTAATCAAGGCCTCAGTTGCCAGATAAACACTTGAGGAAAAGGGTGTTGGAGCTAAACTCCTTCCAAGTTCTTCTGCAATTACGCATAACTCTAGGTAGCCCAAACCAAGGCCATCAAATTCTTCAGGAATAGTTGTAGCTGTCCAACCCATTTCTACTACTGATCTCCAAAGAGATTCATCATGTGTCTGATCACCTTCTAAAACCTCTCTTGCCTTTTTTACAGATTCTTCATTTTCTAAGAATTTGCGGGCCTGATCTCTTAATAACATTTGATCAGATGAAAATTCAAAATTCATTAGCTCTCCTTTTCTTTTAAACTTTTTAAATTTAAGTTTTAAATCTTATTAGCATATTGTAGCTACGAAGAAATATAATGAAAGACTAAAATAAATTTAGAAATCTATTAATATCTAAACTTGAATTCATCGGACATAAAACCTGTAAGATCTGAAGCCTCAGACAATAGAAAGAAGAGAAATATTGGCGGTAGCAGCCTTCTTTTTATTTCATTGTTGGGATTAATTAATTTAGGCGGCTTGGTGATATTAGGTCTATGGTTTTTTAATGCTTCAGGTTATCAACAGGAAACAGGTCAAAGTTTTGTGCAGAGAATTAGTTTCTTAGAAGAAGAAATAAGTTCGATGAAAGCAGTAAACGAAGAGTCTATTGACTCACTAGAAGAACAAACGAAGTTTATTGATAAAGAAATAAGGAAGCTTTGGGATTTAAGTAACAAAAGAAACAGAAAGAACATTGATTCTCTGACTATTCAATTGACTGAAGTAAAAACATCCTTTGAAAAACTTTTTAAGAGTAATAATTCTATATTAGCTAAACAAAGAGCAAGAGCCCTTGAGATTGCCAAATTAGAAAAAGTTCAAGCTGATCTTAAGATAAAACTCACAAACCTAAATGCCTTGAGTGAAAGTTCAGATATTAGTGAAAAGCTCAAATCTCAAGAAGAAGCTATAGCTGCATTTGATGCTTATAGAAAGCAGGTGAATAGAACTTTACTCGAGCTTGAAGAGAAGCTTGATGAGCTTCAGCTTAAAATTCAGGATTCTCAGTAAACATATAAGATTTTATTTTTTTAGGCTTATAATGCTGGTCACTTTGCGGATGTGGTGGAATTGGTAGACACGCTAGATTTAGGTTCTAGTGCCGAAAGGCGTGGGGGTTCAAGTCCCTCCATCCGTACCAGACTATTTTTTTCCTTGAATTTTTCCGTAAGTATTTAAGATAAGTTCTCGCATCCATTTATTTGCTGGGTCCTTATTTTTATTTCCATGCCAGTAAAGATGAAGAACAAGTGGATCTACCTTAAAGGGAAGTGGCAATACTTTGAAATCCCTGCCTTTAGTGAAACTCTTAATAGTAGTTATAGCCAAGTTTGACTGTTCAATAATATAAGGTGCGACTAAGTAGTGCTGCGCTCTTAAGCCAATTCTCCTAATAATACCTAGTTTATTCAATTCAGTATCTACATGCCCCAATCCTGTAGATCTTTTAGAAATATGCATATGAGAAAGACTCAGATATTCATCCAAAGAAATTTTCTTCTTTTTAGCAAAAGGATGCTTTTTGTTTATAACCAAAACATACTGATCTTCATATATTTTCTCATGTCTAAGACTTGTATCTATATGAACGGGAGGATCTATAGCAAAGTCTATATTACCAGCGGCAAGCTCTTTAGGGGTTTCATGTCTAGGAGTTAAATAGCTTTCTACACCTACCCCAGGTGCATTTCTTGATATATTCTTAATTAATTCTGGTAGTAATCGATACTCTGAAGTATCTCCAATAGATATTTTAAAAGTGGTATTAGCAGTTTTAGGATTGAAAGATTCAGATTCTGATATCGAATTTCTTATCAAGTCTAAGGCTTGTCTGACATCTTTCACCATATTTTGGGCGACCGGTGTGGGTATCATTCCTTTAGAAGTTCTTACAAAAAGTTCATCATTAAAGTTTTCACGAAGTCTAGACAGGGCATTGCTTACAGCTGGTTGTGTTATACCTAACACTTCACCCGATTTAGTTAAATTTCTTTCCGTATAAATAACGTCAAAGACTACAAATAAATTAAGATCTTTATCGCTTAAATTCATTCTTTTATATGATGATTTCTTGGGTTAAACTCAAAGTTGGTTCAATAAGAGCATTATCATTTTAACTTATAGTGCTCAAAAAAGAGAATTTATTAAACTTATAGGGAGAAACAAAGTGAATCTTGATAATTCAGAAAGATCTAAAGAGCTGGGAATAAGGATTTCCCAATTTATGGATGAACATATATTTCCTGCAGAGCAAATTTATGCTGATCAAATGGAAGAATTTACTAAGCAAGGTAATAGGTGGCAGGTTCCTGAAATCCTTGAAGATAAAAAGAAGATTGCTAAGAAAGAAGGTTTGTGGAACTTATTTCTTCCTGAAAACCCTATGGGTGAAAGCATGAGTAATCTTGATTACGCTCCTTTAGCTGAATTAATGGGAAGATCTGGAATTGCTTCCGAGATATTTAATTGTTCGGCTCCTGATACAGGCAACATGGAAGTTATAGCTCAATATGGAAATGCTGAACAGCAAGAAAAATGGTTAAAGCCTCTTTTAGAAGGTGAGATAAGGTCAGCATTTGGCATGACTGAACCCAATGTAGCTTCATCTGATGCCACCAATATAAGCAGCTCTATAGTGGCTGATGGAGATGATTACGTGATAAATGGAGAGAAATGGTGGACTTCTGGAGCTGGAGATCCTCGTTGTAAGATTATAGTTTTTATGGGAGTAACCAACCCAGATAACCCTAAGCACCAGAGGCAATCACAGATCCTTGTACCGATGGATACCCCTGGAGTAGAGATAAAGAGAATGATGACTGTTTTTGGTTCTGATGATGCGCCGCACGGGCATGCCCATATGAAATTCACTGACGCCAGAGTCCCTAAGGAAAATCTCCTGTTAGGAGAAGGAAGGGGTTTTGAGATTGCTCAAGGTAGATTGGGGCCAGGAAGAATTCACCATTGCATGAGGTCAATTGGAACTGCTGAGAGGGCACTCGAGTTATTATGCAAAAGGTCTACTTCAAGAATAGCTTTTGGTAAGCCTTTATCTGAGCTAGGTGGAAATTATGATGTCATCGCTGATTGCAGAACTGAAATTGAAATGTGCAGACTATTAACTCTTAAAGCAGCTTTTATGATGGATACAGTTGGAAACAAAGTTGCTAGGAGTGAAGTTGCACAGATTAAGGTTGCAGTTCCCAATATGGCTTTAAGAGTTATAGATAAGGCTATTCAGATTCACGGGGGGGCAGGAGTTTCTCAAGACACGCCTCTCGCCAGACTTTATGCAGGTCAAAGAACTTTAAGGATAGCTGATGGACCAGATGAAGTTCATAGAAGAAGTATAGCGAGAATCGAGCTTTCTAAGTACAGCGAAGGTTAGTTTTAGGATTAATTTCTGTTTTCTACAAAGAATTTAAAGATTATTCTCATATTTTCTTTGTTCTTAGATACGAAGAAAGAATGGTCTGCACCCTCTATTTCATCATAGACAAGGTCCATTTCTAATTTTTTCATTTCTGCTACCCACTCTCTTGTTGGATAAACCAATCTGTCCTTAGTACCCTGTAGAACAAGGACAGGGATATCTTGAATAATCTTTAAATCTTCTAGTGTTCTTACTTGAGGGGGTGCAGGTGCAGCCAAGGCTAGGGCCTTCCATAAGTCAGGATATTTCATTCCCAGATGGTAAGTTCCAGCACCTCCCATGCTATGGCCCCATAGAAATATATTTTTTGAGTCTATCGAATAATTATCCCTTACAAGCTTTAACACATTCATTACATCTTTTTCACTATAAGGTCCTTCTTTTTCTAATGACCTTTCATCTAGTCCTTTGGACCATGATCCATACCAACCATTTCTGGTGTAACCAAGAGGTGTAACTACAACAAAATTAAATTCTTCAGCTAGGTCCAGTAAACCTTCGTAGCCCATGAGCCAGTCATAGGTTCTAGTTAGGCCATGTAAAGATACTATTAACGATATTTGTTTATTCTTTTTGTACGAAGAAGGTACAAAGAGTGCGTAAGGAATGGATTCACCAGTTTCTTCAAAGATATAGCTCAGATGTTGGATTCTTGGATCTTTTATAGAACTTTCATCATCCCAATTGGTTCTAATAGATTCTTCCATGTCTTTATTTTCCTTAGCTACTAAAGATGAACTTATACCAAACAGACATATAGACAATAAAAATATTTGTGTAAATCTCACTTCATCATCTTTTTTAGATTTGAGCAAATTTCATTTAAAACTTGAGGAACCCCAGGGATGTAACCCAAATTGGCAAAACCATGAATAAAACCATGATTCTCTTGGTGAAAAACGTTATTACCAGAAGAAATTAATTTTTTTGCGTATTCATCTCCTTCGTCACGTAAGGGGTCAAAACCTGCAGTAGAGACAACAGCAGGAGGAAGATTAGATAAGTCTTCTGCTACTAAAGGAGAAACGAAGGGGTCCTTCATTTCATCTAGTGAATTTAAGTAGTGTTTTCTGAACCATTCCATAGCAGCTTTTGTAAGAAAAAAACCTTCTGCACACTCATTAATCGAACTTTTTTGAAGGTGAAGATCAGTTACTGGGTAAAGTAATAATTGTGCTTTTGGCAAAGTTTTATTTTCTTTTTTCCTTCTTATACAAAGGGCAGCCGTCAAATTTCCTCCCGCACTATCACCTCCGGCAGCTATTTTATTTTTGTCCACACCTAAAGCATCAGAATTGTTCAGTACCCATTCAAAAGCTTGATCACAATCGTCTAAAGGAACCGGGTATTTTTCTTCTGGAGATAAGCGATAATCCACAGAGAAAACTTTTGCCTCAAGGTTTTCACATAGATAACCTGTAAGTTGGTGATGAGTTTCTATGTCCCCAATAACCCAACCTCCACCATGAAAGTAAACCAATGCAGGGCAACCCTCTTTTGTTTGAGGGGAATAGTATTCACGTACAAGTATTTTAGTTCCTGATACTTCTATTTGGTGGTCCTTCCAATCAATTCCCGAAGGAAACTTTGGTGCAATGCGATTTTGTTCTAAGTAACCAGCTCTAAACTGATCGGGAGTTAAGGTATCAAAATCCGTAACCAAATTTTCAGTTAATTTCAATAAAAATTGAAAAGGAGGGTGTAGTTTTCGTTTTCCAATTTCAATTTGCTTTTTTCCAGACAGTTTTAACAGCAGCCAATTAGGTAACATCATTAACAGTTTAATCATCTTGAATCTCCCTATTGAAACTATATCAAACTACACTATGTTCTTATAAAGAAAAGCTAGATGTCTTACAGAGTTTTTTGAAGATAATGTTCAATCAGACCATTAATATGAGGGAAGGTTTACAGGCTCTTGAGCGGAGAGTCTATAGGTGGTGGACCCAGTAAGACTTGAACTTACAACCTCCTGCATGTCATACAGGCACTCTAACCAAATTGAGCTATGGGTCCTTAGTCAGAAGTATAACGATTCATCTTTAGATGTTAAGATGATTAACAGGTAAAAAAGGAGAAAAAATGGCAGGAAAAATAGCAAAATATGTAACAGTTGGTACAAACGATTTAAACAAGGCTAAAGAATTTTATGACAAATTATTTGAAGAGCTGGGAGCTAGAAGCTTTGCTCCTAACGACAGAAGCTTTTTTTATACTTTGAAAGATGATGATACCGTATTTGCCATTTTTGTTCCTTACGATGGCAATGCGGCAACTGTGGGCAATGGAAATATGACTGGTATTACTTTAGATTCTACCGAAGAGGTAGATGCTATGTACGCCAAGGCAATTGAACTAGGGGCCGCTGATGAAGGTGAGCCAGGTGAAAGAGTCCCAACATTTTATGGGGCTTACGTTAGAGACTTAGATGGCAACAAACTTGTCTTTTGTAAGATGGGCTAACCCAGACTACTTTATAGCTGTAACTAACCAGGTAGCACTAGGAAACATTAGGCCTTTCTCTGAGTAGTAAGGGGAAAAAGCACCAATTGCAGAATTTATAATTTCTGTTTTTTGATCTTCAGGAGAGTCTTTTAACATCTCACTTACTACTGGATTTATTGATATATAGTCTTTCACAGAGTCAGACAGACTTCTACCAGAAAACATATTCACTTCAGCTTCATGTCCTTCAATTTTTATATTTTGAAAATCACTTTCCTCAAGAATTGAAGATACATACTCTGATTCCATAAATGCGAATGGTCCAGGACTTCTTGGGGGGGGAGAGGGTAAATCAATAAATTTTTTAACTTCTTGGACGAATAAGGATTGCCAGGGATTAACGGTAGGAGATTGCCAACAAACAAAAGACAGGGATGCTCCTGGAATTAAGCTTTTGTTTATATTCCTAAAGGCAACCACGGAATCTTCAAAAAACATAACCCCAAATCTTGAATAGGCAGCAGTGTAAACTTCTTCTCCTAGGTTATCTGTCTGTATGTCTACACAATTAAAGAAAACATTAGTTAATGATTTTTCTTCAGCTGATTCTTTAGCTTTTTTTAACATAGGCTCAGAAATATCTAATCCAGTGACTTTTCCGTGTGGCGCAATTTTTTTTGCTATATTAAAAGTTGTATTTCCGCATCCACAGCCAATGTCTAGGACGTTCTCCTGATTGCTAAAATCAAGTTTATTCAGTGCTGCTTCACCGAGTGGACTTAACATGGTGTCCATGGCGTTTTGACGCTCCACCCAAATATCACCCCCCTTTCCTGACCAGAAATCTCTTTGATTCTTATTTACTTCTGACATTAGATAAACTCCTTTTAAGATTAGTATTAAAACAACAGCTCTAAAAACTTTATAATAGTAACCTAATTTAATCCTCTTAAAACAATGAACTTAGTCGGTAAATCTCTTCTAGATCTTATTGGGAATACACCCATGGTTAAGCTTACAGCTTTTGATACAGGACCATGTGAACTCTTTGTGAAACTTGAGAATCACAATCCTGGGGGTTCAATTAAAGACAGAATAGGGTTGTCCATCATAGAAGAAGCTGAAAAATCAGGAGACTTAAAACCTGGAGGAACCATCATTGAAGCAACAGCTGGAAATACAGGTATAGGCTTGGCTTTAGTTGCAGCTATTAAGGGGTATAAGTTAATACTTGTCATCCCCGATAAGATGAGCAGAGAAAAAATTCTGCATTTAGAGGGCTT
>Ga0208055_1000058_pt1 | contig 25804 bp, 20 predicted proteins | sample DeeseametaMP2159_FD_184174 | JGI IMG/M metagenome (GOLD analysis project Ga0208055, IMG submission 184174) | Marine microbial communities from the Deep Pacific Ocean - MP2159 (SPAdes) | ecosystem: Environmental > Aquatic > Marine > Oceanic | place: Southwest of Acapulco, Mexico, North Pacific...
ATCAATTTTGCCAACAATCTAAAATCTGCCTGATTGAGGAGTACACCATCGTTAACATGTTTAAACCTCATTAGTAAAGCTGTTCTAAATCTTCAGCTACTAAATAAACGGCGTATGTAAAAACTGCTGGTTACTTTTTTTGAATAATTAACCACCGAAACGTGCTTGGGCAACTTCCAATTTATGTGAGGAAGTCTCCCACTGGCTGAGATGTGTAGAAAGTTGAGCGCTCAATTTTTCTTTTTCGGTTTGTAAATTCTGTATTTCCTTAGGCGATGCTTGCTGATAAAAATTTTCTACTCCAAATTTTGCCTCAATTGCAGAAATTTTTTGTTCACCCTCTTCAATCAGTGTTTCAAAACGTGTAGACTGTTTTTTTAATTTTGATATTTCACTCTGAAGTTTTTTTCGTTCAGCATTGCTCAATTCCTGAGTTGAAGGTGTCGCTTTTGTTTCCCGGTGTGTCGTAGAAAGAGGCTGATCCCGGCTTAGATAGTCATCACCAAATTTTTCAAGGTATTTCTGATAGCTCCCGGAAAAGTCGCGGACACCATGTGGAGTTAACTCCAGGATATGAGTTGCAACTTTAGAAACAAAATGCCGATAGTGACTTACCACCAAAACAGTACCTTCAAATGCTTTCAAAGCATCACCAAGTGCCGCAACACCTTCCAGATCCATATGATTTGTAGGTTCATCGAGGATTAAGATATTCCTTTTTTCCAGCATTATTCTTGCAAATAGCAACCGGGCAGATTCTCCTCCACTCAATGCGGTAACCTGTTTAAGCGCTTCATCTCCGGACAGTAAAACTCGACCTAACAAACCACGGATAGCTCCAATCGGTTCGTGTGGTGCAGTTGCATAAAGCCAGTCGTAAGCACTGATTTTTCCACGTAAATGTTCATGGTGATCTTGGGCAAAATAAGAGGTATGAGTTTCATAACCCCACTCGAAAGTACCTTCGTCTGCAGAAAGCTGAGCAAGAATAATTTTCAGTAAAGTTGATTTTCCAATACCGTTTGGACCAATGATAGCGACTTTTTCACCCCGTTGAATTTCAAAAGATACATTTTTCAGAACCTCAGTGTTCCCAAACTTTTTACTCACATCTTTTACAGTCAGCACAGTTTTTCCGGAGGGTCGAAACTGCTCAAAGCTCAGGTCTGGAGATATCCGGGAGGAACGCTTTACCTCTGGCACCTCCATTTTATCGAGTTGTTTGACACGTGACTGGGCTTGCCGAGCTTTGGTAGCTTTTGCACGAAAACGATCTACAAAGGCCTGTAGTTCAGCAGTTTTGCGCTCATAGTTTTCGATTTCTTTACGTTTCTGAGTTTCAGCCAGGGTTTTTGCTTCAAGGAACTGTTCGTAATTTCCAGTGTAAAGTCGTAATTCTTCGTAATCTATATCAATAATGTAACTGGCAACCACATTGAGAAAATTTCTGTCATGTGAAATAAAAATCAGGGTTCCTTCGAACTGTGTACACAAATAGTTTTCCAGCCAGCGGATTGAAACAATGTCCAGATGGTTGGTTGGTTCGTCAAGCAGCAGCACGTCGGGTTGCTGAAAAAGCAATTGAGATAAAAGTACACGCAATTTGAAGCCGCCGGAAAGTGCACTCATAGGACCAGTGTGAAATCCTGTACCAATCCCCAATCCAGATAACAACTCTGCAGCAAAAGGTTCAGCTACATAACCGTCTGCTTCAGCAATCATCTCTTCCAGTTGACCCAGCCTGTGACCGGATTGACTATCTAGATTTTCAGACTCAAGAATTTTTTCTTTTTCTCTAAGAGCTTCGCATAAAGCGGGCTTTCCTAGGAGCACTACGTCAATAACTTTAATATCCTCATACTGAAAATGATCCTGCCTGAGAACTCCAAGTTTCAAGTCACGTGGTACAGATATTGTTCCGGAATTAGGTTTTTCTTCTCCAGCAATCAGCCGCAACAGCGTGGACTTTCCAGAACCATTTGCACCAACAAGCCCGTAGCTTTTACCTGGATTAAAGGTGACTGATGATTTTTCAAAGAGCGTTTTTTTGCCATAATTCATGGCTAAGTCAGCAATGCTGATCATTATTAATTAATTATCTTAAAATTGGAAATTACTTTAAAAGTTAGATTACTACCCTTATTGCTTTCTGTATAACAAAGAAGAATCGGCAGTATTTCGTCTTAATGTCAGAATGATTCTCAAACAATAAGCTTAGAAAAAAACTTGTTGAATCTCAACGCAATTCTAATTTGAAGTCTTTACAAAACTACTAAAACAAATATCTAAAATTAATCTTTCCCTGTTTCTGGCACTCTGTGGTTGCCCGGCGCAAGATTTTACGCTATGTTGTGTTGTGTCCAAATTTCTAATCTGATTAAACTCTTTTCGTCTCATGCACCGTAATGCTACCTTCAGGGAATACAGTGAACATTTTGATTCGCTGCTTCCAGATCAGGATTCACTTCTTATTCAGTTGTGCGAGCATCTTTTCAACTCAGGATTTGTCTTTGTGGATGCTTCTGAAAATGAGCTTGAAGCAGGAGGATGGGTGATACGTGACTTTTTTGATCAGGAAGCTGAGGTACTTCGTACACTCGTTCCAAGAGAGCGTTATGTGGGTTTCATTGATTATGTTAAACAATTTAATTGGCCTGCAGAAATTCTGCAAAAAAAACTTTCTCAACGAATTCAGAAATCATTTGATCAACTGGCTAAAGGGAAACACCATCATTTCAATATTCGTTACAACATTTCGTATGGACTCCGTGAGCAAGAAAAACACCCCTTGTATGATTTCCTTTTGCACATCGAGACGTATTATAGTCTGGTTTTAGGTGGAGAGACACTGGAACAGGAAGACCAGGAAGAGGAACCGGATTTTTCAAAAACCAACTTCAAGATTGAAGACTTGAAACAGTTAAGAAGCCAGGTCCGGGAACGACTTGAAGGACGTGAACTGGTAAAAGGCTTCCTGAAGCACATTGCAAAAAAACGTGGTGTTTCAGTCGAAAGTTTAAATCCTGTAATAAAACAGGAGCGAAAAAACTCTCCAATAAAATTTTTGCGACCTTCACAACTAAATCCAACTGCTGAAAAACGAACCGCTCCAGATGTTGCAGAAATTCTTATTGCGGAAGAAAAAAATGATATTCTTGACAAACTGGACATCAGTTCAACACTGACTGAAGATCAGAATGAACTTTCAGAATTTCCTCTAGAGCCTGACTTGGAAACGGATATAGCAGAAACTGCAGAAGTCTTGATAGAGTCAAAAAAAGCAGAAGAGGGAATTTTTGAGGAAGAAACTGTGGCATCTCAAACTATTGAAGATGCTGCAGTCGAGGTTGAAGAAGATGATGAGTTGAAAGAAAAAAATAATTACGAACCAGAAACTGAGGCAGATTCCTCAACTGTTACTACTGCCGATCTGTTGCTTAACTTTGAAGAGGATGAAGAAGATCAAGAGATTGAAGAAGATGACAGCGGCTTGATTCTAGTTGATTCTGACGAGACTGATGTGGTATTTGGCGGAGAAAAAATTTCAAAGGCTGCATTAGAAAAGTTTATTCGCCAGTATCCTGACAGCACACTCAGATTCCTTTTTCGAAGAAGTTTGGAGGGGAAACCTCTATCTGCAGAAATTGAGGCTATTTATTACAGCTGGGAGAAACGTGGATTGTCACGGGGACGCCTGAAAAAATACCTGCTGAAACTGATGGAATGGCCGGAAGTCCCTGATTTGTCGATTCTTGATCTACTTCAGAGCCTAAAAGACCGCATATACGAAGACTCACAAAAAGTAGGGACCTAGCCTCTTTATTATTATCTTATTTTCTCAATTCTTCACTTAATTTTGAAAAATGTTCCAAGCTTCCCGGATTAGCAAGTGCTGATGTATTTTCAATATATTCGCCTTTGATAGTTTGCAGTGCAGCCTTTTCCACCTTTTTTCCACTGATAGTTCTTGGCACATCCGGAATCGCTAAAATCCGTGCCGGAACATGACGCGGAGTAGTGTCACTGCGAATAACGGTTTTTATTTTGGCTACTAAATTTTCATCCAACCGGATTCCGTCACGTAATACCACAAAAAGCACAATCCTCACATCACTCTCCCAAGGCTGTGCAACAACTAAACTGTCCTCAATCTCCTTCATTTCTTCAACAGGACGATATATTTCAGCAGTACCAATTCTAACTCCACCGGGGTTAAGAACTGTATCACTTCTGCCATATACAATTATGCCCCCGCGTTCAGTAATTTCAATAAAATCTCCATGTGTCCAAACTCCCGGGAATTTTTCAAAATATGCTTTATGATACTTTTTACCATCCGCATCATTCCAGAAATAAATCGGCATAGACGGAAAAGGGTCAGCACAAACCAATTCTCCTTTTTCACAAACCACTGACTCGCCGACTGAATTGTATGCAAGTGTATTCATACCCAGACTTTTGCACTGTAGTTCCTCAGAATAAACCGGAAGATTCGGGTTACCTCCCATAAAACATCCGGCAATATCAGTGCCGCCCGCAACTGACATTAGTGGGACATAAGCAACTTCCGCATAAACCCATGAAAACAAATCTGCCGGAAGTGGAGAACCTGTTGATAAAATTGCACGTAATGATTCCAGCTGATGATTTTGTTTTGGCGAATATCCGGTTTTACTGACAGTACCAAGAAACTTTGGACTTGTTCCAAAATGTGTGATCTGCTGTTCGTCTATTAAGCGCCACATTCGCCCAATGTCCGGGAATCCAGGTGCACCATCATACAAAATTAGAGTCGCTCCTGAAGCAAGACAGCTTACCAGCCAATTCCACATCATCCATCCGCAAGTAGTAAAAAAAAACATCCGGTCACCGGGATGCACATCTGCATGATAACGATGTTCGGTGAGATGCTTCAGCAAAGTACCTCCTGCTCCGTGAACGATAGATTTAGGCAAACCGGTTGTTCCTGAAGAGTAAAGTATGTAAAGAGGATGATCAAAAGGAAGTTGTGCGAAATTTATTGTTCCTGCAGAAGAATTAAGTATTTTGGCCCAAGCTTGCTCATTACCTTGAAATTTTATTGTTGTTTCTGTAAAAGGTACTATAAACACCAATTCAATTGAAGGAATACGACTGACGATTTCTCGGATTTTGAGAAGACAATCATGTTCTTTACCGTTGTAGTGATATGCGTTGACAGTTATCAAAATTTTTGGTGAAATTTGTCCCAACCTATCGTTAATGCCGTTAATTCCAAAGTCCGGAGAACAGGAAGACCAAATTGCTCCAAGACTCGCAGTTGCCAGCATCCCGATAACGGCTTCCGGACAATTTGGCATAACTGCTGCGACACGATCATTTTTTGAAACTCCAAGGGACTTCAGTCCGGAGGCGCATTGTGCCACTGCATTCCGTAGTTCTTCGTAACTAAGGGAGCTTGTTGAACCATTTTCACCAATAAAACAGAGTGCTTCATTTTCATCATTACCCTGTGCCAACAAATTTTCTGCAAAATTCAACCTTGCCCCCTCAAACCATCCGGAAGGTTCAGTACCAATTTTTTCACTAAATTTGGATTTGCTCATAACTTTGCTCCACGCCACAGAAGAGCGGACATCACAATCACGCCATACTTCTTCCCAGAACAGTTCCGGATAGTCGATTGACCACTGGTGCAAAGTCGAATATTCGTAATCCGGAAGTTCGTACCTTTCCTGTACTTTTTTGCTGAAACATGTAAGTAGAGTTTTTTCCTGTTCTTCAGGACTTGGCTGCCAGAGTGCTATAGCCATATTATTCAGTTTGTTATTTGAATTTTAAATCGATAAGTTTGGCAGTGATGGTTCCGTTCCAATTTTCCGGAATAATTTCATCGATAGGGAAGCCAAACTCTTTAGACTGTCCGGGCTCCAAAGGTAAAGAATCACTGAAAGAATAATTATTTACCGGAAAAAATTTATGAACCTTAGAGAATTTTCCATCTTCGCCTATGAAATTAACATTCATAGTTGCAATCTTAATCGTGTGTTCTCCATTATTTTGAATTACACCAAAAATTGCTGTTCCCAACTTGCCTTTTGAAGTTCCAGCGCCTACCCTTACATTCTGAAGTTCTACTTTAGCCAGTTCAGTGTGCAATTCTTCAAGCTTAATTTGCTGAAAATACAAGGTGAGAATTGACAGAACAATTACAATAATTACTAGAAAAAACAGTCGTTTGTGCTGCCTGAAAAACATTGACAAATTATCCTGATAAATATTTCTGCTGGGAAGATGTGACTCTTACTATAGAGAAAATATCTGGACAATGTCCAACTTTTTGAGCTTCTTTGAAAAATATTAAAGAAGGATCAAGGTTGATTTATTCAATCATTTTGTGCTTGTTTTCTATTTTAAATTGATTTAATTGATTTTTTTTTAAAAAAAGTATTGTAGAAGACGCTTCCCATAGTTATAGTATGGTCTCAGTATTCTTACAGTCTTCGCTAATCCGAGCTTCAGGAAGAGGTAAAAGAAGTCTTTGGAGGAGAGTCAGTCAGAAAAATTTATAAACAAATAATTTTAATAAATCGCTAGCATTAATATATTAGACAAATCGGAGGAGCGAATGGTAAAAGTCGATATAGTACGGGCTATCCAGCTGGGAACTGACTTACAGTTTGGTGAAGCTGAAAAAGTGGTCAACGATATGTTGGAAATGATCAAAGAAAAATTAGAGAAAGGTGAGGATGTACTCATCACAGGTTTAGGAAAGTTTGAGTTGCGTAACAAAAAATCTCGACCTGGACGTGATCCAAAATCAAAAAGGGATTATGAAATTTCTGCACGAAAGGTTGTGACATTTCATCCCTCTAAAATCTGGCGTGACGAATTGAACAATAACAATTAATTCATTGCCCTTCATGCAATTTCAGGCAATCTGCTTTGATTTAGACGGCACATTGCTAGATAGCTTAGCCGACTTAGCACACTGTACAAATACAATACTTTCAAAAAGAGGATTCCCAGAACACCCCGTAGATGCATTTCGCTATTTTGTAGGAGATGGAGCGAAAATGCTGATTACCCGTGCCCTTCCTGAAGAAGTCCGTAAAGAACCTCTCATAGAAAAATGCAGACAGGATTTTGAGACAGCATACCGTGAGTGCTGGGATGAACATACTCAGCCTTATGATGACATTCCTGTATTGTTGGATGAATTGGAATCCCGCAAACTCAAGCTGACAGTTTTGTCTAACAAACCTCACGAATTTACATTGCTTGCAGTCAAGCATCTTTTGCCAAATTGGGAATTTGAATTGGTTTTAGGCCAACGGGAAGGCATTCCACGCAAGCCCGATCCTGCTGGAATGATTGATATTTGCGAGCAGTTGAAAATTCCAGCGAAGTCTTTTCTTTATTTGGGAGACACCGCAACCGATATGAAAACAGCCACGAGTGCCGGATGTTTTCCGGTGGGCGTGCTTTGGGGATTTCGACCGGAAAAAGAACTGAGAGAAAACGGTGCGCAAGCAATCATAAACGCACCTTTGGAATTACTTGATTTACTTGACTAAAACCTGTTACTTCAAAACTTCCTTAATCGTTTCCGCCACAAACTGCGTCACCATTTTCTTCCGGAAGCCCAAAGTCATATCCGTATTGTCCATCGGTTTTGCCAGTTTTGCCGCTACTTGAGCCGTATTTTCAATCCGTGTCAGGCTCCCTTCCGCAGTGAGTGAGCCACCCACCAAAAGTTTTTCCGCCTCAAACGCCCGCAGTGGACACGAAGCCACCCCACCCAAAACAATCCGCGCTTCCATACAATTTCCGGATGTGTCCAAACGCAATGCTACTGCCACGCCAAGCACCGGAAAATCAATTGCACCCCGCCGACTTAATTTGCGGTAATTCATTTTCCATCCTTCATGTAACGGTAGGTGAATGGATACCAGCAATTCATCCGGAGTTTTGTTGAGAAAATCCATTCCGTCATTTTTGTAAAATCCTCCTGCCGGAACAATGCGTTTACCGTCAGGATTCATCAAATGAAATTCCGCATCCAAGGCGACCATCACTGGAGCGCAATCAGAGGACGAAACCGCCAAACATTTTGGACTGCTGCGAGCCACCCAGCAAATAGCATCGTTTTGCATCGGACTTTCCGGTTTTTTCAAACAAAATCCAAGTGCTTTGCGCCATGGAAATGTTTGGTTGTAATAATTACATCGTGTATCCAAACACAAATTTCCGCCAATGGTTCCCATATTCCGCAACTGTGGCGCAGAAACCAAAGATGCTGCTTTTGCTAATGCCGGAAAATTATTGAGGATTTCCGGATGTTCCGCAACTTCACTCAAAGAAACTCCGGAACCAATCATTAATCCATTTCCGGAGTCATCCAAACTAATGCTGCGAAGTTCTGCTAATTTCCGCAAACCAATCAGTATTTTCGGTGTGAATTGCCGCCGTTTCATATTCGGAAACAAATCTGTTCCTCCGGAAACAAACATCGCCGAGTCACCGCACTCTGCTTTCAGTGCAACAGCCTCAGCAATGCTGTTTGGAGCTTGATATTCAAATGGTGGTAAGCGCAACATAATTAATTACGACACGAATTAAGACACGAATTATTCTCTGTCAAAGTGACAGAGAAGCATACAGAACCGTCAACTGTCAACCGTCAACTGTCAACCGATTTCACTTTGATGGCTTCCGGAAATGTGATTTTTGGAAATTTCTTTGGGCCGACTCTTCCAATAACCCCGGACCCTCCGGGCTTTCCGGATTTTAGCTCTTTTAAACCTTGATAAATTTTTCCCGGAGTAATCGGCACTTCATCGACACGCACACCGACCGCATTGTAAATCGCATTGGCGATGGCGGGCATGATCGGCAGTAATGGCCCTTGGCCGGCTTCTTTGGCACCGTACGGCCCTTCCGGATCATGCGTTTCTACTAAAATTGTTTCGATTTCCGGCATATCGAGTGCGGTCAAACTTTTGTAATCCAACATCGACGGTGTTTTGTGCAAACCTCCGGGGTTGTCTTTTCCGGTGCGATAAATTTGTTCTTCCATCATGGCCTCACTCAAACCCATGTACGCACTGCCTTCGACTTGTCCGATGACCAATTTTTCGTTGATCGCTTGTCCGATATCGTGTGCCATCCAGAGTTTGTCCACACGATAAATTCCACTTTCCGGATCACAAGTGACTTCGGCAACACAAGCGGAATAGCTGTAATTCGGGGACGGCCCCACACCTGCGCCTTTGTATTTTCCCCCGTGACTAGGTGGTGTATAACTGCCGACGGAACCCAGCATACCGTATTTTGTTTCTGCCCATTGAACGGCATCCACAAAGGAAACAGGTTCTCCGGAACCGTTTTTTGATAAAACAGAACTATTCCGGAGCATTAATTTTTCTGCTGGAATTTTCAAAACTTCGGATGCGGCAGACAATATTTTTTCACGTAAAGGGCGAGCCGCGTCAATGGCCGCATTTCCGGTCATCAGTGTTACACGACTGGAATAACTTCCCAAATCGACCGGAGTTAAATCTGTATCCGCTGTGACCACAATAATATTCCCAATGTCGATTCCCAGTTCCTCGGCCACAATTCCGGCCAGCACAGAATTTGATCCTTGACCGATGTCCGTGCTTCCGCAAAAAACAGTTACGCCGCCACCGCGGTCGATTTTGATTTGCACTCCGGAATGCGGCATTTTGTTCCAGTAAACAGGCAGGCCCGCACCGCTCAAATAAGAACCGCATCCCAGCCCAAAACCTTTGCCCAGAGACGATCCCGTTCGTTGCTGCTGGAATCTGGAAGCCTCCGTGACTTTGCGGATGCACTCACCCAAACCGTTGGTGGTCACTGTGAGGTGGTTCACGGTTTTGCTGTTGTCCGGTATCAAATGTCGCAAGCGTAATTCTGCCGGATCCAGTTCCAAATCCTCAGCAAATTTGTCAAGCAAAACTTCCAGCGCAAAACGGGGCTGCGGCGTGCCGTGTCCTCGTTTGGGACCGCATGGAGCTTTATTGGTGAAAACCCGCATCGCTTCAAATTTGTAATTTGCAATCGGATACGTCACTGTCTGCAAAGCACCGGTGTAATAGGTACTGGCAACACCGTAACTTCCGTATGCTCCGCCATCCAGAAAATTACGAAAATGCAAAGCTGTGATTGAACCGTCTGACTTCATTCCGGCTTTGACCCACATCAATACCGGATGACGTCCACGATGTGTGTAAAAAACTTCTTCGCGGGTCAAAGTCAATTTTACCGGACGACCTGTCATCATGGCCAGTTTGCACACAACCATTTCATGTTGAAACGGATCCGTTTTTCCGCCAAATCCTCCACCAACCGGAGTCGCAATTACACGAATTTGACTGGCCGGCATTTCCAAAACTTTGGCCAAAGCACGGTGAACATAGTGCGGAGTTTGCGTGGAAGACCAAAGCGTGATCCGTCCATCGGCTCCGTGTTGAGCGACGGCAGAGTGTTGTTCAATCGGCAAATGCGTGTTGCCTTCGTAATAATAAAGTTCTTCGCGAATATGGTCTGCTTCTGCAAATCCGGTTTCGATGTCGCCAAATTCGAGAGCCACTTGTTTGTGAATATTTCCGGAATCGGCATATTCGTGAATTTGCGTTTTTGAAATTTCAGTTTCTTCCAAGGATTTTAAACCGTCTTCAATGGTCAAAACAGACGGCAAAAGCTCATATTCGACGACTATATCTTCGAGTGCAGACTCTGCTGTTTCTTCTTCAATGGCCGCCACTGCCGCCACCGGATCGCCAATCATGCGCACTTTGTCCACACACAACGATTCCTCGTCCTGACTCACCGGCAAAATCCCAAAAGGAATCGGCAAATCTTTGCCCGTCATGGCCGCCACGACTCCGGGTCGTTTCAAAGCCTGTGTCAAATCAATGCTTTTGATCCGAGCGTGCGGGTGAGGACTGCGCAACATTTTGGCAAAGAGCATTCGCGGTAAAAACATGTCATCAGCATAAACGGTCTCACCTTTGGCTTTGGCCAAACCGTCTACTTGAGCCCAAGATTTACCAATCCATGTAAGGCCCGCTTGGAAATCTTTGTTTTCACTCATAAACTATTTGATGCTTGAAAAAATGGAAAAACAGTGTTTTATCTGGCCAGCAATTGTAAAAGTTGAGGATCCATATTTGCACCAAATCCCCATCCTTCTTTTTTGATTTCTGCTTTTTGCAAAATATCATCTTGAAAAACCAAATCCAGCCGATATGCCTTTTCCAGCCGAATCTCTGTGATCAATAAATTGACATAATCTTCCTGAAAATCGAGGAAGATCATTGCCGAACGATTCTCTTGTTCTCGGTAGCCGAAAGGTTCTCCAATCTGTTCCAAAACTTCTTGCGCGCTCGTTGTTCCTACTTTGAGAAAATTTGGCAGTTTTTCATCGGATAATTCCACTTTTCCAATTCGAGTTTTGGCACATCCAACGAGCAACATGAAAAGTAAGATGCCGGTGATCGGCAATAAAAAGTAAAATTTCGTCATACGATTACCTTGCGCTTCTTCTTGTACCGGGATTGTTGGAAGTTGCCGGAGCAAAAAATCCCCATCCACTGCCAGTTTTTTCAAGTTTCACTTCAGAAACGATTTGATCTGTAAGACGAATCACCAATTCATTTCCTTCATAAGTTCCATAGAGAAAAAAGTATTCTCCCCGTTCATGATTGTAAATGAGCGTTTCTTTGCCGACCACGAAGCGATGAACCAGAGGTTCTCCCAAAGTGGTCATGATTTCTTCTCTCGTTGTCTTTCCAACTTGGATGAAAGACGGAATTCCTTCATCTGCCTGAAATTTTCCGAAAGTGCTAACCGAACAGGAAGACACTAAAAGTGTGATCCCAATACCTGTTATGATTCTGAAAAAACGCATTTTAATCTTCATAGTGACTCTACTTCGAACATTTAGGAATTTTGCCGCATCACTGCTAATTCTCCAGCAGCTTGCTCTACTGCTTCTATGATTTTTGAGTACCCTGTACAGCGACACAAAGTTCCGGACAGGGCTTTTCGAATAGTATTTGAATCCGGATTTGAATTTATTTCAAGCAGGGCTTTGGCGGTCATCAACATTGCCGGAGAACAGTAACCGCATTGCGATGCGCCTTGTTCTGCAAAAGCGGTTTGCAGTGGATGCGGAACCCCATTTTTTGCTAAACCTTCAATGGTTTGGATCTCCTGTCCCTGCACCTCAACAGGCAAAATAAGACAGGCCAAAACCGGTTCTCCGTCAATCAACACCGAACAGGCTCCGCACTCACCCAACTCACAACCGTGTTTGGTTCCGGTGAGATACAAATCTTCACGCAAAACTTCCAGCAAAGTTTTGTGAGTCGAAGTCCAAACCTCGTGAGTTTCGCCGTTGATTTTGAGAGTTAAGAGTTGTTTCATATTAATTTTCTTTTTGTTATCAGCCACAAATTAGCGCAGAAAGTCACAGATATTTTTCTATCCGTTTTTATCCGTGTTTTCTGTGGCTAACTTAATTTTCCACATGAAAGCGTTTGGCCTTCATTTCAAAACGGGGCAGAGTTCCGGAAGGCACAACTTTTATTTCCGGGCGTAAACTCAATTCGTTCTGTATTGCTTGGTCCACAGTATGTCGAGAAGTTTCTTCGTCGGCGTTTTTGCTTATTTCCAAATCAATCGTCAAATGTGCCATTTCCCGTTCAGTTGAAACCGTGATCCGGAATTCTTCAACTGCCTCACATTGACGAACTAAATTTTCCACTGCGCTGGGAAAAACATTGATTCCACGCACAACCACCATGTCATCTGACCGTCCCAGAACCCCGCCTTCGAAACGAACAAAAGTGCGCCCGCATTCGCAAGACTCCGGATTAAGCCGTACAAGATCTCCGGAACGGTAACGGATTACCGGATAACCGATGCGCCCCAAATTGGTGATAACCAGTTCGCCTTGTTCTCCTGCCGGAACCGGTTCCAGAGTTTCCGGATTCAAAACCTCAACTATGAATTCACTTTCGATGGCATGTGTTCCGTTTGGTTGAATTTCGCATTCAAAACTGTGTGCCCCTACTTCTGAAGCCCCCGCGTGATCGTAACATTTTGTGTTCCAAACAGATTCAATACGGGCTTTAGTTGCCGGAATATTGGCTCCAGGTTCTCCGGCATGAATCAGAGTTTTCAATGGAATTTCACACAAATCAAATCCGGAATCCCGAGCCACTTCCGCCAAACGCAAAGCATAAGTTGGAGTACAGCACATGGCCGTCGCACCAAGTTCTTTCATCAAATGCAACCGCTGCAATGAATCCCGCCCTCCGCCAGGAATCATCAAGGCTTTAATTCCTTTTGCACCCTCGACTGCTGCCCAAAAACCAATGAATGGTCCAAAAGAAAATGGTACAAACAAACGATCATTTTCCGTCAAACCTGCTCCAGCCAAAACATAACCCCAGCAACGCCCCCACCATTCCCAACTTTCCGGGGTGTCTATAACTCGCAGGGGAGTTGCGGTGGTTCCGGATGTCTGGTGAAAACGAGAGTAAGCGGATTCCGGGAAAGTCGCATTGGTTCCAAAAGGCAAAGCATCCTCCTGGGCTTGTACTAACTCCGCTTTGGTAGTCAGCGGTAAACTCGCCAAATCACTTAAGGTTTGTATCGCTTCCGGATGAATTCCCGCGGCTTCCAGCTTTCCCGTATAAAAACGGTTGCTCCCATAAATTTTTTCCAGCATGGAATACAACTTTTCGATTTGTAGTAATTCCAATGCTTCGCGGGGCATGGTTTCTACTGACTGCTCGAAAAATCGCATTAAGTGTTTCTTATCTGTTTGTTGCTCTACGGAAGTGGAAACAATTACAAAAAAAATTACCGTCCGCCGACAAGAATTGAGTCAATTTTCAAAGTGGGCTGACCAACAGTTGTCGGAACCCAGCCGCTGGCCGCTCCGCACATTCCTGCCGCCAAATCCAGATCATCGGCAATCATCGAAATTTGCGACAGGACATCGAACCCCTTGCCGATCAGCGTTGCTCCGCGCACTGGTTCAGCGATTTTGCCATTGCGGATAGCATAACCTTCCTGCACTGCAAAATTGAATTCACCAGTCCCCGGATTGACAGATCCGCCACCCATTTTTTTTGCATACAGGCCAAATTTAATGGAACGCAGCATTTCTTCAATCTCGTGCGGTCCGGGAGCAATAAAGGTGTTGCGCATACGGGAAACCGGAGCAAATTTGTACGATTCGCGTCGTGCAGAACCGGTACGGGAAATACCGACTTGACCTGCACCGATACGGTCACTGAGGTAATTATTGAGTATTCCGTTTTCGATTAGTACGGTTTTTTGCGTCGGCGTACCTTCGTCGTCCACATTACACGAACCCCATTTGTTTGCAATAGTTCCATCGTCTATTGCAGTAAGAATCGACTGGCCGACACGCTTTCCTATTTTTTCGCAAAAAGGAGATGCGTTTTTTCGGATCGCTTCTGTTTCCAATGGGTGACCGCAAGCCTCGTGGAAAATAACACCGCCGAATCCATTACCCAAAATCACAGGCATTTTTCCTCCATCGATGTATCCTGCAGCGGCCATACGCAACGCAGATTGTGCCGCATTTTCTGCAAGTTCCTCCAAATTCAAATCCTGAAAAAATTCATAACCACCCAAAACTCCTGGACTTTCAGCTGCAGTTTGGGGTCCATCGCCTTTTTCTGCAACTGCAGAAAGACGCATCCTGGAATAATTTCGTGAGTCCTCGGCCCATAAACCCTCGCTGTTGGCTATAAGTACCGAGCGTTTTTTTTCAGACATGTTGACCGTGACCTGTTGAATATCGTCACCGTGATTACGGGTTTTGTTATCCAGTTCCCTTAGCAGTTCAACGCGCTCAGACTTGCTCACCGTTTCTGGATTTACGGCTATATGGTGAATGTCTTCGATGGACTGAGGCTGAAGGGATTGCATATCTCCGGACTGCCCTTCTTTCTGGGATTGCCCTAAATTGCCGGTGAGTTTCAGCAAATTGGCTTCGTCAGGATCACTGCTGTAACCGTAATAGGCTTCGTTGCCGTAAAGAAGACGCACCCCTATTCCAAATGAGTTTGAGGAATTGATCTCTTCAATTTTCTGATCAAGCAGATTGATAGAAGAAGCAACAGAGTCCTCTACAAAAACTTCAGTAAAGTCTGCCCCCTGCTGAAGTCCATATTCCAAAATTTTTGCAACCGTGTTTTCGTTGAGCATAGTTTTTCCCGGGAAAGGTTGTTTCGAGTAACTTTAAATAATATAACAGTTTTGATCAATCATTTTAAAGCATAATTGACAGTGGTGCAATCCGGAAACGTTAATCAAACTACGTTGTATTCCGGAATCAAGCGCTTCTCAGCAAATCGGTTGTAATCCAACTTGCTGATGTCAACGGTGGTGGCTTCACCGTCTATGAGAATTTCGGCCATCAATTTCCCACAAATTGGGCCCTGCATGAATCCGTGTCCTGAAAATCCGCTAAGCAAGTAAAATCCTTCCACCGGTGTAGGGCCGATGATGGGGTGTGCATCCGGAGTCATTTCGTACAGTCCAGCTTGTCGTGCCTGGATTCCGGAGTTTCCCAGCAAGGGCATTCGCTGTATTGCAGATTCGATGTGTTTCAATTCCCACTCGGAATCAATTCTTTGATCATCTCCAATTTTTTCGTTGGGATTCGACATGCCCGTAAGCAGTCCGGAACCTTCCCGGTGAAAATAGAGACTTTGCGCAAAATCAATGACAAACGGGAAGTCTTCCGGAAGTTCCTGAATTGCTTCAGTGACAAACCACTGACGCCGCAGAGGAAATACTGAAATTTCGAGACTAATCTCTTTTCCAAGGCTTGCGCTCCATGGTCCACAGGCATTGACTACAGTTTTAGTTTCAATGGTTCCAAGAGATGTTTGAACTTTCCGAATTTGATTATTTTTTACATCAATACCGATTGCAGAACAATCAGTAATGCAGACTGCTCCATGCCGACGCGCAGCATTGATGTAACCCATCACGATACTGTTGGGGTCTGCCAGTCCGTCTTCCGCGTTAAAGCTTCCAGCAAGTGCATCCGGGAAGTCGCAGGGAGCGGCAATACTGCGTACTTCATCTCCGGTAAGCCATTCGGTTTGAACGCCGAGGGAACGTTGAAGTTCAACCGTTTTCCGGAACACCTCTACATCTTTTTCCCGAGTCAGTGCAAACAAATATCCACATTTTTGCACCAACACCGATTGTCCGGTTTCTTCCTCAAAAGCATCAATCATGGGAAGACTTTTTTGGGAAAGCCGGATGTTGACTTCAGTATTGAACTGATAACGAATTCCTCCGGCACAACGTCCGGTTGCGCCGGTACCGAAAAACTTTTCGCGTTCCAGAAGCAAAACGTCTTTGTAGCCGCGGCTTGCCAAATGGTAAACAGTGCTTGCACCCATGACTCCACCTCCGAGAATTACTACCGAGGCAGTTTTTGGCAGTCTGGACATTTTTTATATAGAGACAATTGTTCCGAGATTTTCACGCTCTGCGTTTTTCAAAGCAATCCCGGCAGAGACGGCATCCTGTACGGCTACTCCACAGGATTTAAAAAATGTCAGTTGTTCAGGTGAGGTTCGTCCGGATTTTGTTCCATTGATGAGTTCTCCTATTTCTGCAACAATTTTGTCTGCTGTGATCAAACCTTGTTTAAGCGGAGTGACTATATCTCCAGTTTCGATCAGTGCAGATTCACGGGAATCAACGAAGACAAGAGCATTTTGAATAGTATCTGAATCGATTTCCTGCATTGATGGCTGAAAAGAACCAACTGCATTTAAATGAGCCCCCTGTTTGAGGTTCTTAAAGGAAATAACAGGAGTAGAGGAAGTGGTGGCAGTACAGACAATGTCTGCATTTTTTACGGCTTCTGCAGAAGAAGTAACTGCTTGAACATCCTTTGGAATTGGACCAACTCCGGACATTTCTTCCACAAAATTTTGTGCATGTTCAGGGTTTGGACTATAAACCCACGCTTGCCGAATACTGCGAACAGTACAAACAGCATCCAGTTGTGAACAGGCCTGTTTTCCGCTGCCGATTATTGCGACAGAAACCGCATCCGAAGACGCAAGCAATTCTGTAGCGGCTCCGACTCCAGCTCCGGTACGAACTGCAGTCAAAACTTCTCCATCCATCAGGGCTTTGATTTGACCGTTTTCGGTGTCCAACACAAGCACGGCAGCATGAATCAGGGGAAATCCACGGGCTGGATTTTTGCCAAAAACAGTTACCAGTTTTACAGCCATTTCACTGTCGTCCGGAAGCGCGGCAGGCATTGTCAGGAGCACTCCCTCCTGCTCAGGAACATGGACACGGCTGCGGAGAGGCATCTCAACCCGTCCGGACGAAAGCCGGCTATACGCACGCTTCATGCCCTCGATTGCTTCTGCCATCGGAAGGGCCTTTTGAACATCATCACTACTGAGAACCCGAATTTCCATTTTGTTGGGCCATTGATAATTAGAGTGAAACTGAAGATGACACTATTCCGGCGTTGGATTTAGACAAGAGAACCAAGTTCTCAACAGACTCATTCAAATGGATTACAGATCGGTGTAACTGAGGTATGCCTTCAAAAAGACAACTGCCTTTGCGGATATTTTCGGACCCCTGCGAAAAAAGAACTGCTGTGCCATCGAATATTCTGCAACATCAGTAGGCTTTTTTTCATTCATTTCACCGTTGACATCTCTGCTTGCAGTAGTTAGAACTTTTTGCAGAAGCACCGGTGTACTAAAATTAATTTCCTCCAGTTCAGGAGTCAACCTGGAAGCCAACATCGTCATTGGAATATCATAAAGTGTTTCTGCATAGAAAAAACTCAAAAACCTCGCCACAGCCTCAATTTCTTCGTTGCTGCGCGTCAAGAGCCAACTGGTAAGTTCCCTGCGGAAGTTAAGCAAATCTTTCTTTTTGATTCCAGCAGGATTTACACCAAGTTTTCCTGAGCTCAAATAAGATTTTGTTTTTTCCCTCATGAAACTTAAAAACCCTCCAGCTTTGCGGAAAAGCTTATTGTTCAAAAAACGTTTTTCGAAATCCCGCAAAATAAAACGTCCCAAGGAAAGTTGATTCAGAATTTGTTTGGAACCAGTGGCTTCTTTCAGATCAGCAGAAACACGTTCTAAGAGTAATACAAGTTCTTTTTGTTCGTTTTCAATATCCAGTAAACGTTGAATTTCCTCCTCTGAAATTTGAGGTTTTTCAGGAGAAATCACTGTTTGTTCTGGAACAGTAATTTCGATCTGGGCCGACTGTGAGATTGGTAAAGTTTGTGGAACAGAAAAATAAAGGAGATACAGCAAAATGCAGGTGGAAAGAAAAAATACCACAGTGAGTAGAGGAAATAATTTTTGCAGCTTCATTCTTCTTACCAGGTTGGAAAATAGTTTGAGTAAAGTCCGGCTCTAAGTTTTAGAATTAGCTTTCAAACCTGCTTGAATACGTAACGGCAGGGCATGAAGTTTGATAAAACCAATGGCATCCTGTGGATCATAAGTACCCTGGTCCGCTTCCATTGTTGCCATATCCTCATCATAGAGGCTGTTTGGTGATTTACGGCCAGTCACCATGCAGTTGCCTTTGTAAAGTTCCAGACGGACTGTACCATTAACCGGTTCCTGAGTTTTTTTCACCATTTCCAGCAAAATTTCCATTTCAGGTGAAAACCAAAAGCCATCGTAGGTCAGTTGCGCAAAGCGCGGCATTAGTGAATCCTTGAGATTAATTACACCACGGTTCAAGGTAATTGACTCCATTGCCCGATGTGCAATGTGTAAAATAGTACCACCTGGTGTTTCATACACCCCCCTGTTTTTCATGCCGACAAAACGGGACTCTACCATATCAATCCGGCCAATTCCATGTCTCCCGCCCAATTCATTTAGATATGTCAACAATTTTGCCGGAGAAAATTTTTTCCCATCAACCGCGAACGGATTTCCTTTTAGAAATTCAATCAGAATCTCTTGAGACTCAACTGGAGCCTCTTCCGGCGACTGTGACAATTCGAACATTTCCGGTAGTGGAGCTTGCCAGGGGTCCTCCAACATACCAGATTCAAAACTGATGTGCATAAGATTTTCATCTGAACTCCAGGGTTGTTCTTTGGAAGCCTTGACCGGAATACCGTATTTTTCCGCATAGGCTAATAATTCTGTACGACCGGGATATTTTTTGTAAAACTCAGGAATTTTCCATGGTGCTACTACACGAATATTAGGATTGAGTGCATAATAGCTTAACTCAAAACGGACCTGATCATTACCTTTTCCGGTTGCGCCATGTGCTACAGCAACAGCACCTTCCCGCCCTGCAACTTCTATCTGTTTTTTGGAAATCAAAGGCCGTGCTAATGAAGTCCCCAGCAAATAAGTTCCTTCATAAAGCGCATTCCAATGAATGGAAGGGAAAACGTAATCCTGTACAAATTCTTCTTCAACATTTTCGATCAGTACTTTTGCAGCACCGGCTTTTTTACCTTTTTCAAGGATGGCATCCAAATCTTCAACTTTCTGCCCTAAATCAAGACATAGTGCAATTACTTCATATCCTTGTTGAGCAAGCCAATGGACAAGAACGGAAGTATCCAGACCACCGGAATAAGCCAATACGAGTTTTTCCTGGTTCATTTTTCAGTTTAATTGTGTTTCAGAAATTTTATTAATCAGAGCCTCTTCAGGCTCTTCGTTAAAATTGGGATATTTCTCTGGAACTGCCGCATGAGTACGAGTTACTTTTAGAGCAACCGGTCCTTTTTTTCCTGTACCGACTTCAAACTCAACACGATCCCCCTGGTTGAGGAAACGAAAACCGGCCTGCCGAATTTCAGACTGATGGACAAAAAGGTCGTCTCCAGTGTCCTGTTCTATGAAGCCAAAACCTTTATTTGAATTAAACCATTTAACTGTCCCATCTCGGCGAGTACCTTCTTCATAGGTGATTGGCTTTTTGAAATGTAGAACTATCGCCAGTAATAGGCATGAGATAGAAAGAATTGCTAAAAAAAGAAAGTTTTTTTCATTTAATATTTCGTTTGTTTCCTGATTCCATAAGTAATACAGCAGTCCCAGCATCACAGCAGTTTGAACTGCAACAATTGCAGGCAAAGATTTGTTGTTCATTTTGTTTTAATATTTTCATTTGTTTTTTTTAAATATCCACTGCAGGTAATTTTTTAATTTAGTTTCCTGCAGTGGTAATTATGTTCAGCATATTTGTTCAGCCAGCCAACGCTCTGCATCAATGGCCGCCATACATCCGGTTCCTGCAGCAGTAACGGCTTGCCGATAAACATGATCCTGAACATCTCCTGAAGCAAAAACGCCTTCGACAGACGTATATGTCGTGCCAGGCGTGACTTTCAGATAACCGTTTTTGTCCATAATCAACTGATCTTTGAATAAATTTGTATTTGGAGTGTGTCCAATCGCAATGAACAATCCTGTGATAGGATGTTCTTTAACTTTATCCGTTTTAACGTTCCTCACTTTCAGGGACGTCATTCCGTCCTTGGAGTTACCCACTACTTTTTCAACAACAGTATCCCATAATATTGAGATTTTCTTGTGATCAAAAGCACGTTTCTGCATAATTTTGCTGCCTCGGAATTCATCGCGTCGATGAATCATTGTCACACTTTTACAGATATTTGCCAAATACAGAGCTTCTTCCAGCGCAGTATCACCTCCGCCTACAACGGCCACATCCTGGTCACGAAAGAAAAACCCGTCGCAGGTTGCACAGGCAGAAACCCCCCTGCCGCTGTATTCTTTTTCTGAATCCATTCCAAGCCATCTCGCGGAGGCTCCAGACGAAATAATCAGTGAATCGCAGGTCAACGTATCTTTGTTTTCCAACGTAAGTTTAAATGGTCGCTGTGACAAATCAACTTCTACCACATCACCGGAAAAAAATTCTGTGTCAAAACGAGCGGCCTGGGCTTTCAGGAGATCCATCATTTCCGGACCTTGAATTCCTTCTGGAAAACCAGGATAATTTTCAACGTCTGTAGTGATCATCAATTGTCCTCCTGCCTCTCGTCCAGAGACGACAACAGGATTTAAGTTGGCTCTTGCCGCATAAATTGCCGCAGTCAATCCCGCAGGACCGGAGCCTAAAATTATTAGTTTGTGGTGGGTTTTTTCCATTTTAGTTTTGGTTGTTAATATCATGTTATTTTACCATTTGAACATCCGGCAGTTTCAAGTCAATTCCAAATAAGCAAATAACCCCGATCAACGCCTCAACCTTTTTTCCAGTTCTTGTAGAGAAAATTCCACCATAATGGGGGCTTCCTTGATGGAAAACATCGGGCTCCCCAATTCTTCCCATTGTGCCAGTAAACACTCCATTTCAGACTTCGTAAGCTCCTGCTTTGAAAACATGGCACCATGCTCTGCAACTACCTGACATACGTCATTTAAAATTTCTTCGTTTTGACCTCTCTTGCCAAACAATGCCAGTCGATCAAGGATTTCCCTGACCACTTTTTCCACTTGATCTTCACTCAAGCATTCCGGAATCGAATCTACTGCAAAAGTACTCCCTCCAAATGGACTGACTGCAAAACCGGAAAGGGCTAATGGTACTAAAGATTGTTCCAGCAACACTGATTCCTGGGGAGACAGTTCCAATAAAAGTGAAACTTTAAAAGTCTGAATCTTCACCTCTTTTTTTTGCAGTGACTCCACATAAGTATCATAAATCAAACGTTCGTGGAGCGCTCGCTGTTCAATCAGCACCAACCCCGCATCATTTTCCGCAATAATGTATGTCTTCCGGAACTGACCAAGCACCCTTATTTTTTTTGGAACCAACGGCAGAGGTGAAATTAGACAGAGATTACGTATCTCGTTTTCCGGAAGATTCCCCGGAGAGGAGTCCGGAGTTTCCAAAGTTGTTGTTGAAGCGGAATCCTGCGTTTTTTTTGGTATTGGTCGGATTTCAGCAATCCGGATTTCTTGTGGGAATGCAGTGAGTTTATGGGATTTTTCCGGCCTCAACGAGCCTCGCGGCGGGAGATCTCTTGCTTCTTTTGTGCGGGTTTTGTTTACAGGAAATAACATTTCTGCAGACTCATTTCCCAAAGGCAACGGATCATCCAGCGGCAGATCTATTTGTCCTGAAACACCTGTGTGTGACATTTGCGAATGTGAATGTTCACGGCCAAAAAACCGGCGACTGGCTCCTTCTTTCAGGGCACGGGAAATTTGATCTGTTAAAATTGTATGGACAAGCTGGTTGTTCCGGAAACGTATTTCTGTCTTTGCCGGATGCACATTCACATCAATTTCAGTCGGGTCTATTCTCAAATTTAGGAAAAAAACCGGATGCTGTCCTTTGCCTAAAAAAGTTCCATAACCATCATAAATCCCGTGATTGATTGACGGAGATTTGACATTCCGCTCATTCACAAAAATATATTGCCAGCGCCTGCTCGTCCGTGGTTTTGAAGGAAATGAAATGAAACCGGAAAACTGTAGATATGTTTCCTCATGTTTAACCGGCATCAAAATTTCCTTAAACTCTTCACCATAAAGCTGCTGGATACGAGTTTCCAGAGCTTGTCCTCCGGAAAGATTTAGCAGAAGTTGCCGATTATGTGTTAGACGGAAATGAATGTGCGGATAAGCCAGGGACTTTTGTACCAGATGCTGCTGAATGTGCTGAAGTTCTGTGGCAGTGGTTTTGAGAAATTTCAAGCGGGCAGGTGTATTGTAAAAAAGACGTTCGACAGTGACTTTCGTACCTTTCGGGAAACCGATTTTTCCGACTTGTTCCAGGTAGCCGCCTTTAATAAATATTCTGGTTGCACCTTGAGTTTCATCATTACATGTCAGAATCTCAAAATGTGAAATTGCTGCAATTGAAGCCAGTGCCTCCCCCCGAAACCCCAAAGTCCGGATACGAAATAAATCCTCTTCATCAATAATTTTACTCGTTGCATGCCTTTCCACAGCAAGTTGAGCATCAGATTCGTTCATTCCGCAACCGTTGTCGAGAATGGAAATCAAATCCTTGCCTCCGTTTTTAATGCTAACCTGAACCTCGGTTGCTCCGGCATCAATTGCATTCTCAAGCAGTTCTTTGACCACCGAAGCCGGACGCTCAACGACTTCGCCCGCAGCAATTTTATTTATCAGAGATTCCGGCAATATTCTTACATTATTTTCAGTAGAAGAAGACTGATTCATTTTTTTGTTGGCAACTTTACACAAATTGGAGTAAATATTTGGGTCTATAAAATTGGTGAAGATTAATTATTTGTACTTTGAGACATCGTAGCTTAAAGACAACATCGACGCAAGATAGACACGTAAGATTTTCTCGAGTTCACTTTTTATTTTTCATCAAGTTTCGTACTCATCAATTGCTGATGGGTAAGTTTGCACGTGATTCGTAATTAAAACCAGAGCGTGTGTAATTTTTTTAATCTAAAACAATAAAGGTACGATTATGCGACTAAAAATTCTATTTTCCGGACTCTTGACGGGTCTGATTGCTTTTATACCAATGACTGCAACGGCAGACGAAAACGCTACAATAAGATTTATCGTGACAGGCGATCTTTACGAACTAAATGCCGATAAAGGAAGAGGTGGATATGCCAAGCTCGCGAGTGTGGCTAAGATTTTCAAAAAGAAAACAAAAAGAGAAATACATTCCTTTTTGGTTCATGTGGGTGATGCATATTCTCCATCTTTGCTCTCAACTATGGATAAAGGCAAGAGTGCTGTAGAGATGTTAAATGCTGTCGGTGTCGACTATATGGTTCTCGGAAACCACGAATGGGATTTCGGTCCTGAAATACTACGTGAACGTGTCTGGAAGTCAAATTTTCCTGTTCTGGCGAGCAACGTAATTGATAAAGACGGTCTACCTATAGACGGCACTGTACGCACTGCGATGATAAATGTTGGTCCATTCCGTGTTGGAATTATGGGACTTATAACTCAAAACACAAAAGTTATCTCTCATGTTGGAACGGATGAATTTCTCCCTGTAATGGATACTGCCGCTACACTCGCCAAGGAGTTGAGAGGACAAGGAGCAAATCTGATAGTCGCTTTAGCACATCTTGATTTTGTTGAGGACATGGAGCTTTTTCAGAGTGGCATAGTTGATGTTTTGCTTTCTGGTCAAGATCACTACTATATCTTCCATGACAACGGTAAATCACTTTGGATGGATTCTGGAGAGGATGCTGAGAAAGTGGGTGTTGTGGATGTTCATATGAAATCCTACATGAAGCGAGGTAAAAAAAGATTTAGTTGGGAAGCCGACATGCGCTTTGTGGATACAAAAGATATCCCGGAGGATGGAGCAATTGCCGCAAAGGTTAAAGGTTATGAGAAGTTTTTATCTAAGGAACTGGACATTGAAATTGGTAAAACATTATCAGAATTAGATAGTCGTAAAAAAACAGTTCGTACAGAGGAAGCAGCAATTGGCAACCTGATAACGGATGCTATGCGTGAAGGAGTCGATGCAGACATTGGTCTTACAAATGGAGGAGGAATCCGGGCCAAGAAAATCTATGCTCCCGGTACCATGCTCACACGCAGAGATATTTTATCAGAACTTCCGTTTGGTAACGTTGTCGTAAAACTAAGCCTCACAGGTGCACAAGTCTGGGGTGCTCTGGAAAACGGAGTTAGTGAGATTGAAAAACAATCTGGACGCTTCCCTCAGGTTTCAGGAATGAGTTTTACCTATAACCCAAAAGCCAAAGCAGGCGCTCGTGTTGTTTCAGTTAAAATCGGAAGTCAGTCCTTGAATAAGGGACGGACATATACAATGGCAACCAACGACTACATGGCTAGTGGCGGAGACGGTTATTCAGTGCTCAAAAAAGCTAAGGTCATCATTAATGCCAGCAATGCAACAATTATGGCTTCAATGGTGATGGATTACATCAAAGCGAATAGAAGCGTTTCTCCAAAGGTTGAGGGAAGAATCGTTGCTCAGTAAGAGCAAGTCATTTGAAGGCGGTACTCGCTCCCGCCTTTCGATTATATTCGCCGAGAAATTTTTCCGCTAAAAGAGGAACAATACTATTTTTAATATTTTTTGTGAATTAGAAAATATAGCCACCTCACTCAACTCTTCCAAGTTCCTTTGCCACATTCACAAAATGCTGAACGTTCTCAAATGGAGTGCGTTCCAGCAAACCGTGATTCAGGTTAAGGATGTGGTTCTTCCGTCCGCTTTGCTCAAAACATTTCCGGACTGCTTGGGTGATCTCTTCCTTAGTACCATCTGCCAAAATTTTATTATCAACGTTGCCTTGAAAAATCATTTTCGGAGCTCGTTTTTTGGCTTGAGCCAAATCAATACAATTTCCAACACTCAAAACTGAAGCACCACTTTGAAGCATCAAATCCAGGTGCGGTGATTCTTTGGTGAACAAAATGGAGTGTGCATTTGGCGACAGGGAACTAAAAATTTTCTCATGTGTCGGCTGAACAAATTTTTTATAAAGCTCTGATGGAATTACATCAGCAAATGACTCAAATAATTGAACCGCATCTGCTCCGGAAGCAATTTGGTAATTGAGATAGTCCACCGTCATTGTTGTTAACAATTCAAGTAAAGCTTGAGTGATTTCCGGTTGTTCTTTGATAAAAGCTAAAACCTCTTCCAGTTTTCGATTTGGACTGCTTCCCGCAATCAAAAACAAGGCCAGTGACATCGGTGATCCCGCAAAGCCAAGTATCGGCAATTCTCCTGCGAG
>Ga0208055_1000059_pt1 | contig 25580 bp, 20 predicted proteins | sample DeeseametaMP2159_FD_184174 | JGI IMG/M metagenome (GOLD analysis project Ga0208055, IMG submission 184174) | Marine microbial communities from the Deep Pacific Ocean - MP2159 (SPAdes) | ecosystem: Environmental > Aquatic > Marine > Oceanic | place: Southwest of Acapulco, Mexico, North Pacific...
CCGCATGAACCATGTGAGAAATACTGTCGGAATAAAATGATTGCTCTGTTCTTAACCTTCTATCAGAGTTCAGAGTCAACTGTTCCAAATCGAGTGGAATTTGCACTTTTTCTTCAGAGCTCAACTTGTTAAAATCCGGATCAAGAAATTCCAGATTACCCGGTGCACGTCCTTGTAACGCAGGGTCAGGAAGGCTGTAAAACTCATCTTCACCCATAAAAGGGAGTGCATCCATAGTTGTACGGATTAAAGGGCCCAGTGTCTCAATTCGCAGATCATTTGAAGAAACAGTAGATCTGCGTTTGTTTTTTGAAACTGTGAGATGAACCCCGGATGAACCTGATTCCTGAAGTGATTCAATTTTTTCCTCACGTACATCAACCTGAAAAGACGTTGAGTTGGCAAGTGAAACTGATGCTTGTTCTGCTCCATATTGTTTAGCCAAATCAATAATTTCTTTAGTAATAGATTTATATTTTTCTAACATATCGTGAGTTTGTCTGCTTATCGTGCCAGTGAATCTTCAGTCAGATTTTTCAAATTTGGAGACCTGTTCCTGAGTCAAAAATAATAAATGTTGTCTTGATTTATGCTAACGAAACATTGCTTAATATTTATCAGCTATTTTTCCTAAACACAATCGGCTCCCATAGTTTAACTGGATAAAATAGGGGATTCCTAATCCCTAGCTCCGTGTTCGAGTCACGGTGGGAGCACCAACAATTGTTTTAGGAGAGATGTAGAAAGATATGAATTGCTTTAAACTTCAATTCATGGCGGCTAAGAAGCCCTGACGAAAATATTTTTTAAATCACCTTCCTGGTCAGCATAATTGATCATGCTCCGAACGATCTTACTCAATTCTTCTTCTTCTGAATCGTATTCTTCAAAGTCGTACTGCTGAAAAATCTCTCTCATCTTTGAAATGAGTTCATCTTCCAATTCGACCTCGATGGATTGATCGGTGGAGAAACAGCCTCCGATACAGCGGATTTCACCAAACACATTTTCATTGTCGTCCTGATTTAGAATCTCCTTGACCAGGTTTTGAATGGATATTTCAATTTCTCCAAGAGAAAAATCACTTACAACCTGGTCCAGAAACTCCTTTTGTTGATCCTTTAAACTGATATTGAATTTCATATATTTATCCTTAGAAACATGGTTATTAAACCGGCATGATGCCAACTCTTCACGCCTGACTGCCGTAATGAACCTGCTACCTGATGTAGTGGAAACAGTAGATCTCACAAGATGAGCTTAAACGATATCTTGAAATTCGTCCAGATTTAAAGACTACCGTCGATTATTGAAAGCTCTTTTTCTGTTCGTTCTGTTTCAGTACTTTCTTTACTTACCGCCCTGGCTATCCACATCCAGTTTTGTTGAGCATCCTCAGCCTCGCAGAGTAGTTGAGATGCTCACTTAGCAAAAAGACCTGTTTCTAATCATATCGGCTGGAAGCCTGGGTAATCAGAAAAATAACAGGCTCCTTTTTTATTTCTTGTCATAGTATAGATCTAGTGCTATATAATATAGCACTAGTTTAGTACTATTTAAATGTTATTTAATATGGAGTTGGTAAATCCAGGAGATTTTCTTGTCATTCAATAAATAAACCAGGGTTAAAACTGGATGAAAAAATGCGATCTTGTATTTCATTATCATGATCAAACAAAACATGATTATTATCGTTATGCTGCCTCTTTAGGACATTTGGATTGGGATAATCAACCGGATCCTTTTCGTCGCTTTATAGGTAGCCGGCTCATTTCTTTACCATTAACAGAAGTTCATCCTTCATTGGAATATGATCAACTTTATTCTCAAAAGATTCAAGCACATCCAGTTTCAGTAGAAACCATTTCAGCACTTTTTTTCTACTCATTAGCTCTTTCTGCATGGAAACAATACCAAGATACCTCATGGGCACTTCGTGTGAATCCATCCAGCGGGAATCTTCACCCAACAGAAGGATATCTTATCATTGACAAAATTAAAGGGAAATGTTTCCTTCCGGGAGTTTACCATTACACTCCAAAGGAGCATGGATTGGAACTCCGTACTGAGTTTGGATTGGAGTTGTGGAAAGAATTGACAGAGCAATTGCCACAGGGTTCCTTCCTCGTGGGATTATCTTCAATTCACTGGCGGGAAGCCTGGAAATATGGTGAGCGTGCGTTTCGCTATTGTCAGCATGACATTGGGCACGCATGGGCAGCTTTAGCTATTTCAGCTTCAATGCTTGGATGGAAACTCCAAATCATAAACACCATTTCAGATGAAGCAATTGCACAATTGCTGGGGTTGAATCGTTTTAATGAATTTGAAAAGGAAGAGAAGGAAACCGCCGACATTTTAGCAGTCATTATTCCCTCAAATGATAAACTCAAACCAGGTCAAAGTCTGAAACAAGAAGCTATTCAAAAAATTGCAAACGGGAAATGGTATGGAAAAGCAAATAAACTGAACGAAGAATACTATCCATGGGAGATCATAGACATGGTTTCTGATGCTTGTGAAGAACAAAAATCTGATTGTGATATAGAAAAACCAAGTACGCAATTGTTTTCAGAAACTCATCCGGTCCCTGTTAATGATGTTAAACAGGAAAGAAAAAATACTTTGTTAGCTGGTCAGATTATCCGTCAAAGACGTAGTGCAGTAGCAATGGATGGTGTGACTTCAATCACAAAAGCACAATTTTATGAAATGCTTAGTAGAGTGATCCCTGTAGTGGGATCTATGTTGTGGGATAGTATTGCTCAAAGGCCATTTATTCATTTAGGACTTTTTGTTCATCGGGTGGTGGGATTGATTCCCGGACTATATGCTTTAGTGAGAGATCCGGAAAAGCAGTCTCTGCTCCAAACTTCGATGCACGCTGAGTTTCAGTGGAAAACCCCTCTGGAATGCCCTCAATCGCTTCCTCTTTTTTTATTGGAAGAAAAAGAGGTTCAAAATTTGGCTGCTTCTGTGAGTTGTGGGCAGGATATTGCGGGTGCGGGTGCATTCAGTTGCGGGATGCTGGCTGAATTTGAAGAACCTATTCGACGCTTTGGAGCCCATTGGTATCGGAGATTATTTTGGGAAACTGGAATGATTGGGCAGGTTTTATATTTGGAAGCTGAAGCAAAAGGAGTACAGGCCACAGGGATTGGTTGTTTCTTTGACAATCCAGTCCACGATGTATTTGGATTAACCGGACAAACTTTCCAAAGTTTGTATCATTTTACGATAGGAGGATCAGTGGAAGACGACCGCTTGAGTACACTTCCAAGTTACCAACACCTTGCTTCCTCATCCATCTTATGATGTCATTATTCTCATTCACAATGGAGTTTCACCATGCCTCGTATCCTCTCCCTGATCCCAAGCAGCACTGAAATTGTCTGTGCTCTTGGCTTTGAAAACCAACTAATTGGACGATCACATGAATGTGATTTCCCTTCATCTGTTCAAAAACTGTCCTCGTGTACAGCACCTAAATTTAAAGTTGAAGGTACCAGTGCTGAAATCGACCAACGAGTCAAATCCATTCTCAAGAATGCGTTATCCGTTTACCAGATTGATGAAAAAAAACTTCAACAAATGCAACCTGACATCATCATTACCCAAGCTCAATGTGAAGTTTGTGCTGTCAGTCTCAAAGACGTGGAAAACGCTGTTTGCGAGTGGGTTGAATCCCGCCCTCAAATCGTATCACTGGAACCGAATCAACTTTCAGACATTTGGAAGGATTTTATTAATATTGCAGAGGCACTGGGAGTGAAGGAACAAGGTCATGAGTTAGTTTCTCAGTTGAAACAACGCATGAACAAGATTGCTCAAAAGACAATAAATTTCCCTCAAAAGCCGACGGTGGTTTGTATCGAATGGATTGAACCTTTGATGTCAGCAGGCAATTGGATGCCTGAATTGATCGAAATGGGAGGTGGAATTAATTTATTTGGAGTTGCAGGGGAACAGTCGCCATGGATGACCTGGGAACAACTGTTAGAAGCCAATCCGGACGTCATTCTCGTCATGCCCTGTGGCTTTAATCTATCTCGATCAAAAGCAGAAATGTCATCATTATCCAAAAAACCGGAGTGGTCGCAGTTAAATTCTGTCCAAAATCAACAAGTGTATCTTACTGATGGAAACCAATACTTTAATCGGCCTGGCCCACGTTTAGTAGAATCATTGGAGATCATCGCGGAAATATTGCATCCTGCTCACTTTGATTTTCACCATCAACAATCCGGATGGGAACAATTATAATTTTTTCATTCATTTAAAAAGCTAGAGAGGTTGAGCATCAGCGTCGTAAATTGTTTCCAAATAATGGTTGAAGAGGAATAGAATGCTAATAGAGACGTCTAAGAAGAACGCTATTTGCTTCGATAACAGCTATGTACTGCTAGGAAGCCGGTTCTACGCAAGCGTAAAGCCGACACCGGTGGAGCGGCCCTGTATCGTCAAACTGAATTACGGTTTAGCTCGGGACTTAGGTATCGACCTTGAGGGGATTGAGCCGGAGGCATTGGCAGAGATTTTCTCCGGCAATCAAATCCTGCCTGGCTCTGAACCTCTCGCTATGGTCTATGCCGGTCATCAATTTGGCCAGTTCGTTCCGCAGCTGGGCGACGGGCGCGCCATTCTCCTTGGAGAAGTCATTGATAATTCTAGTTTTCGCCGTGATATTCAACTCAAAGGAGCAGGCCTTACCCCATTCTCCCGGCAAGGAGACGGGCGTGCTGCACTCGGCCCAGTGCTTCGTGAATATATTATTAGCGAGGCGATGCATGCGCTTGGAATACCGACAACGCGCTCGCTGGGCGCTGTCACCACCGGGGAGCCGGTATATCGGGAAAAAGTTTTGCCGGGCGCGATCCTTACAAGGGTCGCCTTGGGGCATGTACGTGCCGGCACTTTTCAATATTTTGCTTTGCAGCGTGATGAGAAGGCTCTCACACAGCTCGCCGATTATGTAATTGATCGACATTACCCAGTGGTAAAAAAAGTCCCTAACCCCTACTTGAAACTTCTGGAAGAGGTAATGGACCGACATGCGCGGCTAGTCGCCCAGTGGATGCAAGTTGGTTTTATACATGGCGTCATGAATACCGACAATATGGCGATCTCTGGGGAGACGATTGATTACGGACCATGTGCTTTTATGGATACCTTTGATCAGACAAAGGTGTTTAGTTCGATCGACCATATGGGTAGATATGCTTACGGCAACCAGCCGCCGATCGTGCAATGGAATCTGACCCGCTTTGCAGAAACGATCCTTCCATTGATTGATAAGATACCGGATCGCGCTGTTGATCTTGCGAAGGAAGTGATCGAAGTCTACCCTGAACGATTTCAAGACTATTGGTTGTCGGGTATGCGCCGAAAGCTTGGACTGTTCACATCGGAGTCGGAAGATGAAGCCCTGGTTCAATCCCTGCTTGATACCATGCAGGAGAATGAGGCCGACTTCACACTGACGTTCCGCCGACTTTGTGATGCTGCTCTGGGTCCGGAACTGGAAGGTTCACTGCGATATTTGTTCAAAGATGCAAGAGCCTATGACAAATGGGCCTTGAATTGGCGAGTTCGCATGTCACATGAAGTCAAAACGCCGGACGAGCATGTTGAATTAATGCGTCAGGCAAATCCTGCTGTTATTCCTCGTAACCATCGCGTTGAGCAGGCTCTCGAAGCTGCCGTGGAGGAGGGGGATTATGGACCATTCGAAAAGCTACTGGAAGTGCTCTCGTCTCCCTGCGTGGAACCAGTGGGTCATACGGAATATATGCTGCCACCGAAACCAGAAGAGCATGTTCTGCAGACATTTTGCGGAACTTAATAAGAAACGTAGTGGAGACGCTTGTTTAGCAAATAGTCTAGTATCCTATCTGATTAGCTTGAAACTTGGGAAGTCATAAAATAACATTTTCTTAAATTAGTTCTTGACATAATTACTAATCTTGTGCTACTAATATAGTACTAAGTTAGTACTATTTAAATTTAAGCTAAATGGAGTTGGTAAATTAAGGGGATTTACCTTTCATACAATAAAGAATTTGTGAAGATTATTAATCAAAAGGAGACTCATGTCATACAGCGAAAAAGTTATAGACCATTATAAGGAACCAAGAAACGTTGGAAGTTTCACTAAAAAAGAAGAAGGTGTGGGGACCGGGCTTGTTGGCGCACCTGAGTGTGGTGACGTTATGAAGCTTCAAATCAAGGTGGAAAACAATAAAATAGTTGATGCAAAGTTCAAAACATTTGGGTGCGGTTCTGCAATTGCCAGTTCCAGCCTTGCCACAGAATGGGTGAAGGGGAAAAGTATAGATGAAGCAATGGCTATTCAGAATACAGAAATTGTTAAAGAACTTTCACTTCCACCAGTTAAGATTCATTGTTCTGTTCTTGCTGAGGACGCAATTAAAGCAGCAATCAGTGATTATAAAAATCGAAAGGCTGTTGATTCCCAGTGATTAAATTGTGAATCAACTCATAACACTGTAGAAAGCTTAAAAATAAATATAAGCGGGAGACAAATACAAATGAACGAAGAAATATTGAATATGCAGATTCGTAAATTTCTTAAAAAGGTAGGGGTTCAGTCACAACGTGAGATTGAGCAAGCCGTTAGACGTAGTATTGAGAACAATTCACTTGCCGGAATAGATAAGTTGGAAGCTTCTGTCCTCCTTGAAGTTCCTGAAGTTGGAATTAAAGTTTCCATAGAGAGTGAAATCAAACTGGAGTGATGCTAAATTTCACAAATTTAAAGTGTTTCAAATTATCTTTTTTGCTGAGCAGTTTTTAATCAATAATCTCACATTTAACTAACTCACAAAAAGTCGACATGCCAAACTTGTTGTACAATCCATCGAAAACTTGAATGAAAAAATGTTACTAGTTTGTTATTTTTATTTAGAACCTTAGCGCTAAGCTTAAAATGTTTAAATTCAATGATTTATCAGACAAGGATGAAGAGTTCAATGTACAAGACCACCTTCTCACTCCGAGAAAGTTTTTTGAAAAAAGAAGGAAAGCCAAAAAAGTTTATGTCTTTGATTTGCGTAGCTCTGAAGATTTCGAAACTTCTCATCTGCCGGGAGCCCACAATCTGCCTTTCGAAAATTTTGAAGACTCAATCTACCAGATGCCATTTTCAGGTGAAATTATGCTATATGGCGGTGACGAGAAAGAGTTATTCTCGGCTGCAGAGATACTTTACGATAATGGATTTGAAACCTTTTATTTCATCGATTCTTATGATTCGTTGATTGGGGGTGTAGATGAATCCTTTATTGACATAAGCCAGAAAGCACAGGAACACATTTCAAACTTTCTCAATGCTTCTGCGGAAAAATTTAAGGGTATTTCAATAATTATAGAAACCAAAACGGATAGCAAGGCAAACTACAGCATTCAGTTCATTGAATTATCAGCTACTCCTGTTGAAAACATTTCCATCGATTTAGAAAAATTCCAGGTTTTGGTTGCTAAAGAAGCCATTCCTTATCTGGAGGGGACCGAAGTGGATTTGAATGACAAAGGTGAGCTTGAAGCATTCAATCCAAGCATGTCCATCACAGAAATCAGTGGTTCTGTTGAAGAGCAGATTCAGCACGTTCTTGACGAGGAAGTTAATCCAATGGTTGCTTCTCATGGCGGTGTTGTCAGTCTGCTTGAAGTCAAAGAACATAATGCCTACCTTGAGTTCGGCGGTGGCTGTCAGGGGTGCGGAATGATTGATGTTACCTTAAAGCAGGGTGTTGAGGTAATGATCAAGTCACAGATTCCTGAAATTGAAGCAATATATGATGTTACTGACCATGCAGGCGGAACAAATCCGTACTACCAACCTTCAGCGAAATAAGGTTGTCTTAACTTCCATATTAAATAATGAGGTTTTGTTGAATTAGGATAGAAAGGCTCTTTACTGATTAACCTTGTTTAAAATTGAGGAAAAACTTTGAAAAAACTTCATCGTTCCGACCTCTTCGGTTGGTCTGTTTTTGACGAAGAACGTAATATCGATTTCAATGGAACTTTATGGGTTCGACCTCAGGGAAACGTACTGATAGACCCCCTGCCGTTGATTGAACATGATAAAAAGCAGTTGGAAAGTCTGGGAGGAGCGGCACATGTGATTATAACCAACTCTGATCATATTCGCGGTACCGCAAAAGTATTATCGTTGACAGGTGCAAAATGTTGGGGTCCTTTAGCAGAAAAAGAACAGTTCCCACTAGACTGTGATGGTTGGTTGCAAGATGGAGATGAGCCAATAAGCGGAATAGAGGTATTTAGCTTCAACGGTTCTAAAACGCCTGGAGAATTGGCTATTCTGATTGATGAAACAACTCTTATTACCGGAGATCTTATCAGAGCTCATGAAGGAGGGTGTCTGTGCATAATTCCGGATGCAAAGTTGAAAAATCGGGAACTTGCGGTTGAATCAATAAAACGGATGGCTTCAATAAAAAACATTCAGGCTGTAATTCCCGGAGACGGTTGGCCAGTCTTTAATCAGGGACATGAAGCGCTTTTGGAACTTGCTGGAAAACTCTAGATTATAATTCTGTTTGGTTATATAGAAACAGTCATAAAAAAATATTCAGCTATAAAAAAAATCAGATTTTCTCAGAGACTACTTCAATTTTTGACCAAGCTTCTTGAAGGACTATTATTACCGTGTCCTGATCTTTTCCTTCTGCAAACAAAAAACCAAGATACCGATCCCCCTTTGGAAGTGGTTCCAGCATTTCACCGGGTTTGATTGTTGTTTGCAAGTCAGTTATTCCCTTCACAGCAAGAGCTGCTTTGATACCATGAATTTCTCTTAAAATACCCCTTTTTTCAGTTGGCATCATCATGACGCCCTTAGCTTTATCAATTAGTTGAGTTTTTTCGACATTCCGTCCTAATGCAGAACGCAGGATTAATTCCTCCAAGCTCATACCTCCTTTGAATTCAAGGACTTTAGAACATAAACCACCAATGCTCCTGGCAGCGCATTCCAGGATGTGGTTTCCATGATCGTTAATTCGTAATTCTATATGAACCGGCCCTTTGCTTATCCCCAAAGCCTGCAGAGCTCTTTGTGCCGTTTCTAACAGGGAAAATTGAAGATACTCATCCAAAATTGTGGGAGTAATAAAAATTGTTTCCGGGAAAATAGGACCTTCAAGCAACTCCGGTTTATCGAAAATTGCTAAGTCTTTTAATTTCCCATCGTTGACTATACCTTCAATGGACACTTCTTTACCAGGAATATATTCTTCAACTAGAATCCAATTTGCTTGATCACCGCCTCTTTTTTTCACTTTCTCTTCTGCAAGCAAATCAGACAGCATTTCACAACCTTTTCCAAATTCCTCAAAGCTATTAACACGAATAACACCCTGACTGGCGGATAGAAATGTTGGTTTGAGGACACAAGGGAAGCTTAATTCAGCAAAAATATCTTTTGGTGTTTCATGAACAGAAAAACGTTTGAACCACGGGGATTTCAGTCCGGATTTTTTCAATTCACTACGCATAAGATATTTGTTCTTAGTCAGCTTTACAGATTCTAATGAATTGTGTTCTATGCAAAGAGATTCGCTAAGTTTTGCCGCTAAAATTATGGATTCTTCATCAACTCCTATCACTGCTTTCAAATCATATCGTTCAGACCATTCACGAATATTTTCTATACTCTCCTGCCAATGTTCAAAATTCATTGTTATGACGTTATCAGGATAATATTCACTGAATACCTGAGACTTGTCGGTAATTACCAGTACCTTAAGATCCAGTTTTGTGGCTGCATCCATGAATGGATTAGTCCTGTAACTCGCTGAAGGAATGATGAGGATTACAGAAGAATTTGCATGGTTCATCTAAAAAATCCTGTCTCGATAGAAAATACTTTGGCTCTTTTTGCGTAAAGTATTGGTTGCCTTCAACGAACTGCCAAAAACCAAAATAAACTGCCCCGCAGCAAACAGCGGGGTATTGAAATGGAAATAAAATACTTTCGCCCCAAGGGGCGGGGAATTAAACCCCAAGAAATTATTAAACAAAACCGTAGGTTGAATAAGCAGAGCGCATCCACCATTTCTGCTGAAAACAACCTAAAACCAACCGCCGTCCTCCGGAATCCAGACACGAACAGTGGTGGTTGTATTGTCAGTACTAATACGACCTGATGTACTACTTTTAGTATCACATGAGATGACGGCAAGACAAAAACTTAACATCAGGAAAATGAATAAAAGCTTTTTCACCTTTTCCTCAAAAACAAATGATAAATAGATAATTCGAGTAGTCAAAAATTCATACTTTGCAATCAGCGAGATTATCCTTAACTTGAAACATTCCTACCAGATCCAGTATATCCGTAATAGTACCTAAACTACAGAAGAAAAGTGTTTAGGAAAACCCAAGAAATTTAATCATTTGGTGGATTTTTGAAGAATGGGGATGGTAGGTTGTGAAGTATTGTACGACTGTGAAGAATTAGTGGGGGTCAATCACAGGAGATGATATGAATGACCTTGCTTGTAGTATTAGTGTTTGAATGGTTATTGTTTGACACCGTCTGAATTGTACTTCACAAGAAAGATGTCATAATAACTTCCCTGGTTGAAGTTTTCCTCAAGACTTCCATTGGTAAATCCGGTCACGTAGATGTTGTCAGAAGAGTCCACTGTCACATCCCACGCAAAATCAGATGATGATGATCCCAATTGTTTTGTCCACTGTTTAGTTCCAGAGGAATTGTACTTCATGAGGACAATATCTTCACCAACTGAACCGGTGTTCCGGTCAAGTCCTCCACTTGCAATTCCCGTCACATAGATGTTGTCAGAAGAGTCCACCGTCACTCCCATTCCTATGTCAGCAGCAGAGTTTCCCAACTGTTTTGTCCACTGTTTGGTTCCAGAGGAATTGTACTTCATAAGAAAGATGTCATAATTTTCTGAGTTGGAGTTTCCATCGTATCCTTCTTTAGTATATCCCGTCACGTAGATGTTGTCTGAAGAGTCAACTGTCATTGAAACTCCAGATTCATTATCAAATATTCCCAACTTTTTTGTCCACTGTTTAGTTCCAGAGGAATTGTACTTCACAAGAAAGATGTCATCACTCCACGAGTTAATGTTCCCGTCAAGTCCTCCATTGCTTTGTCCTGACACATAGATGTTATCAGAAGAATACAGCGTTACTCCTGTACCATAGTCATAGGAAGAAGTCCCAATTTGTTCAGACCAAAACGATGTTGCAGTACCAGATGAGCCATCTTTTTTTGCACAGGAGAAGATTGTGAGACTAAAACATGTAATTAGAAAAACGTATAAAATCTTTTTCATATTTTCCACAATTCTAGAACAAAATTTTTATCGGTTGGTTTACCTTTTCTTCTACGTCCCTTCCCTTCTCAGTTTCTTCTCTCTTCTTCTGGGTCATAACATTATTATTACATTCTGTCTTCAAAGTCAATTAACCAGATAGTTCCCTCACCATTGCATCTATTTTCTGACGGAAGGAGTCGTCCACCGTGAAATAGTGTCCGTTCTCGTCATGGATGGAGACTCCCTTTTTGTGGAAGAGTTGGAGGTGTTTCCGGAAAGTTCGGATGTTTTCTATGGGACATTCATTTCCACTGTCGTCCCTGATCGTCACTCTGAGGTTACTCATGATTCCTTCTACTTTTTCTTTTTCCAAAGTATAATGACTGAATTATTCTAACCCCAATTTGTCCTCATAGGTTTCCTAATTGGGTGGTATAGAAGAACCCTTATTTTATCATCATTTGGTTTGTTTAACAAGAATTGTGGTGGAGAGTTTTTGGTGGGTAGTCCGACTGTGAAGAATTAGTGGGGTGCAGTCACAGGAGATGGTGGGGTTGGATTTTGGGGATTCATTTCTGTAATACCTAAATCATGCAATTAGGTGACAAACAAACACGATAATGGTAACATGGTCAAGTAGTTAACCTCAAAATCAACCTTGAACCGTCACCATTTCAATGAAGGGTTATCATAACACAAGATCGTCCAGAAGGTCAGTAAAAAACGTAGATCTCTGCCAAGGCAGACAAGAGCTAAACGTACATGCGGGTTTGATCCCGGCGGTTAATTTTTTAATGAAACACGGTTTTGTATCAAAGATTTAACAGGCCCCGAATCATCAGACTGGTGTAACTGGAGTTTCTGACGCAGTTTACATGATTCTATTGCCCTTGGTTGTAATTGTTGAGGTTGCATGTTCGATAAGTTTGATCTTGACGGATTGGAGCGGTTCTGCTTTGTACAGTACTCCTCCAATTTTGTTGATTGATATTTTTTCACTTAACCGGTACGGATTCTAATCGGTACAACCTTCATACACAAAGAGAATGAAAATGAGTAGACGTAACGTTTTTATTGATGATAAAATTTACGATTATATCCTGGACAATTCGTTGCGTGACCTGCCAATACTGGAGAAGTTACGCGAGGAAACGGGGAAGATGCCGAATGGACGTATGCAGATTTCGCCGGACCAAGGGCAGTTCATGGCTTTGTTGGTACGACTGGTGGAAGCGAAAAGGATTGTCGAGGTGGGCACCTTTACGGGGTATAGCTGCCTGGTTATGGCGCTTGCTCTGCCGGAGAACGGACAAATCGTTACCTGTGATATAAGCGAGGAGTTTACGGGGATTGCGAGGCGTTTTTGGCAGGAGGCTGGGGTAGCCGATAAGATTGAACTGCGAATTGGGTTGGCCGAAAAGACTCTGAACGATGCCCTGAATAATGGGGAGGCCGGCACGTTCGACATGGCATTTATCGACGCCGATAAAGAGAATTACAAAGTATATTACGAAAAATGTCTGAAGTTGTTGCGGCCTGGCGGTTTGATTTTGATCGACAATGTTCTGTGGTCCGGCAGGCCGGCAAATCCAAAGGCGGCAGATGCTGATACAGTAGCAATTCGTGAGTTCAATGTGGCTGTCCACAAGGATGAGCGCGTTGACTTGTCGCTGTTATCTGTTGGAGACGGCCTTACGTTGGCGCGCAAACATTAACTTCAGGTATCAGTTGATGCTTTTCTAACTTCACTGCATCTTTCTCGTATATCAAATAAACTAAATTTAGTTCTCTTATCAGTGCAGATCATCCTCTGAAACAAATTTGATTGATTTGGTGGTGTCCTTTTTTTACTCGACAGTCTTGAGTTTTGTCATGTCATCCCGAACGTAAGTGAGGGATCTTGTACGATATCAGCACTTTATCAGATCTCTCCCTTCGGTCGAGATGACAAGCCGTAGTCAATAATATTAGTTCTTACGATAACTCGTTACTCACGAGTTTTTTTACTAAAGCTACATGTAGAGTCCAAGCCAATAATACTGCGATAATAATTAATTAAGGTATGTGCTGTCCCTGCTCCGAGTTTTCATGAAAAACAATCATGTGTTTGATGGCTTACAGCAAACGTTAAATTAACACCATTCTTGTAAAATAAACCTCTAATAACAATAAACCAATTGGTGTTTTAAATTGACTTCATCTGCAACCAGCATTAGATTATAACCCAGTGCCAACTGAATTTAATTGAAGAGACTTTAGTCAGATACGATTAACGAATCAATTTAAGATAAACACATTTGATATCAGTATATGGTTCAACGTAAGATATTTGAAGAAGATAGGGAAGTTTTCATGGAGAGATATAGCATCTGGAGTTTTTGGATAGATAACAGCATTATTGTGTATCTAAAATGAAGCATCCACCAGGCTATCAATACTTGAAAAAGATAGAGGAAAATGATGGTTTCATTGCCGCACTTGATCAGAGTGGCGGTAGTACTCCCAAAGCATTACGCCTATACGGGGTTGGAGAGTCAGAGTATTCGAATGACCGGGAGATGTTTGATAAGATCCATGAAATGCGTTCTCGTATAGTCACTTCTCCAAGTTTTTCTGGAGACCGTATATTAGGTGCCATACTTTTTGAAAAAACCATGAACCTTGAAATAAGTGGTAAGGGTTCTGCTCAATATCTTTGGCAAGAGAAGCAGGTTGTGCCTTTTCTTAAAGTAGACAAAGGATTGGAAGATGAAAACAACGGAGTGCAATTGATGAAGCCGATTCCTGGCTTGGAAGAACTTCTTCGGCAGGCAATTAAAAAAGAAGTTTTTGGAACTAAGATGCGTTCAGTTATTAAAAATGCTAACGAGAACGGAGTAGCTGCTATCGTAAAACAACAATTTGAAATTGCTAAAATGATCATTGCAGCTAAGCTGGTGCCGATTATTGAGCCTGAAGTAGATATTCATTGCGAAACCAAAGCCGAGGCTGAAACGATGCTTCTTAAACATCTGATGGATCATATCGAACAGCTAGCTTCAGATCAGAAGGTTATACTCAAGTTGACTATTCCAAATGAAAATAATTTATTTACACCCTGTATTAATCATCCTAATGTTATACGTGTATTTGCTCTCTCTGGAGGTTACAGCAGAGACGAGGCCAACAGCCGTTTGTCTCTAAATAAGGGAATGGTTGCAAGTTTTAACCGAGCACTTACTGAGGGCCTCTCAGCTCAACAATCAGATGAAGAGTTCAACTTAATGTTGGATTCTTCAATAGAAAGCATTTACCAGGCTTCTATTACCGGAATTGAACAAGAATTAAAGATAAAAATTATGCAGTAAATCCTGCACTTTCTGCTACTGCTCAGATTGGTGACGAAGACCGACGGAGTGAGGTTAGTACCGACTTAAACGTCCTTTCCTTTAACGTAACTCTACAGCTTAATTTTGGTTCATCTGAATAAAACGTACTTCGCTTGATGTATAGCCATAATTTTGAGTATAAATAATCTTGATCTCTGAATACGTAAGCGATTATTTATCTTGGTTTTAATTTTGTTATTTGTACCTTCCATGGTTCCAGTAGAGAAACGATCGCAAAATTGAGTGATTCCGGTTTTTAGCAGAGACTTGATTCTTGAAGAGAAAACGTTCTCGTTTTTACAAATAATCAAAAACAATGAAAAATAGGTTGAACTTTCTTAATCTTCATGATCTCATGTACAACTGAATTTAATTATGAGTTGATTCTTGAAATTTTAAGATCTTGCGAAACAATAATATGGTTCTAAGGTACATTTTTCCGATTGGCCTGATTCTGTCTGCTTTTTTTCTTGCATTGAGTTCTTCGGCGGCTTTAGCAGAAGAGCAACCCATTGCTTTCAGCCACAAACTTCATACAGTTCAAAACGGAATTGCCTGCCAATACTGTCATCTTTATGCCCGTCGCTCGTTTTCTTCCGGAGTTCCCCCTGTCAGTACCTGCATCGGTTGCCATGGTCCACAAGAACAAAAATTGGTTCAACCAGAAAGTACAGAGGTCAATAAAATGCGGACTTTCTGGTCGAATAATGAGCCTATTCCATGGGTTAAAATTCATGACGTACCAGATTTTGTACGATTTCCTCACAAAGAACATATCAATGCCGACAGCAATCGTCTGTTAGATGATGCTGGTGCAGGATGCGACTCTGAAAACGTACCGCGAAGTTTGGAATGTAAGTTAGCTCAGTTTAGAACTGGAGGTGATGAGCGCTGCCTGGCCTGCCATGGTGACGTACGACAAATGGACGTAATTGTACAGGTCGATGAAAATTTTGGTACTATGGGCTGGTGCATGGAATGTCATTTACAAGTGAAAGGTGCAAAAGAACGAAAACGTTCTGGAAATACGATGGCAGGTTGGTATCACGCAAAAGAGCTGGACAAAAAACGTGAAGCTGACATTGGTTTAGTTAATGAAAAAGGATATCATAACCCAAATATGCTGGACTGCCTTACATGCCATTATTAAAAACGAAAAGTGAGAAATGAAAAGGAGAACCGAATGAAGAAGGGCCTCAGCCGAAGAAATTTATTCAAATACATGGGTGTCGGTGGTGCTACCGCTGTAGTGGCTGGTTGTGAAAAAAAACCGGAGAAGCTGATCCCGATGTTGGTCCCGCCAACGGACTATGAATACACTCCTCAAACTGCCTACCAATATATGACCACCTGCCGTGAGTGTGATGCTGCTTGTGGAATGATGGTTACAACCCGTGAACATCGTGCCCAAAAAGCTGAAGGCAACCCCAACCACCCCGTTAATCAAGGAGCACTTTGTGCGCGAGGACAAGCCTCACTGCAAACTCTTTATAATCCCAATCGACACGCCCACCCTCTGGCGGACGGAAAGCAGATTCCCTGGGAAGAAGGAATGCAGCAATTTTCCGCTATTATTCAAGCAGCTTCAGGTGCAATCGCTTATTTAGGAAAACCTGCATCAGGGAGCGAGGGAGATTTTGTTGATGAATGGCTGCAAGCCGCAGGAGGTGGGCAACGTTTTAAATTCAACCTGCTGACTCAAAAAAGTCAGGCAGAAGCAAACAAAATTGCTTTTGATCATGCAGATGTTCCGGAATATGCTTTTGAAAAGGCTGGAGTTGTATTTAATTTTAGTACAGATTTTCTGGAAAACTGGGGTAATCCTGTTGAAAATGCCCGGCGTTTTACAGATATGCATGTCTATAAAAACGGCAGGAAAAACAAGTTCATTCACATCTCTCCTCAAGTTTCCCTGACCGGCGCAAAAGCAGATCGCTGGATTGTAATTAACCCCGGAACCGAGGGCTTGGTCGCTCTGGCGATTGCTTCAGTTATACAGAAAGAAAATGGGGCTTACAAATTTCTAAAAAAATATCTGCAAGCTTATTCTCCTGAAAAAGTTGCTGAAGCAACAGGCGTTTCTGCTGAAATTCTGAGTGAACTGGCAATAGATGCAATGGAGCATGGTCCATTGTTAGCACTTGGCGGAGGTAATGTTTCTGCAACTGACCAGAGTGTGGAAACACTGGTCGCCGTAAATATTCTTAATGCTGTCTCCGGTGCGCTGAACAAGACAATCCTTTTCTCCGACCAAACTGCTCCTGAAAGTTCAACTCATCAAGATTTGACACAGTTGATCAGTGACCTCAATGCTGGAAAAATCAAATTACTCATAGTTGATGATTCTAATCCGGTTTATGCTCTTCCGCCTTCAATGGGTTTTTTGCAGGCCATGAAAAAAGTTTTTGTGGTCAGCCTTGCATCACAGAAAAGTGAAACGACTCATGCGGCTAATTTAGTTCTGCCTGCACTTACTGCTTATGAAAGTTGGGGAGACGCATTTCCTCGAAATGGAGTAAGAAGTATTCAACAGCCTGTAATGTCGACAGTGAATATGTTTGATGCAAGAGCACGCGAGGATATTTTGCTAAGTGTTGCTCAGAGCGTCAATAAAAAAGCATTTTCCGGGAATTCCAGCTATCTTGATTATCTTCAAAATATTTGGCAAAAAATTCAAAGAAAGGTTGGAGATAGAAGAAATTTCGACAGCTTTTGGATCAGTGTACTTGAAAACGGCGGCATTTTTGAAAAACCAAAATTTATCCGAGCTTCTTTGAACAGAAGAGTAGCCTCAGTCAAACTCAATGATCCCGGCATGGCCGGCAGTGATGGTCTGACGTTGTTGCCTACGACCTCACTACTTCTTGGTGATGGAAGTGGGGCAAACAAACCTTGGCTGCAGGAAGTACCCGATCCTATGAGTCAGATTGTCTGGGATTCATGGATGGAAATAAATCCGGACACTGCCCAGAAACTGGGAATTAATGACCGGGCAATCGTTGAAGTGAGCACACCATATGGTTCAGTACAAGCTACAGCTTACTACCATTTTGGTATTCACAGGAATGCAATTGCAATCCCTATGGGACAGGGACATCAACATTCCGGAGATGTAGCAGACGGTTTTGGAATTAACGTGATGGAACTGCTACCGGATCAAATGGACAAAGCTGGAAGTCTTGTTTTTGTTGGTGCAAAGGCCAAACTTAAGTTAATCAATGAAAAATCCTACACGGTAAATACTGACGGAAATGCCCGCCAGCTGGGTCGGGATATTTCCGCGGCAACAACCGTTGAAGAGTTGAACCACCCTGAAAAACATTCCGCAGGACACAATCGTCCCGTTGAGTTTTATCCGGACCGCTCGGAAACAGCCGGTTATTACAAACCGTACCGCTGGGGCATGACAATTGATTTGGATCGGTGTAATGGATGTTCTGCTTGTGTAGTTGCATGTTACGCTGAAAACAATTTGCCCGTTGTCGGTAAAATCAGGACTGCAATTGGACGTGAAATGTCCTGGATCCGTTTGGAGCGCTACATTGAAGGATACGGTGATGATTTTGAAACACGTTTTTCGCCAATGCTTTGTCAGCATTGCGGGAATGCCGGTTGCGAAACTGTTTGTCCGGTTTATGCGACCTACCACAATCCTGAAGGTCTGAACGCGATGGTATACAACCGTTGTGTTGGAACCCGCTACTGTTCAAACAACTGTGCCTACAAGGTAAGACGATTCAACTGGTTCAATTATGAATTTCCTGCTCCACTTGATCAGCAATTGAATACGACAATCACTACTCGTGAGGTTGGAGTAATGGAAAAATGCACATTTTGTGTGCAACGAATACAAGGCGCAAAATCTGATGCAAAAAATCTGGGACGCGATTTGGAAGATGGAGAGGTGGTAACAGCTTGTCAGCAGACTTGTCCAACTAAAGCTATCACTTTTGGCAACCTGATGGATCCTGAAAGCAAAGTTGCCAAAAACGCTTTGCGGGATAATACTGAAAAAAGAGATCGGCAGTATGAAGTACTTGCTGAACTCAATTACAAACCGGCAATTACATATCTTAAAAAGGTCAATACCAGAGAGGTTGTTGGTCATGATTCTGACAGACACGGTTCGCAGGATCCAGAACAAACTCACAGTTAACCGATGACGCAAAGAGCATACGGAGAATAAATGGGAATAACTGCGGAATATAACACTACCGCCGGTCGGGTCGTTATAGACGAAAACGAAGGACATCCTGGAATCAAGGCTACAACCTTGAGTTATGGACAAATAAATGACGAAATGCTGGCTATGCTGGACAAACCGCATCCTTCATACTATCTTCTTCTGCTTGGATTCTTGATGGCTTTGGGCCTGGGTGTACTAAGCTTTGCAATTCAGGTCGATGTAGGGATTGGATACAGTGGAATCAGTCATCCCATTGCCTGGGGTTTTTATATCACGAACTTCGTTTTTTGGATTGGGATTGGTCACGCCGGGACATTGATTTCTGCGGTATTTTATCTGACCCGCGCTCCATGGCGTACTGCAATTTACCGAAGTGCAGAAGCCATGACCGTGTTTGCCGTGTTTACTGCTGGACTTTTTCCTCTGGTACACATTGGACGCCCCTGGCTTGCTTTCTGGCTGATTCCTTATCCGAATGAAAGGATGCTCTGGGTCAATTTCAAGTCTCCACTTCTTTGGGATGTCTTTGCAGTTACAACCTATATGTCTGTTTCGATAATGTTCTTCCTGCTGGGATTAATTCCAGACCTGGCTATTTTACGTGATGAAGCAGCCCGTAAAGGCAAAAAACTGAAAGCTCTGCTTTACGCCCCAATGGCTTTAGCCTGGCGCGGCACCAACCATCAGTGGGTGCATTACATGCGAGGCTACCTTATTTTCGCTGCTCTTGCGACTCCACTGGTATTTTCAGTGCACTCCATAGTTTCCTGGGACTTTGCGATGTCTTCGGTGCCGGGTTGGCACACCACTATTTTTGCCCCTTACTTTGTTGCTGGTGCAATTTTTTCCGGACTTTCGATGGTCTTGACCGTCTTGATTCCAATACGGGCAGTATTTGGTTTGCAGGATTACATTACAAACCATGTGATCCAAAGTGTTTCAAAGATGATTATTTTTACTTCAATAATTGTCGGTTACGCTTATGCTGCAGAATTTTTCATTGGTTATTACAGCGGCAGTCCTTTTGAACGGGCAATATTCTACTATCGTCCGTTTGGTGAGATGCAAAGCTGGACATTACTGGGAGAAAACCAAATCAACTTCCCCCAAATAGCATTCTGGCTGATGGTTTTCTGTAACGTGATTGCTCCCATTCCTTTGTGGCGCTGGAAAATCAGGAACAACCCTCTGGCCGTTTGGATCATCACCATTTTAATCAATATAGGAATGTGGTTTGAACGTTTTAATATTATCGGCAGTTCACTTCAACACGAATACGATCCTGCATCCTGGGGTGAGTACTGGCCAACGATTGTTGAAGTAGGTGTCACTATAGGAAGTTTTGGATTCTTTTTTACTCTATTTACTCTGTTTGCCAAGAGTTTACCTCCAATGGCAATCATGGAGTTAAAGGAAGGTACAAATCCTCCCATGAAACATGCAGCAAAAAAGGACATTAATGAGTAAATTCACAGGAGTGTGGGCTATTTTTGAATATTTGGATGAAACCACTGAAACAATTGAACAAGTCCGGGAACAGGGAGTTCAACCCACTGTATTGATGCCTTGTCCGCGTCATGAAATTGACCATGCGCTGGGTGAACCTGGAACATTGGTTCCCTGGATTGCACTGGCTTTTGGAGCACTGGGTTGTTTAATTGGTTTCAGCTTACCAGCCTGGACTGCTTCAGATTGGGTTTTACCTGTAAGCGGTAAACCCATTGTCGCCATTCCACCTTTCACAATTATTGGTTTTGAGCTGACAATTTTGTTAACGGCTATATTTACATTGTTAGGACTGTTTCTTTTGGGATTCATTGATTCTTGTCGCTTCCCGATTCCGAAGGCGGCCAAAAAATATAGGCGTTTTCAGCGAGATCGTTTTGGTGTGGTGGTCCGCTGCGATTCATCTAGAATAGATGAGTTTGAATCGATTATGAAAAAGAACGGTGCAGAGGAGGTGCATGTTGAAAAAGAATGATTACACCTCAAATAGTCTTATTTACGGAATAGTTTTAGTCTTCTTTATGTTGACGTCTGTAACGGCAGGAGCAATGGAACAGTATCCGTATTTTGACCCGCAAAAAGGCTATGGAATCGAAAATGATGCACGCCCCTGGTTTGACGGAAAAGATTACCCCTTCTTTCGTGAAATGTATAATGGGAAAAGCCTGAAGCCGCAGGAAGAGGGAAGCTATCAAAATTTTCCAAAAGAATCCGTTCCTGTGAGAGTTGTCTTGGGTAAAGTCGTCAGAATTTATGATCCATTTATTCCGGCAGTTCACGGAGATGGTGCTGGAACTAAGGGTAATCCGCGGGAATTTTCTCCAAAAAATCCTACGCAGGCATCTTCCGATTCGATTAAACGCGGTCAAACTCTATATAACACTTACTGTGCTGCTTGTCATGGTGAGGACGGAAAATCAAATACAGTGGCGGTTGAAAAAGGTGTACCGGCGCCACCGATCACAGCGTTTTTTCAAATACCCACTGCTGCAGCGCACCTCTATAACAAAATTAAATACGGAAGTTTTTTCCAGGAACCACGTGGTTTTATGCCCTCATACGGAGCTCAGACTTCGGTGAGGGACCGTTGGGACATGGTCAACTATATGATGAGTGATACGTTCGGTAAAGGATCCAGTCAATGAAAGATATAGCAGAAAAATCTCTATTTATAATTCCAGAGAAGATAAAGCGGTTACTTTGGGCTTTCATAATTTTAGGCATAGGCATGTTTATCGCTGGTCTGATGACTGGAGGTGAGGATAGCGTATTGCGAACATGGCAGGCTTTTTTAATCAACACAGTCTTTTGGGCCGGTATAGCTCACGCAGGTATCTTTTTCAGTGTTATTTGGCAACTTACTGATGCTAAGTGGGGACGCCCTTTCAAACGTCTGGCAGAAGCATGTGCAGGATTTCTTCCCATTTCATTCCTGATGTTCATCATTGTTTTTTTTGGCAGCAACGTTCTTTATGAATGGACACATAATCCATTTTTGCATCATGGAGTTGCAGTGAAGGCCGGATGGCTGAACATGCCGTTCTTTGTCAGCCGTAATATAGCCTGGCTTGTATTAATATATGCAGTTTCCTGGTGGTTTGTGAAAACATCAATCAAACCGGACATTGCTCTTGCACGAAAACTATTGGGAACAGACTGGGGTGGAAGGTTTGCGGACAAGATGTTGGTCGGTTATGGAGAACACGAAGATGAAGTAATCCGTCTTGAAAAATTATCAAGGAAAATAGCACCGGCGCTGGCCATACTTTATGCCTTCGGAGCTTCATTTCTGGCATGGGACTTTGTGATGACATTGGACCAGGAGTGGTTTAGTACTTTGTTTGGAGTCTTTTTTATTATCGGCAACATGCATGCTTTTTTGGCCTTAATGCTTGTCATCAGTGTTAGTGTGAGAGACAGTTTCGGAATAGAAGAATACATCACAATTAACCGTCTGCACGATCTGGCAAAGTTGGTTTTTGCGTTTTCATTACTTTGGGCTTATATGGGTTACACACAGTATCTGGTCATCTGGTATGCAGATTTGCCCGAGGAAACACCATATTTAGTTATCCGTTCAATGGAACAGCCATGGGCATTGATGTTCTTGCTAATAATTATAGCCGTTTTCGCAATACCTTTTCTCGGACTGTTGCCGAAAACTTTTTGTCGTATGCCAAATTACATCAGAGCAATGGGAATTTGGGTTGTAATCAGCCAATGGTTTGTAATTTACTTGATGGTGGTGCCTTCTTTGCAGGACTTTGGACATTATCACGTAGACATGGGTTTGCATGAACTTCTTATCACTCTTGGCTTTGTCGGCATATTTTTTCTCAGCTACTTCACCTTTCTTGGAAAAGTACCAATTCTACCAATCTCAGACAAGCACCTGTGCCGTTCGTGGCATGGCCATTGATCTGGCACCAAGGAGCTCGAGCTAAAACTGACACTACTGTGAAAAACAGTAAAAAGCCGCTGTTTTTTTGTCTGTATTCGAGTGAGGCTATAGTTCCACTAGTTCATTTCCCCCGTTTTTTTTACTTCCGGTTTTCCCAGTTTAAGATCCTGCTGACAGCTATCTTCTATTTCCTCCTGTTTTCAACAGCAGTTCTTGGTCAGGATGTCACATCTAGTGATGAAGATGATCCGTATATTGACCCTGACGGGGCAAGTGTTGTTCTTCTGCCAACCAAACGTGTTGAATCTCAGCGAGCATACATGTTTGGAATCAGTTATGGATTAAATCCCATCATTATTCTTGCGCCTGCACTTAGTTTCAGCATGTATTGGGATCCAATTATAATTGGCATGGAAATAAGTGATTCAGATCATCTTGGAATTTGGGAAAAGGAGCGTAAGGAAAACTTCGGCACATCCAGATTCAGAGGAGATACACAGTTTATAAAATGGTTTTATGGAGAGAACTTTTTTCTTTTGGCAGCAAGAGAGCACCGTACCATAGACCTATGGAACAGAACCTATAATCGCATCAGCGGAAAAGCACTGTTTGATATGCATTTTGATACAACAGTTGCCAGTTTGGGTGCAGGTTTGCTACGTTTCAATGAAATAGGATTCTTAGCAATAGATATTATTCGTTACAATATACAGCAAAAGCAGTCAGTCAAAGTGGTTGAGTATTGGGAAACATGGAGCATTAGTCTGCTTGGTTCGGGAACTAGAGAGAGCCTGGACAATAATATTCAAAACCGCACAGACAAATGGTTTGACATCATTAACTCACCAAGCGGATTTATCATAACTTTTGGAATCTATTTTTGAAATTAAGCAGTACTGTCTTGCTTCACTAAAGATATTACTTCTTTTTCAGCATTTCGGAAGATATACCAAAGCAGAGCAAGAACCGCCACTCCCAGTAATGGAATCGAGCTTAAATTTACAGCCCTCCAGCCCAGCGAGGTCTGCACTACGCCTGCTAGCAGTGATGATACAGCTGCAGTTCCAAAAACTAAAAAATCATTAACTCCCTGTACAATGGCTTTTTCTGCAGGACTATAAGTTTCTATGACCATAGTTGTTCCGGCAACAAACATGAAGTTCCAGCCCATTCCCAACAAGATCAAAGAAGACCAGTAATTAAAAACATCTGTTCCCGCAAGATTAATTGCAATGCACAAAACATTCAGCAAAATCCCGGTAAAAATAATGGGAACTGATCCATAACGATGGATTAGAGAACCTGTGAAAAAAGATGGTGCAAACATTCCTACAACATGCCACTGAATAACGAATGCAGCGTCACTGAACTGATGGCCGCTCCCTTCAGTCATAGCCAGTGGGGTGGCAGTCATTACCATCGCCATTACTCCGTAGCCTGCCATTGCAGACAGTACTGCAACTAAAAATTTTGGCTGGCTGAATAATTCTTTCAGGGGACGGGTTTTACCCTTTTTTTCTGTAACATCAGGTCGAGGAAGACTCGTTCCAAGCAAAATAAAAACAATTAAAACATGAAACATAATCACAAACAGATAGCTTCCTGCAAACTCTGCATTTGGAATAAGATCTTTTGCCTTGGACGCAACTGTTGGTCCAATGAAACCGGCAATAATTCCTCCGATCATGACTAAAGAAACTGCTTTCGTTTTAAATTCATGAGTAGCCACGTCAGCTGCTGCAAAGCGATATAGTTGTGCAAAACCACTCAAAATTCCCAAACAAAATATGCTTAGACAAAATAAATAGAAATTAGAATAAATGATTGACCCAGCAGCAGATGCGGCACCAAATGCGCCGATTCCAGTTCCAATCATGAAGCCATACCGCCTCCCCACATTTTTCATCAGGAAAGAAGCTGGAATTCCCGCAAGCATGGTTCCAATTAAATGAAATGACAGGGGCAGGGTTGCTAATGCTTTATTGCCGGCAATTTGAAAACCTACTAATGGAGAGGCAGAAACTGTAAGACTGCTGGTAGTTCCAGTCAGAGCAAAACAAAGACTCAACAGCAAAATAGTTCTTAATAAATTAGGGTCAGTCTTTGGCATCCATAAAAATTAATAAATATGTTTTAATTAAAGAGCGCTTATTCTAACATAATTCTATCTATCCACCAAGCTGGGTAAGTTTAACATTGAATAATAAGATACTATATGAATGAATTTATGGAGCAATACTGGTCATTTTATCATGCAGGAGTAACAATCTTTCTCTTTGCAGGCTTGACCTTGTTAATCAAACTAGTTTTTTTTAAACGCAAGCGTCGTAAAAAAGAACCCCATCTCAAATTTAAACATTGGAATCACCGCTTTGAAAATGATTTTGAACGACTGGAAAAAGAACTGAATGTTGCTCCTTTTTTACCTAAAGAAGCAACTAAGTTGTTAATTAAGGCCAGAAAAAAAGAGGTAAAGGAAGAAAAAAGAAAAGACAAAGAAAAAAGTGTAAAAACAATATCAACAATCCGTGAAAAATTAAAAGATGGCCTCAATTCGGAGGAGGTACTCAAACAGCATTCAAACTGCGTTTATGTTCTCACATTTATCGGTAGCATAATGGCCTCAGAAGTAGAACAGCTTAGAGATCAAATTTCATTTCTACTTCAGATAGCGCAACCTGCTGATGAAATAGTTGTACGTCTGACCAGTCCCGGCGGGGCAGTTCCTCAATATGGATTAGCGAGTTCACAACTTGAACGTCTGAAGCAGGCCGGTTTGCGCT
>Ga0208055_1000061_pt1 | contig 25279 bp, 18 predicted proteins | sample DeeseametaMP2159_FD_184174 | JGI IMG/M metagenome (GOLD analysis project Ga0208055, IMG submission 184174) | Marine microbial communities from the Deep Pacific Ocean - MP2159 (SPAdes) | ecosystem: Environmental > Aquatic > Marine > Oceanic | place: Southwest of Acapulco, Mexico, North Pacific...
GACTCTCGACAACGGCAAGCCGATCCGCGAGACCCGCGATGTGGACATCCCGCTGGTCGCCCGCCACTTCTACCACCACGCCGGCTGGGCACAGCTGTTCGATGAGACCTTCCCCGGCTACGGCCCGGTCGGAGTCTGTGGTCAAGTGATTCCGTGGAACTTCCCGCTGCTGATGCTCGCATGGAAGATCGCTCCCGCCATCGCCGCCGGAAACACCGTCGTGCTCAAACCGGCCGAGTTCACCTCAATCTCCGCACTCGCCTTCGCCGCCATCTGCGAATCAGTGGGACTTCCTCCCGGTGTCGTTAACATCGTCACCGGCGACGGACGCACAGGCGCGCTTATCACAGAGCATGAGGACATCGACAAAGTCGCTTTCACCGGCTCGACAGAAGTCGGCCGCATAATACGCAAGGCAACCGCGGGCAGCGGAAAGGCCCTGACCCTGGAACTCGGAGGCAAGAGCCCGTTCATCGTCTTCGAGGACGCCGACATAGACTCGGCGGTCGAAGGGCTCGTGAACGCCATCTGGTTCAATCAGGGTCAGGTCTGCTGTGCCGGCTCGAGGTTGTTGGTGCAGGAGTCTGTAGCGGAGGAGTTCCATGAGAAACTGCGTGCACGCATGGGGAAGCTTCGGGTGGGCAACCCGATGGACAAGGCGGTCGACATGGGTGCGATAGTGGATGAAGTCCAACTCAAAACCATCTCTGAACTCTGCCAGCTCGGCTGCGACGAAGGGGCCACGATGTGGCAACCGGACACCGAACTCCCCAAGGGAGGCTGGTTCTTCCCACCCACACTGTTCACAGACGTCTCACCCGCTTCCACGATCGTCCAGGAGGAGATCTTCGGCCCGGTGCTGGTCTCGCTCACCTTCCGCTCCCACGAAGAGGCGATCGCGCTCGCAAACAACACGCGCTATGGACTGGCCGGCAGCGTCTGGAGTCAGGACCTCGACACGGCGCTCGAGGTTGCACGAGCAATCCGCGCTGGCACTATCTGGGTGAACTGCACCAATCAATTCGACGCCAACTCCGGCTTCGGTGGCTATCGTGAGTCAGGCTTCGGTCGCGAGGGCGGACGCGAGGGGATGCACGCCTACATACGACCCACAGGTGATCACGAGTCTCCCGCAGCTGTCGCTACCGCAGGGGTAGACGCTCCCGCGCCAGCAGGCGGTGACGGCTCAGGAGATATCGATCGGACAGCCAAGATGTACATCGGGGGCAAGCAGAAGCGGCCGGATGGTGGCTACTCACTCGATGTCCCTGGTGGACAGGTCAGCCGGGGTAATCGCAAGGACATCCGAGACGCGGTGGCGGCAGCCATCAAGGCGACCGCCTGGGCAGAAATGAGTGCTCATTCACGCGCACAGGTGCTCTACTACATCGCCGAGAACCTCGAACAGCGCACCGAGGAATTCGCGAGCATAATCTCAGCGAGCACCGGCTGCTCCGATGATGATGCGGCTACCGAAGTTGCCGACTCCGTCGCCGAGTGGTTCCGCTGGGCGGCGTGGGCGGACAAGTTCGACGGACGTGTGCACGAGACTACCATGCACGGACTGGTTCTGGCACTCAACGAGGCGATCGGTGTCGTCGGAGTGATCTGCCCCGATTCACGACCACTGCATGGATTCACCCGACTGGTGGCACCACTGCTCGCCATGGGCAACACCGTGGTGGTGATTCCCTCAGAAGCACACCCGCTGGCGGCCGCTGGCATCTACCAAGTGCTGGAGACCTCTGACCTTCCCGGCGGCGTACTGAACTTCGTCACCGGGCTGCGCCAAGAGATTGTCAGTACCCTTGCGGAACACGACGGTGTCGACGCCATCTGGTCCGCTGCGGGCGACATCGCCGAGGTGGAGGTGGCCAGTGCTGGAAACATGAAGAGAGTCTGGAACGCGGACACAAGCGCGGCCGACGAGGAATTGCTCAGAGCGGCGACCCAAGTGAAGAACATCTGGCTGCCACACGGTGTCTGATGCCTCAGGCCGCAGGCCGCTTCATGTGAGAATCAGTCCTCAGTCCCAAGGATGGTTATATCTCGACTTATGGAGGTCGGCAGGCGCCCAGCGTGTGATGGTTTTCCCAGAAACTGCAGAATCCACGCATGGCGTGGATTCGTCAGGCACCAGGGCCAACAACTGATGCTACGACTCCGAGCAAGCCGATGGTGATGACGAGGACCACGGAAGTCCGCAGTGCGCGTATTCGGAGTTCGTCTTCGCTGTCTTCACGGAAGGTGAGGTAGCAGAGATAGACCATGACGATGATCATCATGTGCTTGATTAGCATCACCGAGGTCCAGCGATTTGCGAAGAATTCGAGGAGCGAGGGGTGTCCCGGTTGGTAGAGTCTCATCAGGCCTCCGGTGAGGTTGAAGACGAGGCCGACGATGGTCAGGCGCTTTCCCATCAGACTGAGGCCTGAGGAGAACGAGATTTCTGTTTCCGGGCTCTCATCGAGGTGTCGTTTGACATGGTAATAGAGAATCAGAATGCCCGATAAAAGCAACATCGAGCCGAGGCTGTGCAGGCTATTTGCAAGAATCATCATGTCGAAACCCCCTAGAAGTGCTCTCCAAGATGATTCGCCGGCTTCTTCGCCGTGAGCCGCGACCGATGATGAGAGGAGCGAGGTCAGTGTGGTTGCGATGAGTAGTCGACCTGTTGGCAGATTGTTCGGTGGTCGATTCATGGGCTGGCGGTCACTCGGTGGTCGATTACTGGAGGACCGATACGTGTTGCCCATGTTGGTCACATACTCGGCTGTTGACTATTGATTCTTCCTCAAAACGGCCTTTGGCATGCTCACAGGGCCGGTTATGTGTTTAATGCGGGGCATCGCGTGTTCTGATACATGGCGCGCGCGGCGATTGTCTGTATCACGTTCGCGTTGATGCTCAGCGCGGTGCCGAATGTGGCTGCTCACGACGAGCCTCCGGTCGCTGCAGGGATGATTCTCGCGCTGTCGGGTTCGGGTGGAGACTTTGACTTGATTCGCGAGACTCCGGCTGAGGCCAGCCAGGGTTCACGCGACATCGTCGGCGGTGTCGATGTCGATCTCGGTGTCTGGCTGAGCGCGCCGCTTGAGAACGATCTTTCGATCGTTTCAGGCGACATCATGGTGGTGATGTGGGCGCTGCCTTTGGTGCCAGTCATTGGAGATGGCATCGAATTCACTATTACGGTGTCGATTGATGGTGAGGTCATCGACTCGCACACCTCCGATGTGGTGTCGATGATCGAACCGCTGATCTGGACCGCCGTGCCATGGTTCGCGCCGAATATCGAGTTCAATGCCTCGGCGGGACAGCAGTTCGAACTGCACGCTAGCGCGATGCTGGACGGTGTCGGCTCGGCCCGGGTGCAATGGGGCAATGAGATGGATTCGCCGGCGACATTTTCGATTGAGAATTGGTTATTGGTGCGGGAGGAATCACAGGTTCCGACCGAAGAATCTTCGCAACTTGAGGCCAAATTCAATACCCCGTGGAACTGCTCTGACATCGACGCGGTGACACTTGAAACCAAGGGACCGGTCGACGATCACGACATGGCTTGGGAGGACGGAGGCGAGTCTGAAACGCGTACGCTCACGCGCGAGGAATGCACCTTCGCCCTCGACCTCGCACAGATCGAAGGAACTCACCTGACGCTATGGAAAGTGAGTATGAGTGACGGTGGCATCATCAATCAAAGCGGCAACTTCGAAGTCATGGCTCTTGAGCCTGAGGGGGTGACTCAACCATTGCACGTGAACCTGCTCGGTGGCGTCATGGGGGCTCTGCTGGCAGGCGTTCTTTTGGTGGCCGAAGTCAGTCGCAAAGTGTATCCCGAGCGCTTCGAAGGTCAGGAATCACTCGGTTATTTCGAGCGACTGCAAAGCGGCTTCTCAGCAGAGCAGTTGGCTGTAATCGGCATCGCGGTCTTGGTCGGAGCTTTGACCAATCTGACGGTCACAATCATGCTCTTCGCTGTGCTTTATGCTTCGCTCTGGTCGATCAATGATTGATGAGAGTCGAGCCAGCGGCCGAATCAGGCATCTTCGTCTGGGATTTCGTAATCCTTGACGCGGTGAACTTTCAACATGTGCGCTGCGGCATTTCGTGACCTCAAGCGCGCTGAACAATGTGGACAATCGATGAAATCACCGCTGCTCGAGCGCGACTTTGTTGCGCGTGATTCGGTGCTCGACTTCGGGCCTCGCATCTTGACGACGAGGCCCGCGATACTGCCGACGATCAGTGCGACGAGAAGAAGCGAGGCGGTGAGGGTGTGCCAGAAGCCAGGGTCACTCTCCAATTGTAGGTCATCAATGACGTATCTATCCTCTTCCGAGGCCTGTCCATCCTCTCCTTGCAGGTCGAGGAAGTGTTCGAATTTCTCGCCGCCCACATCGATGAGGATCTTCTTTCCGTGGTCGGTGGAATGGATGTGCAGCACCAGCTTGTACCCGCCAGTGAAGCCAGTGCTGTCTTCTCTGTCGATATTGTGTTCGCAGAGCGAAGGGTCTGTCGCGTCTTCGTCATTTTCGTCGCAAACAATCTTGACATTCATCCAGCGCATGACCTCACCATCGGGCGAGAGAACCTTGCCTTCGATGACGTAGCGGTGTTCCCACTCATGCTCGGCTTGGGCAGGCATGACGCCAGACAGTAGAATTGCAGCCAGAACCAGAACGAGGATGTTGCTTCTCATCATTGGATGGGTCGAATGAAGTCCTGTTAATGATTTCGCGGAATCGGTGTCCGATAGATTCTCAGCGCGGATGGATGATTGGAAACAGCGGATGGTTCATCTCTGCCCCCGCTGCTAACTCCTCAGCTAACCCCTCGAACTCGGGGGAAGTGCGCCAAGTACGTGGGGCGTGACGAATGTCCTCGCCCATCACCCTGACTGAGAATGCTCGGCGCCGATTTGTTGAGCCGCGTGCGCCGTGCAGCGTCAACATATGGAATGCGACGGCGTCGCCTTGATTCAATTCCCAACCGAGGATCTCGTGTGAATCAGGCTCGCCGTCGATATCGGGAACTTCAGCCAGACTACCCTCTGGAAACCACTTGGATTGGTCGGTCAGGAAGGTCTTGGGCATGTACCAAGTGCCATCGTTCGAGCGAGCGACGAACTCGAGTGTTGCGGGCCGAGAGACCGGGTCGACGGGAATCCAGAAACTGATGTTCTGCGAACCTTCGATATTGTAGTACGGAAGGTCTTGATGCCACGGAGTAGGCTGATTTGTCGCCGGTTCTTTGGTCAACATGTGGTCGTGGTAGAGCCTTACTACTGCGCTTCTCATCAGCTTGGATGCGACCTCTGGAAGTGCTGAATCGAAGATGATTTCGCGGTAGGCTGAGATGCGTTGCCAATTGCAGAAATCCTCGAAGAAACGGCCAGGGTCTGAATTGCGGCTGGCGGTCTGTCCGAGGGGGCTGGGATTCTCGATGTTCCAATCGATCGCCGTGGCCAGTTTTTCGACTTCTTCGGCGTTGAGCAGATTACGAATCACCACAGCGCCATTGCGCTGATAGAACTCGACGTCGGCCTCACTAACCACTACCATGAATCGCTTCTGACAAGGCATATTTTGAAGTCTCCCACGAGAGTTCGATGACTGTCGAGCCCACCTTCCATTGATTCAAAGCTGGTGGGCTCGGCAGGAATTGAACCTGCGATCTTCGCCGTGTGAAGGCGACGTCATAACCCCTAGACCACGAGCCCAGCAAGGGCTCGACGAGTGTTGGCGACTTAATCGTGATGACACTTCACATCCACTTTTCGTCCCACCCCTGTCCCCGCCGCAATCAAATGCGTTGGGCAGGTCGGGGGTTCGATGGTAGCGGGTCTTGACTTCGATGTCCTACGGCAACGGGATACCTGGAAGGCCTTCGGAATCGGCGTCGTTCTGTTCTGCCTCATCGGCTATTCCTCGCTCTCCCTCTTCGGCCTCACCTCCTCCACCTACGGCACCACAGACGAGGTCGGCGAGGCGCCTGATTTCTTTGTGGCTTCGATGAATCGGAGTGGCATCGAGGACGCTTTCGCAGACGAGAATGGGATGATTCAGCTGTCGAGTCTGCGCGGAAGCGTCGTCGTCTTGGATTTCATGGCGGTCGATTGCTCTAATTGCCACTTTGTTCAGGCGCACATCGACCAGGATCTGGCGGAGTGGGGGGCTCTGCAGGGTGAGTATCCGATTGTGGTGATCTCGTTGGGGTCGTGGTACGGCTACGAATCGTTCGAGCGAATCAATTCGAGCTTCGGCGATTCGGCCTCTGACCGTCACATGCCCTGGCCCGTCGTCAATGGTGGCACGGATGTCATTCTGCTGGAGAATGGGGCTCGTGGAGATCTGGTCGAATACTACTCAGCGCAAGCCTTGCCGCTTGCGCTGGTCATCGACCACGAAGGCTTCGTGGTCGCCAAAGAGAACACTGGTACGCCGCTCGATGGCTGGGACTCTTTCGATTCTGCCATAGAAGCGGCGAATGCTGGCGAGGCTGAGTCGCTTCGAATCGGCATCGCCAAGTCTGATAGATCGATTCAAGGCGTTTTCATCATCGGACTGTTTCTAGGCATTCTCGTCTATTTCTCGCCCTGCGCCTTCCCTGTTCTACCTTCGTACATCACCTACTATCTCAGTCTCGGGATGCGCGAGGACGAGTTGCGGGGGTCTGGAAAGTTGAGTGGGCGACTGCCCGGTCCTTTCGAGGTCGGTGGCTTCGCAGCATTGGGGCAGTTGACCTTCTTCGGCGTCGTCGGCATCATCATCTTCGGCTTGTCCGAAGTGATCAATCTAAGCGGTGTTCTGCACAAGGTCGCCATCGCCATCGCTTACCTGCTCATCGTTCTAGGCGCTCTGATGCTGCTCGGCTGGACTAGCCATCTGCTCGCTTTCGTCCAACGCTGGCTGGACAAGTATCAGACTCATGAGACCGACGAGGTCTTCACGCCTCGTCGCAACATGTATCTCTGGGGTATTGGATATTCGGCGGCTTCGGTCGATTGCACCGCCGCCGCCGTTTTCCCATTCGTCGCTTGGCTGACAGTCGTCGGACAAGGTGCATTCATCTCGGGTCTGGGCGGCCTCATCCTCTCGGTCACCACATTGATGATTCTGGTCACAGTGATGGTCGGGATGGGCCGTCAAGCGATGGTTGGATTCCTGCGCCGCTCGACTGGAATCGTCAAAGCGACCGGCGCTTGGATGATGATGTTCGCAGGCTTCGGCCTGCTCGCGTACTTGACGCAAACTGAAGCGATAACCGCGTTAATCGGTTGAATTCAATCGTTTGAATCGCCATTCCGGCGAATGAATCTTCGACGAAGTTCACTCGACTTTCTTGACGTTGACCGCGTTAGGGCCCTTCGGACCCTCGCCGACCTCGAACTCGACAGCGTCGCCATCGCGAATCTGTCCTTCGACCTGCGACTTGTGAACGAAGAGGTCGTCTCCGTCCTCTTGCTCGATAAATCCGAATCCTTTCGTGAAGTTGAACCACTTGACTGTTCCCTGTGCCATCAAGTCGAGGCGGCCCGCGTCTACTACTTCATGTTGCGTGCGGCATGATGCCTCGAAATATCACTTCTGAAGCGTGGTGATAAGCGTGGAAATTCGGCAGAATAACTCCAATCAGCAACACTCTGACATTGTCAGGATTTACCAGACCATAGCCTCGCAGTACAACGAATCACCGCTTTCCCAGAGTAGACGAAATATTTCAAGAACCAAATACCCCACGCCGGTCACGAGGCACGAATGGAACCCTCCGTCATGCTGGTCCTCGCCGTCGCTGGCCTGATTGCAGCCTACATGGCTTGGAACATCGGCGCCAACGATGTCGCCAATGCGATGGGGACGAGTGTCGGCAGCGGCGCTCTGACTCTGCGACGCGCGATAATCGTCGCTGCCGTCTTCGAATTCCTCGGCGCGGTCTTCTTCGGCAGCCACGTCACCGACACGATTCGCAAGGGCGTGCTCGATTTCGGCACCGACGACCTCTCCTACGAACTCAGCCAACAGCTGATGTACGGCTTCATGGCAGCCCTCCTTGCGGCTGCGATCTGGCTGACGATCGCGACGAAATATGGCCTGCCGGTCTCGACGACGCACAGCATCGTCGGTGGTGTTATCGGCATGGGACTCTATATCCAGCCATCCTCGGTCAACTGGAACAAGGTCCTCGAGATCGTCCTCAGTTGGATCGCCTCCCCGCTGCTCGGCGGACTTCTCGCATTCACCTCATTCATCATCATCAAGCGGGTCATCATGAACCACCCCAATCCACTCCAGAAAACCAGAGAAGTCGCACCGATAATGGCGCTTCCAACCTTCTTCGTACTCGGCCTCGCACTGCAATTCAAGGCTCTCAAAGGCTTCTACTCGAACCTTGATTCGGCTGGAATCATCGACCAGTCGGAATGGTTGCCAGCAAAGGCTGGGACGACTTTCAACCCGCTGGCCGAGGGCGCCTGGATTCCCATGAACGCACTGCTGGCTGCCCTCGTGATAGGCATTCTGGCAAGTCTGATCCTGTGGCTCGTTCTGCGCAAGTACGAGTTCGAGGAGGAGGGTTATGCAGGTGTCGAGCGTGTATTCGTCTGGCTTCAGATCATCACCGCTTGTTACGTCGCCTTCGCGCACGGAGCGAACGACGTTGCGAATGCGATTGGACCGATGGCTGCGATCTACGACATCGGCACTTCAGCGGCTGGTGTCCTCTCGGCGGATCAGGTCGAAGTGCCGATCGGTCTGCTGCTTCTAGGTGGGGCTGGCATCACGATTGGAGTTGCAACCTGGGGCTACAAAGTGATGGATACGATTGGCAAGAAGATCACTCACATCACGCCTTCGCGTGGCTTCGCTGCTGAGTTCGGCGCGGCGACGACGGTGCTGATATTCTCGATGCCTTTCCTCGCCGTGCCGATATCGACGACGCATACTTTGGTTGGCGCGGTCGTCGGTGTAGGGCTTGCAGGTGGAGCTGCTGCTGTCGATTTCCGGGTTTTCGGGAAGATTGCCGCGAGTTGGGTTGCGAGCCTGCCAGTTGCTGGATTCGGCTCGATCATGTTCTTGGTTCTCTTCAACGGAAGTCCGACGAATCTCGTCATCGTGACAACGCTTTCGATAGCGATCACATTGTTCGCGGTGATGAGGCCTGAAATCGTCCTACCCCCACTTCGACCATTCATCGTCTCGGATCAGCCAGGGCGGATTCCGGCCAGTCCCGATGGAGAGGCGAGCACGACGCCATTCGAGTTGTTCCACGACCACGCTGTGATGGTTGAGAAGACGGTCGAAGCGATGCTCGAGGCCGTCGCCGAGGCAGTTGCGGGAAGAGACCCTACTGAGAAGATCCGTCTCACAAGCGAGACTGAATTGCAGGCTGACAGACTCAAGAACAAGGTCCGTAAAGAAATCGGAACCAGTGTTCGCGTCGCCATCGGACGTGACACATTCCTGCATATGGTGACGCGCCAAGACCGGATTGCTGACTATGCTCAGAACGTCGCTGAACAACTCTCCTTCCGCCCACTCTACCGGAATAAGGAAGCGCGGGCGAAACTCAAGGCGATGGCGCAGGCGGTCACAGAGACCGTGAAGTGCTACGAAGACACGGTCGAGCAACTGGAGAATCTCAGTCTTTCCGGCTTCACTCGCAAAGAGAAGAATATCCTCGGTGAATTGATTGACAAGGTGAATTATCTCGAGCACGAAGCCGATGAGAGGGAACGAGATGCTGCGGCATTCGTTTTCAGTCACGGCGATGATGATGCTCTGGCAGCGATGCACATGTACCGCGTTCTGCAGAGATTGGACGATGTTGCGAACGCCTGCGAGGAAGCGGCCAACGCATTCATTCCAATCGTCTATTCCTGAACCCGATACTGGGCTACTCAGGGTCGCCCAATCGGGCAAGAGGGCGTAGCGGTCCACACCCGATCAATGGTTTGTAAATGGGTGGATTTCAGCATCCGGCAGGGTTCGGATGCTGTCTAACACCGGCAGTGCGATTCGCCAACCGATGAAGCCGACGAGCAATCCTGTTCCGAGATCCCAGATGTAGTGCTGCTTGGTCGTCAGGATGCTGATGCAGAGGAGGACGAATTCGACCCAGACGATGAGAAGAAACAACCGAGCGCTGGTGGAGTCGCCATGTACGGCCTTGACCCAGCGGGTGATTGCGCGGGCGAGGAAGTACGAGTGCGCGATGTGCAGGCTTGGCCAGGCGTTCCATGGTTTATCCATCTTGTGAACCATTTCGAAAAGTGAAGCCTGCCAACCTGAAAGTGAATCCCAGTCGATGTCACTCCGCATATCGATCTCGGCGGGGAATGCGAGGAAGAATAGCGAGCAGAATATGGTCGCGAGCGAGAGCATCTGAACCCCCGCGATGAGTTCGAGTCGATGCCGGTCATCGCGGGGATTGCAGATCAGAGTCGCGGGGTAGAACAGGTAGAGAGCCATGTAAGGAGCAATCATCCAGCCGATGACGGGAATCTGACGGTCGAGCGTGATTTCCGGATTCCAGAATGTGACTCCGTTGGCTGCGGCGATGATATTCGAGCCGAAATATGGGATGGCGATCACCAATAATCCGAACATCAGAACCTCGATTCGAAAGAGATGACCCCCGAGGAGATTCCTGCGCTTCCACGTGCCCTCCCAGATTCCTGGCCAAGGAGAGAGAAGTTTGTCGCGCAGCGTCGTCAACCGCTCCGTTTGCATGAGCGCGCGAGTCTCGGGTTCGTCCTTGAATGAAGCGGAGGCGGAGGAAGTGAAAATTGTCTGAATGTGGAGAATCTGAAAGTGTCAGCCGAGTCGATGGCTACATGCTTCGCAGATGCGCCATTCAATCTCGACATCCTCACCACAATTCGGGCATAGCCCGGGAATGACGATGATCGAATCCTCAGCACAGGCTGCAAGCGAGTCGTCTTCGCTGCTTTCGGTCATCGCGACCCATCCGGCACGGCGAGAGAACCCACCACAGTCACGAGGGCCGAGCCAAACAATGCGGCCAAGAAAACGTCCAAGTTTGCCAGTCCCCAATCAGTCGTTGGCGAGAAGATGTAGCCGATTCCGGTTGAGATGTCCGCCGTGTATGCGCCGTAGATGATGACTGAAAGCAGACCTGAAACTGCTCCGAAAAGCGCTGCAGCTGGCGAAACCTTGTCCCACAGGGAGAGCAGAACAGGAGCGATGGTCGCCGTTGCGAGAAGGTCGGCGAAGAGGAATATCTCGAAGACGCTGAGCGCGTCCATGGTCGAAGCGTAATAGATTGCAATCGGCATCATCGCGATAGTCGCGATACGCGCGAAGCCTAAGTCCATGCGACCGTCGGAGAGGTCACGAGTAAGCGAGGCGACAATCGCGTTCTGCAGTGTGTCGGCGCTCGAGCAGACGAGCGCCACTGCGAGAACGATGAAGGCGGCGATGAAGAGAGTTCCAGCCTCATCGATGAGATAGAAGAATGCCGCCGAAGGGTCGTCGACCGCACCTTGGCCTGCCACAACTGTACCCAATACCCCCATCACGAAAACCAGTGGAAGAACCAGAGCTGCAGCGAACCAAGCACCATGCTTGAGCGCCTCATCGGATTCGGAAGCCCAAGCGCGTTGCCAATTGCCTTGAGAGAACATCTCAGCGGCCGTGATCGCAACCACGAGCGCCAATCCCGACTCGAAGGAATCCATGTATGACATCGAGCCGATGCTCCACTCGTCAGTCGGATTGTACGCCTTCGCATCGGCGAGCAGTCCACCGATATCGCCGCCAAAGAGGAATAGTAGCAAGGCGACGACAAGGAACAGGACGATCAACGCTTGAATGCGGTCGGTAGCCAGTGAAGCTGGAAGCCCACCATAGGCGGTGTAGGCAGCCGTAATAATCGCAACAGCGACCATTGGAATCAGTGGTTCGAGCCCCGCGAGAATCTCCATCCCCTTGCCGATCGCGGTGAATTCTGCGAACAGGAAAGTGAACATATAGAGCACCGAAATCAGGCCGACATAGACCTGCATAGGTCGGCCGAGTCGCATGCGAACATAGTCCGCAAGAGTAACTCCCTCTGGAAGTCGCTCGCGAATCATCGGACCCACATACGCGAGCAGAAGGAAAGGCGTAGCAGCCGATACCGCATAACCGGTGACGTCCCAGAAACCCCCGTAATAGCCCACCTCGGAAGGGCCGAAAAGCACCCAGATTCCCATGCCAGATGCGAACAGACTGAGACCGATTCGCAGCCTGTCCTGCGAGCCTCGAGCGGACAGAAATTCGTCACTGTCGAGTTCTTTCACACTCGTTGCTTGAAATCCGACATAGCCGAAGAAACCAAGCGTTGACAGCATCAATAAATAAGCAATATTTGTTTCCATTTTTCTTCCTCCGCTGGCATTACCCAGATCAGGTCAATGGGTCGCCACTCGAAAGTGACCTCTCAGCAAGATGCTCCCCAGTAGATTCCCCGTGGGGAACTGAATTATTCAACATTCCTCAAATCAATTTTGATCGGATTGCATGAACGAGTAAGTCCAGTCTTGTGGCGTGTCGAGAGTTCTCTTGACCGAGCGCGGGCTGATCCAGCGCAGCAGATTCAGCGGCCCGCCAGCCTTGTCATTGGTGCCAGATGCACGTGCTCCTCCGAATGGTTGTTGGGCGACTACTGCACCGGTCGGTTTGTCGTTGATGTAGAAATTTCCAGCGGTGAATCGCAAAGCGTCGAAGGCCTTCTGGATATTGTCTTCGTTGCTTGAGAAAATGCTTCCAGTCAATGCGTAAGGTGAAGCCTCGTCACACATTATCAGCACCTCATCGAAGTCCTCGTCCTCGTAGACATAGACGGTTAGAACCGGTCCGAAGATTTCCTCAACCATCGATTCAGAATTTGGATTGGTAGTGACGATAATAGTCGGCTCGATGAAGTAGCCGACTGAATCATCGCAGCCGCCGCCGACGATGATTTTGCAACAATCTCTCTGGCCAGCGCGCTCGATATATCCACTGATTTTATCGAATGCGCGCTGATCGATGACAGCGGTCATGAAATTGGTGAAATCGCGGGCATCACCCATCTTGATCTTCTCGATTTCAGCGACCAAGTCGTCTGAAATCGCATCCCAAACGGACTTTGGAACATAGGCGCGGCTGGCAGCCGAACACTTCTGTCCTTGATACTCGAAAGAGCCGCGCAGTAATGCAACCAACAAGCCTTGCCGGTCGCAATCAGGATGAGCGAAAACGAAGTCTTTTCCACCGGTTTCGCCAACGATTCGAGGATAGGAATTGAGGTTGGGCAATGCCAGGCCAATCTCCTGCCACAAGCCCTGGAATACGCGCGTTGAACCGGTGAAGTGCAGGCCTGCGAAGTCCGGGTTATCCAAACAAACCTCGGTGATTTCTGCACCTGAACCCGGCACGAAATTGATGACTCCTGCCGGCAAACCAGCCTCCATCATCAATTGCATCAAGATGTAATTCGAAAGACACGAATTGCGGCTTGGCTTCCAAATTCCAGTGCATCCGACAAGCGCCGGAGCACTCGGTAGATTCGCCGCAATACTTGAGAAATTGAATGGGGTGATCGACAGTACGAAGCCCTCCAACGGACGAACCTCAGTCGAATTCTCAACCCCCTCCGGAGACACCAACGGCTGAAGATAATCGTGGAAGCCGCGCGCGTAGTGGCAATTGAAGCGCCAGAAATCAATCAATTCGCAAGCCGCATCAATCTCAGCCTGAAAACAGGTTTTAGATTGATTCAACATCGTCGAAGCATTGACGCGCATGCGCCAATCACCCGCCAACAGATCAGCACAGCGCTCGAAGATCTCACATCGACCCTCGAGCCCGAGCTCGATCCAAGCCTGCTGAGCATCGACTGCAGCAACGCAGGCCGCCTCCATCTCTTCCCTTCCAGCGAGATGCACATTGGCCAGAACGTGACCGTGTTTGTGTGGAATCACCTGTGTCGTCGTCGTCCCAGTGAAGACCTCTTTTCCGTTGATGATACAAGGAATCTCAACTACCTCGCCCATCTGTCGGTCCAACTCCGCGTACAGCGTAGCCCGCTCGGCACTCCCCGGTGCGTACCCCAGAATCGGCTCGTTCGCGGGGTGGTTCATGTTGAGTGGCTTTGCCACTCCCTCTTTCATCATTCTTATTCTAACCACAGAGCCACCGATCTCGCGCTGTGCGCCAGAACATCCCCTACACTGAAACAAGTCCCACGGCTGAAATCGTAGAAGAGTAGTAGCGGAGCGAGCGCATGGAACCGTTATCGCGGCATCGGCGGCGATGTTGACCACCAAGGCAAGACCAAGAAGGTATTATCAATCGAATTCGAACGATTTGAACGAGTGGTGAAATCAATTTCAGGACCACTCGTTCAAGTCGTCCTTCTTTTCTTTCTTCCATTCTCTGTAATGCACTTTGCAGATTGATACTCGGCGCGCTGAACCATCGAGGCCATCCTCGCCCCAGATATCGGCCGCGCGGTCGAAAGCCAGCCGCCGTCCACCGATCTTCTTGTCAGCGAAATTCTCGCAACCAGCCACTTGACAGCGAACCTGGCCCTCGAATTCCTCCTTCGAATCCTTGCCCGTTCTGCCCGCGGCCGTATCAGCAGCCGAGCGCTTCTTGCGTGCTTTGGACTTGAATCCCATGTTTATTCCTCAGGCCGGCCCGCTTAGAATGTTGCCTCGCCCCACTCGACATCGAAGGGGCCGTCAACCGCTGCGATGGACGCCCTCCTGTCGGGCCCGACGCCCACACTGACTACCGGTATGCCAGAGAGTTGCTCGATGCGCGAGACGATGTTTCTGACCGGCTCGGGCATCGCGGCGTAGCCTATTCCTTGCGCTCTCGAGTGCTCTGCCATCTCTATCCAGTCTTCGTCTGAGAGTTCTGGGAAGCCCTCATGGGTTTCGTAGACCGGGACGCATCGATCGACTTCGTCGGCTGTTGTCGGCAGGTAACTGATTGGGCGGCCGTCCAACTCGTAACCGATGCAGAACTTGATTTCGTCAAGGCCGCCGAGCACGTCGAGTTTGGTGACGACAAGGCCGGTGTAGCCCGAAATTCGGTGCGCTTCCTTGAGGGCTACGATGTCGAGCCAGCCGGTTCTTCGAGGCCGGCCCGTGGTTGTACCGAACTCGTGACCGACCTGAGCCATGTGTTGCCCAGGGCCACTGTCGAGCGAGAGTTCGCTCGGGAATGGACCATTGCCGACGCGCGTACAATATGCCTTGGTGATGCCGAAGCATTCGGTCACATGGCCGGGGTGAATCCCTGCACCGTGAGTCGCATTTGCACGCCCGACCACGCTCGAAGTGACGAACGGATAAGTCCCTTGATCAATGTCGAGCAATGCGCCTTGCGCACCCTCGAGCAAGACATTCTCACCGTTGCGAAGCGCAATGTCAACCATCAGACCAGTCGGGCGAATCGCAGCCCCGAAGCGCTCCAGAATCCACTGCAAATCAGCCTTCAATTCCTCCGCAGAAATCTGCTGCTTCACCTTCACGGTATTCAATTGGTGATTCATCCGTGAAATCGTCGCCAGAATCCGCTTCTCCTCCGCCAACACCCGCGGAATATCGGCAAATCGAATCCCGACCCGTTCGGTCCTGTCCCGATAAGCGGGGCCGATCCCGCGACCAGTCGTCCCGACGACCTTGTCCGCGGAATCGTACAACCTGTGGAAAGGCAAGATGATCGAGGCGCGCTCGCTGATGAACAGCCGCGCCCCCTCGGGCCGCTCACCCGTGAGTGCGAACCAGCGCTCCAACTCCTCCTCAAGCACCCACGGATCGACGACCATGCCATCGCCGAGAACCAGATTGCAGTGGCGAGAAGTGACGCCCGACGGTATCTGGTGGAGTTTCAGGGTGGTGTCGCCGATGACGATCGTGTGACCCGCATTACTGCCGCCTTGGAAGCGGACTGCCCACGACGAATGTGGTGCAAGCTGGTCAATTGCTTTCCCCTTCCCCTCGTCTCCCCATTGGGCTCCGAGCACGACGGTCGCTGGCACCGTATCCACGGGCTGTGTGGATGGTGTATCAACGCATTGGTCAGCCTCTGGCTGTCTTTTGTGTGTCTGTGTGTTGGCTTTCAGTCGGCGCTTCGCGCCGGGAAAACTTGCGTTTTTCACTGGGAATGGATTATGAAGGGGAGGCAGGTCGGCGGGCTTGCATGGCAAGTAGATTCCCTGAGGCCGAGGCTCGCCTCCTGAAGAAGTGGATTTGCATGAAGTGCAGTGCTACGCACCGTGGCCGCAGGCCGCGTGGTTGCCGCAAGTGCAGCTACATCGGCCTTCGCTTGAAGGCCACCGAGCGTCGCAAGGTCTGAGCCCACTGAAAGCGCCTTGGCGCGCCTCAATGGTTTTCAGCAGACTGCGTGAGGCTTGTGTGTGCTGGCTTCCGCGATTGAAGGCTTCGCTCTAAGTATAGGGCTCATACTTGCTCTCGGCCCACAGAACGTGTTCGTCCTCAGGCAGGGCCTGCTGCAATCGCACGTCTTCGCCGTCTGCTTGGTCTGCTCCCTTGCCGATGCCAGTCTGATAGCAATTGGGGTGCTCGGAATGGGCTCGGTTCTATCAGGCATCGAGGGAGCAGAATTCTGGATAGCGGGCGCTGCTGCAGTGTTCCTGACAGGATATGGTCTGCTGCGCATCCGGTCGGCAATGAACCCAGTGGGAATGTCCACGGAGGGAGAGGGGGAGAGCGAATTGGTTCCGACCATCGGAGCGGCTCTTGCATTCACATTCCTCAACCCGCACGTCTACGTGGACACATTGCTGCTAATCGGAGGGGCGTCGAGCAGGTTCCTCGGCGATGAGCGACTGGCATTCGGGATAGGCGCTGCGACCGCTTCGTTCGTGTTCTTCTTCTCTCTCGGTTACGGCGCTAAGAGGTTCTCCGGGGTTCTAAACAAGCCGGAGTCGTGGCGATTCATAGACCTCGGAATTGCCTGCATTATGTTCGTGATTGCCGCAGCGATTCTGCTACCGCACCTATGAGACTAGATGTTTGAGCGCCTCGAGCAGAGACTGCACATCTCCCTCAGAGTTGTCGATGTGAGGAGAAACCCTGAGCAGTCCGGCCCGACTTGTTACCAAGATGGAGTATTCGTCCTGAAGCCTGCGGGCTATCTCCTCGCTGCTGACCCCTTCTGGGAGTTTCAAACTGACAATGGCGCTGCGTTCTGAATCCGAGAGCGGTGAGGCCACCTCAATGCCGAGGCGCTGTGCACCATCGATGACCGAGTCGCTAAGTGCTAGGTCGTGCCTCCAGACCTCTTCAATCCCTATCTCGTTGATCTCCTCAACTGCAGCGGCCAGCCCGAGCGCTGCACCGAAGTGGATTGTGGTGTACTCGAATCGGCTGGCATCATCAGGCAATTCCATGCGATCGGCCCTGAGATCCCAAATGTCAACGTGGCTTCGGAATCCCAGCAGGCCGGGATTCAGGTCACCCCTGATTTCTGGTGAGATGTAAGCAACTGCGGCACCATAGGTGCCACGTAGCCATTTGTACCCTGAGGACACGATGGCATCGGCCCCCGATGAGACGGCATCGATTGGCACCATTCCCATTGACTGGCTCGCGTCAACGACCAACAGCGCCCCGACCGAATGCGCCGCATCTGCGAACCTCCTGAGATCGTATCGCTGACCAGTGGAGTACTCGACGTGGGACAGGGTGACCACTGAGGTGGCTTCGTCTATCAAATCTAGGATGTCATCTGGATTAGTGTAGAGTTCATCGTCGTGATTTGCGAGCCTTATCTTCGCCCCGTTTGCCTCAGCCACCCTGCTCCAAGGGTAAACCGTGGACGGAAACGCGGTTCTGGTGGATACGATGTTGCTGCCCCCAGAGGGAGAAATCGCCCATGCCAGAGAGCATAGCAGTTCGGTCGCGCTCGAGCCAACGCAAACGTCTGCGACCTCACAGGAAAGTAGTCTCGCGGCAGCTCTGCGAAGAGGCATCATTGCGTTCTTTTCCGCCTCTCCATCGAATTCTGCCGCACCGCCGCGCGCAAGAGCATCAGACCATTCCATGGAGGCCTTGTGTGCCGCAGGTGAGGTAGTCGCCACATTGGCGTAGGAGAGGTTTGTCCAACTCTTCATGCGAGTCCTCGGAAGACAGCCACTGGAGTTGCGTACTTCAAGACTCAGGAGCGTCTGATTTCGTTCAGAAGGGTCTTGAGAACAGTCTGTATCTGGAGACACAGGGGGCCGAGCGGGAATTGTTTGCAATCGGGGCAGTGCTCACTGTCTTCAATCGATTATGTGCGCTGAAAAGCGTGCGTGAGCGCACTATGTCCGCTTTGCCGCTGTGATCAACCGTGCTTGATCTCGCTGAGTAATGCCTCAAGCGCTGTCTGAATCTGCAAACACAACGGACCGTAATGGATCGGCAAGTTCGCGTCGTTGAAAATCTCGTCGAGAGACGACGCTGTCATGCCGAGACGAAGGTCCATTTCCTTGTCTTTGTTGAGTAGCCAATTCTGCACTGCATCGCGAGCGGAATTGCGGATGTTGCGCGGCACTTGGCTGTCTTCAAGCTGACCGATGACCTGCGCGATTTGGCTTATTCGAGTCTCGAAGTCCGACATGCGACGCCACCAACGGCCGCACGACCTGCGGTCCCTCCTTAAGCGCATCCCTGAGACTCTCGCCGAAGCCGTTCCTGGACCGCGGTTCTGACCGTTCACGAATCTGCTTGCCATGCCAACCATGGCATGTCCGTATTGGCCACTCCTGTGCCGATTCCGGAGCCGCAAAGTGCGATCAGACCGACTTGGTGGTGGGCCGCGATGTGGTTGTCGATGCACCACTGCATCGCGGCTTCGAGCGAATCGACAGATTGGTCGCGAGAAGCGGAGATTCGCTCGTGAACTCGTTTGGAAAGTAGTGCGATTGTAATTGCTTCGCCGATGCCCGTCGCTGCTACTGCTATGGCACCGTTCACCCAATATCCACTACCTGGAAGTGCGACGTCGCCGACTCGGCCGGCTGGTCGATGACTGCAGCCGCCGGTGCTCGTTGCCGCTGCGATGTTGCCTTGAGAGTCGCGGGCGATGACGCCTACCGTGTCGCCGATGATTTCGGCTGGCTTCGGGCCAACATCGCCAACGTCGCCGATTTCGTCCTTCGGTGGCCTGCCGATGACATCGGCCTTCAGGTGCCCTCGTGCGTCAGCCCACCTGCGCGCGCCCGGACCTGCCAAACCGTTGATCTCCTCGTCGAGCAGGTCGACGCAGATTCTGATTGGATTCGGCGTGTCCTCCATCGCGATGACGAATCCGAGGCGCCCATCGCCGGTCTGCAGGGAGGCGTCGGTCAGAACCGAGCCATCGGTTCGCACGACGCTGCCAGTTCCGGCGTTGAAGATTGGATCGTCCTCGAGCAGGACACAGGCTTCGACGGCCGCTTCGATTGCACTTCCACCTGCTTCGAGGATTGCTCGGCCGACTTCTATCGCAGGCTCGAGATTGGCTCGGCGCTCGGGTCCGGCTCCGGCTCCGCCGTGTGCTACAATCGCTGGTCTTGCCATTCGAACTCCCCTCCCCTTGGGGCACGGCTGGGGATTTAGTGATGAGGGCGCCGCTCATGCGGCGACATCAAGCGCTGGGTTGCGAATCAGGTCCGCCCGAAAACGTGTCGATGACACTCGCGAGGCGCTCGACGATGCTGATCTTGTCCTCTGCGCCGACGAGTGCGTGTTGCAGCACCTCGTCGAGCGAATCGACAGGCAGAATCTCGACCTTCGCTTCGTATTTCTCATCGATGAGAACATCCTGTAGATTGCTGCGTGGAATGATGACCTTCTCGATTCCGGATCTGACGGCGGCTTCGATCTTCGCGGAGACGCCGCCGATGGGCAGAACCTCGCCGCGTACAGTGAGCGAGCCTGTCATGGCAAGATTCTGTTCGATTGGAATACCCTCGAAAGCGCTGATGATCGCGGTCGCCATGGTGATTGAAGCGCTGTCTCCGTCGACGTTGTGGGTGCCGGGGAACTGTACGTGGAGATCGTAGTCTTGGATGTCTTTGCCAGTGAGTTTCTTGACTACTGCGCTGATGTTGATGACAGATTCCTGCGCCAGATCCGACAGCCCTCCGGTTGCGATTACCTTGCCGGATCTGCCATGTGCGGGGGTTACCATCGCTTCGACCGGCAGGACGACTCCAGAGTAATCCGAGAGTCCTGTGTCCGCGCCGAGGACTGCGAGGCCGTTGACGCGGCCGACGCGCTCGCCGCGGTTGACCAACATCGCATATTCCGATTGTCGCTCGAGGTATCTGTCAGCCACTTGCTGCTCGAGCGGTTTTGCTATCATGCGCGCGCGGGTGACGTGTTCAGAGCGCGTCAGAGCTGCTTTGTCTTCGGCGGCCAGATCTCCTGCGATGCGCACGAGGCCGCCGAGTTCGCGCAGGCGCAGCGATAGTTTTCCTCTACGGCCGCTGCGCCGCTGCGCCTCTTTGAGGATGAGGCCAGTGGCTTCGATGTCGAAGTGTGGAATCGGCTTGCCCGAATTCTTGTTCATCTCGTTGCGAACTTCCTGAGCGATGAAGCGGACGAGGCGTCTGCGGTTGCGCTCGGTATCTGGCATGTCGGTGTTGACGTAGATCTCGTAGCCGTAGCCACGGATGCGGCTGCGCAGCGCTGGGTGCATGTTCTGAACGCTGTCGAGGTTTCCGGCTGCGACGAGGATGAAGTCAGTCGGCACTGGTTCCGACTTGGTCAGAGCCCCACTCGAGCGCTCTGAGCGGCCAGAGATCGACAGTTCCTTCTCCTGCATTGCGATCAGCAGAGCCTGCTGCTCCTCCATCCGCAGCATGCGGATCTCGTCGATGTAGAGAACGCCTTTGTTGGCGCGGTGCACAGCACCGGGCTCGACCCTCTCGTGGGCTGGAGTCGCTAGGTCAGCGCCCGACTGGAAGGGGTCGTGGCGTACATCGCCAAGGAGCGCTCCGGCGAGTGTTCCGGTCGCATCAATGAATGGTGCATCCTCGTTCTTCTCGTGTTTGACGAGGAGTTTAGGGATGTTGCCCTCATCACCTGCCGTCAGTCTGGTGCGGAGAAAGAAGTAGCCGAAGACGAGGAGGAAGGAGCCGAAGATGAAAGTCAGAATCTCGCCGCTAGAGATCGTCGCGAGCAGCAGCGCCGCTCCGACGATGAGGGCGATGAACAGCAGCGTGCGATTGGTGCGCTCGCGCTGCTGACGGATGTGCCCTCGACGCTCGGAGATGATGCTTGAGCCGCGACCGGCTGGAACTGTGCGAATGCGCGGCTCGTTCTCATCCTCTGAATTCCGATAGACGAGGATGTCCTCGAGTTGCTCCTTCGGGAGGAACTCGGTCATCGAGCGAGCCAGCATCGATTTGCCGGTGCCAGGCTCGCCGACCATGATGATGTGTCGACGCTGCTCGGCCGCCTTACGAACAATGATCGAGGCGGCCTCCTGGCCAATCACCTGATCGACCAGTTTCTCAGGAATCGGAACCTCTTCGGTCGAGGCGATGTCGATGTCCTTCACCCAATGCTCGACCGGCGTCTGGCAGATCGGATCCTTGGCCTCGGCGACGCCAAAGGCGACCCCGTCTTCCCACGACTCAAGAGGGTCGATCGGCTCAGGCTCATCGCTCATGCTGCATCCCCTCGTGAATATGCCTGTCACTTGCACCTTCTTGAAGGTGCGTCATAGCGAGCAAGCCGGTTTCAGGCCTCTTCACGGCGTTGTAGGTACTCTGCGCCATAGTGAATCCATTGCTCCATCGTCCATCCCGCAGGCAGTCCCTCTGGGGGTAAAGGAGGGGCCATTCCGGGTGGTGGCGGAGGTGCTTCAGTCAGCGGGCTGTCTTCGACTGTGACCGCGTAGCCATGGTAATCCTGATCTGCATAATCGTACTCGACCGAGCCTTCTTTCTGGCGTCGGATCGTGATGGCGAGAACCATCACAAGAGCGAGTGAAAGTAGAACGCCGATCGTCATCATTCCCATGGTCATCGGTGTGAGAGCTCCGTTCTTCTCGTCGGTAGGATCATCGCTCGGAGCCTCGACTTCTGTATCGATGGGTGGCTCGGTTGCGTAAACCTTGTACTGCTCCTCTGTGGAACGGTCGAAGCCATTTGAATCCACGGCGGTCACCTCGAGTGTAAGGTAGTCGCCCATAGCCAGTCCGTCTCCACCGTTGGAGAGGATGATGAATGGGCCGAAATTGTACGAGTTGCCGAAGTCGCTGCAGATTCCAGTGATGGTATTGCAGACGGTCCAGGTGACCTTGATGTCAGACAACTCGAAGTCCGCGATGCTCTCGAGTGTTACAGCCGGATTGGCTCCGAAATATGCTGGTTCCATGTTCACCACAATGTCGCCGTTGCCACTTCCGTCATCCCACTCCAATGGTAGGTCGTCCACCACCTGCACGATGAGCATCTCAGCGCTGGCTTGGCCGTGGCGGTCCTCGGCGGTGATGGTGACGATTTCCTCGCCGGCCTCGTCCCAACTCATCGTGACCATGCCGGAGATGGGATTGTACAGCACCGCGCCCGGCACGAAGGTAGTGACAGTGATCCAGATCTCCTCGTCAGGGTCGTCGATATCGGTGACGATGTCGAGGACATTGATGGTGATTCGCTCGCCGAGTTGGACCAGCATAGTATCGATGCCAGTGGTGTCGATTCTCGGCGCGTCGTTGATGTTGTTGACGTGGTAGGTGATGATGGTGTCGGATTCTCTGAATCCGTCAGACGCTCGGACAGTTATCTCGACCATTCCGAAGCTGTCGTCGTCGAGAGACTCGACATTGAGAGAGTGGCCGGTGATGCTGGCGTCGACCAGCGAGGTGTCGCTGATCTCGACGACCGTGAGCGCCAGGCCAGATGCCGGCATCGAATCACCGTTGTCGTTGGTGTCCGAGAGGTAAGGCGTCAGAATCAGGCTTGCCGAGCCGCCCTCATCGAAGGATTGGGTCGGCACGCCGCTCCAGCGTGGCTGGCCGTTCTCGATGACGTTGAAGAGAATGGTTCCGGAGTTGGAGTCTTCCCCGTCACTGATGGTCACGAAGATGCCTTGGGCCAGCGGTGTTCCGTGGCTGTCGTAGACGATGTTGGCGAAGTTGACTGTGAGTTCAAGATTGTAAGCATCGAACTCGATGAATTCAGGGGCGTTGCTGTCCATGGTCAGCATCGACAGTGGAGTTTCTGCATCGTTCAGGAGGCCGATTATCGAGACGATCTCGTCGGTCTCGACCTTGACTGTCGGGATTCCGGCATAGCCGTTGTCGCTGCTGGTCAGAACGGTCGGTAGAGCATTGCGCAACTCGAATGCGTCTTCGGTCAGCAACCAATCCGAGGTCTGAGAGCCAGCATCTGTCCACTGGATGCGCACATCATAAGTGCCAGAGGTCGCGCTCATCGGTGGACTGAGAGTGTGGATGTAACGTGCGTTACCGCCGCTACCTACCATATCCACCGAGGATACCCACGCGGTGTCCCAAGCCTCGGTCGCGTGCAGAGCATACTGGAGGGCGGGGCTCATCGAGGACATGTCGTCGACCAGATCATTGGCCAGAGCAGTTGACTCGAATTGTATCGAAGTGCCACGCTCGACACTTGCTGCACCGACCACAGAAGGTCGGTTTGGAATCGGCGGCATGTCGTGCAGAGCGCTGTCGTCGGCGTAGTTGTTCGATGAGACGCGATCCGCGGTGAGACTGAGGAGCATGGCTCGGAAAGTCGTGGCGCCGGATGCGTAAGGCGTGATTTGGGATGTGTCGAAGTCAACCGTCAGTGTCTGAGTCCCAGCTGTGGCGAGGTTAGCGATTGAAGCGCCGCCGATGTAGATCTCGTCGAGTCCCTGAAGTTCGTAGATGGCAATCTCGCCACCGTCGTTGTAGGGGTCGACGCCGTAGTTGGTAATCTCGACAGAGACGTCCAAGAGGTCTCCCGGAACGAAGCCGAGGTTGCCGTTCTGGTTCTCAACCCGGAAGTCGGAGACGCCCACGTCGACGAGCGGAATCATGTCGAGGTCGACGGCCGAGAGGAAGGTGTTGTACGAGGTGTGCGGTCCGTCCATCAGGGCGAGGACGGGCCAGAAGTTCTCGAACTGGGTGTTCCCGGGTGCCGCTCTAACCGTGTTCAGTGGAACCGTCCAAGTCCTCTCAGCGACGTTGTTCGGGGTCAGGGTCAGCTGCTCGAAGCCGTTGTTGTCGCTGTTGAGGAGCCACTCCCTCCAGTTGTTGTGGGGCCTGTTGCCGTTGTCGTAGGCATCGGCGCCGACCTGCTCGGTGACCGCTCCGTAGAGGTAGACGGTGACCGAAGACGACGATCCTAGGTAGGTCACCTCGACGGTGATGGTGACCTCGTCGCCGGCGCTGTTCAGGACGACAGAGAGTTCCATTGCGTAGTCGGATACATCCGAGCCCATGCACCCACCGGCCGAGTAGTCGGCGTCGTAGTAGTTGGTTCCGGCGGAGCCGACCTTGTAGCAGGTCCCGCTCTGGGCGTCGGCGAAGCCGAATGTCGGGTAGCCGCTTGAGGCCGCCATCACGTGGTCCGTCCTGTAGATCGGGCCGTCGGAGGGCCAGCCTCCGGAAGAGGACTCGAAGAACGAGACGAAGGTGAAGTCCTCGCCGTTCGAGCTCTTGAGGTTGTCAAGCGAAGGGGCCGCGCTGTCCATGCACGGCCCGCACCAGTGCGCTCCGACGTATTCGCCGAACACAGCGTGCCCCGGGCTGGTTGCATACAGGGGCATTTCCTTCTGCTTCAGTTGTTCGCGTTCCTCGACCTTATCGTCCATCGCCATGAAGCCTGTGAAGGACATCATGACCACTAGGGCTGCCAAGGCCACCGGTTGAACGATTGACAGCATTCGCACTGTAGTCATCATTTTTTCCGTAGCGAGGCGCCGTATAACCATGCTGCACTCAAGAGAGAACGGATTACCGGCTCTACGAGCCGCCGAAGAACTTGAAGCGTGAAGGCGGACCGGGGGGCCATGAATGCCGACGGCAGGGGCGAGTGGGTAGCACTGAGGGAGGACGACGGGCGGGCTTACCTGCTGCGTCGGGCCCCCGGTGAGGTCAAGGTGAAGGGGCTGGGCAGGTTCGATGCCGAGCAGCTCCTGAACGGCTACTCTATCGGTGACAGGATCAGTGTCGGGCAGAAGTCGTTGACCATCGTCGATCCTGCACTTCCTGAGGCCCGCCGGAACATGGCGCGGAGGGCTCAGGTCATCGGCGCGAAGGACTCAGGGTTCCTCATT
>Ga0208055_1000075_pt1 | contig 22409 bp, 20 predicted proteins | sample DeeseametaMP2159_FD_184174 | JGI IMG/M metagenome (GOLD analysis project Ga0208055, IMG submission 184174) | Marine microbial communities from the Deep Pacific Ocean - MP2159 (SPAdes) | ecosystem: Environmental > Aquatic > Marine > Oceanic | place: Southwest of Acapulco, Mexico, North Pacific...
CTCCAATCTGTAGGGCTACCCACCAAACTATCAAGAATGTTAGGAGGATTAGCCACGAGACCCATGTTTTGTCACTAGCGCCGACTGATTTTTGTTCGGCAGAAAAATCACTAGGCACTCCTTCAAATGCCTCTCTAAGTGAGCCCTTTCCAGATAGATCCCAGACCTGCTCAACTGCTGATTTACCATATCCATGAAGCAACCTGCCGATATCGCCCATAGCCAAGTGATTCGGGTCTTTTGTAATCCGGGAGAGTTTTTTTTCCCGTTCAACTCCGATTCTTGAATTGAAATGTGGCTCAATGTAATTGTAGCAGAAATATATCGTCAAAAATATTGTAATTATGGACAGTAGTAGGAAGGAAATCCAACCCCCTGCAATCATAAAATCGAACAATATTGCAAAAGCAATGATCCACAGAGTCCCTTTAGTGGGAAAATCTCCAATGAATAATCGACCAAACGGCCCTAGTAACTCTTGCCCACCATCTTGAATAATAAGTTGAAATTCCTGATTCACGGGAACTATTCCTCTGAAGAATCCTCAATAATCTCCTGCTTCTTCATTTCGGCTTGAAGGGTGACCAATTCAAGGTATGTTGTCCTCGCCTTGAGGTATTTCTCCATCTCGGTAAGGTAAGCTTGTTTCTCGGCAGCGTAGAGGCTGCCGTCCCTAGCATTTGCATCCATCTTGTATAGTATGGTGAAGAAGAAAAGAGTGAGGAGTAAGGGACCAAGGAGCATAAGGTAATTATCATCCATATTGTAAGTGCTCCCGTTCACTTCAGTATTTGACCCCAAAATGACCGATATAACCACAATACTGGGCCAAAGAATGAGATTCGCTAGTAGCAAAACCCACTCATAGAGCTCATATTCGGATCTCCGCCTAGGCCTGCTGGGTTTTGAGACAGGGGCTTGTTCCATATCACTACCGAACCCTATCACACGGGCATCGAGATATGAGGATTCTGCAATACTATCGTCCGATTCAATGAGTAACGAGATATCGATTTCAGAGGTTCCCTCATCACTCTGCCTTTTGTCGTTGTACAATGGTATTGAAACTGCAGAGATGAAGCCAATTGCACCCACACTAGATGAAACAATAACTGTCCAATCGTACGTAAAGTTCTCGACATCCAACATTCTGAGGACTAAAGATCCGATGAAAACCAAGGATAGGTAGTACAACGAATGAAATTTTTTCAATAGGTAAAGCACAGAAGATAGGACGAGAAGAATGACCATTACATCGACTACATCAGAATGCAAAGAAAACGCATCAATCGAGTGTTGAGAATTAAAATCTAATGAAATCAAATATGCTCCAATCGCCCCAATAAATGTAATTAGAATTGCAACATCTTGGCCTGAATCTCCTAATTTTTCTACCCTTGAGGAAACTAAATCATGTGAAATCGACCCTTCGGAAAGATATGCGAGCCAGAGAGCAGTTTGGAATATCACTGTGGCTGGGATGATGTATGGAAGATGACTGGCTACTGACTTCAAGCCTGAACCAATACTCTGTCCAGTCCGTTTCATCCAGCCGCCGAATCCCGAGGCTTTCTCTGCGAATCGAGCGTTATCCAAAGAAGAAGAGATTCCTCTCCCTAACTTCTCAATGCCTCCCTGAGTCTTCATCAATAGCGATTCGGCATCGGGTTCTTCAGATTCCTCGTCTTCTGCTGTGGAAAATGAATCTTTCAATTCCTTTTTCCTCTCTAACATGTCTTTAATTGAATCTTCAAATTTTCTAGATACCGAGTCTATGGAATCCAGTACACGACCAAATTTAGATCTGAACGAACTGTCATCGGACGCATCCGCCATATACTAGGCGCTGCATTTGAACCCTTGAATCTCTCGGAGAATTAGAAAAAACTTACTCTGCTCAAGAATTTTCTGTAATTACTTCATTATTGAATGAACTTCGCCGTCCTTCCACACCGGATTTCGAATGAGATTCTTGAAATTGATTTCTTCTTGGTCGAGGATGATCGTGCTGGGCCGCTGGACATCCTCGAGAGCCACGGAAAATCTGTTCCTATCACGATACTTGAACGAATCCTCTCGATGCATCCGTTTGGCTGATAGGCCGATGGGCCTCAGGATTCAATCGATGACTGGGCCCGTCGTGATCGCCTGCATCAATCACAAGGGTGGCGTCGGTAAGACGACGACCGCTGTGAATCTCGCTTCGGCTCTGGCGGTCGGTAACGAGGAGAGGGGTATTTCTGCGAGGAAAGTGCTGCTCATCGACCTCGACCCCAAAGGCAACATCGCGACGACTTTCGGGGTCGACAAGAAGACGCTCGGACCCAGCATGAACGAGCTCTTCAAGGGTGGTTTGGAGGGCTCGCCAGTGAGCTTGGCGCAATGTGTTCTGGGGCCGGTGAATCTGACCGAGGCGATGCGCGCGGCCTTCGAGAAACAGCATCCCGAACGAAAACGTGGGGCTCCGAAAAAACTCAAAATCGAAAATCTCTGGTTGCTGCCTGCGGACCTCGACCTGGCTGGAGTTGAAATCGATCTGGCGACTAGAATCGGGCGTGAGAATCGTCTGAGGATGGCGATGGAAGACTCGGTCGGCCACTTCGATGTAGTCATCATCGACACCCCCGCTGCGCTCGGTCTGCTGACGGTGAATGCACTGGCTGCGGCGCAGTGGGTGCTGATTCCAGTGCAGGCCGAATTCTATGCGCTGGAGAATATGAGCCAGTTGATGAACACGGTTCGTGATGTCCAAAAAGCGGTCAATCCCGGGCTGCGCTTGTTCGGGATCGTGCTGACGATGGTGCAGCGAAGTCGGCTTTCAGAGACGGTTGCCGAGCAGGCCCGCAAGCACTTCGGAGATCGGTTGTTCGAAACCGAGATCCCGCGGCTGGTGGCTATCGCTGAGGCGCCGCTCGATGGGGCGCCAATTGTCATCGGGCAGGCTCCGAACAAATCTAATCCAGGCAGCGTGGCTTACTGGGAACTCGCGCGTGAAACTTCTGTCCGAATTGATACCATTCTCGCCCAACGAGAATGATGTCTGGCACGATGGAATCAATTGCCATTAGAGCGTTCGAAGGCGGACTGGCGGGCTTCGATGAGAATTGCTTCCCATTTCACTTTCAGTTCATTTTCAAGTGACTTCAGCATCTCTTCGATTTCTTTCTTCGACAATTCAGCTTTCTTGGCGAATTGTTCCTCGAGTTTGGTACTCAATTCGACCTCGCGCTGCTTGCGACTGTCGGCCAAGCGCTGTTCCATCTCGACCTCGCGTTCCAAAGCGAGTTCCTGACGCTTGAGATGCAGTGCGGTTTCCATGGTTTCGCGCTCGGCTCGGAACCATCGGTCGAGTTCTGCGAGCATTCCTGCTTCTGCCTCTTCGCCAAGTGATTTGAGGCGGACATCGACGTCTGAAATCATCTCTTTCTCGAGCGATTTCGATTCTGCTGCGAGTTGCTTCTCCAACTCCGCCTCGTGCTTCTTTCGGCTCGCTGCAAGCTTCTCACGCATGGCTATCTCCTGCGCCAAACGATGGGATTCGACCTTCCTGTGAACCTTCGATTCCTCTGCTTCTCGAATGTCCATTTCGACGCGGCGCTGCATGCGGTCGAGGTCTTGCGACGCTTCCAGTTCGAGTCGGTCGGCAAGGAAGGCCTTGCGACGCGAGAACTCGGTCTCCATCTCGGTTTTGAGACGTTCACGCAGCTTGCCTGTGTGGCCTTCGATTCGGCGGTCGCGTTCGAGATCCAGTTGTTCCCTCAGGCGGTTCTCTTCGCGACGAAGTCTATGCAGCATCTCTTCGCGAAGAAGGCGCTCCTCGCGCTCCAAAGCCTCGGTCTCAAGGCGCTCCATCTCGACTTCCAACTCGGCGCGCATATCGGCCTCGATTCGGTGCAATTCCTCTTCGAAGAGAATGTCGTTCGCCTTGCGCAGAGCGCCCCGCATCCCCTCGACCCGCTCACCCATCTCAGCGACGCGGCGTCGGCGCTCCCGGCGGATGCTTGAGCGGAGTTTCGATTCGTCATCGAGGCGGTCGCGAGCGCGGCCCAGAGAATCGATTGCTGAGGCTGCCGAGCGAACGTGGGCTTCACGCAGAGCGGCGAGTTCGTCGATGCCGTCGGCATCTCCACCATTCGGCGACTTGCTCTCACTCACGGTCCCATCCCCCAGTTGACGCTCAATTTGGGGTATTTGAGCGCGCAGGGTGATTTTCAGCCATAGGCTGGTGTTTTCTCACGCCTCCAGAGCCGTCCACTTTCACTTTGAGAGATGACCTCTCTCCCCCCCCTCGAAGGATTTCAAGAACCCTGATTTGTGATGATTGAAGGAGGGATTCAGCGCTTTTCTTCAGCGCCGCATCAGCGCGCTGAGAATCAACGTGAGAGCCTTTGATGACTTCGTGAATCCGCATCTAAAAAGTGACTTGGAAAGCGGATTCGCAGGCTGGACAATTCAACTCACGCTTCCCCGGTTTCGGTCGGATGCGAAGCGTGCGCTCGCATCCAGGACAATCAATCTCGACTTTGACGACCTTCGCAACGAGAGCGAAGCCACCCGAGCAGGCCCCACAGGTGAGGTCGATCGGACGCTCGTCGGTTCCAGCGACGAGGATTGTGTGGCAGTGAGGACAGGGCACTTTCTCTTCGATGAGCGCTTCGACGGTTGGCCCGTGACTGACCCTGCATCCAGCGCCGCAGACCTCGCAGATGATCTCGCCCAGACCAGGTGGTAGCATGTGCTCGCAGTGCGCGCATTCTGCGAGTGGCGGAGCGTGCTTCGACTCGATCTCGACTTTGTCCATCATGCATCTCGCTCCGTGTCTGTGGTTATCAAGCGGTCGACGGTGGGCTGCTCTTCATCGTCGAAAACAGCACTTGAATGGCTTCGCGGATATCGCGAATCAGGTCCTTTCCTAAGTCCAGAAGAACACCCGCTCTCCTGCCTCCTGCGCCGGCGACGAACATGCCGTTGAGGATGATCAGGAAGACGCTCGCCTCGTGGATCGCTATGCCTGCTGCGATGCTGGTGTTGATGCCGGTGAGCGCGGTGACGACGAGAAGCAGAGTCACCGCCACCGAGATTGCGATGTTCGCATTGACGACTTTTCTGGTTCGCTTCGACAGCTCGATGAGGTTGGCGAGGGCACGAGGGTCTTCTCCTGGAATCAGTACATCGGCAGCGTCGAGATTGACTTGTTCACCGCTGCCGACTGCAACTCCGACATCTGCTGCAGCGAGGGCCCCCGAATCGTTGAATCCGTCTCCTGCCATCAGCGTCCGACTGAGTTTCGATCGCTCGGCGACCCATGCCGCTTTCCCTTCAGGGTCGACATTGCCTCGGCATACCGATGGGTCGAGCCCCAAACCTCTGGCGAAGGCTTCGACCGATGCTTGCTCATCGCCACTGAGGATCTCGATGCTGATGCCCTGGTTTTGCAGCATTTCGAGCATTTCCTTGACACCCTCGCGCGCGTCGTCATGGGCGAAGGTGAAGGCGGCGACAGCCTCGCCGTCAATCGCCAAAACACTGGCTCCGTATCCTGCTTGTCGGCTGTCGGCCAGAGCGCTGTCAATCTCTTGAGGGATTCTGACTCCCTCGGCCACCAACCAATCTGTGCGGCCGAGGATGACCGGCGAGCCATGCATGTTGCCACTGACTCCGGCATCACCGTCCTCAATCTCCGATATCTCCGTCAGATCCTCGCTGCGCTCGGCTGCCGCGGTGATGAGCGTGCGCGCATAGGGGTGATTGCTGCGCTGTTCTAGACCTGCTGCGATGCGCAGCACGCTCTCCTCAGTCTGATTCCCTGCAAGGGCTATCGAGACCAGCCGAGGTCGGCCGGTGGTCAGCGTTCCAGTCTTGTCGAGAAGAGCCAACTGAACGCCTGCGGCCGCCTCGATGACATCGCCTCCACGGGCCACCAGACCGCTCGCTGAAGCACACGAGAGCGCGGTCGCATGAGGCACAGGGGCGGCCAGGAGAAGTGAGCATGGGCACGAAACGACCCACAGAACCAGCATGGCGACGAAATCTCCGGTCATCATCCCGTAGATCGCTGAACCGACGAGGACAATCGGCACCCAGAGAGCCGTGAAACGCTCAATGATCGTCTGCGTGCGCGTTGGCTGCTCGCGGTAACGGCGCACCAGATCGATGAGGTCAGCCAAGCGTGTATCGTCGCCAGTCGCCTCGGACCGGACGCGGATCGGACCTCGTGTCAGCGTCAGACCGGCCTCGATGAAATCTCCAGCCGAGACCGAGATCGGCATCGGCTCACCAGTCAGAGGAGCTCGGTCGACGGCACCAGAACCGTCGACGACATAGCCATCGACCGGAATCACCTCGCCCGAGCGAATCTCAACGATATCACCCCGCTCGAGCGCGGCGATCGGAGTCCATTCATCGTCAGGCTGCGAGTCCGCGTACTCGTGGTCGTGAAAGTGGTCGTGAGAGTGGTCGTGGTCATCGTCACAGCAATCGTCGTCAGCGGCAGAACCCCCCTTCGCCTCGATCAAACGAGCCCGCCGCGGCAACCGATCCAAGCCGCCCTGCATCGCCTCGCGAGCGCGAACCAGTGCACTCTCCTCCATGTGAGCGGCCAGCGCGACGAGTCCCGTGACCACCAGCGCCTCGGGCCATTGGCGCAGGTACAAAGCCCCCAGAACCGCCAGTGAAGTCAGCACCTGAAAACCCAGAACACGATTCTGTACGCTCGCGACAGCAGCCTTGAACATCGGCATTCCCGCGAACAGAACTCCCAGCGAAGTGACACCGGCAAGCAGCCAGAAATGCAGACCAAGATACTCCAGAACGAGGACGCTGAACAACAGTGGAAGAGTCATCACAGCACCCAACAATTGGGCTTGGTCGGGGCGCAGTCGTGTTGTTTTCGATTCAATCAGAGAAAAATCCCCGAGCAATCGACGCAGGTTATCGTTTGTCATCTGCCGCACTTTGAGCGAATCGGTCGGCGCCTTCTGCAACTCAATCCGACCGTCTTCGAGACTCGCATTGAGAATCCCCGGAACGTCGAGAAGCGCTTTTCGCAAGCCCTTCCGCTCGATCCCGAGTCGTCGCGAGACCTCACCCGCGGTCTTGCCCTGAACCTGTCGCCATTCGAGATCCGGCCCGTGTCCGAGACTCTCCAGAACTGCCGAAACCCTCGATATGCGCCCGCGCCCAACGTCGATATTGACCCGCACACGCCCCTCGGTCGCGGAGACATTGACCCCCTTGACACCGGGTAATCGCCTGACCGCACGAGTGGCTTTCATGGCGCAGTCCGGACAATCCATTCCGCGCAGTCCCCACTCGAATTCCTCAAGCCCATCGACGACCAATTCCGGCTCGACAATCGCCTCGACAACAACTTCCTCTACAGCCGCGGAAATCACCTTCGTCTGCTCCTCATCCGAAGAATCGTCGAGAATCAACTCGTCAACCGGTTCGGCTGCCGCCTGTCGACTCTCGCCGGCAGCCGCCAACTTCGAGCGAACCGAGGCGAAGCCACGCCCGAGCGAGCCTGCCAGCCCAGAGAGAAGTCCGCCAGCGCCGCGACCAGCAGCGCCACCAGTGCCTCCACCAAGCCCACCGGAGCCAGCGCTGGCAGAGCCTGCCGACCCAGGCCTAGCCTGAGTCGAAGCATCCTCCTCATCATCGAGAAGAAGGAACTCCTCGTCGGTCACGTCCAAGCGGAGACAAGGGCCCTCCATCAACCTGAGGGGGCTGAAGCGAGCCAGAGCGTGAGAGGCGAAGCGAGCCAGAGCGCGAGAGGCGAAGCCAGCGACAAGGCAGGAGCATCGGTGGAGTCATCACCTGAACCCCGCACGGAAAGGCATGGCAGCAATCCCGACGGACATCGATTGGCAGATGATCGTCTTCGATGTAGATGGGACACTGCTCGACATAAACGGCTTCCAAGCCGAGTTGATTCCACTCATTCGCGAACTCGAGAATCGCGGCATAAGCGTCTCCCTCGCCAGCGGCAGAACACTCCCCAACGTCACGCCGATCCAACAGAGCCTCGCCGTCTCGGGCTTCGTCATCGGCGAGAACGGTGGCATGGTCTGGGACAGCGGAGCGGGTCATCCGATCCGTGCTATGGCGGACGGTTCGCGTGCCCGGGCTGCCGCTGATTGGCTGGCGACGCGAATCGATGGTCTCGATGCCGCAGGGATCGAGTCGAATCGCTGGCGTGAGACCGAATGGTGCTTGAAGGAAGTAGGAGATTTCGAGCGCATCCGTGATGAATTAGCAGGCTCGGAGTGGGCCGACCTCGAAGTTGTTCCGACCGGTTTCGCCGTCCACATCACAGCGCATGGACTCGACAAGGCGACTGGCCTGGCCATCGCGTTCGAACAACGCGGCATCGACCCAAGTTTGGTCATAGCGGTGGGCGATGCCGCGAACGATATTCCGATGTTCGAAATGTGTGGATACGCCGTGGCGGTCAATGATTCCCACCCCGGCGTCGTCGAGGCTGCCGATCATTGCACAGAAGCCAAAGGCACCCTCGGAACTCTCGAATTCCTTCGAGATTTCATAGCATCATCAGATTGAAGCAGCGGCAGCTGCTTCTGGCTGCGAGTTTCCCTGCCGTTGGTCAGTCCAACTCGCACCAGACGCGCGAACGGTCGCATCGCTTTCCATCGATCAGTTCGCACTAGGGTTCGAATCCCGCGCCTGCACTCTTGATCATGCTGAGTGGTGCAGGCGGCAGGATTCGAACCTGCGAAGCACTACGCAGAGGATCTTGAGCCCTCCCCCTTTGACCACTCGGGTACACCTGCACTCACCGCGAGCCGCGTTTCCCTCTTGAGTTCAGCGGCGTCTGAGCCTCTTCGCAACCGCGCCGACGGAATGTTTGATGTAGCGCCGTCAGCCGATGTCCAGCGGGTCGTTCGGATGACACAGGGCAGTAGCACTCCTCGACTCTCGCCAAACCAGTTGCAAACCGTCGAGAAATCACTTTTCGAAGTCTCTCGAAAGCAGAAATCGCAGACCCTCCCCGTCGACCTCCCGATCCCTGACTTCTGGAACTCGGTCGGACAACTGACCTCACATCTGGAGGCTGAATTGGCTGAGACCATTCGAGCCGAGGGGATGACTGCGAAGGCGCAGTTGCAGACCCGTCGGCTCGGCAACGTCCGCACCGCTGCGACGGACCTGACTCGGATTCGCTTGAACGCCTTCACCCAGCACGCCGTTCTGATCAATCTGATGAAAGGCGGCGGGGCGGAAGCGGCGGCGGCTGTCCAGCATCTGAGCCCGATCCAGTGGGATCGGCACGATGGCTCCGAGCGGGCGTATTACGAGAGCCTCGGGCACATCGTCGAGAAGTACAAGCACGATGTCGCTTGGATGACTCTGGTCAATGGCTCGAACGGTAACGGAGGCGGCCACGGTAGCGGGCACGAACAGCCTGTTGCGAGTCCGGAACCGAACCCTTCGCTGAGTGAATTCGGCGCGCCGGCCGAGGCGGAGACCTCGGCGGCGGCGGCTCCCTCGGGCGCCGTTGAATCTGCTTCTGCGACACCACCGACGATGCTGGTTCCGGAGGCTCGTGACGCCTGGGACGACCCCGACTTCGACGAGGAGGACCGCATTCGCGAGATGGATGGATATCCTGAGGGGCCGACCGGGGCTGAGCCATCTCCGCCTGTTCAGGTGACGGTGACTCAGGCGGTTGGCATCGATCTGGTTCGGATTCGGATCCTGAAGGATCTCTCGGACCCGATCATCGCCGAGGATGGCTCGCAGATCAGGCTCGCCGAGGGCGATGTCGAATCGTGTCCGAGCCTCATCGCCGAGACTCTCATCGCAGCGGGACTAGCCGTCGCCGCACCTTTGTGATTCGACTTGCCTGCCATCGCCACAGCCCTGTGAATCTGAAAATGATTTAGAGGCGCCGCGCTGCGAGGCCTTACCTGCGGTGGGCCAATGGCACGAGTGATAACGAAGAAACAAGTGAAACAGTATCGACGAGATTTCTCAAGCGACGTGACCGCGAGAGTGGCGCAGAACGCAGTCACCGGAGGAGATCTGCTCGAGATCGCACTCAACCGAGATTTAGTGCAGGACATCGACTCATCATTCAGCATCAAACTCGACGACTGGAAGGTCACCCATCAGATGCGCAGCGGCCGTTGCTGGCTCTTCGCAGTGCTGAACCTTTTCCGACCCAGCACGATGAAGAAACTCAACGTCAAGAATTTCGAATTCAGTCAGTCTCACATCCATTTCTGGGACAAGTTCGAGCGCTCGAACCATCTTCTGGAAGCGGTCCTCGAAACCTCGGACCGCAATCTCGACGACCGCACCATCGCCTTCCTACTGGGCGACCCAATCGGAGACGGCGGCCAATGGAACATGGCGATGAACCTCATTCGCAAACACGGACTGGTCCCGAAAACCGCATTCCCTGAATCCAAATCATCATCAAACACGGGCAGGATGAACGCGATTCTCAAACACATCCTGCGAACCACGGCGAGCGAATTGCGCGCCATAATCGACGCCGGCGGAAGCCTCGCTGAAGCCCGCGCGCGCAAGGACGAACGCCTCGCCGACATCTGGAGAATCCTCTGTATCCATCTGGGCACCCCGCCCGAGAAGTTCGATTGGCAGTGGGAGGACAAGGATGGCAAGTTTCACCGGAGAGGGACGCTGACACCGCAGGAATTCGCCGCTGAGTACGTCGAATTGGACTGGGAGGATTACGTCTGCATCGTCAACGATCCCCGCAACGAATACTACCGCACCTACACCGTCGACTTCCTCCAAAACGTCGCCGGCGGACCCCCCGTCATCTACCTCAATGTGCCGAGCAGCGAGATGAAAGACATCACTCAGAAACTGCTCGAGGATGGGCTGCCTGTGTGGATGGGATGCGATGTTGGCAAGCAGATGCACAGGCAGCGCGGATTGTGGGATGCGAAGTTGTTTGATTTCGCCGAATTGTACGGCACCGAATTCAAGATGAATCGGGCCGACCGCCTTCGTTTTGGTCAGACGATGATGACTCATGCGATGCTGTTCACCGGCGTCGATGTCGTCGATGGGAAACCGAGGCGCTGGCGGGTCGAGAACTCGTGGGGCGCGAAGGACAGCGGTGAGAAGGGATACTACACCATGAATGACTCTTGGTATGACGAATACATGTTCGAAATCGCCTGCCCGAGCGCATATCTCAGCGATGAGATGAGTGCGGGGCTCGACACCGAGCCCATCGTTCTCCCAGCCTGGGATCCGATGGGCTCACTCGCGAGTTAAGCGGCGGCCATCGGCAAACCGTTGAGACGTCCTCACATTGATGTCAAACCAGCAGAACTGGGCAGCCATAGGCTTCTCGAAGTTCTGCGTCATGGTCGGTTGAACTTCAAAGCAGTTCAACCGAGATGTCGAAGAGAGAGTTCGATGGTCACCGAGTCAGGATAATCAATCCGAAGCACGCGGCGAAGCGCTTTTTCGTCCTTGGCGGCGCTCGTAACGAGCTCGAGGAGTCTCTTGTGAACGCGCATCTCCCAGTGGTCCCAGGTCTCGGCACCTTCGCCGTCAGGGCTCTTTCGGCAGGGCACGACGAGCCGGCGGGTCGGCAGCGGGATCGGCCCGCGCAGATTGACGCCGGTCTCGTCGCAGATCGCCTTGATCTGCGAGCAGACCAAGTCGACATCCTGATGGTTCTCGCCAGTGAGTTTGATTTTGGTGATAACTGCCATCTTACCCACTCCGAGCAGTCAAGCCGATTTCTCACCAATCACTTCTTCTCGATCTTCATGCAGACGCCGGCTGCGACGGTCTTACCCATGTCGCGGATGGCAAAGCGTGCCAACTCAGGGAAGTCCGACATCTCCTCGATCGCCATCGGCTTGGTGGGCGCGAAGCGGACGAGGGCGGCGTCTCCGGTCTTGAGGAACGGAGGGTTGGCTTCCTTGGTACCCTTGGAGGTCTTCTCCAGCAGCTCCACGAAGCGAACCGCGACTTGGCTGGTGTGGCAGTGGAACACGGGTGTGTAACCAGTGCCGATCGCCTTGGGAATCTCCATCAACTGGATCTGTCCGATGAAGGTCTCGTCGTGGCGGACGAAGGCTGGTGGTGTGTCAGTGTATCCTGCGACATCGCCACGGCGGATGTCTGTGGCCGCGAGGCCGCGGACGTTGAATCCGATGTTGTCGCCAGGCTCTGCCTTGGCGACGTTGGTGTGGTGCATCTCGATGCTCTTGACCTCAGCCGACTTCTGGCTGGGGTTGAAGATGACGGTCTTGCCTGTGTGCAGGACTCCAGTCTCGATCTTGCCGACTGGAACGGTTCCGATTCCGCTGATCTTGTAGACGTCCTGAATCGGAAGTCGCAGAGGGCGGTCGGTCGGCTTTGATGGCATCTGAATCCCATCGATTGCCTCGAAGAGTGTCTGTCCCTTGTACCAAGGCATGTTGGATGACTTGTTGTAGAGATTCTCGCCGAGGAAGGACGAGCACGGAATCATCGGCACGTCAGCGGGCTTGAATCCAGCCATCTTCAGGAGTTGGTGGAGTTCCTTGACGACCGCGTTGTAGCGATCCTCGGAGTAGTCGACACCGCTGATGTCCATCTTGTTGACGTTGATGATGAGTTGCTTGACACCGAGGACGCGCGCGAGGAAAGCGTGCTCGCGGGTCTGCGCGTTGACGCCGTCGTTAGCAGCGCAGACGAGAACGGCTGCGTCAGCCTGACTGGTACCGGTGATCATGTTCTTGACGAAGTCGCGGTGACCTGGTGCGTCGATGATTGTGAAGTAATAATTCGGAGTGAAGAGTTCCTTGTGAGCGACGTCGATGGTGATTCCACGCTCGCGCTCTTCCTTCAGTCCGTCCATCACGTAAGCGAGACCGAATCCGGCCTTGCCCTGCTCGACAGCGAGCTTCTCATTCTTGTCGATTACGTGCTGCTCGATGTGACCTGTATCGAGAAGCAATCGTCCCACTGTCGTTGACTTGCCGTGGTCGACGTGTCCAATGAACACGATGTTCAGGTGCGGCTTGCTTTTGTCTTCCCATTGTGAACTCATAATATTCACCTCTAAGTGTGCCCCGCCGACCGAAGGGGTGTATTTGAATCTCTCCCCGAGGGAGAGGGTTGAATCAGGTCGACGATGTCAGTTGTCACCGAGGCGCAGTTCACCGATATTGGAGTTCGATGACGAGGCTCTTGACCTCGGTGTTGTGAGTCTTCTCATTCTGCAGGTCAACCGTCCAGGTCCCCGGTTCGAAACCTCTCACCGTCGAACCACCAATGACGAGCCATACGCAGCGGTCATCTGAATTGCAGTCACCGGCGTTGCGATTGTCGTCGCCCACGCCGGTGGTGTTTGCGACCTCTTCGTCGGTCGAATTGTAGAGGAAGAGGTCGAGACGATTCTCGGTGTCGAGGCCACCGAGAGGCTGGTCTGAATCTTCTGCAGGATAGGTCAGTTTGGTCCGCAGGTAGCGTATCCGGTTCTTCGCGCCATCATCGTATTCGACTGGGAATTCCCATGTCATGATGACTGGATCCTGGTAGCGGCGGTCGATGACGAAGTTCTTCCAAACACCGCGGTAATTGATGTAAATCGTCGACTCATCGCTGGCCTGCAAGCCATTGTTGTCGGTCACAGTGAGCTTGATGTCCCAGGCGCCAGCGGGCATATCTTCGAGCGTTATTGATTCGCCAGAGGCGTCGATGTCGTTCTCAGGGTCGCCATCGCCATCGGAGTCAATATCGAGGTCGAGGTCCCAATCCCAAGAGACCAGCCACTCATCTTGGTAGCAATTCGAGTTGTCAGGATTGCAGCCGGCCCAGGAATCGTAGCCGTCTACTGCGACCGAGGTCGAGATGGTGATCGAGCGGTCGGATTCGTCATTGTCGTCCTCGCAGACCCAGACGAGGATGAAGCTGCCAGCCGGCGCTTCCTCACCGTCACAGTCATCCATCTTGCTGTCGGAGATCTCTGCGTGCGGCTCGCGCGCGGAGGAGTCGACGACTTTGATCGTCTTCGAAGCCGTCGCCTCATTGGAACCATCGCTGACGGTGAGGCGGGCTTCGTAGTCGCCCGGTTGGGCGTATGAATGGCTGATGGTCAAGCCCAGACCGGTGTTTCCATCGCCGAATGTCCAAGCGAAGGTGAGGGCGTCCGCGTCAGGGTCGGATGAACCCACAGCGCTGAAGGTCAATTCATCGCCGGCCCGGACGCTGCCAGAGGGATCGACTGAGATTACAGCGGTCGGCGCCTTGTTGAAACTGAATGAGTCGAGGCAACCGGAGAAAGCCGATGCGACGAGCACCAGAACGACGAACGGAGCAAGACCTCTCATACCTTTCACAGCCCTTCGTGAACATCTCTCTGAAATCAACCCTACGACGAACCGATTGCCCTAGTTATTACCTCGACGGAGGGGAAAAAGTACGAGATATCCCCACATTATCACTCAGCGTATGGGTGCTGTCGTGGCTCAGCCGCGTTCGACGCGCGAGGGGGCGTGGGTTAGAAGTCGAAGAGAGTCTGCTGGCGTGAGCCAGCGAGAAGTTCATTCTCATCCCAGCCGAAAGCCTCTGTGATACGCCCCAAGGCTTTCGCGAGCCGCCGCGCATAGAAGTTCGGATCGTAGCGCGGTGGCTCGACGCCCAACTCATCGACCATCCAAGCCTCGATTCGCATGGGCGATTGCTTGCCATCGATGACTATCCAGCCGACCTTCATGCCGGGCGTGAAACCCAATCCAGCTTCGATTCGTTGCTTCGCAGCCCGCACATAAGGCAGGCTGTCCGGATTCTTGTAGACCTTGGTGAAATCAACGCTGCCATTCCGTCGCAGTTGACCTTTGCATGAGCGACTGATGACCAGATCGACGGCATCGACCTCTCGCGCTCGCACGGAGTCGATCTGCGCCTTGGTCAATTCGACAGCAGACCACGGCTCATTTGCCAGAATCAACTCGAACATCTCGACCATCGTGCGAGTCAACAAACTGAATGAATCCGAGCGCCGAACCTCGTAGCCGCGAATCAGCATCTCTTCGCGCGGCCAGACCACACGCCCGACATAGCGCTTCTTCGCCCCGTGGCTGAAAAACGCCGATAACGCGGTCTCGAACTCCAACTCTGCGCCCTCTTTGGTGAAGCGATTTGCGAGACGCTCGCCGAAGCGCAGCGTCTCGGCGCGCGCGGCCCGCCAATCAGCGAGAACGAGCGCGTCCTCAGGCGGCCTGCTGATAGGCGAATCTGGCTCTACCGGCGCCGTCACGAAGATGGAGTCGGTGTCCGAATACACGACGTGGTGACCGTCGGTTTCGAGTTGCGCGATGATGCTGCGAATGTTGTGCCGAGCCCACTCGGTGATGCTCGCTCCAAGGTCGGGATGGGTGAAGCGATAGAAGCTCGAAGCGAAGACTCCGTAGAAGGAATTCATCAGGATCTTCACCGCATATTGCAGCTGATCGTGGAGGAAAGCAGCCTCCTTGTCACCCGATTCTTCGGCATTTGCGAGTTCACGCTTGTGCAGGTCACGCTTTTCCATCAACTGGCTCAGAAGACGCGGTACCAGACCCTCCCTCTCCAACGATTCGAGGTAGCGGGTTCCGGTGGTCGGCGAGACGTTGTGCGAGTCGTTCTTCGAGCCGTCTCTGACCAGTGTCGTCGAGCAGATGTTCTGGGCGATCATGATTGAAGGGTACATGGATTTGAAGTCGAGCACGGCGACCCAAGGATGGATTCCGGGCTCGACGTCATGGACGTAGCCGCCGGCGATCTGGTCGCGGCGGCGTGGTCCGGATTGAGTCATTGGAACGGCGATATTCTCGCGGTCTGCGAGGCGGATGACGAGCGAGTCGATCCATTGGCTGGTGGTGCCGGCCGCGGCGGTCTCGACGGTGGAAAGTGCGACCGCCGCCAGCGCTTCCTTGCGCTGAATGGATTGTAGGTGAGCGAGGATATCAAGTGGCAGGTAGGTGTCGCGCACGCAGTATTCCATGACCTCGTCGGGCCTAGCAGCCCATTCCTCATCCATGCGACTGGCGTCGACGTCGAGTTTGTGCTTGTCCGCATCGTCGGGCCAGAGCATGTTGGCGACGTAGCGCAGCGATTCGCGCTCGGGCCGCAGGGTCTGGCGAACCTGCCACCAAGCGTCCAAAGGGATTCGGCCTGTCAAACGCCAGACGCGATTGTTGGCCCGATTCGGTTTGAGGCGTTTGGCCTCCGATTCGATCGCCGGAACTCGTCCCCAGCCGCATAGGGCAGCCTGCTCGAAGCGAGACCGAGGGCCAGATTCCTCGGCTCGCTCGATGATTCGAGGGAGGTCGAAGTTGTCGATGTTGTAGCCGGTGATGAAGTCGGGGTCCTCGTCACGAACCAGTCGTGTCAGTCCCTCGAGAATATCTCTCTCTTCACCTCGAAATTCATGCTCGCTGCGATTTCCACCGCGGTCGATGACCGCGGCAGCGCACAGAATCGTGTTGTGTTTGATGCTGGTCTCAAGGTCGAAAGAAAATGTCACGAAAGGCGCAGGGAATGGCTCTGTGCGCGCCAAATCGTCGATTGAGCAAGCCACGACCATATCGCACGGATAGAGCCCCGAGCCGCCGACGTCGCGAATGCGCTCGGCGGCCTCGACGCGCCCGCCAGAGAACTCGGCGCGAACCGCGGCGGGCGCCCGTTCACCTGCCCAGAGAACCTCACCGACAGCGCCCACGTGAGGACCCAGGTCCAGATCCAGCAGCAGCCGCTGCACGAACAAAATGTCGGCGCTGCTGACCTCCCAGTCACCTACCATCCTCTTGCGCAGTCGAGGCACGACATAGGGCTGAGTCACCTCGACGCGCCAATGCGGTTTCATGCCAAGCGGCGTCCATTTCTCGACCGGCTCGCCGATCGAGACAACCTCTTCCATCTCGCCCACGAATTCGAGCCCAGACTCGGCTTCCACCGCATCCCGCGGCCGACCAGGCAGCGCGATTTCGAGAAACGGCCGCAAACCCTCGACCAACAGGACAACCGAATGGCCCTCCCGCGCCCTGCACCACAATTCGACTGTCGTCGTGGGCGGCTTCGAATCCACTGACTGATAAGACCCTGAGACGATGCACATCTCTCCTTTCCAACGCACGGCGAGAACTCCGGCCAAGCGTAGGCGTGTGTGCAATCAACCCTTGTGTGGCTCCTGCGAAGGGAGATTTCAGTCGATTCCGTCGCAACCGTTGAAAGCCAAGTGCTCTCCCTCTGAATCATTCTGGGGTCTGGGGTTGTTGGAGGAGAGTGAGCCATCTATTGATTGGGACGCTCTGACCTTCAGTTTCACCGAAACCGATAGGATGTTCATGGCGACCTGCGAATTGGGCGAAAACTGGCAACCGGGCTCCATGCTTGACTACCAGAATCTCTCGATGTCGCCTGCGGCAGGAGTGCTGAATTACGGTCAAGGCTTGTTTGAGGGGATGAAGGCGCGTCGCGCTGAGGATGGGCGGATTCTGCTGTTTCGGCCTGAATTGAATGCGCGGCGGTCGGCGGCAGGTTGTGAGCGACTGGGCATGCCGCCGGTGCCTGAGGAGATGTTTCTCGACGCGGTAAGGCGCGTCGTCAAAGAGAACGAGCGGTGGTTACCACCAACCGACCACGGCGAGTTGTATATTCGGCCGTTGGTTTTCGGGAGCGGTGCGATCTTGGGTGTAGCTCCTGCTCCCGAGTACAAATTTCTGGTTTATTGCGTGCCCGTCGGACCCTACTTCAAGGGTGGATTGAGCCCGATCTCACTGACCGTGTCCGACGATTTCCACCGTGCTGCGCCCGGTGGTTCGGGCGGCGTCAAGGCGATTGGCAATTACGCGCCCGGAATGATGCCTTCGAAGAGAGCGAAGGCGAAGGGCTTCGCGGAGATAATCTATCTCGATTCGACGCACCACAGATACGTCGAAGAGGTCGGTGCGGCGAATTTCTTCTGCGTGCACGATGGAGTCATCTACACGCCGGAGTTGACAGGAACGATTCTGCCGGGCATCACTCGCCTCTCGATCATCGAGCTGGCTGGCTCGATGGGTTACGAAGTCAGAGAAACCAAGGTCGAGATCGACTTCGCGATGGCTGCCGACGAGTGCTTCTGCGCTGGCACGGCCGCGGTCATCTCGCCGATCGGTTCGATTGAGCACGGCGGCGAGGTTGCGAACTTCTCCGATGGTGAGGTCGGGCCGGTGACGATGGAAATCTGGAAAGCCCTGACAGACATCATGAACGGTCGGAGTACAGACGATTTCGGCTGGACTCCTTCAGTCTGAATCGGCGCCAAGCGCCGTTTGCCCAAACACTGATTCAATCTCTTATCAAACAGCGAAGCCGACTGGTACTAGGGAGGCGCGGGAATCAAGAGTCAGCGGCGGCCGAAGCGCTTTTTTCGCTGACCGGTGGATTTGCCGCGGAAGGATTTGCGCTGGGCCCGTTGTTGCCGATTTCCCTTGGCCGGTCCCCTCGCTGTGGCTTGGGCTTCTGCGGCTCTGGCTTCCTTCATCTGAGTGCGCAAACGCAGACCTATCGTCTGCAGAACGCCTTCTTTTGATTCAGCCTTGGTCGAGGACAGCGCATCCTTCACCGAAAGTTCGAGCCGACCTTCTTGCGCATGTGGGCGTGAAGGGTGGCTCGTCTCGGCTTTGCGGCGCATGCGTGTTATTCCAGCTGCGCGCGCGGCCCAGGCGATTGAGTCGAGAGTCGGATTCGGAACCGACGCTTCACTCGGGACGCGTCGGCCGGCCGAGCGGCTCAGTCGAGAATCGAAATATCCCGTCCAGACCCACATCTCGTCCTTGCGCTCGGCCATGACTAACGCCCCTGTCGCGTAATCGGTCCGACTTGAGCCCTTTGGACTCAGTTTTCCAGCAGAACGCCAGAGATGACGCCATCCATGCCCGGCCTGCTGGTGATTCGCACCTCGCCGGCCTCGGTCTGAACGATGGCGCCCTTGGTGACGATGTTGCGTCGAACATAGTTCGGGTCAGCATCGTTCTGCAGCACGTTGCTGATCGTCGCGCGAATCGTCTTGCCGGTCTTAGTGTCGCTGACATTGACCGTGTGAGCCTGCATGACTCGAATGGTCATCGAACCAGCGTGCTTGCGGTAGCCCTTGCGCCGATCCTCATCGCCGACGAAAGCGAATTGGTTCTCGCTGGCAATCTCCTTGCGGCGCTTGCCTCGATATCGGTTGGGTCGCTTCAAGCGTCCACCGGTCGGCTTGCGACGAGAGATGCCATGCCACTGTGCCATGCGACTCGCCGACCGACCACCCTTATTTCAATCGATTGGCATGGAAGCCGATTTAGTGTGAGCCGACCCTACGGGTCGATTCAGTTGGATTTCATTCAATCACCTCTCGCGGAGAACGCAAAGTTCGCAGAGGATTGGACTAGGCTGACGGGCGGGCAGTGTGCTCACGGCAGCCATGTCCTCTGTGCGCTCTGTGTGAGGAAACTGAAAGCGATGGAAACTGAGAGCAAAATCATTCGCCGAGCGACTCGGCAGCAGCCTCGATTGCAGCTAGCAGCTCGGCATGATTCTGAACGACAGGGAAGTGAGGGAATTCGTCGGTGACGTTCTGTGGTGGGTCCATGAGAATGCCTGAATGAGCCGCCGCGAGCATGTTCGTGTCGTTGTAGGAATCACCCACTGCGAGCGTCTTGAAGTTCATCGCCCGAAGCCCTTCGACCGTCGCGCATTTCTGGTCTTCGAGGCGAATCTTCCAGCCAGAAATCATCCGTGTTTCAGCATCGATCACGAGGTCGTGGCAGTACAGTGTCGGCCGCCCGAGTTTGGCCAGCATCGGCTCCCCGAATTCGTAGAATGTGTCCGAAAGCACCAGCACCTGCCACCTCGTCCGGAGTGCATCGAGAAACTCCAAAGCCCCCGGTAATGGCTCCATTTCGGCAATGACTTGCTGGATGTCGTCGATGGTTATGCCTTCTCTGTCGAGGATTTCGAGACGGAAACGCATCAGTTTGTCATAGTCCGGCTCGTCCCTCGTTGTTATGCGCAGTGCATCGATTCCTGTGCGTTCTGCGACGTTGATCCAGACCTCTGGCATGAGCACTCCTTCGAGGTCGAGGCAGATGATCAACATGGGTGGTGGTCGAGTGACCCTCGCTTGAAGATATTTGAGGGAACCACAGAGGCCACAGAGTTCTGAGGGCAAGAGTGAAGCGGCGCTTCAGTCTGACCGAAGGCGTGAGTGAGAAACGCCTGAGGCGTCGAACCCCTGTGCGACTCAAACAGGTTCGTGCTGTGGTCGCTGAATTATCGAAGCGAATCGGCGTCGAACTCGATTTCGCTTCGGCATTTCTGGAGAAGGCGAATTTCGACAATCATGACCTTCTGCTCGTCGACCGCGTGCCACTGGCGATGCAACTCGAGAATCAGAGCGACGAGATGGGCTGGTATCCGACGCTGCGTGGCGTCCTCGCCTGGCAACCCGGCAGCGGCTGGGCAGCGGTCGATCACGGCGCCATTCCATTCCTGATGAACGGCGCCGACTGTATGGGAGCTGGTATCCAAATCGCCGACCCTGGGGTTAAGGAAGGCGATTTGATCTGCATTCGTGACGAATCCCACGGCAAGCCCTTGGCGATGGGCTGGGCTCTTGTCAGTGGTGAAGAGATGGTGGCGATGAGCAAGGGCAAGGCTGTGAAAACGATTCACTGGGTCGGAGATGACTTGTGGGAAGTCGAAACATAAATCTGCTTGAATCCTGAGTTCTCAAGTTTCATGTGTAGGGTCGAGTGCGGACTCATCATGCGCAGCCTCATCGCACTCGCTCTGGTGGCGATGTTGGCAACCTCCGTTCTCGCCACTGGCGGTGTCAATGAGTTGGCAGACGTCGAAGGCACCGATATCGCATATGTGAGCCATGCCTCTCTGGTCCAAGAAGGAGGAGTGTTCGACATGTACCTAACAGTGATTCCCGGAAGTAATGTTTCTTCGGTCCAGTGGATCACCCAAATCTGCATCAACACAGGAGTCTGCTATCCGCCCGAAACGAATGAGATGGTCTCTGTCGACAGCGACACCTACACTACGACAGTGGATATTGACGACACTGCGGCCTACATCAACTGGAAGTTTGTCCTCCACAGCGAGGATGGTTACGAGACCAGTGTCCCAGAGACCGGGTTCGGCTGGAAGGTCTGGTCGGACTGCTGGTTCGATAACGGGACTTGGGGAGGGGACTCATATGTTGGGATCAGTGGCTTGTGCGAACCTGAGGACTTGGGCGGCCTGCCCGGCTTCGCAGCACCTCTCGCAACGCTTGCTTTGGCGATGGCAGCATTGATTGCTCGACGCGACTGAGCCACTCCATGGGCGAGGGCGACGACGAACCCGGCTTCATTCGGCTCGAGTTTGCAGAGCTTCCCCCCGAAGAGATGCTCTCACGCGCGCAGGACTTCCACCAACAGATGGCCGCGCGCCGCACCACCCGACACTTCTCGACCCGCGAAGTCCCACGCGAACTCATCGAACTCGCAATCAAGACCGCGAGCACGGCTCCCTCAGGTGCGCATCTGCAACCCTGGACCTTCGTTGCCGTGGCCAACCAAGAACTGAAATCAAGCATCCGCGACGCAGCCGAAATCGAGGAACTGCGGACCTATTCCAAGCGGATGCCAGAGGCTTGGGCGGAACTCTTGAGGCCTTTGGGGACCGACCATGTGAAGGAGCATTTGACCGATGCACCGTGGATCATCGTGCTGTTTCGGCAATCGAAGAGAGAGCGCGAAAACGGCGAATTCGGGCCGACTTATTATGCTCAGGAATCGTGTGGAATCGCGGCTGGTCTGTTCATCGCTGCGGTCCACAACATGGGTCTGACCACGCTCACCCACACCCCCTCACCGATGGGCTTCCTGCGCGAGATTCTGGGCCGCCCTGACCACGAACACGCGATGTTGGTGATGCCTGTTGGCTATCCGGCTGAGGGAGCGAGTGTGCCTGACCTCAGCCGAAAGACTCTGGATGAGGTTTCGGAATTCTTCGACTGAATAGATAGGTGATGGTATGAAGAAAATCAATCTTGAAGATAAGTTATCGAAATTCTCGGAACACTGGTCGCCGAAGGTGATTGCAGAGATGAACGATTACCAATTCAAGCTGGTGAAGATCGAGGGTGAATTCGTCTGGCATGAGCATCCGGATACGGATGAGGTGTTCATCGTCATCGAAGGCACGATGCAGATCGAATTTGAAGATCGGACTATCGAGTTGAACGAGGGAGAGATGCTGGTCGTTCCCAAGGGCGTGAGGCACAAGCCGTACGCCGAGGAGGAGTGCAAGGTCATGCTCGTCGAGCCTCGCGGGGTCGTCAATACAGGCGATGCAGAGGGGGATCTGACCGCTCCGAACGATGACTGGATCTAGGGGTACCCTCTGATTCG
>Ga0208055_1000077_pt1 | contig 22327 bp, 18 predicted proteins | sample DeeseametaMP2159_FD_184174 | JGI IMG/M metagenome (GOLD analysis project Ga0208055, IMG submission 184174) | Marine microbial communities from the Deep Pacific Ocean - MP2159 (SPAdes) | ecosystem: Environmental > Aquatic > Marine > Oceanic | place: Southwest of Acapulco, Mexico, North Pacific...
ATCGTGAAGGTAAATGTGAAGGACGGAAACGAATCCTTGAGATTCATCCAGAATTGGAATCACTTATTCTCAAGTTAAGAAAGAAGGGATTGAGTTGGGTCAATATCTCAAAGACTCTTTCCGATGAACTTGGATACTCCATCTCTTCAATGTCTGTAGGTAGAATCCTTAAAGACATAGATTGGATGAAGAAAGAAAAACGAAGAATGAACAGAAAGAAAAAATCATCTCCAATCCTTAATGTAGTTTAATACACTCTCCCTCAATATCTCACTCTGGGATACCATCCTTCTTTTAGATATCTTTTCAACTAAATCTATATCTTTTACATCTATTTGAAAACTACACTTCGTTACTTGTCTTCCGGTACTTCGTCTTATATTTGTTCTCATTTATTTTTATTCCTTATTTAATTGTTACTGATATATTATCTTTAGAAATGTCTGGTGATATAGTCACACACTTGTTGAGGGATGGATCTCTCTTTTTTCACAGGTTCATCAATTTCAATTTCTAAGTCTGTTATGACTTCTACTTCTCTATCATCATCATTTTGTGTTAATGGATTGTCCAAAACGAATAGGGGTAGACCATTCGAACTTTTGGTTAGTGTGTAATTTTTCTTTTTCTCCCAATCTCTAAAATTCAACATCTGTATCTTCTACTTTTCTGGTGTCAAATATTTCAAATACACAAAAATATCCGTCAACATTTTTTTCGTGAACTTTGAAATATAGTCGTGTCTCATTCTCTTTACTATAAATGTCGGGATTTGTTTTAAATTCGTGTTCTACATTATGATCAATCCAATCACATAATGTTTTTTTCATAGATTCTACTGATACTCTTTTCCAGTACTCTCTGAATGGGATATCTTCTGATTCGTCTTCTTTGTGATAATGGATATTGAATCCGAAATCTTCACTATCTTCTTTCTCTTCGTTCATTTTTAATTCCTAATTCTTTTGAAATATATTTTGTGGCCACTACGGCCGAGTTGGAGTCCTCAAGAGTTCTTTTTCATCTCCATATAAAACTAAGGGTGTACATTGAGTCACTCCTACGACCGATGTTGGATCCTAATGAGTTCTTTTTCATTGTATATAAAACAAAGGGTGTACAAAGTCTTATAACTATAATCCAGAACTCAAGATGATCAATGTGAGACGGTCAACGATAATCGATTAAAATACTATTACTGTGTAACTACTATTATTTATGTATTTTTACATACCAGATATCAGTTCAAGTCTTTCGTTCTATCAGGAGACTAACTGAAGACTCTGGTGTAGAAGATAAACTATGATCTTCAAGAGAATGACTGGAATGAAATTGTAATTGAAGAAATATCATTTACTAATTTCGTTTTCGTCTACACCAATATTTATGATCAATATCTGAGATGTCAAGAGGGTAGATTTCTTGAAAATAAGACGAACAAGAAAGGGGTTTGATTGAGTAGATTGTGGAGAAAATTATTGGAACTAATTTAACGGAAGGAATTATTGAAATGAACTTGAAATGAATACAAATGTCTTTACTTCATCTTATGTATTCATCTCGTCTCTCGGCTGACACCTTATTATAACATGGTATTTCTAATTGTCAAGATGGGTGGGGTTGATGTCAGTATTATCAACGGATCACAGAGATCTCTCACATTCATACGAACATGAACTTTTTTCTTGATCGTCTAAAATATCTTTGACAGAACGAATACATAACATTTACATAACTCCTGTTATGTATTCGTTCCAGGTTTTTCACTACAAACGAATCAGACTACATATCTGTATGGACAAAGATACCGATTAACTGGCCGGCATGTTGTGTGGGTTTATATGAGTGATTTGATTGAGCCTGACAGTATTACACGGGTAGTATGATCCTGTCAGTTGTTTATAAACAGATAAACATATAAATTATCTTAAAATCACATCCCCAAAAGCATCTTTTGATTTCTCATTAACACCTCTCGTAATGTAATCTGTCATATTCTCAACTCTAGCACTATCATAATGTTGTTCAATATAGGTTACACTACATCCCATAACTTTCGCTAGAGTTCGTATGTCAACTTTTCCATATTGTAATCTGTAAGTCGCAAATGTGTGTCTTAGACAATAATAAGTGTAATCGTTTAAACTCTCTCCAAGACCACTCTCTCTCATAATCAAGTGCCACATATTATAAAGAACCTTTTTACCTAATGGTTCTCCAGTTTCCCTATCTGAAAAAATATAATCATCTGAATGAGTATGATTTGAGTAAGTTTTTATCCTTGTGAAAAAATCTCCCCTCATTCCAACAGATGTTCTATCTTTTCTAACCTTTGAGATCTCTGCTGGCACTCTGATATGAACATTGGGATATTTGTTTTCTCCTTTTACTACTGAAACATAGTGCCATTTGAGAAATCTACATTCACCAAATCTTAAGCCAGTATTTGATTGAACGAGAATGAAATCTCTTATCATTTTCCTGTTATAAATTTCTCCTTCATCAGATATGTTCTTTGTGTAATTTCTCAAATATCCATACAGAATTTGATAATCTTCAATATTGAATGCCGTTCTAGTTCCAATGTTAGTAACTCTTAACTCACTCCAAAGTGGTAATCTATCTTGAGTAATATATCCTTGTTCAAGACCCCATTTGTAAATATGACCAATAGTTGATCTTTCATTCAACAGGGTTGGAACTTTCACATCTGGTTTTTTCCTTCTTCTGAAAAGGTAATAATCCTTATATCTCTCTCTGGTAATAGTATCCATTTTTCTATCCTTACCAACGAAATCCATAAAATGATTTAATTGAGTTTTGATCGTACTTCTTCTTTGTTGTGTTATAAAACCACCATCAACTCTGTCTTGTTGCATCTGCAAATATTTTTCAACCAATTCTGAGGATGAAATTGTGAAAAGTTTTTGACCAGAATCAAGTTTCCCCATCATTGAATAATAAAGTTTTCTTCCTTTTGATTGTGCATCTTCAAAATTTTTGGTTCGTAAGGATTTCTTTACATACTTCTTTTCCGAACTTATCCAACATCTCATTTGCCAAACATCACCAGATTGTTTCGTTCTTAAAAGTTTCACCTGTCCATCACATATGTCGTGTTCATCAGTATAAAACTTACTAGTCATTTCATTGACTGATGGCCTTGGAGGATATGTTCCAAAAGGTAAATCTTCGTGTAAATTTCTTTTTGATTTATTCATCTAGACCTCATCGTATTCAATAGTTCTCGATTTTTGAAACTTTCTTTGAAACTTTATCGAAGAATCGTTGAAAAGTCAAGGACTTTGAAACTACTTTGAAACTATGTCGTAATAAAATAAAGTGAATTATATTAGTATTTTAAGTGATTTTAGGAGAGTAAGAACTATTCCCAGCCAAAAGTGGCAGGAGGCTTATGAGTTATATCGTAGAAAACTGTTTCAATTCCAGATAGTCCAAGTATTGATTCTACCAGAGGATCAAGCAAATTCCAATTGATTCGAGCAAATTGAGCAGTCATCACATCTTCAGAAACAACGGGACGCAAGACCAGACTGTCTTCTTTTCCATTTTTAGATATTGGCAGCAAAATTACCAGCAGTTGAAATATTTTTTCCATCAAACCATTTTCTTTCAGCATCTGTGTTGCCATAAAATCTGCCTCTCTCAGCAAGTCCAGTCTCTCTTTGCTGCAAAAAGCTCCACGAATTATATATGGTGCATTCAGGTCCTTGTTGTTTGAATCAAGTTGCAGTACAACCCGGTTGATGTTCCGGACCTCATTTGTTAAACGGGTTGCTTCTTTTTCCAACCAGTCCCAATCGCGAGGGGTATTAATTAGTGCAGCAGGAGAAGTGTAAGTCCGCTGGTCACCCTGAACTCCAACAGATCGAACTGGAAGAATTGAAAAGTCACAATTGCTTTCCTTCAAACAATTCGACACTTCGGCTGCCGTTTGTTCAAGATTAGGAAACGACTCATCACCGCGAGCAGATAAAACATTAATCGCAAGTCCCGGTCCAGGAAATGGATGACGCCAGACAATCGAATCCGGTAAGCCCAACAGGCTTCCAACTTGCCGTACCTCATCTTTGTAAAGATCTTTGAGAGGCTCCACAACATTTCCGGAATCAACCAAATCAAGAACTTCCTGAACACGATTGTGGTGTGATTTAATGACTTCGGCGTGTTCGGTTCCTCCAGACTCAATAATATCAGGATAGAGTGTACCCTGCCCTAGCATCCATTCCTGTGCAGATAAATTTAATTCATTCAAAAACTTGTCGCGCATCCGGATGAAAGTTGCACCTATTTTTTGACGCTTTATTTGTGGATCAACCTGATTTGCTACTGCATCCAAAAAAAAAGTACTATAATCTCTTGACTGAATATTAGTGTAGCCCAACTGCCGATATCGCTCAATAATTCCAGTACTTTCATCTTTTCGCATAAAGCCGTTATCAATATAAAGCCCCAGCATTTGATCTCGTCCAAGCACTCTGTCTAACAAGGCAAATGCCACTGATGAATCCACACCCCCACTGATAAACATCAAGACTTTCCGCTCTCCAACTTCCTGCTGCAGCCGTTCCGTTGTTTCCTTGATAAAAGTTTCCATTGACCACTTGGAGCAAATTTCACAAGTGTTAATGAAATTGTCCAGCATTTTTTGTCCCTGCTCAGTATCGTTTACTTCCGGATGAAATTGCAGAGTATAAATCCGACGCTTACGATGTCTCATAGCGGCCACGTTTCCGGATTCTGTCACTCCTGTAACTTCAAAATCCGGGGGACATTTTGTTACACTGTCCTGGTGACTCATCCAAACCTGGTTTGGAAATGAAACATTCTGCCAAAGTGGAAAATCTGAAGTTTGCTGTAAAATAGCTTTACCGAACTCTCCTTTTCCTGTGTTCGCAATTGCACCTCCAAACTCTTTGGCAATCAATTGATGTCCGTAACACAAACCAAGAATTGGTAAATCAAGATTTAAAATATTTGAATTAAATTGTGGAATATCAGTTGAGTAAACTGATGCCGGCCCTCCTGACAAAACTATTCCTTTTGCATCCTGGAGAAAACTTTCTTTTGCTGATGGAGAAAATATTTTAGTATAGGCACCTAAATGCCTTATCCGTTTTGCGATCAGATGTGCATACTGGCTTCCAAAATCAAGAACCGCGATGAAGTCCTGCATTGCTTTTCCTTTCTGAGCAGGTTAATCTAATTGAAGACATATCCTAACAGTATCTGAAAATTTGCACAATCTCACATAGAGTACTCACATGTTTGGAATCGGACTCCCGGAAATGATAATTATCGCAGTTGTTGCACTGGTATTTATAGGGCCGGACAAACTTCCAGGTGTTTTAAGATCAATTGGAAAGGGTTTGGTGGAGCTAAAACGCGCCACAAGCGACGTACGCTCCACTGTACAGGATGAAATGCACAAAATTGAGGAGGAAATTGAGCTCAAGGATGTGCGGGAATCTGCTCAGAATTTTAGTAATGAGCTTGGAGGAGTAGCAAATAAGATGGACCCGTTGTCTCTCTCGAAATTGAGTTCGGGCGAACAACTGGAAAAAATTGCAGATGCAATTGACAAAACTGAAAAAAATGATTCGGAAGATCAGCCTGAGAAAGAAATCACATCAATAAAATTAGACCCTAGGGAGCTTTCTCCGGAAGATTTTTCTACTCCTGAAATCAGTACGGTGGAGGCAAAAGAAAAAGATTCTTCTGAAAGTTCTGTTGCAGAAAAAACATAAAATACCACCGAACAATATTAATCAAAACTTAATCTTGATGCCGTCGCAAAAAGTCCTATAACCGTTTCATAAAGTGGTTTTCAGACCTATTGCGAGACCGTCAATACTTTATGCATTAACAAAAAGCTTGGCTGAAATTTTTATCTATGCTAGCGTTGATGTTCGGTTAATAATTTATTGTTGACTCTGCCACGGTCACATTTGGAACAGTCATAATCAGGCAGTTTCGTTTAATTTCCAAATATTTTAAAAAGGTGAGATATGAGCAACCAGGAAGAGTTGGTTAGTGAATTAAAGGCAAACATTGATCAAGATTTAAAGAAAAGACAGAAAAGTATTGAAGACGGTGAGGCACTTGATAAAGTCATTCATCATCTCATGGATGCCGGAGAAATTGGTATTCCCCATGGAACCGACAAGCATGTAAGCGTCATAATGCTTGGCCTGGCAACGGTGGTGACACTATTTGCTTTTTATATGATTTTTGGGGTCAGCCCGGTCTATTACACAGGTTGAATCAAGTCTGAAATAATTTAAATCTATAATCCTGAAATAATAGATCCCTCTTTTTAAAGTCTTTGTTTCTTCATTAATTTTTCTGCAAGCGCTACATCCTGGGGAACGTCAACTCCTACACCATCGTTTTCGGCTTCCACACAAAGCAAAGTTTCTCCGTTTTCCAATATTCTCAATTGTTCTAATTGTTCAGTCTGTTCCAGCGGTGACTGAGACCACCGTTCAAATCGGAGAAGAAAATCCCTTTTGAACAAATAGACACCCAAATGACGCCAAGCATTAAAATTACTTGATTGTGGAGAACGGGGAAATGGTATCAACGAACGTGAAAAATACAAAGCCTGGCTGCTTTGATTTAATGTAACTTTAACCACATTTGGATCGTGCAGTTCTGCTTCATCTGTGATTTTATAAATAAGAGTAGCACCTTTGGTATCCCTTGTTTTCACAGCTTTCTGAATTAGTCGTTCAAGGTCGGCAGGCAAAACCAGTGGCTCATCACCTTGAATATTCAGTACCCAGTCACAGGATCTTCCGGAAAGCGCTTCAATAATTCTGTCTGTACCAGTTTTATGTTCTGTACTGGTCAGCACTCCCTCTGCTCCAAATTTTTCAACTGCATCCAGAATACGTTGATCATCTGTTGCAACCAGTACTTCATCAATTGATGGAGTCTGCATGGCACGTTCCCAGACATGCTGAATCATTGATTTTCCAGCAATTTCTACTAATGGCTTACCCGGGAACCTAGTGGAAGCATAGCGTGCGGGAATAATAGCTAAAGTTTTTACCAATGTAGATGTGCTCACAAACGTTCTTGCAATTAAAGAAAATATTAATTAATGCTTTATAAACTGAAAGACTCGTTCCAGCATTCCATCCAGACCCTTTTTACGAAAACGCTCATCAAGAATGTCGCTGGTTTCAAGAAGTTCCAATTCACCATACAGAGCATAAAGCCTTTCAATTTCATCAGCAGGCACACTAAAAGGAGGGCCTGTCATTTGGTTTTGATCATACTCCAGAGTAATGAGTAAAATTCGTCCTCCCGGTTCAAGAAATGACATTAGGTGATTTACATATCTTTTCCTCTCAGGCTGATCAAGCGCAACAATCGATCCTCTGTCATAAATAGCATCAAATGAGGCCGTCTGTTCCTTGTTTAAGTCAAAAAAGTCACCTTGAAAAAGGACTATGGTATCACTACTGAAAAGATTTAATTTTCCAGACTGCTGAATCGAATGAGTTAGTTTATTTTCCTTAAAAAAATCTTGAACTGCTTTTTGAACCAATTCAATACCAACCACTTTTTTGGTTCTTCCTGCCAGCCAAGGCAAGTCAAGGGTTTTTCCGCAAAGTGGAACAAAAACACTTTCCGGATCCTGCGTTAACAATTTGTCAGAATAACGCAACAAATACGAATTTACTTCCGGAAGATGAAAGCCGATTCGACCTTCTTGCCAGCGTGACTCCCATTGATTCATAAACATTAATGCTTAGAAAAGATGAATTGCTAGATGCCAATTTCACTGCGTAATTTGCGCACAGATTCTGGCTTCAAATGTTCAAAACGCCAGCGATGCCAAGGCACTATGAATCCTGAAGCAAATTCATCTACTACCTTTGTAGTAAGTTTTGCGGCTAATTCATTGTATGCTTCAGCAGTTTTTTCATCTTCATCCAGCTTGTGCTGCAATCTAACCTGAAAAATCAGATCTCCGCTATGAGCTTCAATCAGCTTTAGACGGATTACCCATTGTACATTAGAGGGGCACTCTTTAGTGCAGGGAAATGACACAAAATCAAGTAGTAAAAAAAGAGGACTATTCAGTTCCTCTTCAAGTTTCAGGGCAAGATTTTTTTCTGAAATTCCAGTGAGTGTCAAAGTGCTGAGGTAAGTCCTGAATCCTGAGCGAAGTTTAGGATTACTATCCAATTTAAGATTTCGCTCTTTGAAACCTGTTACTCTGCCCAGAGTCGGCATATCCTTTAAGTGTAGCTCCACCTGGCCCATCAATTCCGGCCAGACTTTTTGCAGGTTATCTGGTGACTTGATTGTCAAAAAAGCCACAGGTTTTTGCATATAGGGTAAAAGGTCCGGTTTGCCTTTTACGTCAATTGTTTTACACCCTCCAAGAAGCAACATCAGTCCGGAAATACAGACAATTAGCATAAGAATTGTAAATGAAAAACAAATTCGAATCGTTTTTATTACCATGTCAAAAAATGATTTATCAAAAAGTTTTTTATTACACTAATCCACCATACTGGCCTGCAGATTAAACACAAGGTTTAAAGATTTAAACTTGTTATTTCAAATATATAATCTTATCATTTAATGTCCAAATATTACTATAATTGAAAAGGATTTGATCCAATGTTGAGCGAAGAAATCAGTACGAGAATTGATGGTCTGACTCAGAAGCTGGACGACTTAGAAGGGTTTCTTTGAAGTCACTTCAAAACAGAAACAATTGCAGGATCTGGAAAATGAGACTTCCGATGATGGTTTTTGGGAATTGTCCCAGGGAGAGCGGACTGTTCTCCTGAAGCAGGTTTCGCGCTTGAGTGATTCCATCCAGGGTTGGGAAACATTGGACTCCCTGCATGATGATTTGGAAGCTGCTGCAGAATTGTACCGGGAAGAAGACGATGCAGATCTACTGAAAGAAATCCTTGATTCTTGTGAAAAACTTGATAATGATATCGATTCTCTGGAGATAACCGGTCTCTTTAATGGTGAGGCGGACGACAGAAATGCCATCGTCTCAATTCATCCGGGTGCAGGAGGAACTGAATCCACAGACTGGGCGTCAATGCTCTACGACATGTACCGCAGATGGATCGCAAAGGAAGGATTTAAATTTCAGCTGCTGGACTACCAACCTGGCGATGAAGCTGGAATTAAGTCAGTAACTTTTTCTGTTTCCGGCCCCTATGTTTATGGTAAATTAAAAACTGAAATTGGAGTTCATCGACTGGTCCGAATTTCTCCTTTTGATTCACAAAAACGCCGGCACACTTCGTTTGCATCTGTCTTTGTATATGCTGAAATCGATGAAGATGTAGAAGTTGAAATCCTGACTGACGATATTCGGGTTGACACCTACCATGCAAGTGGTGCAGGAGGTCAGCATGTAAATACTACCGACTCTGCTGTTAGAATAACACATGCTCCCAGCGGAATTGTGGTGCAATGTCAAAACGAGCGCTCACAGCATAAAAACAAGGCCACTGCAATGAAAATGCTCAAGGCCCAGCTTTTCGATTTACAGCAAAAGGAGTTGAACAAAGAAAAGGATTTGCAGAGCAGCAAAAAGCAGGAAAATGCCTGGGGCAGCCAAATCAGGAGCTATGTTCTGCACCCATATCAGATGGTAAAGGATCATCGTACAAACCGAGAGGCAGGAAACACACAAGCAGTTCTCAACGGTGACATAAATGCTTTCATAAAAGCCGCACTTTCCCAGAAGGTGTGTTAACAGACAGCTAAACTAATAACCCAAACCAACAACTAGAAAATGGCCTCATTTGATATTGTCTGCGAAGTTGACATCCAGGAAGTTACAAATGCCGTTGATCAGGCACGAAGGGAAATCAATAACCGTTATGATTTCAAAGGTACAAATTGTGAAATTGAGCTGGACAAAATAAAACCTGCTTTAATGATCACTGCAGACGATGAGTTGAAAATGCAGACAACCATCGACATTTTGCTTACAAAACTGATTAAACGCTCAGTACCTGTAAAGTCACTGGTTTACGGAAAAACTGAACCCAGCGGCAGAGTTCAAAAAAAAGAAATTTTAATCCAACAAGGTTTGTCCAAGGATCAGTGCAAAAAAATTAATCAATTTATCAAATCAACCAAAACAAAAGTTCAACCACAAACTCAAAGTGATTCTGTAAGAGTGAGCAGCAAAAAGAAAGATGACCTGCAGGCAGTGATGCAGGCTATCAAGGGACAGGATTTTGACTTTGACGTACAGTTCACAAATTACCGTTGATAAAATACTGTTGCAGTTAATTTTTTCAGTTACATTAGCGTTTTTTTGAACATTCTACTCTTCATTGCTTCCGGAATATTCTTAATCTGCGTTCAGAGGTAAAACCTGAGCGACTCCGTGAAAATATTGAGATTTGATTATTTCCGGTATCCAAATTTACTTCAGTTTGAAAGTGGAATTCTGTGTTTTTGTCTTGTTGACCTGAGTTTCTGTTCAAAGAATAAAACACTTTTTTATTATTTAAGTAAACATAAACATCTCGTACATCATTAACATTGCTTACATTCCCCTGTAAAATCAAGGAACTCAAATCAGTTTCAGATTCCACATAATTTCCGTCTTTGTCTTGCCAACTGACTCCCAGTAGCTCCGGTGTGACAAGTTTCTGTTCCTGAAACATATTGTTCAAATTCCAAAGGTAGACAATTCCTGGAGTACCAGCTTTAATATCAACCATCTCCAGGCTGATTTCTCCTAAAGTCCCGGAGTCCATTAAACTCTTAAAAAGAAAATAGTCTTTTTGTTTTTTATGAGGTTCGAGATTTTTCAATAAAAGTTTTCCTCGATTAATTCTAAATGCACCCTCAGTTCCTCGCAGTTTCAGCAACAATTCAGGAACAGTACTTTTGCTTTTATTTTCAATTTTAAATGCAAGTGCGATGGTTTCTCCGGTTTGAACTCTTCCGTCACCATTACCACGACTGCCAAACCTCCCATTATCAAATATTTTCATTCTCAACCAAAAAGAATGATTTCGTTTCGGTGAAAAATGCAGTTGCCTTCGTACTGATTTTAATTTTTTCAAGTTATGATCAAAAAGCAGAATTTCTACCGGTTCTTGCTCCTCCATCATTCCCGCAGGAATTTTAACGTCAATGGTGCGGGATGTATTTTCTTCAGACACAAGTTTTCCGATGGGAAACTCCAGGCTATCCAGTATCCCGTTACTGGCCCGTGTTACCGCAATCAAACGTTGCGCGTCAATTTTACCAGAATTCCGGAGATTAACTTTCACACGCAAAAGATCTGTAGAAATCATTTCCGCAGACCAGGTTAAAATCAGCATTTCCGGAGTTGCTGATTTTATGAACGGATTCAAACTCCAATCAATTCCGTGCTTTGACAGTGCTTCTGTAATTATTTCAGATTCTTTTTGCTCTACTTCCCTGGATATTTTCTGAATAACAGAGTTTGTATTTTTAGGATTCCACTGAGATAGTAACTGTTCTGCAGTTTTGACAAATATATCTGCTTTTAATTTTTCTATCTTCAAATTATTATCAATTATTTTAGATTCTTCATTCAGAATTGGAGTATGTGACAAATAACTGATACTGAGCTCATCTAAATCATTTACCCTGTTTTCTGCATCAAAATCTGAAAGCAGACCGAACCGTTTTTCGGTAGTGAAAATTTCCTGCCTGCCAAGCTCTGTTTCCCCGTTCTTGAGCTCTGGAACAGTAACAGGAATAAGCCGCAGATTCGGCATGACACCTATATTGTGAATTGAGCGTCCGGAAGGTGTTAAATACTCTCCTATGGTTAATTTCAGTCCTGAACCGTCTTTTAAATCCCAAAGTGTTTGAACTGTACCTTTGCCAAAACTTTGTTCGCCAATCACAATTGCACGCTCATTTTGTTTTAAGGCAGCAGCAACAATTTCTGCAGCAGAAGCGCTCCCTCGATTTATCAGCAAAACCAGTGGAATGTTCAATAAATGTTCTGCAGCAAAAAATTGTTTTGCGTCATGGACTGAGGAAACGACAGTCCCTTTTGTGCTTACGATGCGTTTTTTCCCCGGCAAAAACAAATCACTGACTCGAATTGCTTCTTCCAGCAATCCTCCGGGATTATTGCGCAAATCCAAAATCACTCCATCAATCATGTTCAAAGAACCAAGCTTATTTTTAAGTTCCCGGGATGTGTCAATTTGAAAATTTTTTATACGAACATAACTAACAGTTTGCTTGCTGCTTGACAAATCATATGTTTCGACGCTTTCGACCTGAATATCTTCACGTAAGAGTTCAAACTGCAAAGCCTTTGCATGTCCCTTACGTAAAACACTGAGCGTAACAGGTGTTCCAATATTTCCCCGCAGACGATGAAGGATTTCATCAAGGGTCATGTGTTCAGTTTTTTCTCCGTCAACTGCCACAATTCTGTCAAGCGGCTTCATTCCGGCAAGTGCTGCGGGACTGCCGTCCATTGGTGCAATTACAGTCAGTTGATCATCTCGTGTTCCAACAACCAGACCAACTCCGGCAAATTGACCACCAATATTGATGTTGAATTCATTATAAATTTCCTTCGGCAGCAAAACAGAATAGGCGTCTAACTGATTCAATATCCCACGAACGAACATCTGCTCTATTTTTAACTGTGTCAGTTGAGGATTCATTTCTAAAAGGCGTTTCATAAGCATTTGCAAGGCAATGTGCAAATCATACAGCCCTGCAATTTTTGAAACCGGTAAGAGAGTTTTTTCGGTTTTAAAACTTATGTTCAAAACTGGACCCAAAGTTTTATCTTGCAATTCAGGTACAACTGTTACTTCCGGAATCATCCGCCCAAGTTCTGTCAATGCGCCTTGAAGCAAGCTTTCAGGATCAAGTTTTTCTGGCTCAACATAATCCAATTGCAGATGCATCAGCACTTCTGCCAGCAAAGGAGCTTCTGGTGGAGGCTGCACTGCAGCTATACCCCTTTCCCGTGAACTTCCCAAAATACTGCAGCTTGCCAAAAACAGTGACAGCAGAATTACGAAACATTTGAAATGTATGTTATTCTTTTTCATTTTGTAGGGCAGTATTGATTCTTGTCCTGAAGTGTTTTTTTCAAGTTTACTAAACCTCATATTGATGATTCCAGCTTTTACTTGAAAGTGCAAAGAGTCTATGTTATTTATCACATCACTATAAATTACCTGTTAGATATTTTTTTTAACACAGAAAATAATAAACAAATGAACATTGGATCTTTACTGCCAAGACATGCCCGTTACCGTTCCAAGCACCTTGCCTTTGTTATCGGTGAGGAACGATTAAACTTCTGCGAACTTAATATTCGTGTAAACAGGCTGGCTAATGCCTTGCTGGCTGCCGGCATTCTAAAGGGGCAAAAAATGGCGACGGTTCTGCCAAACTGTGAAGAATTGATGCTGCTTTACTGGGCTGCAGCCAAAACCGGAATCGTGATTGTACCAGGCAGTCCTTTACTGCAGGCTTCCGGATTAACGACACTGCTCCGTGATTCTGATACAGAGATTGTTTTTGCAGATGCATCCTTTGCAGAAACATTGCAGAGCATAAAAAAAGATTTACCAGCTATTCAAAATATGCATTGGATACTCGTTGGTGACGGCAAAAGGCACAGCAGTGGACTTACAGTTTCCGGATTTAAGTCTTATGCGGATTTTATTTCCGGAGCAGAAGAAACGGAGCCGCCGGATGCCAAAATAGTGGATGGTGATATCTACAACATCATGTATTCAAGTGGTACAACCGGTGCGCCTAAAGGGATTATTCACACTCATTATGTCCGTGCGAATTACTGCACCCATTTCGCCTCAGCCTGGCGTATGTCTCCGGAAAGCATTGTGCTGCATGCCGGAGCGATTGTTTTTAACGGAGCAATGCTGGATTTGATGCCATGGATGTATTTGGGAGCAACTTATATTTTACACCACAGCTTTGATGCAGGAGCAGTTTTAAAGACAATTGAGGAAGAAAAAGTAACGCACATCGTCATGGTACCCGCACAAATAATGGCCCTGCTCAATCATCCGGAATTTATGCCGGAAAAACTGGGTTCGCTGGAAATGCTTCAGAACGTTGGTGCTCCATTGCTGCTGGAATACAAACACAAATTGAATGAAGTACTGCCGGGAATATTTTACGAATTGTACGGTGTCACTGAAGGTTTCTTTTCCGTATTGGATCGTGACGATGCACTGCGCAAAGTCGGATCTGTCGGATCTTCCCCATCATTTATCGACATCAGAATTCTGCGTGAAAACGGCGAAGAATGTGAACCTGATGAGGTTGGAGAAATCTGTGGTCGGGGTCCAATGATGATGCCCGGATATTACAAACGTCCGGATTTAACAAAAAAAACTATTGTTGACGGCTGGCTTCATTCCGGAGATTTGGGTTTTATTGATGAGGACGGTTTCCTTTTCCTGGTGGATCGTGTTAAAGACATGATCATCAGCGGAGGTGTCAATGTATATCCCAAAGATATTGAGGAAGTAATAATCCAACATCCGGCGGTTTCAGAAGTTGCAATATTTGGAATTCCTGATGAAAAATGGGGAGAAATCCCGATTGCCGCTGTCATTTTTCATAAAGAGCAAAATGTTGTTGAAGAGGATTTAAAAACCTGGATCAATCAACGTGTGGACGCAAAATTTCAGCGTGTGGCTGATGTACAAGTACTTGAAGATTTTCCGCGAAATATTGCCGGTAAAACACTAAAGCGTGAAATGCGTGAAATCTATGTTAACAACTGATTCTTTACACATTAGAATTTCAGTGGGCTTTCTCACTGAATTCTAAGTAGATGGAATGCTGATCATAATTATTGGTAACCCTGTTGATTTCTCGCAAAAGATTCCATTTTACATTTACCCTAATTATATGCTACAATTCTGCCCGATAATATAACACTACTTTAGTCAATATCCTGAGGTTATTTGAGCGATAGCAGATTATTTAAAAATTGGGACCGCGCATTACTTGTTTCGCTGCAGTTACCACATAGATCAAATTCAGAGGTCCAGAGTTCACTGGATGAGCTCTCATCACTTGTCTATTCTATCGGTGGGAAAGTCACCGGACAAATCGTTCAGGCCCGCACACAAATACATCCAGCATATTATTTTGGAAAGGGTAAGCTCACTGAAATTAAATCCAGAATACACATTGATGAGGTGGATGCAGTACTTGTTGACAATCCACTTAGTCCTAAACAAACACAAAATTTAGAAAATTTATTAGACTGCGAAGTGCTGGATCGTACCCAGGTAATTTTAGATATTTTTGCAAAAAATGCCCGTACCAGTGAGGCAAAGCTGCAAATAGGCTTGGCTCAGTCTGAATACTTATTACCACGTTTAGTGGGTTTGTGGAAACATCTTGACCGGGAACGTGGAGGAATTGGCGCATCAAGAGGAACAGGTGAAAAGCAGATTGAAAAAGACAGACAATTTTTGCGCCAGCGAATTACTCGTTACAAAAGTCAGTTAATACGTGTAGAAAAGGAACGCAACACTCAGAAGCAAAGACGCTCCAATTGTTTGCAGGTGAGTTTGATCGGCTACACCAATGCCGGAAAGTCCACTATAATGAATGCGCTCACCAATTCCGGTTTGTTAGTTGAAGACCGTTTGTTTGCCACGCTCGATTCGACAACGCGTCTTTTAGAAGATGATTCTCGACCTAAAGTTTTGCTTTCGGATACCGTTGGTTTCATCAGTAATCTTCCACATGAAGTAATAGCAGCTTTTCGTTCCACATTAGCCACCGTGAGAGATGCAGATCTGCTGCTGCAGGTTATTGATGCCGACGATAACATCGAAAAACATTTGCAAACAACCTCTGAGGTTTTGGAAGATTTGGAGGCAGCCTGTATTCCAATTATTAAAGTATTTAACAAAATAGACCGGATCTCTCCTACACGTTTACTGATCTTGGAGAAATCTTTTCCGGAAGCAGTATTTGGTTCCTACGAAAATGGAGGAAAAAACGGATTGGAAAAAAATTCAGCTTTTGTTGAACAATTAAGAAAACAGATACTTCTATTTTTTAATGAACGAATGAAAACAATGACAATTCGTCTGGATTATCAGCACTCACAGAAGTTAGCTAATATTTACGAATTGAGCAGGGTGGACAACATTGATTACCAGGAGGAGGGCATTTTAATGACACTAACAGCAATTCCCGGTAATTTGGAGCGTTTACGACATCACTTAGGAAGTGACTACACAGAAATGAGATAAACTGTTCGAGGTTTGGGTTTTTAACAAAGGAGTTTTAACAAATAATAGTATGTACCTTATTCTGCGTAACTTACGTGGACTGTTAATAGCTGACTTTCTGGACGTTCAATCAAAACATTAAAAGACTTTAAAAACTCTTATATTTAAATAAATTTAAATGGAAAAATTTGTAGTGCATGGTGGAATTCCTCTCTCTGGAAGCATCACTCCTTCAGGCAACAAAAACGAGGCTCTCCCTGTTCTTGCTGCAACTTTACTGGCACAAGAACCTGTTATTTTACATAACGTTCCAGACATTCTTGACATCACTATTATGCGCGGACTGTTGGAAAGTCTAGGTGTAGAAGTAAAGCAAATTGATAAACATTCATTTAGTTTTGATCCCGGTAATCTTCAATCTGCCAATCCTGATTCAACTCAGGCCTCTAGGATTCGTGGATCGTTCCTCCTTGCAGGGCCACTTCTTGCCCGCAAGAAATCAATTGTTTTGCCTGCTCCAGGGGGAGACAGAATTGGTTTACGACCTGTGCAAACCCATCTTTCGGCACTGGAAAAGCTTGGTGCCAGAATTGATCTAAATGAAAATGGGTTTTATCAGATGCAGACCTCTGGTTTAAAAGGAACACAAATTTATCTTGATGAGGCCAGCGTCATGGCTACAGAAAATGCGGTCATGGCTGCAGTTACAGCACAGGGAAAAACAAATATTTACAATGCGGCTTGTGAACCACATGTTCAGGGACTGTGTCATTTCCTGAAGTTGCTGGGAGCAAATATTGAAGGTATAGGAAGTAATTTACTGGTCATTGAAGGCGTGTCCGGATTGAGTGGAGGAGAGTACACGATTCAGCCGGATCACACTGAAGTTGGTTCTTTCATTGGATTGGCCGCTGTTACTGGAAGTGAATTGCGCATCAGGAATGCCGGAGTGCAATATTTACGTATGACTCAACTAATGTTTGAAAAACTGGGAGTAGAAATTCAGGTTGAAGGCGACGATTTGCTTATACCAAAAAAACAAAAACTCATCGTCAGGAAGGATCTAAGTGGAGGAATCCCAAAAATTGATGATGCACCCTGGCCGGGGTTTCCAGCAGATTTAACCAGTATTATGACAGTAGTTGCCACACAATGTTCCGGTGCGGTTTTGATTTTTGAAAAAATGTTTGAAAGCCGTTTGTTTTGGGTAGACAAGCTGATAGAAATGGGAGCACAAATTATTCTGTGTGATCCGCATCGAGCAGTTGTTTCAGGACCTACGCCACTCAAAGGGGCAAGGGTTTCTTCTCCGGATATTCGGGCAGGAATGGCTTTATTGATTGCAGCACTTGGTGCAAAAGGCATTACGGAAATTCATAATATTGACCAGATTGACCGTGGATATGAAACAATTGACAAACGGCTTAATGCTCTGGGCGCCAAAATTATGAGAGTAAGCGAGTAGTGTAAAAAATGAAAAAAAATAAGAATTTATCCCCGGAGCAAGCAAAGGTTTTGGAGGAAGAACAACAACTTCTGCTCCTTGTGAAACAAGGGCTGCTTATGTTTGCTGCTGAAGATAAAGAAAGGAATATAAGTAACCTGCATTTGGATAATATCATTGAGTTGCGGGATTCCCTTACAGATACTTTGCCCGAAGATGTGCCTGCGGTTATGGCGCAAATGGAAAGGATGGTATTACTTCACAGTCAACAGGATTCACACAATGCTGCTTTTGGCTTTAACCAGGATGTTCCATATTTTGCACATATCCGTTTGCGTGAAAACAAACGAGAACGGGATTTGCTGATAGGAAATCAGAATTGCTTTTCCACACACTTACCCTGTCCAATTGTTGATTGGAAAAACGCCCCAATTAGTCAGATTTTTTACCGCTATCATGAAGGCGATGAATACGTTGAAGATATTGGTGAAAGCGAATTGGAAGGTGAGTTGATAACGAGAAGAATGCTGCTGATTGAGAACGGCATTCTTATGCGAATAAACTGGCCTGGAGGTGTACTTGAAGACTTATCTACAGAGCCAACTAAACATAATAAATGGCACCTGGTTAGTCATAAAACACCTCAGCTTGAAACCGGCCAGGACAAAACCCTGGATGAACTACAACCACCTGATAAATATACAAGCAGCAATGGAAAAACAACAGACCTCAATTTTTCCGGTTACAGGGTGGACAAGCATCTGCGGCAAATTACTGCGCTGGTGGATCCTGAGCAATTCGAAGTAATAACACATTCTGAATACGGGATTGTTCTGATACAGGGAGGTGCCGGTTCTGGAAAAACCACCGTTGCCCTTCATAGACTGGCATATTTGATGTCAAAAAAGCCTCAATACTTTAAACCAAAAACTGTCCTGCCGATTGTTTTCGGACCGGCTTTGGCAAACTATATGTCCAGGGTCTTGCCTGCATTGGGCGTTCATGGCGCAAGACCACGTACTTATCATAAATGGTTGTCCGGACTGCGCATCCGCATGCTGCCCGAATTACCGGTTCAATATGCTGAAAACACTCCGATGGATGTGATCGAACTTAAGCGTCATCCGTTGTGGTTGAAATACTACCGTGAAGAAATACAAAACCGGACAACAAAGTTCCGCGAACTGTTTGAGGATAAACTAGCCAAAGTCGAGGGATTGGAAATTTTGCTCAAGGCTTGGGATGCAATGTCTGATACAGCTCTGATTCCACGCCTGCAGAATTTGGCAGGTTGGTCAAAAGGTGAAGAAACAATTCAAGGTGTACCACAGCTTTCCAGTGCCAGAATGGAAAAACAACTCCAAAATGCATTAGAACAGGCATTCCCTGAGCTAATGGAATTCCCACATTTATTAACTACTCAAATTTGGAATGATTGTCTAGTCAACCGGGAATTGTTATTTGAGACAGTTGAGAGACTTGCACCTGGTGAATTTAATGAATCTCAACTCACCGGCGTTTGGTCTTGGGCAGTCAGACAATATCAAAAGCGTCAGGAATCAAAAGAAATTGTAGAGTCAGATCTGGTTTCGTTGACCGAACAAACGGAAGACTTCTTTAACGAAGATTTGAATTTCACAGATGAAAAATCCTTGCTTGATGAAGAAGATGATACTCTCTTGCTTTTACTATATCAACTGCTGTTGGGACCTTTGAATCGTAAAAACGGCAAGCCTCTCCAATATACGCATTTGATGCTCGATGAGGCTCAGGATTTTGGTTCACTTGAGTTTCAGCTATTAGTCAGTTTAACTCCGGAAAATCTTCCCAGTGTTACATTGGCAGGAGATTTGGATCAGCGCATTATGGTTGGACGTAAACATGAAACCTGGGAAGAGTCACTGGGCCATTTGACATTACCCGATGGCTCAAAACCAGATGTGACTGCCCTGGCTCCTTTAAAAATTGGTTACCGTTCTACTCATGAAATAATGACAGTTGCAAAAAAAGTTATTGGCGAACATAGCGTAAATACAGTTTGGTCCTCCACACGACATGGTGCTCCGGTTGATGTTTTCCGTTTCAAGGAACGTGGTGCAATGGTGGCATTTCTTGCAGACACATTGAAAGACCTGTCTATTCGCGAACCACTGGCCAGTGTGGCCGTGCTGACACGGACTCAGGAATCTGCAGAGAAGCTGTTTGATGGTTTGCAGCGCACAGATCTTTCTCAATTGCGTTTAATCAGAGATCAAGAGTTTACATTCACACCTGGTATTGAAGTTACAGATATCACCCAGACAAAGGGCCTGGAATTCGACTCAGTCATCATCGCGGATGCAGATGCTTCAACATATGGACCGGACATACGATCTCGACAATTGTTGTATGTGGGAGTTACACGCGCGGCACATCAACTTTGGCTTCTTCACTGTGGGAATCCGTCATCGTTGATTACCGGGATCTTGGATAAGTAAAATCCGGATTAAAATCAATTTATGGTTCGTCGAATACTTTTTGATCTCCTGGATTCACACTGATCTATACTGACTCACTTAACCAAAATTATTAATGCTATAATGCAGCCAGTTATTAACAATCAAATCGGCAGTTTAAAAGAATCTGCCACTTTATTCATTAACCAGCTTGCCTTAAAGTTACGCAGTGAAGGGCAAAACATCTGTCACTTGGGTTTTGGTGAATCACCATTTCCGGTACCCGAACCTATGCGAATTGCTTTACAGGAAAACGCTTACCGCAAACAATATATTTCTGGATATGGATTACCGGAATTAAGGAAGGCAGTTGCAGGATTTTTTAAAAGTGAATTTGGCTATAACTACTCATTTGAAAAAATATTTATTGGCCCAGGAAGTAAAGAACTGATATTCCAACTAGTTTATTTATTGGAGGGCCCCCTCATGGTTCCCGCTCCGAGTTGGGTCAGTTATGGGCCGCAGGCAAATATTCGCTCGAAAACATTCATTCCAATTCCAACTGACCTGAAAAACGGATACCGGTTACAGGCAGAAGAATTGGAAAAAACATGTTCCGGTCTGAGTTTTACGCAAAAATTATTAATTCTTAATAATCCTAGCAATCCAACAGGAAGTGTACATACTCCGGAGGAATTAAAGGATTTGGCTGAAGTATGCCGGAAGCATGGAATAATTGTAATTTCGGATGAAATTTATGCGCTGACTAATTTTGGTGAACAACCCTTTGAGGGAATTGCAAAATATTATCCTGAAGGAACAATTACAACAAGTGGTGTTTCAAAAGCCTTTTCTGCTGGAGGTTGGCGTCTTGGTTTTGCGATGATTCCGGATGAATTAGCTAAAATAGTACCGCCATTATCTGCATTTGTGAGTGAAACTTTCAGTTGCGTTAGTGCCCCAATACAGTACGGAGCACTTTCGGGATTTGAAAATTATGATTCGGTGAGGAAACATGTTGAGCGCTGCCGTGATATTCATTGTGCAGCAGGTCATTTTTTACATCAGCGATTCACGGAAATTGGCTTGAATTGTCCAAAACCTCAAGGAGCTTTTTATCTCTTTCCTGACTTTGAAAATTTTAAAGAAAAACTTAGTTCCCACGGAATCACTTCGAGTGAAAAATTGAGCAGACGTCTATTGGAAGAGACAGGTGTTGCATTGCTTCCGGGTTCAGATTTTTATATGCCGAATGACTTTTTAGTAGTCCGCGTAGCAAGTGTAGATTATGATGGAGCGAAGTTGCTTAATAATTTTCCAGAGGAAAATCAGCTCACTCCGGAAATGTTTCCAAACCTGTTTCCAAAATTGGCGGATGCAGCTGAGCGTATTGAAAAGTGGCTTAGTTGAACAATTTCCAGCAAAATATGTTAAATTTAATTCATAAAATGTTTACCTTGATCTTAAATCAGCAAGGGCTGGTAAACTCTGTTTTCAGGCTCACCCAAAATGCTTTGCTGTATAAAAATACAGGCACCATTCATACAGATATAAAGCTTGGAAAGTAAACCGGTTTAAGAGAGAAAACAACGGTCACTTTGCAATCACGCAAAGACGCAGGTAATAAGATATTGAAAAAAAGGTTTAAGAATGAAGTCAGTTAAAGGCTATTTGGGATCTGATGTACGAATGGATGGAAGTCTCGAAACCAATGATAGTCTTCGTATTGATGCCACCTTTGTTGGAAATGTTTCAAGCAGTCATTCTGTCGTAGTTGGAACTCGAGGAAGAGTGATGGGGAAAATACAAGCACCTGTGATCAAGGTCGATGGTTGGGTTGAGGGTGATCTAAAAGCTGGTAAGCTGGTAGAAGTTTTAGGTAATGCACGTATTAAAGGAAATATTTATACTCCAGTCGGTGGTTTGAAAATGAGGTTAGGCGGAGAATTCAAGGGCAAATTTATCATGCATTTTACTAAATAGTAATGGAGCTTCAAACAGGCAGTTGCAATATTTTACTTTAAGCAACTGGATTCGGTCCAGGTGAATTCCGTGCAGGTGGATTCGGTGCAGGTGAATTCCGTGCAGGTGGTTTCGGTGCAGATAGATTTTTCTTTGAACTTGTCTTTTGAACTGCTTCAGGGATCGCAGTAAGCACTGGCTTCTCTTTTTTGGGA
>Ga0208055_1000078_pt1 | contig 22261 bp, 17 predicted proteins | sample DeeseametaMP2159_FD_184174 | JGI IMG/M metagenome (GOLD analysis project Ga0208055, IMG submission 184174) | Marine microbial communities from the Deep Pacific Ocean - MP2159 (SPAdes) | ecosystem: Environmental > Aquatic > Marine > Oceanic | place: Southwest of Acapulco, Mexico, North Pacific...
CAGTTTGCAAGTGGAAAAGAAGCCATGCAAGAAGAATTTTTTCACACTTTTGATGCTTTAATTGAAAAAGGTTCGCAAATTGTTATATCGTCGGATAGGCCTCCTTCAGATCTTGATAGAATACAAGAAAGAATCAAATCTCGTATGTCGGGAGGTTTGGTAATTGATATTCAACCACCTGACTTAAATTTAAGAATAAAAATATTAAAAAGCAAGTTTGAGGAAATTAAAATAAATTTTAAAGAAAATTATAATTTAAGCGATGAAATTTTTGAATTTTTAGCATCTGAAATTACATCCAACATCAGGGAAATGATTGGAGCTCTAAATAGAGTTTTGGCTTTTAGTAAAATTAACACAAAATCTCCAAATGTCTATGAATGTAAAAGAATTTTGAAGGACTTTGTAAATTCCAATATTAAAGTAGTAACCGTTGAGTTTATTCAAAATTTAGTTGCTTCACATTTTAATCTAAATATTCACGACTTGTTATCACCTAGGAGACCACGATCACTTGCTAGACCAAGACAGATAGCCATGTATCTAGCTAAACAATATACGACAAACTCTTTGCCAGATATTGGTAGAAAATTTTCTAATCGAGATCATACTACCGTAATTCATGCTGTCAAAAAGATTGATGAGCTAATTAAAAAAGATAATGAGATTAGGCAAAGCGTAATCGAAATAAAAAAAAAATTGCTTTAACAGCTAAAAATGGAATTTACAATTGATAGAGATACCTTCCTAAAATCATTAGGTCATGCGCATGGGATTATTGAAAAAAAAACAACATTGCCAATCCTATCAAACATTTTGATAGAGGCAAAAGATTCAAAAATTAAAATTACTGCAACAGATCTAGACATAATTTATTTTGAAGAAATGTTACCGAAAGAAGTGAAAAAAGAAGGCTCAACCACAACTTCTGCTAGTGTGCTTTATGATATATTGCGAAAATTGCAACCCAGTGCTAATGTTGAACTGAATTTACTAAATAGTAATAGGCTGAAGTTAGTCTCTGGAAATTCTAAATTTAACTTATTGTGTTTGTCTTCGGATAATTTTCCATTATCAGAGGAAGATGTTGGTGAAAAAAAATTTGAAGTTTCTCCTCAAAAACTACTTAAACTTTTAAACAAGACAAAAATTTCAATTTCCAATGATGAAACTAGACATTACCTTAACGGAATTTATCTACATAAAACAAAATTAGAAAATAAATCATTTCTATGTGGCGTATCAACAGATAGTCACAGACTTTCCTCTAGTAGTTTGGAAATTGATTCAAATACTCATATTGAATCTATTATCTTACCAAAAAAAACTATCTTTCAATTAATTTCCTTATTAGAAAAAAGCAACAAACCTATAAAAATATCAAATAATAAATCAAAAATTAAATTTGAAATGGATACAGGTATATTAACTTCTAAAGTTATTGATGGTAGATTTCCTGATTATAATAAAGTTATACCTAAAGACAATGATAAGATTTTAAAAATAAAATTAAACGAGTTTAAGAATTCTATAGAGAGAGTTACTACTGTTTCTTCAGACCATAAAGAAGGTTTGAAAATGTCTATATCGAAAGATTCTGTACAATTGTCAGTTAACAACCCTAACAGTGGGGAGGGTGTTGAAAATATTAATGCAAAATTTAATTCTAGCGATTTAAGTATAAGTTTTAATAGCAGATATCTTATGGATATAATTTCTCACATTGAAAATGAATTGATAGTTATTAATTTAAAAGATCCAGGCTCTCCAGTACTTATTAGAGATTTTTCAGATAAAAATAGTTTTCATGTAGTTATGCCAATGAAAATTTGATTTATTTCGTTTAAAGACAATAATAGATTATTTTTATATTTTTCAATGAGTAATCATTCAATACCAACGATAATTTAAGCAATAGATTTGTTATAGATTTAATTAATTAAAAAAAAATGTTAATATAAGTAGAAAAAATTCACTATTATGATCAAGAAAAATCAACAAGATAACTCAAAATATAGCGCTGAATCCATAAAAGTGCTTAAAGGTTTAGAGGCAGTACGAAAGAGACCAGGAATGTATATTGGTGATACTGATGACGGAACAGGTCTTCATCAAATGGTTTATGAGGTGGTTGATAATTCTATTGATGAGGCTTTAGCTGGCTATTGTAAAAATATTAAAGTTATAATCAATCCAGACCAATCCGTTTCCGTTGAGGATGATGGAAGAGGAATTCCAATAGATTTACATAAAGGGGAAAAAAAATCAGCAGCAGAGGTGATCATGACACAACTTCATGCTGGAGGCAAATTTGATCACGACTCATACAAGGTTTCCGGTGGACTTCATGGTGTTGGTGTTTCAGTGGTTAATGCATTATCTGAAAAATTAACTTTAAGAGTGTTCAGAGATAAAAAGGAGTATTTTGTTGAGTTTAAAGATGGGAAGGCTTTATCTCCTCTAAAAGCTAAGGGTAAAACAAATAAAACTGGAACTTTTATAAATTTTTTACCATCAAAAAAAGTATTTTCTTTAACTAAATTTAGTTCATCAATTTTACAAAAAAGAATGAGAGAACTTGCTTTTTTAAACAAGGGTTTAAGTATTATTTTAGTAGACAAAACTGCAAAAAAAGAAAAAGAATATAAAAATAAATACAATGGAGGTATACAAGAATTCGTTGAATTTTTAGATAAAAACAAAACTGCTTTAGTTAATAAAAATGATGTTAATTTATTTAAAAAACCAATCTATATTTCAGGATTAAAAGATAATGTCATGGTAGAATGCTCATTGAAGTGGAATGCTGGATATTCTGAAGAAATGTTGCCATTTGCAAATAATATTCATCAAAGAGACGGAGGAACGCACTTATTAGGGTTTAGAAGTGCATTGACAAGAGTAATCAATAAATATGCTACAGGCAGTAATCTTCTAAAAAAAAATAAAATTACTTTATCAGGAGAAGACATTAGAGAAGGCTTAACCGGCGTTTTGTCACTAAAAATACCTGATCCTAAATTTTCTTCACAAACCAAAGATAAGCTTGTTTCATCAGAAGTAAGGTTCATTGTAGAATCGGTAATTAATGACAGATTATCAACTTGGTTTGATCAAAATCCTGGAGTAACGAAAGTAGTATTATTAAAAATAGTTCAGGCTGCTATTGCAAGAGATGTTGCAAGAAAAGCTCGAGAAGGTGTGCGAAGAAAAGGATCATTAGAATTATCTGGGCTTCCCGGCAAACTTGCTGATTGTCAAATTGGCAAAGCCGAAGGAACAGAACTGTTTATTGTTGAGGGAGATTCAGCCGGAGGATCAGCAAAACAGGGAAGAAATAGAGGATATCAAGCTGTGCTTCCTTTAAGGGGGAAAATACTAAATACTTATGTTGATACAAGCGGCAAGAAAGCTAGAAATGGTAATGGAAAAGATTTAGAGACAAAGGCTTTTTCAAAAATGATGTCTTCCAATGAAATAGTTACTTTAATTAACGCTTTAGGCACTGGGTCTCGGGATTTTGACATTAAAAACTTAAGATACGATAAAATAATTATAATGACCGATGCTGATGTTGACGGATCTCATATAAGAACTCTTTTGTTAACTTTATTTAATAATCATCCATTTAATGAGTTAATCGAAAAAGGTCATTTATATCTTGCTCAACCTCCTCTTTATAAAATTACTAAAGGATCAAAGAGTTTCTATATTAAAAATGATAAAGAGTTAGAAGATTTTTTAATTAAATCTTCAGGAAAATCAAAAAATGAAATTAAAAAAAACACCAAAGAATTTAATAAATTTATTGAAAGAGAAAAAAGTAAAGCAAAGATTCAAAGATTTAAAGGTTTGGGAGAAATGAATCCTGAAGAACTGTGGCAGACAACTTTGAATCCTGAAAAACGTATATTGTTACAAGTTAAATATTCGAATAATACAAAAGCCAAATCAAAAAAAGATCAAGATTTAATCCAAATCCTTATGGGCGATGAAGTGGCTCCAAGAAAAGACTTTATAATTAAACGTGCTTTAGAAGTTTCAAATTTAGATATATAATTTCCGAATGAAATTTTCGGAAGTTTTTACATCAAAGGATAATATTCAATTAGATAAAAAAACTTTAGTTATTTTGAGGTGGATAGCTATTGTTGGACAATTTTTTACAATCAGTATTGTTTATTTTTTTTTAGGTTTTGAACTTCCTTTTTTTTATTGTTCCTTAATTATTTTGGTCGGTGTAATAACTAATATTTATTTGCAATTCAAAGTTAAAGAAAACCAACTAAGTAACTTTCATTCAACGATTTACTTACTTTATGATCTCGTCCAATTAGCTGCCTTGCTTTATTTTACTGGAGGTATAACTAACCCTTTTACAATTTTATTAATTGTTCCAGCAATAGTATCATCAACTTTTTTATCTTTGAGAAGTACTTTAAATCTATCCTTCGTCACAATAATGGTTTTGTTAGTGTTAACACTTTATCATCTTCCTTTACCCCATTCTGGCGATTTACATTTTCACGTTCCAAATTATTATTTGTATGCAATTCCAACTGCAGTGATTATAGGGTTAATTTTCTTAACCTATTTTGGGGCAAGGTTTGGAATAGAATCAAGAAAAAGAACTGAGGCACTAAACAAACTAGAATTAATTTTAGCTAAAGAACATGAATTAGAGTCCATAGGAGTTCAAGCTGCCGCTGCTGCGCATTCTTTAGGTACACCCTTATCAACTATTACTGTAGTTGCTAAGGAATTAGAAAAAGAAATTGGAAACAATCCAAAATATTCAAAAGATATCAATTTGCTTTTAACTCAAACAAAAAGATGCGGTGATATTTTAAAAAAACTGTCACAGGATACTTTGGCAGAAGATAGTTTTCTTGATGATATAAAATTAGATGAATTGTTAAATGAAATTGCTAGATCATATAGGGAAATTTCAAATAAGAAATTATCTGTCATAGTCGAAAAAAATGAAATTAATCCGCGCATCGCAAGAACACTGGAAATTACTTATGGCTTAAGAAATTTTATTGGTAATGCAGTGAAGTATAGTAAATCACTTGTAGAAATTAGTCTAGAAAGCAATAATAGAATTACCGAGGTAAAAGTTTGTGATGATGGTCCAGGTTTTCCATCTGACGTAAAAGATGTATTAGGAGAACCTTACATACGTTCTGAGGATAATAAAATTAGCTCTAAATCTGGACTGGGCCTCGGAACATTTATTGGAAAAACTCTCTTAGAGAGAATGAAAGCAAATGTTACGTTTGAAAAATGTCCTAAAACCAATGGCGCAATGGTAACCATTCAGTGGCAGACAAACAGCTTACTTTCTATCTAGTTTTTTTAAATTCAAAAGAATAGGCAATTATTTTATATGCTAGTTTTGCAGCTAAAAAATTGCATGAGTCAAATCCCTTTATGGGAGAAAGTTCATTTATATCCGCTCCTACAATATGAGCTGATTGTGCCGCTATTTTAATAATTCTAATTGTTTCATCCCAAAATAAACCGCCCGGTTCTGGCGTTCCTGTAGCTGGCATTAAACTTGAGTCCAAACCATCTACATCAAATGTTAAATATACTTTTTTATTTCTTATGATTTTTTTTAATTGGTTCAAACTCCACTTTAATTTATCTTTTGCCCAGAAAATTTTTATTCTTTTTTTATTTTTTTTTAAAAAAGGTATTTCACCTGATGAAATATTTCTTATGCCAAAAGATACTACACTGACATTTGGATTATCTAAGCATCTTCTAATAGCGGAGGCATGAGAAAATTTATTGCCGTTATAACTGTTCCTTAAATCTGCGTGTGCATCGAAATGAAGTAAACATAATTTACCAAACTTTTTAACAAAAGGTCTAATTGCTCCAGGAGTTAAAGAATGCTCTCCACCTAAAACCAAAGGAAATTTTTTTTTATCTATTAAAAGTTTATTAATATTTTCAATTTGTTTAAGCGCATCGACTATATTTTTTTTTATAGGGAAAGGCTTTAATGTTTTGATGCCGATGGATTTATAAGGTTCTTTGTTTAAATCTTCGTCAAAAAGTTCTACTTGATAAGAAGCCTTTATTATCTCTGTTGGACCTCTACTTGTACCATTTCCATAACTTACAGTTTTTTCGAGTCCAAAGGGTACTACAACAACTTTTTCTTTTCCCCTACTTTTATTATCTGTTCCAAGAAATCCTTTTTTATTTGAAAGATATTTCAATTTTTAACCAAATATATTTGAAAAACTTTTAGGCTGTCTTTCTTTCCAAAAGAAACGATGGTAGGCATCACTAACTATTAAGGGTAGGACACTGGTGGCTTCAGCAAAAACCATTTGTTCTTTTGAGGTATTAACCTTGCCCCAAGAACTTGCTTCCTTAAGAGTAGAGCTGCTGCACGCACCATCTCTGGTATCAGCTACTGTGATCTGCACAGCATATTTGTGCATTCCTACCTTTTTTCCTAAAAGTTCAGCGCAGACAACGGTATCTTGTACAAAGTTTTTTGGTACCCCGCCTCCGATCATAAAAAGTCCCGAGGATTTTGATTTTATTTTGATTTCAGTTAGTTCTCTAAATTCTCTTATAGAATCGATCGTTATACATTTGTTTGGATTTTTTTCCTGATGCATAACTAAACCAAATCCAGCACTTGAATCTGTAAAAGCCGGGCAAAATATAGGAACATTATTGTCATAAGCTGTCTCAATTAAAGATTCCTTCTTTTTAGCGTTTGTTTTTAAGTATTTTCCAATTTCCTTTATGAATTCTCTAGAAGTATAAGATTTTGCTTCTAAACCGTCAGCTATACTGCAAATAGTTTTATCACAAATCTGAAGTTGTTCTTCGTCTATGTAGGTATCGTATATTCGATCTATATAGTTTTCTCTTAACTGGGCATCATCCTGATGTTGAGATCCTTGATAATGTTTAAAACCCAATGCTTCAAAGAAATCCATATCAATAATTGAAGCGCCAGTAGCAACTATTACATCAACCATATTATATTTAATCATATCAGAATATATTTTCATGCAACCTGCGGCTGAAGTAGAACCTGCTAGGGTTAAGAAAATTGTGCAATTTTTATCTGATAACATTTCATTAAAAATACCTGAAGCTTTTGCAGTGTCTCGTGAAGTAAAAGACATTTTATTCATAGATTCAATAATTTTTCGAGAATCGAAAGATGTAATATCAATATGTTCAATTGGTTTTTTAAGAAAGGTCTTTTTGTTGTGACCTAACTTCGGATATTTTTGGTTGTTCATTTAAGCAACAAGATAACGAGAAGAGATATCCTTTTCGTACATTGACATTATAGGTTTGTCTTGTACTTCAAAAATTTGATCAGAATAAAAACCGTTGAATTTAGTTCTAAAGGCTAACGAATATGCACCAAGTTGACCTATTTCTAAATAGTCCCCTTCTTTTAAATTATTAGGTAAAACAAAAGGACCTTTCATATAATCTATACTATCACATGTTGGACCATACAAACTGTAAGCAGTTAATTTTTTCGAAGTCATTCTTCCATTAGGTATCATTCTTGTAGGAAGAACAAAGTTAAGAACGCCTGCATCAAACAAACTACCATAGGTTCCATCGTTAATATAAAGTTTTTGTTTTTTTCTTAAAACTACTTTTACTATTGAAGATCCACTTTCAGCAACAAGTGCTCTACCAGGTTCACATAATAGTTCTGGTTTATTTTCCAATTTTAAATTATCAAAACTTTTTTTTATTTCACTTATATAATTTTCAAGAGGTTGTGGTTGTAAATCAGGATAAATAGATGGAAATCCTCCACCAACATTAATAATGTCAGGTATTATTTTTGTTTTTTTAATTATATTTCCTAAATCTCGAATTCCTTTAGCATATGAAATAGGATGCATACATTGTGATCCTACATGGAAACTCAAGCCAACTTTGGTTGCATGCGCTTTGGCAAGTCTTAGCAAACCTAATGCTTCACTAGGAAGTGCTCCAAATTTTTGTGATAAATCTATTTCAGCATGTTCGTTAGAAATAGAAACTCTTATATATAGAATTAGATCTTTAGCATTATTAGTTGCTTCAATAATTTTTTGAAGCTCCTCTTTAGTATCAAGAGCGAAATCTCGAATGTTATAATTAAAATAAGCTTCATGAATATGTTCACGGCTTTTAATAGCATTCATGTAGTAAGCTCTAGCTTCAGGAAAAATTTTTCTAATTAATTTAATTTCATTAATTGAAGCAACATCAAATCGTTCAATGCCACTTTCACCAATATGCTTAATTACTTTTTCGTTTGGATTAGTTTTTACTGCGTAAAGAATGTGTCCTGGAAAGCTACTTTTAAACCAGTTACAGGCTGATTTTATAGAATTGAGTCTTATGCAATAAATCGGGTCTACTGGTCGAATAGTATTAACCAGTTCGTCAACCGAGTTAAATTTTTGCATCTCATTAGTCCCCTTTTTTGTTAAAAAAAAATTAAAACAAATCAAAAAAAACTTCTTAATTTTTTTATTATAGAAATTTGAAGTAATGTAAAGTAATAATTTTACCCTTGAAAATTTATATTTTGGTCTTATTCTATCCATTGAGTTAAGAGATTTAAAAAATAAAACAAGAACATGGAAGAAACAAAAAACACTCTAAAAATTGCTGATTTTGTTGATAAATCATTACTTATTGTCGATGACGACAACCCTTTGAGAGATAGATTATCAAGAGCTATGGAAAAAAAGGGATTTCGAGTAACGCAGGCCGAAAGTGTAAAAGAGGGGATAAGTCAGGCAATAAATTCGCCACCAGCGTTTGCCGTTGTAGATCTTCGTCTAAATGATGGAAATGGGTTAGAGGTAGTAAAGAAAATTCAGGAAATAAAGAAAAATAGCAGAATTGTATTGCTGACTGGATACGGTAATATACCTACTGCTGTTGCAGCGGTTAAGGCTGGAGCAATAGATTATATTCCAAAGCCGGCTGATGCAGATGATGTAGAGAATGCTCTTTTGGCCTCACCAGAAACAAAAGCCAAACCTCCAGAAAACCCTATGTCTGCCGATAGAGTTAAGTGGGAACATATTCATAGAGTTTTTGAATTATGTAACAGGAATGTTTCTGAAACAGCGCGCAGACTAAAAATGCATAGAAGAACTTTGCAAAGGATTCTTTCCAAAAGATCTCCTAAGTAACTTTGATTAGTTTTTTTACTTTTAATAACGTTGGAATTAAAAATAATAGTAATAAAATTTTAAATAATTCTGCTAATAAAAATGGTTGGACACCAAGTTTAAATATAGGTTTTTCCCATCCAATTAAAGTTCCCAACCAAATTACACCAAGAATATAAATAAAACTTACAGAAAAAATTAACTTCAAAAAGGTATTTAGTATTCCTTTATCATATTTAAATGCACCAGCAAAACAAACAGCAACTAAAAAACCAATCAAGTAACCCATTGTTGGTCCAATAAAATACGCTATACCAATTCCTTTTTCTGGAGAATTTGAAAATACTGGCAAGCCAATTATTCCTTCAAACAAATAAAGCATAACTGTTGCTAGGCCTATTTTATATCCCAAAGTTATTCCAATTAGCAAAATTGCAAAAGTTTGCATCGTCATTGGTACTGGGTAAAAAGGAATTTTTGTTTTGGCAGAAATTGTTATAAGTATTGATCCAATTATTGAGATCAAAGTTAGTTTAACAATTTTTTCTAATTTTAAATTTTTAATTGCTTCCATAATTTTTATAATACAATTTTTTTATATTAAATCTAGCTTTTTGTAAGATCAATAAATACGTCTTCTAAATTACCTTCGTCAGTTGAAATATCATAGATTTCCATTCCTGCGTTTTTAACCTTATTTATTATTTGATCTATTTTATGTTTTTTTTTTTCGTATAAAGCTGTTATTTCATTGTTTGAGTTATGAGAGAATTTTATTCCATTTAAACCTTCTAGATTGATTGTATTTATTTTTTTTACTTTAAAAATTATTTTTTTAGTTTTTATTCGGTCTAATAAATTTTCTGTTGTATCTAATGCAATTAAATTTCCTTTATTTATGATTGCAATTTTATTGCACATTTCTTCAGCTTCATACATTAGGTGGGTGGTTAAAATTATGGTGACTCCCTGTCTGTTAAGCGCTTTTATGTTGTTCCACAAGTTTTGACGTAATTGAACGTCAACTCCCGCAGTTGGTTCATCCAAGACCAGAATGGGTGGCCTATGTACCATTGCTTTGGCAATTAGTAGCCTTCTTTTCATACCACCTGACAAACTTCTTGCGTAAGAGTTAGCTTGTTTTTCAAGAGAAACTAATTTTAATATTGTATCTGTTATTCTATCTTTTTTTGGTATTCCATATAATCCAGCTTGTAGTTCTAAGAGATCTTTAGGACTAAAAAATGCATCTAAATTTACTTCTTGAGGCACAATTCCAATAGATGCTCTAACTTGTCTTGGATTTTTATCTAAATCAAAACCCCAGACATCTACTTTTCCAGAATTTTTTATTACTGTGCCAGCAAGAATATTAAGAAATGTAGTTTTTCCAGCACCATTAGGCCCAAGCAATCCGAAAATTTCACCTTCTTTAACCTCTAAGTTCAAATTATTCAATGCTTTAATCTCGTTAGAAGATTTTTTAGAATAAATTTTGGTTAATTTTTCTACTTTTATTGCGTTTTTATTATTCATGATGATTTGGCTTTTATATATCCATAACACTAATTAAAATAGGTTAATATTAGTCTATGAGCCTCATTAAAAAAACTGACCATTTTTATCTTATTGATGGTTCGGGATATATTTTTAGAGCATATTATGCATTGCCTCCGCTTTCAAGAAAAAGTGATGGATTACCGACCGGAGCAGTAAATGGTTTTTGCACCATGCTGTACAAACTTCTTGAAGATTCCAGATCTGATGCTGGCAAAAATAAACCTACACATTTTGTAGTTATTTTTGATTCTGCAAGAAAAAATTTTAGAAATGAAATATACAAAGACTATAAAGCAAATAGAACAGAGACACCCGAAGATCTTGCTCCTCAATTTGAATATATAAGAAAATCGGTAGAAGCTTTTAATGTGACTTCTACCGAAATGCTTAACTATGAAGCGGACGACTTAATTGCTACTTATACAGACAAAATAATAAAAAAAGGTGCCAAGGTAACAATTGTTTCGGGAGATAAAGATCTTATGCAATTAGTAAAACCAGGGGTAAGACTTTACGATCCAATGAAAAGTAGAGTTTTAGGCAACAAAGAAGTTAAGGAAAAATTTGGTGTAGAGCCAAGTAAAGTTGTAGATGTTCAAGCTTTAGCAGGAGACTCATCTGATAATGTTCCTGGAGTCCCAGGAATTGGTATTAAAACTGCAGCGGAACTTATTAATAAATATAAGTCCTTAGAAACGTTATTAGAAAAAGCACATGAAATTCCACAAAACAAAAGAAGAGAAACGATTTTAGAGAACAAAAATAAAGCTATTTTAAGTAGGAAGCTTGTTGAGCTTAAGAATGATGTTCCGGTTAAACAAAAGATAGAAACTTTTACTTTAAAGAAAATTAATAAAGAAAAATTATATGATTTTTTAAGAGAAATGGAATTTAATCGTTTGCTCAGCCAAGTTATTTCACGTTATGGAGAAACATTTGAACAAAAAGTTAAAAATTTAAAAAAAACTCCAATTTTTGATTTAAAGAAGTATCAAACAATTTTAAAAATTAACCAACTAGAAGAGTGGATTAAAAAAATTGAAGAAAAGGGAATAGTTGCAGTTGATACGGAAACTAGCTCCTTAAATCCACATGAAGCAAATTTAGTAGGTATCTCTTTATGTTCTGGCCCAGGAACAGCATGCTATATTCCACTGGAGCATATTACGGAAAAAGTATTGGAAAAAAAAATAGTTTTAAAAAAATTAAAAAATATATTGCAAGATAAAAGTATTAAAAAAATTGGGCAAAATATAAAATTTGATTTTATTATTCTTTTACGTAATGAAATAAAATTAGACCCAATTGAAGATACAATGTTAATGTCATATGCTTTAGATGCTGGAAAACATAGACATAACATGGATAATTTATCTGAAATCCACTTAAATCATAAACCCATATCCTTTAAAGAAGTTGCTGGTACCGGAAAAAAACAGATCAGTTTTAATAAAGTGCCAATTAAATTAGCAACGCAATATGCTGCCGAAGATGCAGATGTAACATTTAGATTATATACCTTTTTTAGAGAAAGATTAGATAAAGAAAAGCTTTTAAAAATTTATGAATTATTTGAAAAGCCAATGGTAAATTTGTTATCTCAAATGGAAATAGAAGGGATAAAAATAAATTCAAGTTTTTTAAAAGAACTTTCGAAAAAATTTGATAATAAAATAAAAAAATTAGAAAAAGAAATTTTTAGCATTGCTAAAAGAGAATTTAATATTGGATCTCCTAAACAATTAGGTGAAATTTTGTATAACGAATTAAAAATAGCTAAAATAAAAAAAACAAAAAAAGGAGGATTTGCAACAAGTGCTGCAGTTCTCGAGGATTTAGCATTTACGGGCCACAAATTACCAAGGATTGTTTTGGATTGGAGGCAATTAACTAAATTAAAAAACACCTACACAGATGCACTTCCAGAACATCTAAATGCTAACACTAATAGAGTTCACACATCTTTTCTTTTAGCAGCTACTACCACTGGGAGATTGGCATCTAGTGAACCTAATTTACAAAATATTCCAATTAAAACTGAAGATGGTAAAGAAATTAGGAAGGCTTTTATTGCTGAGAGAAACCACAGCCTTATTTCAGCCGATTATAATCAAATAGAGATGCGTATTCTTGCAGACATTGCTGATGTAAAAGAATTAAAAAAGGCATTTAAAAATAATGAAGACGTTCATTCTTTAACTGCTAGCCAAGTTTTTGATATACCATTAAATAAAATTGATAAAGAAACAAGAAGAAGAGCCAAGGCAATAAATTTTGGTATTATTTATGGTATTTCTCAATATGGTTTAGCAAAACAAATTTCTGTTTCCAATTCTGAAGCTGCTGAATTTTTAAAATCATATTTTAAAAAATTTCCTGAGATTAAAGATTATATGAATGCAACAATAAATTTTTGCAGAAAAAGTGGATATGTAAACAATATTTTTGGAAGACGATGTTATATTACAGGCATCAATGACAAAAATTATAATGTTAGAAATTTTCAAGAAAGGGCTGCCATTAATGCACCTATCCAAGGTTCTGCAGCAGATATAATGAGATTAGCAATGATTAAGATAACTAGTGAATTCGAAAAAAATCCTAATTATAAAACTAAGATGCTTTTGCAAATACATGATGAATTAGTTTTTGAAACTCCACAAGATGAACTTGAAAAAATTGTACCCATTATTAAAAAAAATATGTTAGATGCATCTAGTAGTGAACATCATCAGTTTACCATACCTCTTACTGTTGATATCAATTCTGGTAATAATTGGGGTGAAGCACATTAACTGTTCAAATACTTGCCCAAATTATGACAATTTAGTATTCCTATATGGAGTGTATTTTTAATTATGAATGAAAAAATTGCATTAGTAGATGATGATAGAAACATACTTACTAGTATAAGTATTGCATTAGAAAATGAAGGTTTTAAAGTTCAAACTTATATTGATGGTGAAAGTGCATTAGTGGGAATTAGCAGAAATCCACCCGATTTAGCAGTTATAGATATTAAAATGCCAAGAATGGATGGTGAGGAGCTACTCAAACGGTTAAGAAAAAAAACTGCAATCCCAATATTATTTTTAACTTCAAAAGATGAAGAAATTGATGAGTTGTTAGGTTTAAAACTTGGTGCAGATGATTTTATTAAAAAATCTGGAGGTTTTTCTATAAAAGTACTTATTGAAAGAATACGTGTTCAGTTGAGAAAAAAAATTAACAATATAGATGATACAAAAAATTTAATTAAACATGGAAAACTTAAACTAGACCCTTCACAGCTCGAATGTGAATGGGATGGGAAACCACTACCTGAAAAACTCACAACAACAGAGTTTTTAATTGTTAAAGAATTAGCAAAAAGACCAGGAATTATTAAGGAAAGAGCGCAATTAATGGATATAGCTTATAAGGATAATAATGATATAGAAGATCGTACTATAGATAGTCACGTTAAAAGAATTAGAAAAAAATTCAAAGAAATAGATCAAAATTTCAAAGCAATAGAAACAAGATATGGCAGTGGGTACAGATGGAATGTTAGTTAATGAAATCTAAATTTTTTAGTTCAAGCTCTATTCTTAGAAAATTCTTGGCTTTTAATTTAATTGTTTTTCTAGTTTTAGGAGTTTTCACTTTTTTATATCTAAATGCTATAAAACCTAATTTAGTCAAAAATAGATCCAATCAACATGCAAAAATTATAAACAATACGTCAGATCATATTAACAGACTAAATATTGAATTTACCAAAAAAAGTGCTACAGAATTTTTATTAGATGCAAGATTTTTATTTCAGAATTTAGATCGTGTTCAATTGTATAATTTAAATTCTAATTTATTAGCGGATACGGATACTTTAGATTTAGCCCAAGATATTTTTGTTATAAGTCAAGATGTCCAAGAAACACCAATTGATAAATTCGATGAAAATGTAAACATTAGCGAAAGCCCAAAGACTACTCAAACAACAACTTTTAATACTGAAAGTTATGTCAGAGGGTACTCTGAGCAGAAAAATATTAACGATAAATTAGTCATTAGTGAAACAATTAATAACAATTTTTATGTTATGACTGTGGATTCAGTCAAAATAGATGGCGAGGATAAAGGTTATATTATTGTTTCAGAAATTGCTAACGATATATTAGTTGCTGTTGATGAAAGAAAAAACTTTATATTAAGAACAGTTTTATCGGTAGCACTTGTTATTTTTATTTTTTCAGTTTTTTTAAATAAATATATTTTAAAGCCGATAAGAGCTTTAGTTCAATATACAAAAGCAATAAGGGAGAAAGAAGTAAGAGTTGATAAACTTGAGAAATTTTTAATTAGGAAGGATGAAGTAGGTCAATTATCTAGATCTTTGAATGAAATGACCAAAGATCTTTATAAAAGAATAAATGTGGCTGAGACATTTTCTTCGGATTTAGCACATGAAATAAGAAATCCACTTACTTCTTTAAAAGGAGCTTCAGAAGTTTTGGATAACACCTTGGATGGTGAAAAAAGAAAAAAACTATTAAAAATTATAGGTCACGATGTAGAAAGAATTGAGAGACTAATTACTGATTATTCTCAAATGTTAAAAGATGAAGCAACTTTCTCTAGAGCAAAGATGACAAAAGTTGATTTATCAAATGTAATCAATTCTGTGGTTGAAGATTTTAATAATGATTTATTAAATTCTAATAAGAATATTAAAATAAATGTAAATCAAACTAATCTTAATGGATCTAAACTTCATGTTTTGGGCGTTGAAAGTAAACTAGAACAAATTGTTGCAAATCTTTTGGATAATGCCGTTTCTTTCAGTCCTATTAATAGTCAAATATCAATTTTATGCGGCATTAAAAAAAATGAAGTACAATTAGTTTTTGAGGATGAAGGTCCAGGTTTTGACGAAAACAATATTAATAAAGTATTTAATAGATTTTATATTAACAGACCTGAAAAATTTGGTGAACATTCGGGTTTAGGACTAAATATAGTCAAAAATATTATAGAATTGCACGGCGGTTCAATTGAGGCTTCAAATAAGGTTGGTAGTAAAAAGGGGGCGAGAGTAGAAGTGCACTTGCCAGTTCACAATAATTGAATTCAAGCAATAAGTTGCTAATTTAATGTTATATTGTTAAGCACAAGCAAATTATGACACAAGATTTTAAAGTAAAAGATATTAATCAATCGGATTTTGGAAGAAAAGAAATTTCAATAGCCGAAACAGAGATGCCAGGATTGATGTCTTTGAGGCATGAGTATAAGGAAAAACAACCCCTTAAAGGAGCAAAAATTTTAGGCTGCTTGCATATGACAATTCAAACGGCAGTATTAATTGAAACTTTAGTAAAATTAGGAGCAGATGTACGATGGTCTTCTTGCAACATCTTCTCAACGCAAGATCATGCGGCGGCGGCAATTGCTCAACAGGGTATACCGGTATATGCATGGAAAGGAGAGACGGAGGCAGAATATTGGTGGTGTATCAAACAAACAATTGAAGGAAAAAAAGATTGGAAGCCAAATATGCTTTTGGATGATGGGGGTGATCTTACTGCTTTGATGCATAAAGAATATTCTGGACTTCTTCAAAATGTAAAAGGATTATCGGAGGAAACTACTACAGGAATAAAGGCACTCAACAAAATGCAAGCAGAGAAAACTTTATTAGTTCCTGTAATTAACGTGAATGATTCAGTTACAAAATCAAAATTTGATAATTTATACGGATGTAGAGAAAGTTTAATTGACGGAATTAAAAGAGCGACAGATGTTATGATTTCTGGAAAGACTGCAATAGTGGCGGGTTTCGGAAATGTGGGTAAAGGCAGCGCAGCTTCTCTTAGACAAAATGGTGCGCGAGTTATGGTTACCGAAACAGATCCTATATGTGCACTTCAAGCTTCAATGGAAGGATATGAGGTTGTGTTAATGGATGATGCTATAGAAAAGGCAGATATTGTTGTTACAGCTACAGGAAACAAAGATGTCGTTAACGCTGATCAGATGAGAAAAATGAAAGATTATTCTATTCTTTGTAATATTGGTCACTTTGATAATGAAATTCAGGTTGAGGCCTTGAAAAATTACAAATGGACTGAAATTAAACCTCAGGTCCATGTGATAGAATTTCCTGATAAAAAGAGAATAATACTTCTAGCTGAAGGAAGATTAGTTAATTTAGGGTGTGCGACTGGTCACCCGAGCTTTGTTATGAGCGCTTCTTTTACTAATCAAGTAATAGCACAAATAGAGCTTTGGAATAATTATGAAAAATATGACAAAAAGGTTTATGTTTTACCTAAACATTTGGATGAAAAAGTTGCGATACTTCATTTAAATAAGGTTGGAGCTAAATTAACAAAGCTTTCAAAAGAGCAGGCTGATTATATTAGCGTTGATGTTAAAGGCCCATTTAAACCTGATACGTATCGCTACTAGTTAGTAGCTAGATGCAATTAAAATCTTTAGAAGATACACAAAATCTTTCAAGCAAGATTTCCAAAATAGTCGGTGCCAGCGATATCATTTTTCTCTATGGTGAAATTGGTGTTGGGAAAACAACATTTGTGCGTTTTTTCATCAATCATCTAGAAGCTGAAAATGGAATTAAAAAGAGTGACGTATTAAGTCCTACATTCAATATAGTTTATGAATATGACATTGGAGATATAAAAATTCTTCATTATGATCTATACAGGCTGAAAAATTATAAAGATATTTTGCAATTAGGCATGTTTGAGATCTCCAATAATCATATTAAAATTGTAGAATGGCCCGAGTTAATTGATTCAAAACCTAAAGATAGAATTGATATCCAATTTCAATATTCGAAATTACTAGATTATAGGACAGTTAAAATTAATGGTTTTGGAAAATGGAAAGATTACAAATTTGATGCAGTTTAAAATACGGCCCATTGCAGGTGACGCTTCTTTTAGAAAATTTTATAGATTAACCTTAAATAAAGGTAGCAAGATTATTGCTCTTGTCGAAAAAGAAAAATATAAAAATCTGATTGTATGTTCAGCAATAAATAAGTTTTTAAGAGATAATAGAATATTTGCTCCAAGAGTATTTACTCAAGATTATGCAAAAGGCATAATGATCATGGAAGATTTTGGCGATTTAACTTTTCACAAAATTTTATTAGGGAAAAGAAATAAGTTACCAGTTTATAAAAAGCTTGTGGACCTACTTATAAAAATTCAAAAAATACAACCAAAAAAGAAACTGAGAACTATTTTTGCTAAATCACATATTATAGATAAATATTCAATAAAATATTTACATCAAGAATCAGATCTTTTTTATGATTGGTATCTTCCTTTATTTTTTAATCAAAAAAAGGTTTTAAATATGAAATTAATGATTAAAAAAATTTTATCAAAACTTTATAAGAGACTAAATTTTCCCAATTCGTATTTTGTGCACAGAGATTACCATGTTTCCAATTTGATGAAAGTTGGCAGAAAGATAGGAGTGATTGATAGTCAAGATGCTCTAATTGGAAATCCAGCCTATGATTTAGTATCTTTAATAGATGATGTAAGGATCAAAACATCTATAAAATTAAAAAATCAAATTTACAGTTACTATTTAACTAAAACTGCAAAAATTTATAAACTTAATTCATCAAAATTTTTGGAAGATTTTAACGTACTTTCAGTCCAGAGAAATTTAAAAATTATAGGTATTTTTTCTAGACTTTTTAAGAGAGATAAAAAAAATAAATATTTAAAATTAATACCCTATACCTGGCAATTATTAGAAATGAGAATGAGTTCAAAAATTTTTTCAGAATTAAAAAAAATTTTTGATAGTAATATTCCTAAAAAATTTAGAAAAAAAATCATATATTAATGAAAATACCAGTACTTTTCCCAAAAATTTTTAATTATCCATTCACATATAAAAGTGAAATTTCTGACTCATTAAATCCAGGCGATTTTGTAAAAGCACCATTTGGTTCAAATGAAATAACAGGAGTAGTTTGGCCCGATGAACAAAAAACTGAAAAAAATTTTAAATTAAAAAAAATTATAAAAAAAATAAATATACCAAATTTAAATTCTTCTATGATTAAATTTATATCTTGGTTTTCAAGATATAATTTAGTTCCACTAGGTATGTCTCTTAAAATGAGTTTACTAAATAAGAATGTGGTTGAAAAATCTTTTAATCATGAATTTAATAAATATAAAATTAAAAAAAATACAATTAAACTTTCTCTAAATGCTGAGCAAAAAAAATCACTAACTTTTCTTAAGAAAATTGGAGATAATTATAACGTTACTGTATTGGAGGGAATTACTGGATCAGGGAAAACTTTAGTTTATTTTGAGAGAGTCAGAGATATTGTAGGCAAAGGATTTCAGGCGTTAATATTACTTCCTGAAATTGCTTTGACTAATCAATTTAGTCGACGTTTTAAACAATTTTTTGGAGCTGAACCAGCAATTTGGCATTCTGGAACTTCAAAAAAAAATAAATCAATAATTTGGAAAGGTATTACGGAAGGAAAAGTTAAAATAGTCATTGGAGCAAGGTCATCTCTTTTCTTACCATTTAAAAATTTAGGAATAATTATTGTGGATGAAGAACATGATGTATCTTACAAACAGGACGAAGGAATTGCTTATAATGCAAGAGATATGGCTATTACAAGAGCTTCACTAGAAAACATTCCAATAAATTTGGTAACTTCCATACCTTCTGTTGAAACATATAATAACATTGTTAACAAGAAATATTATTTCACTAAATTGAAAAAGAGATACAAAGAAGCATCTTTACCAAATTTTGAAATTATAAATTTGAATACCGAGAAATTAAACAAGGGTTCTTGGATAGCAAACAAAACAATAAAAAAAGTTAATCAATATTTAGAAAAAGGAGATCAAGTATTATTTTTTTTAAATCGAAGAGGTTACTCACCTTTTGTAATTTGTAAAAAGTGTGGCTGTAAATTTCAATGTCCCAATTGTGCAGTAAACTTAAATTTTCATAAAAAATTAAACAAACTTCTTTGTCACTATTGTGGTCATAAATCTTCGTTGCAAAGAATTTGTAAAGATATGAAAGAGTGTGATTTATTGTTTTGTGGACCTGGTGTTGAAAGAATTTTTGCTGAGTTAAAATCAATCTATCCAGATAAAAAAATAGAAATATTTTCTAGTGATACTTTAAAAAAAAATAATTTTACAAATGTACTTTTAAAAAAAGTTGAAAAAAAGAAAATTGATATTTTGATAGGGACTCAATTAGTATCGAAGGGTTTTCATTTTCCAAAATTAAACTGTGTTGTTGTTGTAGATGGCGATTTTTCATCTCACGGATATGATCTTAGATCGGCAGAAAAGAATGTACAATTGTATCATCAATTAAGCGGAAGAGCTGGGAGAGAATCAAAGGTATCAACTATATACTTTCAAACATATACTCCTGATGACGAAGTGCTCATAAATATAACTAAAAATGATCCGCATGCTTTCTTGAAAAAAGAGCTTTTTTTAAGAAAGGAAAAGAAACTTCCACCATTTTATAGACTTATATCCCTAATTATTTCTGGCAAAGACGAACAGTTGATTATTAAATTTGCTACAACAATTAAATCTAAACTTCCAAAATTAAATAACGTTAACATTTTGGGACCAGTTCTTGCTCCGATTACTAAATTGAGGAAAAAATACAGATGTAGGATTTTGATAAGATGTCCAAAAAATTTATTTATTCAGAAATATTTATCTTTGTCGCTTGATAAAATAAAAATGACGTCAGGAATAAAACTAGAGGTTGATGTAGATCCAGTTAATTTCAGTTAAACTGAGTATTTTTCAATATTAATTGTGTTAATGAAGACAAAAAGATACAATAGAAAATGTTGTATTTGTTTAAATAATCTCCTACAAAACGAGTCTTTGTAGCAAAAATGAGTGCAAAATCAACATTTTCAAATTCTACATCAAAAAGCTATGCTGTAGCTCTTTACGAGCTCGCAAAAGAAAATTCTGAGTTAAATAATGCTGAAGATGGAATGAATGGCCTCAAAAAACTATTAAACGATAATTCTGATTTTAAAGAAATGATTTCAAATCCCACAGCTAAAAAAGAAGAAAAGAAAAAAGTTATTTTTGAAATAGCTGATCGATATAATTTTTCTCAAACTTTAAAAAAATTTTTGGGTTTTATAACAATTAAAAATAGATTGTTTTTTTTGGATCAAATTATTGATAGTTTTTTAAATATCATATCAATCAACAAAGGTGAGTTAAAAGCAAAACTCGTATCTTCAAAACAGTTATCAAAAAAAGAGTTAGAAAATATTCAAAGCGAATTATCTAAGGATTTTAAATCCCCTATCAAGGTAGATTATAAATATGATCCAAATTTAATAGCTGGATTAATCATTCAAGTTGGAAGCGTAATGGTTGATACTTCTATTAAAAGTAAACTTAAACAATTAGAAAAAAATATGATAGAGGCATAATATGCAAATTAATCCATCAGAAGTAACAAAGATTTTAAAAGAGCAAATAAAAAAATTTGGTGAAAAAGCAGAAGTAGCTGAAGTTGGTCAGGTGCTTTCAGTTGGAGATGGTATTGCTAGAGTTTATGGTTTGGACAACGTGCAGGCTGGGGAAATGGTTGAATTTTCTGCTGGACTAAAAGGCATGGCTCTAAACTTAGAAAGTGACAACGTTGGTGTTGTTATTTTTGGAGACGACAGTTCAATTAAAGAAGGTGATATTGTTAAAAGAACAGGAGCTATCGTAGACGCGCCTGTGGGAAAAAAATTATTAGGTAGAGTTGTTGATGGTTTAGGAAATCCTATAGATGGAAAAAAGGAACTTGACAAAAAATTAGAAAGAAGAAGAGTTGAAGTAAAAGCTCCAGGAATAATTCCAAGACAATCTGTTAATCAGCCAATGCAAACTGGACTTAAAGCTTTAGACACCTTGATTCCGATTGGACGAGGACAGAGAGAGTTAATTATTGGTGATAGACAAACGGGAAAGACAGCCATAGCTATTGATACAATTATTAACCAAAAAGAAATAAATAAATCTGGTGAAGAGAAAAATAAACTTTATTGTATTTATGTTGCAATTGGACAAAAACGATCAACTGTTGCTCAGATAGTTAAGACATTAGAAGATGCAGGTGCCATGGAGTATACAATTATTGTTGCGGCAACAGCATCTGATCCCGCTCCGCTTCAATTTTTAGCACCCTATACCGGTTGTACCATGGGCGAATATTTTAGAGACAACGGTATGCATGCATTAATTATTTATGATGATCTATCCAAACATGCTGTAGCTTACAGACAAATGTCACTTTTATTGAGAAGACCTCCGGGAAGAGAGGCTTATCCTGGTGATGTTTTTTATTTACATAGTAGATTGCTTGAAAGAGCTGCAAAGCTCAACGAAAACAAAGGTGGCGGATCTCTTACAGCATTACCAATAATTGAAACACAAGCAGGTGATATTTCTGCCTACATTCCAACT
>Ga0208055_1000079_pt1 | contig 22258 bp, 20 predicted proteins | sample DeeseametaMP2159_FD_184174 | JGI IMG/M metagenome (GOLD analysis project Ga0208055, IMG submission 184174) | Marine microbial communities from the Deep Pacific Ocean - MP2159 (SPAdes) | ecosystem: Environmental > Aquatic > Marine > Oceanic | place: Southwest of Acapulco, Mexico, North Pacific...
ATTATTAAATGGAAATTACGTTTTCTTAATAAACGGTTATGAAGTTTAGATTTTAGAGCGATTGAAGTTTTGGAATACGGAAATTATTTTTAATTCGCTGGTTGGCATCAGCAAGCTCAGCAACTGGCAAAATGACGCTCAAACGCTCTGAACCTGGAAGGAAATCAATTCTATGAAAATTATTTATTGGACTTAAAAAAGCTGTGCAAACATCTTCCAGGCGGCGTATTTGCTTGCCGTTTACCTGCAAAACCACTGCATTAGAAAGTTTTTGGTAACCGATGTTCAGCGGGTCAGGAATAACTTGTGACACTAAAACAATCCGGGGAGGATGTTCGGAGGATATTTTTGTTCCGGTCGAAGATATATCAGTTTTATTATTTTCGTAAATCGATACAGCTTTGTTTTGCTCCAAAAACAACCTCAGCCGCATAGGAGCACGTGTTTGCCAATTTGCACCCCAGATTCTGAGGTAATTCAAGGTCAATTCCTGAAATAAAAAACCACCCTCTATAACATATCGCGGAGCTGTTCCAACAATTTTTAAGGGAACTGATCGACTATTCTCTTCGTATGCAGAAACTTTTGTTTGCAAAACAACAGGCTTACCCTCACGGATTACTTCCAGTTTTACTGAATCTCCCACTTTCAAATGAGCTAAAAAAAGCAAATCAAACAAGGATATACCCCAATCCGGATGTTCAACTTTACCATCGTGTGAAAGCGTCCATTTTCCCAGTTTGGTCAAATAATCACCTTGCATCAAAACATCAGAACCTGTGCCGTAAGGCAAAACCCTGCTGATCCAGATTCCGGGTTTTCCCGGAGGAATTTGAAAATGATTGTAAGTACTGCTTTGCGGTAATCTGCTCCATATAAAACCACGATGTGCTAAGCTCCGGTAAGGATTACTGCCTGCGTGCTTCAAAAACTCAAGCAGCATTGCAGCAGGCATTGCCTTAGCTTCTCCAGTACCTGCATCCAGGATCATTCCTGCAGTTTCATTATCCTGCAGAAGCGGGTATCCCTGACGGCTTTGGGAAATTCCGTTCAGCCTTAAAAGAGGAAACCAGGCATTGCTTACTTCCCGGTGTCCCACTGCCATTCTGTCTATTGTTCCGGACTCCATTGTCCACTCATCTTGAGATTTTATTTTCAGGGAATAAATATCTTTTGCCTCATGATCAGTAGATGATTTTACAGGAGTCCATTTCACAGGTCTTAGGTTCCGCCAAAATTTTGAATTATTGATTTGAAGTAAAGCCAAATTTGCAGCATAGTCCATCAGCACAAGCTTGGCTTGAAAGGGGCTGCGAATGTCCTTACGTGTCACCTCAATCAAGGTTGCATCGGAAACAATTTCTGCTGTTGTCAGCAGGTACAGGTTATTGTTGTTTCCATTTTCAGATACTGAAATTCTCACAGAAACGGGTAGGCGTACAACCAGGGCCATTCCGGATTGTGTCCGGATTTCGCGTTTTTCCCAGGGAGTGCGCCAGTCAAAAGACTGCTGATAAGATTTCAGGAGAACGGCCTGCTGAAACCATGGTTTTATTTCCGGAAGCTCAGCCTGTAATACTGAAGTAAAAAGAAAAACCGTAGCAGTTATGGGCCATTTCAAAAGGGTATAAAGAAAATTATTATGTTTCACTGAGAATCCTTGTTTTAGTTGGCATATATACGGGAACCGTCAATAATTCCGTAACGTTTGAGAACTGAATTATGCTGCTCAAGACTTTCTTTAAAATTCAGAACTAAAGGGATTTTATGCCATTCGCTTCCAAAGACAACATTGGTTGTTTCTGGAGTCATATTCTTTAGCATCTTCTCCAAATGTGCCAGCGATCGGACTGGTTTACCGTTCAAACTACTTACTATAAAATTGTGTAAATTGGTGTAGCCGCTATTGACTGGAGAAGGCATAACACGTGTAACAATGACTACTTGTTCGTGACGGGTTCGCGGTCGTTCTATTTCCCGATACCAGTGTTCATAAGCCAGCGGTGGAGTTATGTTCCCCGGAGATTGGATGTAATTTCGATTCAGGGCAATAAAAACCAGCCCGCCAAAAATAATGTATTCTGGAAGCTCATCATAGCTGTTTCGCATTTCTGAGCCAAACGGCGCTGCCTTGAGTGTGAGTGTCAGGTTTATAAATTTGCCTTTTCGCCAAACCTGTAGTTGAAGGGAATCGCCGATTTGTCGGTTTTCTGCTTCAATAAAAAATGTAACTTGCTGCTCACTGTAACGTACCATTCCTGCTGCGTCAATTTGCAAATCCTCAATTTTCGTCAGTACATCTCCGTTTAAAAGAACACCGTCTGCAGATGAATGTGGAACTACCCGTTCTACAAGTATTCCTCCGGTATCTTCTGGAAGACCCAAATATTGACGATAGTGCTGATTGATAAGGGAACTGGTTTCTATTCCAATTTCAGGTACTCCATCATATCGTCCATCTTTAATATCTGCCAGAAAACGATTTATAAGTGGAACAGGAATAAAATAACCAACATCGTTTAGTCTCAAATTGGATTGAAAAGCAACTCCGATTGCTTGTCCGGATTGTGTTACTGGTCCGCCGCTGTTTCCGGGATTGATTGCAGAATCTGTTTGAATTAGCAGGTGTGAATCAATACCAGGATGCACATAAGTTCCAAATTCGATCCGTGAGACAACACCTTCTGTGCGTGATAGTTCCTTTCCGCCCACAGGATATCCATAGGCCCGGACCCTGCTGCGTAACTCCGGAATACCACCTAACTCCAGCGGTTTCAAATCCTGATAAAACTTGGGATCACGTACTTTAAGTAAAGCCAAATCTGAGTCGTGAGCAATTGCCAGCACGTCTGCTAGAAACGGTTCCGGACTTGAAATTTTATTCACCAGCAGCATTCGAGAATCACTTACCACGTGTGCATTTGTCAAAATCCAATTGTCATGAATTAAAAATCCACTTCCTTGTCCTTGGCTCGTGGGCTTCATTTTCCATGGAGATTTCCAGTCCGGACTTTGCTGATAATTTGTGATACGGAATACGGATTGTTCGATTGAATTCTGTGAAGCAGGCACAGACGAGACCAAAGCTAACCAAACACATTCTATAAGAAGAATAATCCAAAAATATTTTCGGAATTGTGGATTGTCTTTTAACAAAAACTTACAACGAAAGCCATTCATGGATAGAATAAAGTGTAGGGTTGTTGAGAGCGGATTACGTTCTGCTCTTCAAATAAATAAGGTCCGTCAACTGGTTTTACAACAACTGTATGAGTGATAAGATTTTTATCAGTAGTCCAATAATGTAAGTGATAGGCTGGTGCTTCCAAAACAAACTCGGATTCACGTTTCAGCGTCAAATCGAGTACCAACTGCATCCCCATACTTGGAGCCGTGCTGATTACAGTATCGTTCCAACTGGTATTGATCGGCACATGAATATGTCCGCAAATTATTTTTTCAACATGATGATGCTTGCTGATAACCGAGCCTAAAAGTTATTTCCCGATAAAACCGTCCACATCAGTTTCAAGGATACTGCATTTTATCGGCAAGTGGTGCATAAATATCATTGCCGGCTGAGTAAGTTTTTCGTTTAATCGGGCATCGAGCCAACTCGCCTGTGCTTCGGTAATTTCACCACCCGGACTTCCTGGTAAGGTGCTGTCCAAAGCGATTAAACGAAGATCTGAATCTTCAATTACATAGTCAATTTTCCCCTCAGATTCAACAGGACACGCTTGTTTTCCAAAAGTTGATCGAAGTATGTCTCGGTCGTCGTGATTGCCGGGAATGACATAAAAGGGCATCTCGAAACGGTTTAGCAAATTGGCGGCATGATTGAACTCTTCTGCTTGTCCCGTACTGGTAATATCACCTGTGGCCAGAACCAGGTGCAGTTTTGGCAGGTGTTGATTTATGTGGTCGATACAGAGTACTAAATTCTCTGCCATCGGCGCAATCCCGTATGTTTTTGTGTTTTTTCGGGGTATATGAAGATCACTGATTTGAGCGATGAGCATAACTAATTTATTATACCAAAAAAATTAAAATCCCAGTTCCCAGCACAATCCTGTAAATTACAAAAACCAAAGTGCCGTGATTACGGAGAAAGCGCAGCAATAACTCTATCGAAAGGTAGCCCACAACAAATGCAGCTAGAATTCCCAGAATTAAATTTATGTATTGGTCACTGCTGATTCCAATTTCCATTAGTTCCTTCAATTCGTATAGACCGCTGCCAAAAATCGCAGGCAATCCCAGCAAAAAAGAAAATCTCGCAGCAGCTTCACGATTTAAACCCACCATCAAACCACCCATTATGGTGGATCCGGAACGGGAACAGCCGGGAATCAGAGCCAAAGCCTGTGTCAGGCCGATTAATTGAATTTGTAAAAAACTTAATTGTTTAATGTCACGGTTGCGAGACGAAAGTCTTTCGGCAAGATAAAGAAAAATTGCCAGTACTATTAATGCAGTTCCGATCACCCAGAGTTCACGTGCCTCGTTTTTGATGAAATCCTTAAATCCCAAACCTAAGACGACTACTGGAATAGTTCCGGCTGCAATACTCCAGGCCATTTTTGATTCTGGAGTTTCAAACAGGTTCCTATGCCAGAGGCTTTCCAGTGCCGCCAAGGACAGTTGGACTACATCCTTACGGAAAAAGAGCAACACCGCAACCAGTGTACCCAGTTGAATAACTGCAGAAAATTCTGTCCCCGGATCACTCCAGCCGAGTAATTCCGGAACAATTCTTAAGTGAGCTGTGCTGCTGATCGGTAAAAATTCGCTCAATCCCTGAACAATGCCCAGCACTATGGCCTGTATCCAATCCATTGGTTTTTTTATGTCTGAAAATAATGATTCTGTACAAAGAAATCTAAGTGATAATTTGCATTTCCTATCTACATGTAAAATTGAGAGAATTCAGGATTTATCCTTTTGTACATTTAAGGTTAAATAAATATTCGACAATTCAGAAAAATGTAATCATCTCAGATTAATTATCATCAGAACTGAATGAATAATCAATCTGGAAGCTGATTTAAGCTTCAGTCTGGTTTTTTTCAGTGAGGAGTTTTAGTGTTTCTTCAAGTACCAACTCAGGCTCAATTCGTTTCAGGCAGTCATAGTGAGCAAAACGACAAGTTCTTGAAAAACAGGGTGAGCAGGATAAATTGCGGCTAAGTACAGTCGCATTAGGATTGATTGGTGCAGTCCAGTCGGGAGAGGTTGAGCCAAAAATGGCAATTTGCGGACGCTGCAATGCGCTCATTAAATGCATGCTTCCAGAGTCATTCCCAACCAGTAACTTGGCTTTTGCTAAAATTGCGAGCAATTCCGAAAGGGAAGTTTGTCCACAATAATTTTGAACAAAGTCTAGTCCCAGAGAAATTTCAGCACCAGATTTTACATCCGCTTCGGTACCTAAAATGAGAATTGGATCTCCAAAAACATTGTGCAGTAGTGTAGCAAGTGTACGAAAATGTTCTAGAGGCCACTGTTTTGCCGGGCCAAAAATAGCCCCCGGAGTGAAGACAAAAAAAGATTCAGGAAGAGAAATTTCCAAGGAGCCAAGTTGTTTTTCCGCCCATTCATGAGTTATTTCTAGTCGCGGAGGATATTTTTCTGTAGAAAGCCCTGGTGCCAATAAATTCAGGTACTCTTTGAGTAAGTGTTGTGAGCGTGGGGTAGCCTCCGGCTTTTTTGCCAAACTCAGCAGAAAACTTCTGAATTCTCCGGAATAGCCGATCCGGTGCGGTATTTTGCTCTTATGTGCCATCCATGCAGCTGAAAAACTTGGAGGCAGAACATAAAAATAATCGTAATTCTCAGCACGCAAAGTTTTTCCAAAATTTCCTGCAGTTTCTTTTTTTGGATCAAAAGGAATTATTTGTCCACGATGTGGAAGCGGTATTTTTTCAAATCCGGATTTAACGATTAAATCAACCTGTGATTCTGGAAAGGCTTCAAGAACAGCGCGGACAAATCCGCTTGACATAACCATATCACCCAGCCAGTTTGGTGTGCGGATCAGAATTTTTACTGGAGCAGATTCAGGCATTTAGTATATTCATTCGAGAATTGATGACTTCCGTTGCTGCCGGGTACAGAAATAATAGCCGTCAGGAAGAAGAGAATTATAGTGTTTTAATTCAATCTCTTTGCCGTCCTTCTTATTCAGCCAGACTCGAAGATCTCTGACAATGAAGTTGGACGTATCTATGTTTGAACAAACCATGTTAATTTGTTTGCGCAAACTGTCCGGATGGCTAATGTAAATCTTTTTCTGCAAACTTGTACATCCGGAAGAAGCAAAAATTATTAGAACCTGCAATCTGAAAAGAATCAGGATTGATCTAAGACTCATTAAACAATCAGACTGAATGTTTGTTCCCAGTGGAAATAGTGTCTGCAGATAAATTTAGCTGAAATTGTATGGAAAGGCAATTATAGTAGACAGAGGAGAAAAATGCTTTTGCTGAATTAATTGATCCGGGACTCAATTACGGTAGCTGCGTTTTTGTTCAAGGGCCCGTCTTGAAACAGGTTTTTCTTCAAACTCCTGCAGGAAAGTTTGCATTTGTTTTTGAAAGAAATCATCTTTTAACATTCTCTCGTCGACTTTTTTCAAGGTAGCATGGACCGTTGAATGGTCACGACCTATGATTTTGCCGATTTCACTCAGGGACAGTGAGGTAAGTTTTTTTAGCAAAAATACGGCTGCCTGTCTTGCTTTGATGTGTTTTCTGTCACGACGATATGAATGAAGTCCTTCTTCAGAAATTTGAAACATTATGCAGATATGCTGCAGGATTTTGTTTTCTATAGTAACTGTGGATTTACCATGTGAGTACTGCTCAAAGTTGGTTTTTTTTGCAGAATCATCAAGCCAGTCTTTCAGAGAATAACGAGCCAATTCTATAGTAAGCTCTTCATTCAGCAATGAAGCATGTACGCCGAGACGCATCAGAACTCCTTCCATGCGTCCTATTCCTCCCTTAATATGCTTCACGATAAAATTTGCCAGCTCGTTGTTCAGTGGAATTCCACGTTCTTTTGCTTTGCTCTCAAGAATTGCAATCCGGGTTTGATCATCGGGAATTCCGATATCAACCGTCAGCCCTGAATCCAGTTTTCCCCGTAGTCCGGAACTTAGTCCGGAAATCTGTGTTGGCGCTTCCTGACAGGCTATAACAATTTGCGCTTTTTTCTTGCGTAACGCATTAATTGTGTAGAGCAGTTCCGTTTGGCACTTTGCAGATGGAACCAGAGCCTGCAAATCATCCAGTAGAAAAGCATCAGCCTTTCGGTAACGGTCACGGAATTCTTTCATTTTACTTAATCTGAGATGATTAACAAAATCATTCAAAAAATCTTCTGCAGAAACCTGAACTCTTTGTTTTTTGGGATTGCTTTGCTGGAGTTCATTGCTGATTCCTTCAAGCAAGTGTGTTTTTCCTGATCCGGACTCACCATAAATAACAAAAGGATTAAAGGCTATACCCGGCATTTCAACGACTGCTTTACAAGCCCTGCTTGCCAATAGGTTTCGTTTACCCGGGATAAAGGAATCCAGAGAATATGAGCTGGAACTTCCTGCAGCATGTTCTGTTGCAAAGTCTGACTTGGAATTTTTTATTTCCAGATCGTTATTTTTGTTTGCAATTTGATCTTGATTAAGATCAAATTCAGTTTGTACGGATTTCTTACGACCTGTACAACTGAATATTTTGTATTCGAATTTTTTCTCTGAAAATGGGGCTTTTTCAGGGAAAAGTTCGTTGAGGACTTCTTTCAGGAGAGATTCGTGATTAGTCTTGATTTCGTAACGGTATATTTTGTGTTGAATTCCGCCTAATACAACCTTTGAAGGAGTTATTTTTAGCAACTGAAGAGAATCCAACCATGACTGGCTTACATGAGAAGGCAAAGAACGTCTAAGGCACTCTTTAAATTCTAATGATTGATTATGAGTCAGCTCCATTTTTTCTTATATTTCAAATCCATTTGCTGTTTTTATCAAGTCTAAATCAGTTAATATTTTGCTTGAGATAGGCTTAATATTTTTCCTGTCCATGGAATGGTTTCAGTACCAGACTGGCCTCACTAATTTAATGCAAATCGAAGGGTAAAATCAACAAAAAAGATTTCTAAAAAGATGAATAAGTTACCCATAAATAACTGATAAATAAGTTAAAGATTTTTTACAAAAAAATAAAAATATTATTGTATATACTAAATCAAAGAGCAATAAAGTCGTTCAATATTAGGCATCTAAGGCATACAAAAAAAATGAATATGATAAATATTTTTTTCGTGTTAATGTTTATTTCAAAAAGCACTTTTTCAGGAATCAAAAATGAAACAGTCAGCAGTTTTGCTTACAAAGACAAAAACTGAATATTTGAACTTTTTGAAAAAATTTCGCAGTCTGCAGTTGTCCACAATCGGCAAAAATGGACGTCCGGAAAGCAGCTACGCTCCCTTTGTTGTAGATCAAAATAATCAGTTTTATATTTATATAAGCGCACTGGCCCGTCATACAAAAAATTTACTTCATGACTCAAGGGCTGGAATCATGTTTATAGAACCTGAAGAACAGGCTGAAAATATATTTGCCAGAAAGCGACTTACTTTTGATTGTGATGCGGAAATCGTGGTGCGTGAATCTCAAGACTGGATGAGGATAATGTCTCTTTTTGACGATTTTGCCGGGGAACTGATGCAAACATTACGTATGCTTGCCGATTTTCAGTTGATTAGACTGAAGCCGAATTCGGGTCTTTTCGTCAAAGGATTTGGTAAAGCCTATGAAATTTCGGGTGAAAAGATGGATCAGTTGTCGCATGTAAATCCGCGGAAATAGTGATGTTTTCCTTTTAAAAAGCTGCTTTCAGTAGAGCTTTAGTATAAGGATTCTGAGGATTATTCATAATTTTCGCGGTAGGCCCTGCTTCCAAAGCAATTCCGTCTTTCATGACGATGATATCGTGACAAAGTGCCTGGATTATTTTTAAATCATGGCTTATGAACAGATAAGTCAGGTTATGCTTTTTCTGCAAATTACGAAGCAGTTCTAAAACCTGAGACTGTACTGAGCGGTCAAGTGAGGAGGTCGGTTCATCCAGCACTAAAAAACTGGGTTTGAGTACCAGGGCACGGGCTATGGCAATGCGCTGGCGCTGTCCTCCGGAAAACTCGTGAGGATAGCGATGTCTTAATTCAGGATCGAGATCGACCTCTTTGAGAACCTGTACAATCTGCTCTTCACGATTTTCTTCTTTTTCAAGTTTGTGGATTTCCAGGCCTTCCGACACTATTTGTTCCACAGTCATCCGTGGACTAAGGCTTCCAAACGGATCCTGAAATACAATTTGCATTGCCTTCCGAATCGGTGTGATCTGTTTTTGATTTAAAGCGTCCAGGTAAACATCACCAAATTGGATTTCCCCTTCACTTTTTATCAGACGGAGCAAAGCAAGTCCGAGGGTGGATTTTCCGGATCCGCTTTCTCCAACAACACCGAGACTGTGTCCTTTGCGGATTTCCAAACTGACGCCGTCAACTGCTTTAACGTGATCAACGGTCCTTTTCAAAACACCTTTTTGGATTGGAAACCAGACTTTTAAATTCCTGGTTGAGACAAAATATGTGGCAGAATCCGTGACTGTTACAGGCTGCCCGCCAGGTTCTGACTCCAGCAGTATTTTTGTATAGGAGTGCTGAGGATGCAAAAAAAGTTCTTCTGTATTTCCGGTCTCAATTATCTTGCCCTGAGTCATCACTGCAACTCTGTCAGCATGTTTTCGTACAATGCCAAGATCATGTGTAATCAGCAGAATGGCCATCTTAAATTGCTCCTGAAGTTGACGAAGAAGTTGAAGAACTTGTGCTTGTACTGTCACATCGAGTGCAGTAGTCGGTTCGTCTGCAATTAGTAAATCAGGCTTGTTGGCCAGTGCCATGGCAATCATTACCCGCTGCCGCTGACCTCCGCTCAATTCATGCGGGAATGCGCCTAAACGTTTTTTTGCGTTTTGAATTTCCACCATATCCAGTAGTTCCAACGTACGTACGCGCGCCTGTTTTCGACCTAAACCCTGATGGACAAACAAGACCTCGTTTATTTGTTTTTCAATCGTGTGCAGTGGATTCAGAGAACTCATTGGTTCCTGAAAAATCATCCCGATTCGGTTACCCCGGACACCACGAATTTTTGCTTCAGACATTTGGAGCAAATTTTCCCCTTCAAATTCTATATTGCCGTCAGGATGAGATGAGGAATCAGGCAGGAGTCGCAGAATAGAATGGGCGGTAACAGATTTGCCGGATCCACTTTCACCTACTAAAGCCAGCGTTTCACCTTTGTTCAATTCCAGCGAGGCGTGGCTCACTGCATGTGTTACTCGATCGCCTTGTGTGAAATCAACTGACAGATTTTTTACAGAAAGAAGTGGGGAAGACATGATTAGTTTTTTTATATTAAAATTTTACTTCCTTTTTCCTGAGTTTGCTCTGCAGTCATCTTACTTCGATCTATCTTGTATGGTACCTCAATTCCCTGCTGAAAAGCCGGGCGTTCGGCCAAAACATCGAGCCAGCGTTGTAAATGAGGAAGATTTTCAATATCCAAACCTGCCCAGCGATAACTCCTGACCCAGGGCCAGGTGGCGATGTCTGCAATGCTAAGATCACCGGCAAGATACTCATGTTCTTTGAGTTGTGTATCCAGCACAGTGTAAAGTCGCAGGGTTTCTTTTTGGTAGCGTTCGATTGCGTATTCAATTTTTTCCGGAGCATAGCGATAAAACACATGAGCTTGTCCCTGCATCGGTCCTATTCCGCCCATTTGAAACATCAGCCACTGTAGTGTCACGGAGCGTCCATTGGGATCAGAAGACAGAAATTTTCCGGACTTTTCCGCCAAATAAATCAAAATGGCTCCGGACTCAAAAACGGTAAAATCATTGTTTTCATGATCAACAATGGTAGGAATCCTGCCGTTTGGGTTGAGCTTGAGAAACTCAGTCTTTTTTTGTTCTTTTTTTTCGAGTTCAATAGAGACTACATTGTAGGGCAGTTTGAGTTCTTCGAGTAAAATTGAAACCTTGTAACCGTTTGGAGTAGGGGCTGTGTATAAATCAATCATGCTTTCTTTGAAAAAATAATTGTGCTTTTTTAAATTCATCCGGAGTGTTTACATCCTGACAAATCCATGGAGTTTCTTCAGGAGAGGAAAGACGAACCATGCGCCATCCTTCCCAAAGCAATATTGGGCGTCGTTTTCCTTCGGCAAGTAATTCTGCGGCTGGTTCGAGAACAGGACGACGATAAAGAGCTAAAAGCGGATTAGTGATATTTTCCTCTTCTGTGCAGACAAGGTCATACTCGTCTGTCATAATATCACGCAAAGTTTGAAGCCACTCTTCAGTTAAATAGGGTAAATCGCATGTAAGCAGGAACACTTTGTCGATCTCTGAACTCAAAAGAGGTAGGGCATCAACAATACCCTGGAGAGGTCCACGTTCTGCCACTGAGTCCGTGCCAAGCTTGATCCAATCTTGTAACTCCCGGGAAATGCGAGGGAGAATCTGTCCCGGTGCACGCATTACAACTGTTTCAGCTACGAGTGGACGCAAGATCAACAATAGTCTTTCAAGCATTGTCCGGCCTCCTATTTCGAGGCTCGCCTTATCCCGCCCCATGCGTGATGACAGTCCGCCGGCCAGCAGAATCGCTCCGTATTGTTTTTTCATCTTAGCAATTAATACTAAATTATTAAAGTAACTCGACAGTCACTAGTTTTACGTATCTTTACGAACTATGTGAGGTATCTTATAAAATATCAGTACTTTAGCAGATCTCTCCCTTAAGTCGAGATGATATGCATAAGTTAATGATAGCAGTATCTTAAGATAATTCATGTCTCACGAGTAAAGTAAATAAGATTTTAGGCGCAATAGAAATTAGACAAAATATTTGTAACTTCTGAGGCACGGAGTTTTAGAAGAAGTAATCTGTTCGAAATGTTTTTGTGATCTATTTGTAAAAGAAGACTAATTGTCATCGGGATCAGTAATCAAGCTCAAGTCATGAGAAGCTTTCTGTAAGCGTGGTACATGACGAGAAATCTCTTCCAGAGTCATTCTGGAACTCGGGGCGTGAATTGATAAAGTGGCAAAGAAACGCTTCCGTCTGTCGCAAATTGGTACTGCCACACAGACCATTCCTTCAATAAATTCCTGATTATCTGTTCCAACTTGTTTTTTTCGAATTTTTTCCAAAGCTTTTTCCAAACTTTTCCTGGTTGTCAGTGTATTCTCCGTTTTTTGTTCTAAATTTAAACTGCCAATCAAGCGGTTCAGTTGTTCTTCAGGCATCAGGCTGAGAAAAAGTTTACCACTGGAGGTGCAGTGAAGCGGAACCTTCGTGCCCACTGGAAGCTGCATGCGTAATGGCCAGTGGGTTTCAGCTCGGTCCATATATCTCATTTGACTCCCATCTGGAACAGAAATGTTACAGGTTTCTCCAATATCCTCTGAGAGTAGTTTTAAAACAGCATGTCTTTGTGTACGAAAATGTTCATTACTGAAAACTCCCAAAGCAATTTGTCTCAGACGAAGTCCAGGCAGAAAACGTTTGCCGTCGATTTCACGCTGTAAAAATTGTTCATCTTCAAGTTTAGAACAAAGGCGGTGAATGGTAGCTTTCGGGAGATTTAAATTAACGTTAATCTCAGTGGATGTAACGGGTTGATCAGAGTTTGCCACTTGTTCCAGGATGGCAAGAGTACGGTGCATGGCAGAACCTTTATCAAAAAAAATATTTTTCATGTTTTTTTCTTGACCTGTTTGAGATAAAGTGAGAAAAATTATTCGGACAATTACTAAATGGGACTCTTAGTCTCATTCCTGAATTGTATATTAAATTGTTCGGGTTCTCAAATGCAAGATGGAATCGGTATTAAACATGGTTGCTGAAATTATTTGAATGTTGTCCTTTTCGATTACTCATTAAATATTATGGTCAAATGAATATCCATAAGGGGGCTGTTTCTGGGGTGTGGGGAAGTAATTTGTTCCAGGAAACATAATTACAGAAGATGTTTTATAAGGAGTTTATGCTAGGGTTGAAAATGATATAAGGGTTCACTGGTTCATTGGAGTAGGATCGATAATTCACGGTAATAAGGAAGCTGTTAAAAAATACTTGAAATATTTTATAATTCTCTATACGCTTGTTGGTACGAAAAATTAACCTGTTTTTTTGGGGCAATCCATTAAAAAGTTTGTGGTATATTTTCGATTTTAGTAGGCTGAGGTCTTTCTGAGTTCCAGATCAGCTAGACCCCTTTAATGTCTGCACCTGACCATGGTGGTCAGTTTGCAGTGAAATCTGGTTTAACCAAGTAAAAGGAGAAAGTATTATGCTTTACTTGAAAATAAAAAGAACCATGATGGGTGTAGGCTTTATCGCCGTGTCCATCTTGCTGCTGACAGCAGCAAATACGGTCTGGGCTGGATGTCCGGCATCGACCGTCGCGGATATGAAAGGTGTCAAAGCCGGTAAATATCCGCAGCAGTACGAACTTGCAGAGTTCGAGAAACTGGCGGGTTGCAAAATGACCTTCCAGGGCAATCCGGATATTGCCAGACTCAACGGGAAAATCCGTGGGAACCCCAGTTCAGTTCCTTCCGTTGCAAATCGACTGCCGTCAGAGCCGTTAGTTTACGCACCATATGATTCGATTGGAAAATATGGTGGTACGTTGGACGTGCTGTCGAATGCCACTGAGGCAGGGACTTCAGACTTTCTTTCTGTGCGTCACGTAAACCTCGTACGTTACTCCGATGATCTTCAGACCATTGTACCGAACATTGCCAAGGACTGGAAGTGGAACAGCGATTTCACGCAATTGACCTTCTACCTACGCAAAGGCCACAGATGGTCTGATGGTGCTCCTTTCACCGCCGAGGACGTTAAATTCTGGTACGATCATCTCGGACTTTCTCCCTTGGTTATGGAGAAACCGAAGGATTACTTGCTGGTCGCCGGCAAGCGGATGGAGGTCATGGTCATTAATGAAACTACGGTGAAGTTCTTTTTGCCTGCGCCCAAACCTGGTCTGTTGGCCCACTTTGCGACTTCGTTCGCGCAAGGCTTCCAGCCCAAGCACTTCCTCGGCCCGTATCATCCAGCAATCAATCCCGATGCAGACAAGCTGGCGCAAAAAGCCGGATTTGAGAATGGTCTTGCAGTGATCAAGGCCTACTTTGGTAATTCAGACTGGACCGACACTCCGTCGCCTCTACTGAATTCTCCGGACAAGGTAGCAAAGCTTCCTGCCGACGTGATTCCGACACTGGAAAGTCATATGACAATCACTGATACCACAGAAGGTCGGCATCTCGTTGCTAATCCATACTTCCACATCGTTGACACGCAGGGCAACCAGTTGCCTTACATCAGCGAGCAGGATGAGGTGTACATCAATGACAACGAGGTCCGGATCCTGAAGCTCGTCAATGCCGAGGCGGATTACAAGGAACAGTCGCTACAGCTGGCTTCGGCACCCTTGCTGCTGGAGAATCAGGAGAAGGGCGACTATACGATCCACCTGCGGCCGGAGATCACGCTATCGACCTTTGCGTTCAATGTGACCTCGGCAGACCTGGAAAAGCGCAAGGTCTTTGGTGATCTGCGTTTCCGTCAGGCCATGTCGGTCGCGATCAACCGTGCGGAAATCAACGAGGTGGCCTACTTCGGTCAAGGAACCCCCAAGCAGTACATCGGTTTTTCACCGACTCCGAGTTTTGTGGACAAGAAATGGGAAAGCCACATGGCCCAGTTCGATCCGGGCATGGCCAACAGACTACTCGATGAAATCGGCATGAAAGACACCGATGGCGATGGTTCCCGCGAACTTCCCAATGGCAACAAAATTGTTCTGAACCTGCAATTCTCGACTCAAGGTATTGCTGGCCAAGTGGTCGAACTTGTCGCCCAGAACTGGTCAGACGTTGGCATCAAGACGACGGTCAAGGAAGTAACGCCGGACGAATTCCGTTCTGCACAGTCCTCGAACGCTCTTGATGTTACCATCTGGCGCAAGAGCCAGCCGATGGCGATCATGCTCGGCAACAACGAGCTTTGGGTGCCACCGTTTAGCGACTACTTCGGAATCCGCACAGGAATGTTGTGGGCTGAATATGTTGATTCTAACGGCAGCAAGGGCGTGAAGCCTCCAGCTTATGTGATGCAGATGATTGATGACATCAATGCATTCCAGTCTGCCCCTGCAGGCTCAGCGGAGTCGAATAAACTTGGTGCAAGACTTGTCAAGAACATGGTGGGCAACCTGCTTTTCATCGGAATCGCACAGGCACCGGCACCAATTTATCACCGTAATGCGTTGAAGAACTTCACTGAGTTCAAAACGCATTCCTATGAGTACTACCGGACTTATCCGTATCGCGGAACCCAGTGGTATCTCGACGAGTAATAATCTTTTTACTCGATTATTAAATTAATGAAAGGGCTGTGAGGAGTTAATCCTCCAGCCCTTTTTATAGAAACTTTAATTTGAAAAAGTCACATCCAGAGCCATGTGTAATTATATTTTCCATTCATGCCCTTCACAGCCGACTCACCAAATTTTTACAATGTGACCTTGTCAAATTAAAGTCGTTTATTGTACTGACTTCACCGGGTTATTAATTCAACATAATGCTAAAGTTCTTTCAGTTCACTATGATGCGGGCAGTGATGTCGCTGTTCACGCTGCTTGCTGTCTCGCTGATCGTGTTCTCGCTGATGGAACTGGTGCCGGGCAACTGCGCTGAACGTTATATTGCCTTCAAGAACACCCAAGGCCAATCGATCACGATTGAAGACATCCAGGCAGAGGAGCGCCGCCTGGGACTCGACAAACCATTTGTCATCCGTTGGGGAACATGGGTTGGCAAGGTGTTTTTCAAGGGGGAATTTGGCGACAGCTGTATCCTGCGTCTCAATATCAACCAGTTGCTGAGTGACAAATTCTGGATCAGTCTTGGACTTGCGCTCTCGGCATTGATCGTCTCTTACATTATTGCTATACCCGTCGGCATCTATTCGGCTTCAACAAGAAATCCATTCGCCAACAACGCGCTGCGTTTCATCAGCTACCTTGGCCTTGCCCTGCCAAACTTCCTGCTGGCGCTGATCATCATGCTGACCTCGACGGTGCTGTTTGGAGATTCGTTGACTGGACTGTTCTCCAAGGAGTTTCGCGACGCCGCCTGGTCTTACGCCAAATTCATGGATTTTTTGTCCCGGGCCTGGCTGCCGATTTTCATTCTCGGCTGGTCAGCCACGGCCTTTGCCATGCAGACGGTGCGTGCGCTGATGCTCGACGAAATAGGCAAACTCTATGTCACCGCCGCCTCGGCACGCGGTATATCCGGGCGCACCCTGTTGTGGCGTTACCCTGCGCGTCACTCGCTGGGTCCGGTGATCAACTCACTCGGTTTCGACCTCAACCGTATCTTCAATGATTTGCCGGTGGTCGCATTGATTCTGACGCTTACCGAGGCAGGCGCTTTGCTGATTGAAGCTCTTGCGCGCTCCAATGATCAGCAGTTGGCAGGAGCGATTATATTTCTTTTGACAGCCAGCATTGTCCTGGTTAATTTTGTTACAGACATTCTGCTGGCCTTGATGGACCCGCGTGTCCGGCAAGGACTGATCGGATAAACCCATGGGAATCTTTACTAAAGCTAAACCGGCTGAAACGAGTCAACAACTGAAGGAAAGCTATTTCACGGCTTCACAGGGGCAGTTGATCCGGGCACGTTTCAAGAGTAACCGCACTGCAATGGTTGCGGGCTGGGCCCTTACAATAATGATTTTAACCGGACTCTTCGCCCCATTCCTCTCACCATATGCCCCATCCATGGCAGGTCGGGACAAGCAATACGAGAACGGCCCTCCGCAAATTCCAAAATTCTGGGATGAGAACGGTTTTTCTCTCAGGCCTTTCGTCTATGCGACTAAACGCCATCGCTCGATCAAGACAAACTTCCGCTGGGTGATCACGGTTGAGCGTGAAGAGCGTTACTACTTAAAATTCTTCGTAGAAGACTGGCAGTACAGTTACATAAACCTAAGTTGGGATTTGCCAGGAGACATTTTCGATGTTGATTTCAGGGCTTTAACTTTCAAAACACACTTGTTCGGAACCGACAAGGGGGGCATCCACCTGTTCGGCACGGATGGCAGCGGCAAGGATATTTATTCACGCACACTGCACGCGATCTACACATCCCTCGCAGTCGGGTCGCTGGGGGTCTTCATCGCTTTTGTGCTGTCACTGGTGATTGGCGGGGTAGCTGGTTATTTCGGTGGTTGGATTGATCAGGTACTGCAAATGATTACAGATGCAGTCCGGACAATCCCGCCGATTCCGTTATTCATGGCACTGGCAGCATTCATGCCGGACGAATGGAGTGCTGAAACACGCTTCTTCTTCATTGCTTCGATTCTCGGACTGATAGGCTGGCCCACACTTGCGAGGCGCATCCGGACACATTTGTTGAGTGAACGCAGTCAGGAATATGTACTGGCGGCTCAACTTTGCGGAGCTTCATCGGGACACATCATCCGGAAACATTTGTTGCCCAGTTTCACCAGTTATATCATTGTTGATTTGATGATTACTTTTCCATACATGGTGCGTTCGGAAACTGCCCTTAGTTTCATCGGTCTTGGCCTGGTTGATCCGGTCAATTCACTAGGGGCACTGATGCAGAACGTTTCCAAAGCAGACGTCCTGCTGAATTACCAGTGGTACTTTATTCCAGTTATTTTCTTTATAGCCTTTGTTTTGGCTTTCGTCTTTGTTGGTGACGGCTTGCGTGATGCATCTGATCCTTATTCCAATGTCAAGAAATGAGCCTACTAACTGTCGAAAATCTAACTCTGCAATTTGATACGGACGAAGGCCGAATTACCGCAGTGGAAAATGTTTCATTTGCCATCAATGCCGGTGAGGTTTTAGGTTTGGTCGGTGAATCTGGTTCCGGAAAATCTGTCACTGCAAAATCTTTGATGCAACTCAATCCGGAAAATTCCGTTTACAGCCCGGAAAGCAATATTCAGTTGGAGTTGGAAAGCGAAACTGTCGATGTGCTTTCTTTGAAAAAATCTCAAGAAATGGTGGTCGTGCGAGGCGGAGCCATTTCAATGATTTTTCAGGAGCCGATGGCCAGTTTTGCGCCTGCTATCACCATCGGCGGCCAGATGGTTGAGCAATTGTTGATACACACTTCAATGTCGAAGAAGGAAGCAGCGGCATTGTCGGTGGAAATGCTTGAGCGGGTTGGAATCAATGAAGCAGCAAAACGCTTTAATCAGTACGCTTTCGAACTTTCAGGTGGAATGAGGCAGCGGGCGATGATCGCCATGGCTCTCTCGACTAAGCCCAAATTACTGATTGCAGATGAACCGACCACTGCGCTTGATGTGACAATTCAGGCACAGGTGCTGGACCTGATGAAAGATCTGGTGGGAGAATTTGGGATGGCAATCCTTTTCATCACTCACGACCTTGGCGTTATCGCCCAAGTTGCTGATCGAGTTGCAGTAATGTACCTTGGCGGAATAGTCGAAAGCGGTCCGGTAGCTGAGGTGCTGCGCTCTCCGTCTCATCCTTATACAAAGGGACTAATCAACGCTCTGCCCAAGCTTGATGCCATTGATGAACCATTGACTCCAATTCCGGGTGATATTCCAAGTCCTCTGGAGCGGCCACCTGGATGCGTGTTCCACACCCGATGCCCTGAAGTAATAGCCGATCGCTGTAATGCCACAGTTCCAACACGAACTGAAGTATCTAAAGGGCATGACGCATCGTGTTTTGCTCTTGAAGCAAAAGGAAAGGCTGCATGATGGATAAGCCGCTTATTCAGGTTGAAAACCTTAACGTAGAATTCGCCCTCGGCCGCACCTGGTTAGGAAAACCTCCAATGCTGCGTGCAGTCAACGACGTTTCACTCGACATCATGCCTGGTCAGTTCTTCGGACTTGTTGGAGAATCTGGTTCCGGCAAAACCACCTTGGGCCGTGCCATCCTGCGGGCTGTGCCAATCAGTTCCGGAAAGATAACTTTTGACGATGCCGAAGTTTGTTACGATGTAGGCAGTTTGCTTAAAAAGGACCTCAAAAACTACCGCAAGCTTGCTCAGTTGATCTTTCAGGATCCTTATGCCGCATTAAGCCCGCGTATGACCGTCCGCGACATTATAGCTGAACCGCTAGAAGTTATGGGTCTTACTCAAACCCGTGAGGAAACAGACGAACGTGTACGTGACATTGCGGCAAAATGCAGGCTCAACCTTGAACACCTGCGGCGCTTTCCTCATGCCTTCTCCGGAGGTCAGCGTCAGCGAATTTCCATCGCCAGATCTCTAGTCTGCAATCCGGACTTTGTGGTAGCAGACGAAAGCGTAGCCGCACTCGACGTTTCTATACAGGCGGACATTCTGAATCTGCTTCAGTCCCTGCAGGACGAGATGGGATTAACGTTCCTGTTCATTAGCCATGATCTTAGTGTGGTGGCTCACATCTGTGATCATGTTGCGGTTATGTACCTTGGAACTCTGGTAGAATCTGCTCCCACACGTAAACTGTTTGCCAATCCCAGTCACCCTTATACGAAAGCTTTGCTCTCGGCGATACCGTCCCTTGATCCAAATGAACGGACAAAAGCTCAAAAACTGGAAGGAGAAATACCCAGCCCGGTAAACCCTCCACCTGGTTGTAAATTTCACACACGCTGTCCTGTAGCCGAAGCCCGCTGTCGCACCGAGGTCCCCGAGTGGAGAGAACTCAGCGATGGGCACTCCGTGGCTTGCCATTTTGCAGAAAAAGTTTAATTTCTGTCATGGGAAACACACAGCTCACTTAAACGATAAAAACAAATCAGGTCTAAATGGGCAACCATGCTTTGCTTGCTGATGTGGATGTTGCTGTAATACTGATTTTTGTTGCTGGGTTGGGAACTGCATGGATGGTCAGAGGATACAATGTTCAGCAGTGTAAAATTGAGGCATTTGCTGAAAAACGAAAAATGCAGAAAGAACTTAGCAAAAAACGGTTGGCAGAAATGCAGAAAAAGCTTGAAGCTCAAAAGGCTGCTTCTGCTACAAGTAGTACTACTAAGGCAAAAAAAGCTGCTCCCGGTACAGATCATTATGGAAGCATCTTTGCTCCAACCAATCTGGAAGGTCAGGTGGAGTCTGATGAAAAAAAGATGGAAACACCGGAAACTCCAAAAAATCAGTATCAAAGCATTTTTGCTCCTTCCAATTTGGAAGGTCAGGTGGAATCCCAAGAATAATAACAAACAAATGAGAGGTTATTATGTCACGAACTTTTCGCTATCCGGAATTTGAAGACCCTCAGATTCGTCCGCGCTACACCGGAATTCCGACTTTTTTCCGGACTCCGTTTCAGGAAACTGCATCCGGACTTGATATCGCTCTGGTCGGTGTACCGTTTGACGGTGGAGTGACCAACCGTCCGGGAGCAAGGCACGGTCCACGTGAAATACGAAATCAGAGCAGTTTGATCAGGAAAATGAATCCGGCAAGCGGAATTGATCCATATGCTCTGGCAAAGATCGCAGACGTAGGAGATGCGTGGGTGGAAGGGCCTTTTAATCTGGAGCAAAGTCATCAGGAAATTGAAGAATTCTTCCATGATATTCATAATTCTGGTGCATTACCGGTGTCTGCTGGTGGCGATCATTCGGTAACCTTACCGATTTTTCGGGCGATTGCTGCAGAAAGACCGTTAGGAATGGTTCATTTTGACGCGCATTGTGATACCGGAGATGACTATCTCGGATCGAAGTTTCATCACGGCGCACCTTTCCGCAGAGCAGTTGAAGAAGGGTTGCTCGATCCAAAGCGCACCGTGCAAATCGGTATCCGCGGTTCCCTCAACGATCCGGATATTTGGAAATTCAGTCATGATTCCGGAATGCGAGTAATTTACATCGAAGAGTTTTTCGAGCGCGGCTGGAAAGATGTCATCAATGAGGCAAAGTCAATTGTGGGAACTGAACCGGCTTATCTAAGTTTTGATGTCGATGGCCTGGATCCGGTATATGCACCGGGAACCGGAACTCCGGAAATCGGTGGATTCAGCAATCTGGAAGCACAATTGATGATTCGTGAACTTGGAGATCTGAATCTTTACGGTGGAGATTTGGTTGAAGTAGCTCCGCCTTTTGATCCAACCGGAAACACTGCTTTGACGGGTGCTACGCTGATGTTTGAAATCCTCTGCGTGGTCGCACAATCACTTTCACGCAGATAATTGTTTGCGTGCAATGGTGAAAGTTATTTGGCCAATGGAGGCTCGCGGTTTGTCATGCTGTTGCATGAAGGCTTCAAGTTTTCCGGAATCACCCAAGGTTTTTATATATTGAAGCACTCCTGGCAGATCCTCATCTGAAACCAAACTCCAGATCGAATCCCCGCTCCGCCAATCCGGATCGAGAGGGCCTTCAGCATTAAAAAGCGCCTCACCCTGCATTACTACTTCCAGAGGCACTTTGTGGTGAGTGTTGGTAAAACCGCTCCGTTGCAGTAACTCGGACAACATATCAAGATCTACATGTTTTTCTTTTACTGCTCGTAAAGCTTTCGGAATGAAACGATAAAACCAGAATCCATGTTCCAGTTGTTGATGACTGCAACTGTTGATAATCAAGCTCCCGCCTGGTTTTAAGACTCTTGAAAACTCTTGAAAAACCTTGTAATGTTTCGGCCAACCGGAAGATTCATCGTCTGGAAGATGGTGCAGAACCTGATTAGTCATCACAGCATCCACGCTTTCATCCGGAAGCGGCAGTGCGTCTATGGTAGATTGATGAAAATTGATACGTCCGGATTTTTCTTCAGAAAGCATTTTCTCTTGTGCCTTGGCCAGCATTCCGGAATTCAGGTCAACTGCTTCTACACGCTGGACATGATTAACCATTGCCGTTGCAAATAAACCTGTACCGCATCCTGCATCAACAAGTATTTGTTTTTCCAGAGGAAGTATACTTTCTGCCAATGCGCTGCGAATGATTTTAACCCCGCCTGCAGAACGGGTTTTATCGTAAACCTGGCTCGTCTGATGGTAATTTTCGTAAGTACTCATGCTTTAAGTGTATGGTTAAAGTTGGGGCGCAAAACAGTATTTAATTTCAAGATGTACAGGT
>Ga0208055_1000080_pt1 | contig 22031 bp, 13 predicted proteins | sample DeeseametaMP2159_FD_184174 | JGI IMG/M metagenome (GOLD analysis project Ga0208055, IMG submission 184174) | Marine microbial communities from the Deep Pacific Ocean - MP2159 (SPAdes) | ecosystem: Environmental > Aquatic > Marine > Oceanic | place: Southwest of Acapulco, Mexico, North Pacific...
CTACCGCTTGAATTATCTGGAATCGGGGTAGTGCTTGTTGTGGCATTGTCATAAAGAATCAGCTGATTTAACTGCATCGCAAATGCTAAGGCGAATGTATCAAGAAGAATTTCATCTGTGTCTAAAGGATCATCGCTATTGTTGTCGTGTAGATGTTTATGCAAAAGTTTGGTAGCTTCATCAAAGTGTTTTTTCGAGTCCTTAATTTTTGTTGTCCGTATTGTATCATTTTCATATTCATCGACGCTTAACTGGAGAATATTTAAAATGGAGAGTCCGGAAACATCGTCTTTTTTTAGACCGTCTCCCGATACATTATCATCATCGTATTTTTTAGTAGAGGAACCGGACGATTTTAGCAAATTAATGATATCATATCCGGCCAATCCCATGTAAGCAGATGCTATATCTTTTCTATCAGTACAAATTGATTTAGCCGTTCCATAATCTCTAGCGTCGATGGCACTATTGCAGGCGTTAGCGTCCGATTCCTTCACTAAATCACCACAGGCTGTGAGAACAGTTATAACTCCTAAAACTAAAATCAAAAAAAGAATGAACTTTATAGAATTAAATATTTTTAGTGCTTGAATTTCCATCGCTAAAATCCTAAGTTAATTTGTAACACTCTTCGTTTGTCAGGCCTATCTCCAATTTTTTCGCCAGTTTCCGTCTTGTAAACTGCATATTGAATGTTGAGAAAACGAAAAAATATGAATGGATTGAACTCAAATCCATAGGTAAAATATCCCTGATTGAATCCGGCACGAACCGCAAATGTGCTTGCTCCTGAATCAATTGGAAAAAACCCAAATTCAGTTCCAATGTGGAGACGCTTCCAGATGCAATCAGTGCCTTTATTTGACTGGCAATAGGTGTCATCTGCATGTTTCATTGTCAGGTCACGGAGATCAATCGCATAAAGCATTCGTACAGGACCCCAGGAAGGTTGCCAGGAAAGACCTGTGCCCAATTCCAGGTTTTGATCAGACGGGTTGGTTTCATTATCGGAGCGTTTGAATTTGAGACCGCCAACATTGTAAGCGCTCATACCCCAGATCATTTTCATGGCAGAAGCTGTTTCAAGGCGTCTTTGAAAACCGAAATTGAACGTTTGGGCACGTTTAAGATCTGTGAGTTCACAACTACCAAATGAACTGCTAAGGTTCGTATTTGACAAGACTTCGCCAAAAGTTACGGTTTTTAGAGGAATATCACAGCGTTCAACAGTCTCGACTCCAGCACCGACCAGCCAGCGACCGCGCGCCATCGGCATGCCAAATCCGAGGTTAGTGATTCTGTCCACCCGAAAACCAAAATCTATTTCAACAGAAACTGGATTACGAACTTGTAAATCAAACTGTGTTTCTACTCCACTGGCCACACCATAAGTCATCACTTCTCCAAAAGGCATGATCAGGTTTAAATCAATTAAATTACGAAAGTGTACACGTTTCCCCATAAGTAATTCAACAACATCTGCAGTTGTTGAGCTGCCGCTCAGCTTTGAAATTTCATTTACTATGCTGACTGAATCTTCTGAAACCTCGAACAAAAATGGAAACCCTACCAAAATTTTATCCACACCAACCAGACCTGCAGGGTTGTAGAAAAGTGCATTTTCGTCAAAACTCAGGCCAATCCCCGTATTCCCCATACCTAAATTACGAATACCTTGAAAGGGGCGGCGCAGCTCACCGGTCTGGGCCTGTAATGTGAAAACTCCTCCCAGGCACAGCAATATTACCGAGACAAACAGATAACGAATGTGGTAGCGTAAACATGACATTGTGACAAATAACGACATTGATAATATGGAATTTACGGTTTAACTCAAATCATCTTTGAGATTGATGCACCCTTTGTGCAAATTATATGTTGCTTAATTTACAGTATATCGTCTAAGACTTAGTAGCTTAAGCCTAATCATTTTCTCTTCACATTTCAATTTTTTATGCCCAGACTATTCGCAGTTGATTCAATGGCAGTGCTTTACCGCGGATATTTTGCCATGATCCGGACGCCACTTATCAATTCAAAAGGTTTGAATACAAGTGGAATCAGGGCTTTTTTAATGCAATTGGTCAAGATCATTGAAGAAGAAAGACCGGATTATTTAGCAGTTACTTCTGATTCATCGGAGCCAACTTTTCGCCACAAACGATTTCCGGATTACAAAGCAACACGAGAAAAAATGCCGGAAGATCTGGTTGAGCAGCTTCCATATTTACCAAGGCTGGTTGAGGCACTTAATTTGCCATATTTGATTTTGCCAGGATTTGAAGCAGATGATATTGTCGGTACCCTGATGAGGCTTTGTCGGGAAGCTGATATAGAAGGTGTGATGGTGACCAGTGACAAAGATTACATGCAGTTGGTAACAGATAAAATAGTAATGCTGAATCACCGTAACGAGCGGATAGGGATTCCGGGAGTTCGAGAAAAATTTGGTTGTGCTCCGGAGCAGGTGATTGAAATGCTGGGGCTGATGGGTGATTCTTCGGATAATATCCCGGGTGTGCGTGGTGTTGGAGAAAAAACTGCCATGAAGTTGATTGCAGAATATGGAAACATTCAATCGGTTTATGAAAATTTGGAAAACATAAATGGAAAAAGTCTCAAAGAAAAATTGACTGCAGATCATGAAAATGCACTCTTGTCCAGAGAGCTTGCTACCATTGATTGTCATGTGCCTATTTCGGTCACGCTTGAGGATGTTCATTTGGGTGAAACTGATTTATATGATAATCCGAAATTTTACGCATTACTGGAAGAATTGGAATTCAGAACTCTGCTAAATCGTCTGCATAAAAAAAGGGCAGCAGGAAGCAAAAAACAGGAAGAGGTTAACCTGCGTGAGGATGAAAACAATAAAGAAAAAGGTGAATTTGTAGCGGAAACAGAAGGTGAATGGAATGTGCTTGAAATCAGTTGTTATAAAATTGAAACTGCTGAACAATTCCGGGTTTACATGTCAGAGGTTCCGGAAGGGAAATGCCTGGCCCTTGCCCTGAATACACAAGGCGATCATCAACTTGAATTTCGGCTTTTGGGGCTCGCTCTTTGTGCGAATCAGGATCGAGGCATTTATCTTGATTTGAGAAATGCAGATTCAGAGTCAACTGAGATGTTTGCAGAAGTTAAAAAAATACTGGAGTCTGAGGCTTTCCCAAAGATCTTTCATGGTTTGAAAAAAGCCGTGCAACTTTTTACAAACCTTGGCATCGAGTTAAAGGGAATTGGATCTGATGTCATGCTTGCCGCCCACATCACAGATCCATTGGGAAGACGCTATGACCTGGATTATCTGCTGGGCCGTAAATTGAATCTGCGTCGAAAACCGATAAAATCAGCTGAAAAGTCACCCCCAGAAAATCAGCTTTCGATGTTTGAGGAAGCCGATAAAGAAGAATACATTCTGCATTGTGAAAATTCCTCAATCATATTACGTTTGCACGGACAGCTTGGTGCCCAACTAAAACAAACAGGAATGGAGGGAGCTTTCCGGAATATTGAAATACCTCTTGCAGGAACTCTTGCAAAGCTGGAACTGAATGGTGTAAGGCTTGATGTTGATGGTTTGGCAAAAATTGCACTTGAATTTGATGGCCGTTTGGTTGAGCTTCGTCAAAAAATTATTGATTTGGCCGGAGAAGAATTTAATCCTAACTCCATTGTAGAACTGCAAAAAATTATTTACGAGAAACTGCGTCTGCATGAACGTTTTAAGGTAAAACCCAAAAAAATAAAGCTGGGCAACCAAATGTCTACAGACGAGGAAACCCTGGAAAAATTAGCTGCAGACGAATTGCCCCGCACAATTTTAGCTTACCGCACTCTCAACAAACTTAAAAACACATATGTAGATCAACTACCAACCTACGTGCATGCTGAAAGCGGCCGAATCCACTCAACTTTTAGGCAGACTGGGACTGCAACAGGACGTCTTTCATCGGAAAATCCAAATCTGCAAAATATTCCTGTCCGTACCAGTGAGGGGCGTCGTATTCGTCGTGCCTTTATAGCGTCGGGAGCAGATAAGATTCTAATTTCAGCAGACTACAGCCAAATCGAATTGCGCGTAGTTGCTCATTATTCAAAGGATCCAACATTTATGGATGCATATCGACGCAACCTTGATATTCATTCGTTGACGGCTTCAGCTATCTTCAGTGTGCCGGAACAAGACGTGACGCGAGAAATGCGTTCTCGAGCGAAAGAAGTTAATTTTGGCCTGATTTACAGAATGGGGCCGGAGCGGCTTTCAGTTGTAACAAAAACTTCCAAAGTTGAAGCAAAAGAATTTATCGAACGTTATTTCCAGAAATACAGTACCATTCATGCCCTCCAGGAAAGATTTTTGGGACAAGCACGTAAAGAGGGTTTTTCAGAAACATTATTTGGCAGAAGACGCTACCTTCCTGAGATAAACGCTAAAGGTCTCTTGAAAAGGATGGCGGAGGGAGCCGCAATCAACACTCCCATACAGGGTTCTGCTGCAGAAATCATTAAGTTAGCCATGATTGCTGTTGATCAGGGTATTCGGGAAAAACAAATGCAGTCCAGAATGATTCTGACAGTCCACGATGAACTGGTCTTTGATACATTAATAGAAGAGGAAGAAGAACTTTGTGAAATGGTTAAGCATACAATGGAAAATGTAGTTGGACTTGAGGTGCCGCTTCTGGTGGAAATTGGTAAAGGTAAAACATGGATTGATGCACATTGATCTTTGCTTAACTCAATAGTTTTCTGATGAAATTGATTCTGATATTTTCGAAAAATAATAGCTAAAAACAATCTATTAGAAAAAAAAATACTAGTTAATTTTCTGCAAAACTACTAAATTTCCACTTGCCTTTGTAAAAAGGTCTAGTAAAATTCAAATTTGGTCTATATTTCGTATTAATAGAAATTGAAAGAAATAACTTCAGATTCAAACAATTTGTAACACTGCATTTCCCGTAGTTTATTGAAAAGGGGGTAACATGAAAAATAATTTGATTCATACAATCGAGTTAAGAAAGCCAGTTTATTCTTTCTCAGTACTTAACTGGATATTGATAATTGGAGCAATTGTACTATTCGGTAATAAACTGGAAGCACAGGAGCAGTCAAGCGTTGATCCAGATGCAACGACGTCTGCTGTGGTTAAAATGCTCTTAGCGCCTCCAAATGAGCATAAACTGCATGTTTATGTAAACGACGAAAAATTTATTTACTGGCCCCAGGATAAGCCTATCTTTTTTTGGCTTGGAACTTCCAGTGACGAGAAAGCCGAACTCTTCCCACTATTACATTCTGGTACCACGAACTCAGCTGGACATTGGAAACCAGATGCAGCAAATGAATTGGAAAAATACCGAAGTGACGGGCTTAAACTGGAAATCAGCAGTAATCAGTTTGTTCGCTGGCTGCACCACTACAACAAAAAAGAAACGACGATGCGCTTCATCGCTGACGGAGTTGCTCCAGAAAGTCAGTTGCAATTTGTTTCAAAAAAACGACTAAAGAATATCTATGGTCTGTACTTTTCCGGTGATGCAATCGCAACTTTGAGTGCTACAGATGCATATTCAGGCGTGGAGCAAACCTACCTTTCAGTCAATGGGAAAACATTTTTACCTTCTGATGGAATGAAATTCTCCGAAGAAGGATATTATCTGCTGCGACACTATGCGGTAGACAGGGTGGGAAATACTTCGGAAACTTTACAGACTCGTTTTTACATTGATAAAACACCACCTGTCACAAATTTGAAAATGGTTAATGCCACCAAAAATATTTTTGGTCCAAAATCAACTTTGTCAATACCAAGTCAAGACACACTTTCTGGTGTCCATCTTTCTTACTATAAATGGAATTCAGGAGTGTTTAAAAGGTCTTATAAAAATAGAATATTATTTGAAGGTGTGAAAGAAGGTGCAAATATATTACAGTTTTATACTGAAGACCTAGTAGGTAACACTGAAGGGATTCACAAAGTAACTCTCGGTTTTGATAAAAATGGTCCGGAAGTTTCGCATGAAATAAAAGGTGATCAGTATATTGAAGGTGGAAAAGTTTATTTGTCTTCACGTTCCCAAATATTTCTGAAGGCAGTAGACGAGATGGTTGATATTCAGTCAATTGAATACCAGGTAAATGGTCTTTCATATGGTAACTACGGGATATCTTTTCGACCACCGGTACAAACAGGTGAATTCAAAATGGACTATCAGGGAATCGATATAATTGGTAACAAATCTATTCTTGCTTCAGCAAATTTTGTCGTTGATTCACAAAGTCCAACCACACGGCTTATTACTGATGGAGTGACTTACAGGCGTGGCCCCAATGTAATCTGGGTGAACACAAAAACTCGTATCTCACTGAAAGCATTAGATGATGTCTCTGGAGTTCAGTCAATTTTCTATAAATTTAATGAAAATAAAGAGTTGCTTTATAAAGGTCCATTTACTATTTCAGATGAAGGACGCCACACTTTTCAATTCTCATCAGTTGATCATGTCAACAATAAAGAGGTTTTGACACCTGTTCTCCTTGTAGTTGATGATACACCACCAGAAATTAAGGCTGTTTTCAACAGGTCTGCAGTTGGTAGTGAAGGAGGAGATGGAGAAGATAAAATAGACGTGTACCCACTATATACTACACTTTTCCTCAATGCAGATGACAATTCTGCTAAGCTAAAGGGAATTCGTTTTAGTATTAACGGAAGCCCTAAAGAGGCTTATCAGGAAGCTTTGTTGCTGGATAAGCCTGGTAATTATTACGTTATCGTCGAAGCCGAAGACAACCTCGGAAACATTTCTAACAAGAAAATGATTTTTATTGTCAAAGCAGGCTGATATTAATAGTTGGTCAGAAAAGTTGGTGCATTATTCTTTCGTTTGAAAATGTTGAAATTAGCTGAATGCTTCTGGCTCCTGCCAGTTTAAATGTCATTTGAATAAACCGGATTTTTGTTTGGAACTGTTTAGTTTTTGATTCAGATCCACAAAGGTTCTTGAAATAAGACCTTTGCGCGTGTGTAAGTTTGCAGGTCACTCCTTCCGAAAAATTGTTCAGTGCTTACTTAATGATGCAGTAGTAAAAAGTCCTAAAACCGTGTCATTTCGAGCGAAGCGAAAAATCTTGTTGATGCAATCACACTAATATCATTAAGATTTCTTTCTACAGTCGAAATGACTGTGAGGATTTCAGACTTATTACAAGACCGTCATTTAATAAACTTTTGAAAATAATTAAGCTTTGTTACAATAAAAATTCCTTTCAGAAAACAATCCACTTTACAGGAGTAAAATCATGGTTACAGCACTTGTATTATTAAATATAGAGCGTCAACAAATTAAATTAATTTCGCAACAACTAGTTGACATGCAGGAAGTCTCAGAGGTCTATTCGGTTGCAGGCAGGTACGATTTAGTGGCGATTGTACGGGTAAAAAACAATCAGCAAATTGCAGACACAATAACAGTAAAATTTGGAGAACTTAATGGAATTACTGCTACAGAAACATTAATTGCTTTCAACACGTTTTCGCGACACGATCTGGAACACATGTTTTCAATCGGAGAGTGAGAACACGTGTCAGACTCAAATCTGCAGCAAAGTATAAAAGTCCGGGATACAATTTCCCGGATGAGTTTCTACGATCCTCCTCTTGAGAATCGTAATCCGGAAGAGCATTTGTTGATGGACTTCAATGAACCTCCGCTTCCTCCTCCCAAAGAAGTTATCGATAAAATAGCTCATTTCCTGAAAAAGCGTGCCCATGCATATCCTGTCTACGGTGATTTTCTTGAGGTGCTGAGTAAATATACCGGTGCCTCCCAAGACAGTTTACTGCTGACAAATGGTTCGGATCAGGCAATAGACGTCATTTTGCGCTGTTTACTGGAAAGTGGTGAGGATGTGGCAATGGTTCAACCTGGATTTGCAATGTTTAAGCAAGTAGCAGGAACAATAGGGTGTCAGGTAGTTGGTCCTTTATTTCCTCCAGATCTTCATTTTCCTCATGAAGAATTGAAAGATGCAGTGAATCCACAGACCCGTTTAATTGTGGTCGTAAATCCAAATAATCCCACTGGAACCTCTGTTTCGCAGGATCAAATTGAGGATTTGCTGAAAACATTTCCTGATGTTCCTGTTCTGGTTGACGAAGCCTATTTCGAATTTACCGGACAAACTTGTGTACCTCTATTACCAAATTATCCAAATTTGATAATAATCCGCACTTTTTCCAAAGCATTGGGTTTGCCAAGTTTGCGTTTGGGCTATGTAATTGCGAGACCGGACTTTATTGTTCATCTCAAAAAAATACGTGGACCTTATGATGTGAACCTGGTTGCAGTTTTAGCAGCGCAGGAACAACTGAATCATCCTGAGCATTGGCAAGGAGTTGTAAGACATCTAATGGATGAGAGTAAACCTGCACTTGAAAAATATTTTGACGAACAGCAGGTCAAATATTATTCAGGAGCAGCCAATTTTATGCTGGTTGAACCCCATAATATTGTCAAAGCAACTACATTTTTGAAGGAAAATAAAATACTTGTCCGGATGATGAGCGCCCCCATTTCCCACACTTTTCGGATGAGTCTCAGGATGATGCCGGATATGCGGCGTTTTATGGAAGTTTACAGCAGGTTTTTAAACTCTTAAACAAACATAGCTGGAATTGGTGGGAAACTTGCATACTTGCTGATCTAATTAAGTGATCTCATGGGAGGCCACTGTTTCCCAAGGATGGGAAAAAATTGCCAGGGACGACAAGCTTTATTCAATGGCCTCCCGTGTACCTGTTTTTGATGCTGATATTCCACTCCGGGAATCAGTCTTTTTCCTCAGCAATCCCTCAAGCTGTTCCAGAAATAATCCGGACAGACTTTACTGTTCTTCAGACTGCAGAAGTTGATTTCAAAAAGAATCAAAAGTTCCTGTTTTTCGTTTTTTTAAGTTTACTCGTGAGTCACGTGTTCTCGTAAAATACTTATATTATTGGCTACGGCTTGTCATTTAGACCTAAAAGAGCGATCTGTCAAAGTGCTAATATCGTATAAGGTCCTTCACATACTTTCGGGATGACACTACAAAACTCGTGACTGTCGAGCAGTTAAAATTTGCTTTTTTCAATCTGGCATTTTGACAATTAACCAACCGCTTTTGACCTTAAACTTTCAACCGTAAACATTAAAAACCTGCTCGAGATTTTTTAGACCTTTAAGGATTGCATTCATTTCCGGAGGCACATTTTTATAGTCAAGAGTATTTTCAGGAATATAACTCAACGGTGTTTCCTGCTCACAGAGCCAACCAACAAGTTTCTCATGATTGAGTCTGGAAGCATCTTTGACTTGTATTCTTAAACGGTTTTGTTCATGTTCTATTTTCTCAACTCCATGGAGTTGCCCCCAAAGCCTGACTTCTGCATTCCTAAAAATATTCAGCACTGATTCCGGGAGTATCCCAAAACGATCCTCAACACCGTTACGGAATTCCCACAGCTCTTCCTTTGTCGGTAACGTACCCAACGCTTTGTAGAGCGAAAGGCGGTGACTGGAACTGTGAATATAGGATTCTGGAATGGATTGTTCAATATGATCCAATCTGACCTGAATATCTTCCGGAGCCAAACCTGATTCGGTTTGCAGAAGTTTTTTAACAGCCCGGTCCACCATTTGAGTGTAAAGTTCGAGCCCAACACTTGCGATTTGTCCGGATTGCTCTGAGCCCAGTAAGTTTCCTGCTCCCCGGATTTCCAAATCCCTTGACGCAACTTTAAATCCTGCGCCAAGATCATTGAGATCCTGCAGCACCTGTATACGTTCATGTGCTACTCCGCTTAGTATTTTTTCTGCAGGAACAAGCAGATACGCATAGGCCTGCACATCGCTTCTACCTACTCTTCCACGCAATTGATAGAGCTGGGACAATCCAAAATTTTGTGCGTTATTTATGATGATCGTGTTGGCTCTCGGGATATCAAGTCCGGACTCAATGATTGTAGTTGAGAGCAGTACGTCAAAGCGGCCTTCAATATAATCAAGCATTACTTTTTCCAGATGTTGTTCTCTCATTTGTCCATGTGCGATTGCAATCCGGATGTTGGGAAGAATACTTTCCAGGTAACGTCCATATTCATAAATCGTTTCAACGCGGTTATGTACAACAAAAACTTGTCCCCCCCGGCGAATTTCCCGGCTGACTGATTCCTGAATAATATAATCATTGACCGGCAGCAACCGGGTTCGTATCGCCCTGCGGTCTGCGGGTGGTGTGTTAACCAAACTCAAATCACGAATCCCCATCAGGGACATGTGAAGCGTACGTGGAATTGGAGTTGCCGAAAGCGTGAGTACATCAACTGCCGCTCTGAAACGCTTTATTTTTTCCTTGTGTTTGACCCCAAAGCGCTGCTCCTCATCCACAACCAGCAAACCCAAATCATTGAACTTTACATCTGTCGAAAGCAGGCGGTGCGTACCAATAATAATATCGATTTTTCCTTCAAGGAGACGTTTAAGAATAATTTTTTGTTCTGCATTGGTCCTGAAGCGGCTGATGACCTCAATGATGAATGGTGTATCTTCAAAGCGTTTGACGAACGTTTCGTAATGTTGCTGAGCCAGAATTGTAGTTGGTACCAGGATAGCGACTTGTTTTTCCTGTTGTGCAGCTTTGAATGCACCGCGCATGGCAATTTCAGTTTTTCCAAAACCTACATCGCCACAGACAAGTCGGTCCATTGGCAACTTTGTTTCCATGTCCTCCTTGACAGACCTTATTACTTCCTCCTGATCAGGAGTCTCCTCAAAAGGAAAGCGCAGTTCAAATTCACGCATTTCATGATCATCCGGAGCAAAGGCAAAACCCTTCCGTGCTTTGCGTTCAGCATAAATCTGGGCAAGTTCTTCTGCAATGTCATCTACTGCACGTGCTACTTTTGTACGGGTTTTTTTCCATGCTTTTTCTCCAAGTTTGCTAAGTTTTGGAGCAGTTCCGTCTGCATTGACATACTTCTGTACCAAGTGAAATTTAGCAACAGGCACATAAACTTTTTCTTCACGCGCATAGATGAGCAGCATAAATTCGTTGTTTGAACCTCCTGCAGTAATTTTCTGCAAACCGTGGTAACACCCAATTCCGTAATCTAAATGAACGACATGATCACCCTCCCGCAAATCATCCAAATTTCCTGTGACCTGCTGAACTTGCGTACGCTGCAACCGTCTACTTCGTTTTTTTTCACCAAAAACCTCTTCCTGAGTCAGTAAAATAAATTGTGTTTGGCCATCTGCATCAAGTCTCCGAAAACCGGAAGAAACATTTCCGCATAAAATCGGGATCTTCTCTTTCAATCCGTCAACAGTGTTGCTTTCCAGCCACTTCGGCCAGGGACAGTCTTTCGCAACTTGTTGCTTTCCCGCAACAGTACTTTCCACACCTAAATCTTCCAGCAACTGCTGAAAATGATCTGCATGTGTTTGGTTTTTTGCGCTTAGAATAATTGGGATCCCTGACTTACTCCAGTCCTGAAGCAGCTGTACCATATGTCCAGCAGCAGAAGTTGCTTTTGAATGTTCAAATCCAGGACGAAGGGACTGATTGTCAGAAAATTGAAGTTGATAAATGGTACGCTCTGATTTTTTATCCGGGACTTTTGATTTTAAATAAACTTGTGCGGATTCTTTGAGACGACTCTCCAGTTCCCTGTGTGTCAAAAATAATGCTTCCGGAGACAGAGTGAGCTTATTTTGCTGTTTACTGAGTTCGTATTCCATAAATACTTCCTGATAAAAATGCTCTGCCCGCTCCGTTATATGATTTTCTTCATCAACCACCAGCAAATATTCTGCAGGAAAATAGTCGAAAAGTGTTTCCAGTTTTGGATAGAAAAGCGGAGAGAGAGATTCAATTCCGGGGAAGCTCTCACATTTCTGCAGACTTTCCTTCAATCTACGCAAGACTTCCGGAGTGCATTCTTTCCGATATGACGGCAGTGTTTGACGGGCAAAATAAATAGTCTCCTGGTTGAAAAGTATTTCACTGCCAGGAAGTATTTTTAGCGAAGTCAATTCCACTTCAGCTGTACGCTGAGTTTGAATCTCAAATGGTTTAAGGTACAAAAGTTCTGAATTTTCAGAAAACTCCATCCTCACCGGTTTTTCCTGATTCAGCGGAAAAACGTCCATGATATCTCCGTGAGCACTGAATTCTCCCTGATCTTCAACAACATCCACTTGAATGTATCCGGAATTTAACAATTGTTGCCGGAGTTCCTGCTTTCCACCAACAAAATCGGTGCTCAGAGAAAGAGTGTTTTTTTGGAAAGCGGCACGGGGCAGAAAGCGCTGCATCATCCCGTTTGGAGTTGTGATAAGGACTCGTACCTCTGAATTTAGTAATGCATCAAGTGTTTGAAAACGCTGGGCGACCAGACCTTTGTGTGGAGAAAAATTATCGAAGGGCAGCACATCCCAGAACGGGAAAAAGTGTACACCTTCTTTTCCAAAAAAATAGTAGAGGTCGTTGAGCAGGACTTCTGCAACATCAAAAGACTCACAGACCACAACCAGCGGCATTATTTTTTCTGCAGGCTGTTCAGGTATTTGGCTGAGCATGGAAACTACCAGCGCTTTGCTTGATCCTGAAAGTCCCTGTAATTCAACAACTGTAGAGTCTGTTTTTATTTTCTGTAGAATTTTTTGGAGTGTTGCAGGCATGTCATGGCAAAGAACAAAGACAGGGAACAAAGATCAGGTATGATTGAGAATGTCGAGAATTACGACGTAAACAACAGGATACTCGACATCTTCTTTTATGACTCGGACAATTTCGTAAGCCACATTATCAATAATAAATTGCTCTTCCTCTACAAGAAGCTCTTCTTCAAAATCCATTTGAATGCAATCTTGTTCTCCCAACAAGCCATGGATGTTAACAATGACGGTGGAGGAATTTTCGTCAATCATTTGTTCTGTTCTAGAAGATCCTGAAAGTTCTCTGTGAAATTGGGACTGATTTGAGTTTTGTTATTTTCTAGCAGGAGCAGCACACTTAATGTCACAAATTGACCAACTGGTTCACTATCTGTTTTTGTCTAATTACTTTTTCAACCAAGGCAGTTTGTTTCATGAATTAAATAAGCTCATTGAAATTTAGAATAAGTTGAGACTTGAATCAAGTTTTAATTCCTAAATTCATAAATAATCCGCTTATTTTTTCCAGTTTTGTTTATCTCGAATTACCACTTTTTCCAAGTGTATGATTACATTTATTGCAAGTCAATGACTGAACATTTTATAAAATCTATGTCTGCATTTTTTCTCTAAAGCTTGAATTTCAAGCTTTAGGTTGTCATAATCTAATTACTTATAATTTGCTTTTCCTCAAAAAAAGGAGGCACGAACTGGAACAAAAATAATAAATGAGCGAATCTGCAATAACCCCAATTTTCACTTTGTCAGAAAAAAGGAGCATTTACAGCTTGAGTGGGGTCCTTTTTTTCAGGATGTTCAGTATTTTTCTGTTGTTGCCGGTTTTTAGTGTACTTGCAATGGATTTGGAAGGTGCAACTCCTTTTCTGATTGGAGTAGCATTTGGTGCATATGGATTGACACAGGGGTTTCTTCAATTGCCATTTGGAATGTGGAGTGACAGAGCAGGACGGAAACTGGTGATTGTGATTGGTTTGGGATTGTTTATTGCCGGCAATTTCCTTGCGGCTTTTGTGGATTCGATACATTGGATGATTGTGGCCCGTTTTCTTCAAGGCACCGGTGCAATCAGTTCAACTGTATTTGCTTTGATTGCAGATTTAACACGTCCGGAAGTACGTACACGTGCCAATGCAGCAATGGGAATAAGCATCGGCATTGCTTTTGCCGTTGCTTTCGGAGTAGCCCCTTTTTTGGGAGAGTGGATAGGTTTGGATGGAATATTTTGGATGATTGCACTCCTGTCGGCGGTCAGTTTAGTTTTAGTGTTGACTGTAGTCCCAAATCCAGAGACAACACAGCAGCTACCCGAACACACTTCTTTTTGGAGCATGTTCAAAATTGTTTGGAAAGTACCTTCTTTGCGGACGATTAGCTGGGGTGGTTTTGTTTGTGGTGCTGGTCTGTCATCTACATTTTTTCTGATACCAATGATTATGGTCCAGCACGGTTTTGAACGTGCTGAGATGTGGAAAATATACTTGCCGATGATGCTGGCAGGTGTGGTGGCCATGGTACTGGCAGCAATTTTTGCAGAGGTAAAGAACCGTTTCCGTGAAGTGATGCTTTTTGGAATTGTGCTCCTACTAACATCGCTGGTTTTCATGGGTCTTGGACAGGAGCAGAACCGACTGATATGGTTTGTAGCTGCTCTTTATTTCTTTTTTATGGGCTTTAATGTTTTTGAACCAATTTTCCCTTCTCTCGTCACTCGCAGTACAACTTCAGAAACTAAAGGTACTGCGATGGGAGTATATAATTTCGCACAATTTATCGGTCATTTTGTTGGTGCAACTGTTGCGGGAGCGCTCTATGTCAATAATTATTTAATCTTCATTTTGCTGCTTGCTGTGGCCGAAATTTGGTTTTTCTATTTGACACTTTCATTTCAAAATCCTGAGAAGAAAATTAAGACAAAATGAAGTCCTTTAAAAATAAATTAAGCCATCAGGATATTAGGCTGAAGAATTGCTTAAAAACTACAGGCTTAAACTGCTAATACATTAACCTTTTAACTAAAAACAAATAAAATGTCTGTACAACTTAAACCTGTGATCGTTCCATTGCTTCCGATGAGGGAAGAGATTGTTTTTCCCGGAGCCACCGTTCCGTTTTTTGTCGGGCGTCAAGCTTCTATGGATGCATTGGAACGAGCCCTTGCGGGAGATAGAGCAATTTTTGTCGTTACTCAGCGGGATTCTTCAGTTGAAAATCCGGACGAAAACGATTTGTATAAATTTGGAGTTTTGGGTCGGGTACTTCAGGTAATGCGTCTTCCAAACGGCACTGTAAAGGCGCTCTTTGAGGGTAGCCGAAGGGGGAAATTGCTGGCTACTAAATTAGATGAAAAAGAGTTTCTGGCTCAGGTTCAGCCTGTAGATGAAAATGCTTTTGATATTGACCTGGAAAAGTTGAAGAAACAAGCAGAAATGGTGCGTGAATTGTTTAAAAACCACGTGGATCAGCGCAAAATTAAGTTGAGTAAAGAAATTTTAGACTCTTTGGATCAGGTCGATTTCCTGCAGGTGAGTGACAAAGTATCTTCATTGCTGGAAATTCCAGGTGAAAAAAAACAGCAGCTGCTAGAGACGTTGAATCCTGAAACTCGTCTGCAGCAGGTTCTGGATATTTTGAAAGATGAAATGAAAATCGTACAGCTTGAAGATAAATTGAAGAAAGAGGCAACAGATCAGATAAGTGATACCAAGAAAGATGATTTCCTTCAAGATCAGTTGCGCAACATCCAAAAAGAACTTGGACAGATGGATGATCCTAAGGCTGAAATGGATGTTTTGGACAAACAGATCATTGATGCAAAAATGCCGGAAGAAGTGGAAAGTGAAGCGAAGAAAGAATTGAAAAAATTGCGGATGATGTCGCCAATGTCATCTGAAGCTAATGTTGTACGTAATTATTTGGAGTGGTTGGTCTCTATGCCATGGCAGGTACGGACCGAAGACAACTTAGATCTTAAACAGGCTGAGAAGATTCTTGATGAAGATCATTATGGACTGGAAAAAGTTAAAGAACGCATTGTTGAATATTTGGCTGTGGCTTCACTCAAAGGAAAATTGAAAGGACCTATTCTTTGCCTGACCGGACCTCCGGGAGTGGGAAAGACTTCCCTGGCCAAATCGGTAGCCCGTGCACTGGGACGTAATTTTGTACGCATCAGTCTGGGAGGTGTTAGAGATGAAGCTGAAATACGCGGTCATCGCCGCACCTATATTGGCGCCATGCCGGGAAAAATCATTCAGTCTATCAAAAAAGCCAAAAGCACTAATCCGGTTTTGCTTATTGATGAAATTGATAAGTTATATCAAAGCAATATCAGCGATCCCTCTGCAGCCATGCTTGAGGTGCTGGATCCGGAACAAAACAACACCTTCGTTGATCACTATTTGGATGTTGAGTACAGTTTGGCAGATGTTCTATTTATCTGCACGGCAAACAGTGTTCAAAATATTACCGGTCCACTGCTGGACCGGATGGAGGTTATCCACTTATCTGGATACACAGAATTGGAAAAACAACATATTGCCACTCAGTTTCTGACTCCACGTCAGCGTAAATTTCATGGTTTGGATGAAAAACAATTGCGTTTCCGAAAATCTGCTATTGAGGAAATTACTCAGGGTTATACCAGGGAAGCAGGTGTACGTAATTTGGAGAGGGAAATAGGTAAAATTTGCAGAAAAATAGTTACACGTCTGGTACGAACCAAAGAAAAGAAAACTACTATAGTGACACCAAAATTAGTGCACGACCTGTTGGGCGTCCCTCAATTTCATCACGATCAGCGGGAAGAAAGAAACGAGGTTGGAGTGTCGATGGGACTTGGAGTTACCCCAATGGGAGGCGAATTGCTCCTCATAGAAGTTGGTTTAATGTCCGGTTCAGGGAAAGTCGTTTTGACTGGTACGCTGGGAGATGTGATGCAGGAATCTGCCAAAGCAGCCTTTTCATATGTTCGCAGTAATGCTGAATATTTGGGTATTGATCCGGAAATATTTTCAAAAACAGATTTGCATGTTCATCTGCCGGAAGGTGCAACTCCCAAGGATGGTCCTTCTGCAGGACTTCCCGTGATGATGGCCATTATCAGCAGCTTTACCAAAATATCTGTACGTTATGACGTGGCGATGACTGGTGAAATTACATTACGCGGTCATGTTACGGAAATTGGTGGTTTGAAAGAAAAACTTATTGCTGCCAAACGGGGACTCATTGAAACAGTTCTTATTCCGGAAGAAAACGAAAAAGATCTTGTGGAAATTCCGGATGAAATCAAGAAAGGTTTGAAAATTAAAGCAGTTAAAAATGTCAAAGAATCTTTAGGTTTGGCTTTAGAAGCTCATCCAAATTTTGTGAAAGATCAACAAAAAATTGTTCCGGACATTTCATGGAATGATACAGCAGAGGTCCCGCATCCTGCCTGACTTTAAACCATATAAAATCTACAGTATATAATTTATAGCATAACTTACTGATATATTAAATGGAAAAAACAGACATCAATTCCGATCTTTATAAAATAAGACACTCTCTGGCACATGTTTTGGCTCAGGCAGTGTTGGAAATCCGTCCTGACGCAAAACTCGGATTTGGTCCGCCGATTGATTCCGGATTTTATTACGATTTTGATTTGACTGAACCGTTGAGTCCTGAAGACTTGCCGATGCTGGAAAAGCGTATGCGTCAAATTATTAAGAAAGGACAGGTTTTTGAGCGCGAAGAACTGGGTCATGATGAAATGGTGGAACGGTTAGACAAAGATAATCAGGGTTACAAAATTGAACAGGTTGAAGATCTTTCTGCACAAAATGAGATTCTCAGTCTTTATCGTAATGGACCGTTTTGGGATTTGTGCGAGGGACCTCATGTGGATTCCACGCGCGATATCCCAAAGAATTGTTTTTCCCTTGATTCATTGGCAGGTGCCTATTGGAAAGGTTCTGAGGAAAACAACATGATGCAAAGGGTTTATGGACTGGCCTTTGAGACAGGAGATGAACTCAAGGAATTTAAAGAAAAGCGTCAACTGGCTATGGAGCGGGATCACAGAAAATTGAACAGCAAACAACATTATTATACCATCAGTGAAGAAGTAGGAAAAGGGTTACCATTGTGGCTGCCAAACGGAACTGTGATTAGAGAAGAATTAGAAAAACTGGCCAAGGAAAAAGAATTTCTGGCAGGATACAAACGGGTTTCCACACCGCATATCACCAGAGAAGAATTATTCCATATTTCCGGACATTTGCCGTTTTATGAAGACAGTATGTTTCCGCCTATGGAAATGGATGGAGAGCGTTTGTTTCTAAAACCAATGAACTGCCCCCACCATCACATGATCTACAAAGCAGAGCCGAGAAGTTATCGCGATTTACCTTTACGCTTGGCAGAATATGGCACTTGCTATCGCTACGAACAATCCGGGGAACTGGCCGGATTATTGAGGGTTCGCGGCATGACCATGAATGATGCCCATATTTACTGTTCTCCTGAACAGGCTAAAGCAGAATTACTCAATGTTTTGAATCTCCACACTCAATACTATGAACTCTTTGGATTGAAAGATTTCTGGATGCGCCTTTCCTTAGCAGAAAAAGACACTGGAAAATTTGTCGATGAACCGGAACTCTGGCAAAAAGCTGAAACGCTTATTACAGAAGTCATGGAGGAAGTTGGAGTTCCCTATGAAGCAGTGCGAGGGGAAGCCGCATTTTATGGACCGAAAATTGATTTTCAAGTAACCAATGTAATTGGCAGGGAAGAAACTGCTTCAACAAATCAACTTGATTTGGTGATGGGAAAGCGCTTTGGTTTGACTTACATCGCAAGTGACAATCAGGAGCACACACCGATAATTATTCATCGTGCACCTCTGGGAACGCATGAACGATTTGTCGCTTTTTTGATCGAACATTATGGAGGAGCATTCCCAACCTGGCTGGCTCCTCTGCAGGTACAGGTGATTCCTGTGGCATCGGCCTTCAATGATTATGCACATGGTTTGAATGACAGTTTGTTTAGTTCGTTTGTGCGTACAGAATTGGATGATTCTCACGATTCATTCAGTAAAAAAATCAGATCTGCTGCTGTTGCTAAAATTCCGAATATTTTGATTGTGGGAGAAAACGAGCAAGCAGGACAAACAGTAACCTGGCAGCGTTATGGAAGTAAGGATCGCGAGACCTTGGCGTTTGATGCTTTTTTAGAGCTTTTGCAGGAAGAAATTCTTAAGCGTCAAGACTGGCGTACCGATGATCAATAAAAAATGTTTGAAAACTGAATTCAATAGATCATGGCTGAAGAAGAAACTGAAGTAACAGTTGATGAAGATGTACCGGAAAATTTTGCTGCACAGATTGCCAGGGATCTGACGGTGATCTTTCAGAAGCAAATGGATCTCGATACTGCATCTGCCGAAGCTGCTGCTTATATTTGGAAAAATACTGGAACCACGGGTAAAGTTGGCTATTTTATTGATGCTACGGAAATGTGGCTGGAAACTCAGTCAGCAGGAGATAAATATGCAGCCTTGAGCTGGTTGGCAATTGCCAACCAAAGTGCCAACAATGAAGATTATGATACATTCCTTCACATGATGATTAATTCAATTTTAAAGGGCTATTATAATCTTGAAAAGCCGGATATTGAATACAAGGGGAAACAATACTCAACTTATACTTCAATTATCAGCAACATATTCATTCGCATGCTAGAACTTAATCCTACTAATGGAGAAATTGCTTCTAATATATTTTCTATTTTCATTCGTAATGAAATGGAATTGTCAGCAAAATCTACGGATGAGGAAAAAGAAACCGGCAGCAGTATTATTCCCACAGATATGCAGGATCTGTATGATGATGTAATATCTTATCTTAGTGATCGGGGGATATTTAAACCAAGTCCTATGTCTGGAACAGAAGAAAACCCGAATGAACATATCCAAAATTTATGTGAAAGACTGCGTTCAACCCGTCGATATGTAATGCAGGAAGTGATTAATGAACGTGCGCTTGAAAAAAGAAAACAGCTTGAACTGGATTTGAAAAACCAGCTTGCTTCCGCGGAGGAAATCGTCTTGGTTGCTCCACAATTTACTGATGGATTGTCACTATTTGTTAAGGAAAAACGTTACAATTTCAAGTACCTTTCTGTTGAAAAAGTCAGAATGACCCTGCAATTGCTGGGCTCGATCACAGGTGCAGTGTATTTTTTGCTGGGTTTCATGGGATATTTGGGTGTACATTGGTTTGACGGATTTGTGGTTTGCCTGGTTATGCTGGGATTAGTAAGAATATTACTTTCCAGGAAACAGTTAAAATTATTTTATCCTACTGATATTAGCAAGGAACTGGAAGAAAGTTCCACTGCGTTCATAAGCGTGATGCGAAATATGTCGCAGGAACAGATGGAGCATTTTATGGTGCGTCAAATAAAGTTGGAGCATAATCAACAATATTTAACAATGGTTCCTGAATATGTTAAATATCTTTATGCCATTATGCCTGACCGGAAAAACATGATGATTTCTGTTGATGAGCTTTCTGAATTAGTGGAGAACTCAGAAATTGAAGTTGCCAAGCAACTGCGCGGGCAGTAAAAAGTTTTGTTAATGAAGCAAAACGATCGTGAAAAGACTGTCGCAACCATGGATTTGATTTCTCTTCGTCTGGGAGAAATTACCGATACGTTATCCTTTATACAGGCGTTCCCCGAAACGCAATTTATTAATGAAGATCCTTATCGGCAGCAACGTCCACTGGTGGAACGCGGAAGCTGCGTATGCGGCTGCAATTGCGCAATTGCTTAAACAGGCTGGGCATTCTGTTTTCGTGCTTACCCGACCGGACTCGCTCAACTCAAAACACCTCAGTGAACGAGGGTTGCGTCTACTGACGCATATCAATCTCAACAGCAAGAATCCCTTCCAGCTTTTACTGGCATACAGGAAACTCAAAAAGTTTCTACTGGAAGAACAGATTGATTTGATCAATCCACATCGCTCGGAAGGTTTCCCTCTATTTGTTTTTGCTGCACGTTCCCTGTCTACTAATCGTATTGAAAATCCCATTCCGGTTATCAGAACACGCGGCACTACCAGGCCATTGCTTCAGCATTGGCTGAATCGAAAAATGCACATTGATTGGACTGCAAATTACATTACTGCCGGAGAAATAGTTGCAGAGCGATTACTTGATACAGTTCCAATTTCACCGGAAAAGCTGAAAACAATTTACTATCCGGTTGAATGTTCGGACTTACCTCTGAAGCCGCCAGGAGATTACCGGACTGAATTTGAAATTCCCCAAAAAGCCAAAGTTCTGGCAGTTGTTGGACGTATTCGTCCTGTCAAGGGGCAGCGTATCCTTCTTCAAAGTTTGAGTCAATTACTGACTGAATTTCCTGATTTGGTGTTGCTTATACCGTACCGGGACACAGCCAGCAATGAGCCGGAAATGCAGGCTCTCCATAATGATATCCGCAGATTTAAACTTAAAGCACATGTAAGGCTAATTACAGTGAGAGAGGATATCAGACAGTTAATGGGATTTGCAGATATCGGGGTTGTAAGTTCAGTGGAATCTGAAGTCATCTGCAGGGTTGCGGTGGAATTCTTTTCAGTGGCTACACCGGTAGTTGCATTTCCGACTGGATGTCTTCTGGAAATAATCCGGCACGGAGAAAATGGATATTTGGCTGAAACACAAACTGCGGAATCGCTGACGGAAGAGTTACGCAAAATTCTGGCAAATCCGGAACTATGTGAACGACTTGGTCAGGGAGCACGTCGTGATGCAGAAACTCGATTCAATCCCCAAATCATGCTCACTGAAACCCTTAAAGTTTTTGAGCAAGCCCTCAATCATTAATATTAACAGTTTTAAGATCAGCAAGCTGTAACTGGCCCGGGAATTAATTAGTATCTACTGAAAAATAATTTTATCCAAAAATATCATTAAGAAATTATTCGATTCAAGATGTCAATTTCATGGGGTGTCCGGGGAGAAGCACATCCGTGTAGCGTAGCTAAAACCCGGATTCCAGGGGGGATCCTTTCAATTCTTGAATTCAGCATGATGTGGAATCCGGATCCCGTATCAATTTCGGCATGACAAGTAGTACACTTGTTATTAAACTATAATTGTTTTGAAAAACTCCACAGATAAAGAATTCAGACTTGAGTAATTACTGTATATTATAGAGTATAATTAGTGACGGAGGGATGGGTGAGTGGTTGAAACCGACGGACTTGAAATCCGTTAAGGCTGCAAGGTCTTCGGGGGTTCGAATCCC
>Ga0208055_1000081_pt1 | contig 21840 bp, 19 predicted proteins | sample DeeseametaMP2159_FD_184174 | JGI IMG/M metagenome (GOLD analysis project Ga0208055, IMG submission 184174) | Marine microbial communities from the Deep Pacific Ocean - MP2159 (SPAdes) | ecosystem: Environmental > Aquatic > Marine > Oceanic | place: Southwest of Acapulco, Mexico, North Pacific...
CCAATTTCTGGATTAATAATATATGGAAAAAATGATGAACTTGTTCCTGAAGATAGCTTATTAAATTTAAAAAAAAGATTAAACATGCAAAAAAATATTGATGTAAAGTTTGATTCAATTATTAATGCTAATCATTTTTATAAAGGTAAAATGAAAGAATTGTCTTTTACGGTAGAGCGTTATTTAAAAGATAAAATCACTGTATTTTAATTTTTAACAATTACTCCACCAGTACAAGGCTTACTTACACCAGTAGTTGAAGGAAAAGAAATAGGCAATTTAAGATAAGATCTAATAGCAAGATAAGCAAAAGCTTGGGACTCTACGAAATCGCCATCAATTCCATATTTATCAATTAAGACTAACTTATGTTTTATTTTTTTTGAAATACTTTTTAATAAAAATTTATTTTTTCTACCACCTCCACAAACAATAACTTTAGTTTTTTTACCAGAATTATAATAATCCATTTCCTTGCAATATGTATTAATCCAGCTTGATATAGTTAATACCGTAAATTCAGTTAAAGTTGCAGCCCCATCTCTCAAACTTAGTCCTTCAGTAAAAACGGTGTCTAGATATGTAGTAATATAATCTTTTATATCTAAAGAACTAATACTTCTTAATCTTCGATTCCATTGCCTTCTCTTTTCGATTTTAATTTCTTTATTTAATCGTGATTTAATTATTTTTCCTGAACGTGCTATTAATCCATCTTTATCATATTTATCATGATATTTCCTCATCCAGTGATCAATTAAACAATTGCCCGGACCAATATCTCGAGACGCCATTCCAATTCTTGCAAGACCACCCCAAGGCTTACCTATAGCTGTCATGTTTGCTATTCCACCTATATTTAAAATAATAACAGGTTCATAAATATTGTTTTGATTTACCAGCAATTTATGAAAAATTGGAGCCAGTGGTGCTCCGTTACCATTATTTTTTAAATCTTTTTGTCTAAAATTATAAACAACCTTTTTTTTTGTAAGCTTAGCTAAAAGTTTACCATTTCCCAATTGTTTAGAAATTTTTTCATCCGAAACTCGACTCCCAAGGTAATGTAAAATAGTTTGTCCATGAAAGCCTATTAAATTAATATTTATCTTCGACTCTTTAATAATTTCTTTAACTACTTTTGCATGAAATAATGTAATTATTTTTTCAAGTTTTTTTACATCTTTTGAGAAACGCTTTAAATCTCTCGAATCTTTTATTAGCGATATAAGCCAATGTATATTTTCATAAATGTATTTATCGTACTGAAAATATTTATTTAAAATTACTTTATATGTGTTCACACCATCTGATTGAATAATGGATGCATCGACACCATCTCCTGATGTGCCGCTCATAAGACCTAAACTGTAATAGGATTTCATAAATTATATTTATTTTAAAAGGAATCTTGTATATTACAATTTTAATTAAGCTAAAAATTCATGCAAGAAACATTTCTTACCGAGTTCGAAAAAAGAGGTTATTTTAGTCAATGTACTGATCGTTCTGGCTTAGACGAATTGATGTCTAAAGGTAAAATTAAGGCCTATATTGGCTTTGATTGTACGGCACCAAGTTTGCATGTGGGAAGTCTAATGCAAATTATGTGTCTTCGACTTCTCCAAAAAAATGGACATCAGCCAATAGTATTACTTGGTGGAGGAACAACATTAGTAGGCGATCCTTCTGGTAAAGAAGAAACTAGAAAAATTCTTAGCAAAAAAGAGATAGATAAAAACATAAAAAGTATTGAAGATGTGTTTAAAATTTTTTTAAAATCAAAAAATTCAAAAACGAAACCTATTTTTGTAAATAATTATTCTTGGTTAAGTAAATTAAACTATATAAATTTTTTAAGGGAAATTGGTAAACATTTTACCATAAATAAAATGTTAACCTTTGACAGTGTTAAACTGCGTTTAGAAAGAGAACAATCTTTAAGTTACATGGAGTTTAATTATATGATGCTTCAAGCGTATGATTTTTATGAACTTAATAAAAGACACAAATGTATTTTGCAAATTGGTGGTTCTGATCAGTGGGGAAATATAGTTAATGGAACTGATTTAATTAAAAGAAAAGAAAAAAAACTTGCCTATGGATTAACAACTCCGTTACTAACACTTTCCTCCGGAGCAAAAATGGGAAAAACAGAAAAAGGAGCTATTTGGTTAAATAAAAAAATGCTTTCACCATACGATTATTGGCAATTTTGGCGAAATACTGACGATAAAGATGTAATAAATTTTTTGAAACTTTTTACAGATATAGATCTTGAACAAATTGAAAGTTTAAAAAATAGTAACCAAGATATTAACAAACTTAAAGTTTTACTTGCCAATGAGACCACAGCTATGTTGCATGGATCTAAAGCTGCTAAAGATTCAGAATTAACAGCGCAAAAAACTTTTGGTGATAAATCAATTGGAAAAAATCTTCCGGTAGTAAAAGTTAAAAAAAATTCAATAACTGATGGTATGAATGTGTTAGATCTTGTTCTCTTGACTACACTTGCAAATTCTAAAGGTGAGATTAGAAGAATGATTAAAAATGATGGTCTAAAAATTAATAATGAAGTTGTAAGTGATGAGACAAAAATAATTGATCAAAATAACTTTGATCAAGATAACAATATGAAAGTTTCACACGGAAAAAAACAACACGTAATTGTAAAAATTATTTAGTTTCTTCATTTTTATTTTTTGTACTTTTTATTTTCTCTAACATTCTCGTAATAAACCTTGGTGTTAAAGTTTTAATCGGATTCACTGTAGTTTTTATATTCTTAGGAGGGCCCTTCATTTTAAAGCTAACTCCAAAAACACCCTCCCCAACTTTACTTCCAACTAAAATTTTTCCAATCACAGGTATCCAACCGATCACTTTATTAACAGTTCTTGCTGGCACCAAAGTTCCACTCAAACTAACAATTTTTCCTTTATCTATATATCCGTTGAATAAAATTGATACTGCGGGACCTAATGCAAAAGATTCTTCAATATTTAAAACATTGCCCTTAGAATTTGATTTCATTTCAAAAGTTTCAAAACGTATCCCCTCTCCACTAAGTGTATCTGCAATACCCTGTAAAGAAGCTAATGTTAACAATTGTGCTAATGCCGGTACTTTCGAAACTTTAAAGTCTGTAATTGTTAAATTTGAGTTGGAAACTTCTTTTGAAATAATTGACTCATATTCTAATTTACCACCTTCAAAACCTTTTATAAAATCAAAATTCTTCACAAAAGGTTTAGCTCGATCTGAAATTATTTGAAGTGTTTTTTTATCTTTATCAACTTGATAAATAGTCATTTCGATAATTTCATTTTTTGAGAAATTACCCTTTAAGCTTAATTTTTCATAAGAACCTTTGTTTATTTTAGCAATCATAGCAAAATCATAAACATCATCCTCTGTGCCTGAAATAACTTTGTTAATATTAATTTTTACCTGGCTGTTAAAATCTTTACTAAAAGTTTTTCTATCATCCTTTTTATAAAGAGACTTAAGTAGAGGCTGTGCATCAAAAACTTCTCCTAAAATTATAATTTTTTCTGATTTATTAATTGAAAAATCATTATTTTTAATTCCATTTAAAAAGGTTTTAATATCTAATTTTTCAAAATCGACCGTCTCTAAGTTTTTGTTTAATTTTATATTAGATAAATATATTCTATTTTTGTCAGCTAAAAATTTTAAGTCTCGTATATGATAGTGTTTGTCTAAAATAAAATTAACATCAAAAATTAACTCTGACTTTTTTCCATAATTTTTTTTATAATTTAATTTTGAAATATTAATTGTAGAATCTGTCAAATTGACAGTTCCCTTAATATCAAAGCTTTTTTTATTATAATTATATTTGTTTTTAATTTTGAAACTATCAAACTGATCATTGATTTTTATTAAACCATTTAACTCCATAATTTGATCAGATTTGGATTTAGTGAATTTAATATTAGTGTCTTTAAGAGTTATTTTGGAGTCGTATAATGGTAAATATTTTCTAATTGTTTTTTTTTCTTCTGTGTGTAATTTAAGGGAAGCGATATCACCCTCCGTTGAATATGATAAATTTTTTATTTTAAATTTATTATCTAAATCAAATTTTATATTTGTTTTTAAATCTGCAGTGCCATTAATATCTTTGAAAAAATTAGTTTTTAAGCCAAATAAGGAGGATATTAGTTTAATTTCAGAAAAGCTTAATTTTCCATTTGTGTGTAACAAGCTTTTTATTTTTGTTTCATTTTCTTCACGCTTTAAATTGATTGTGCTGCCTGCTAACTCAAGGTCAAATAGAGAACCTTTTTTAATTATTACTATAAACCCATTATTTTCAACTCCTTTACCATGGCTTATTTCGGTGGTTAGATTTTTGATTGAAAATTTTTTAGTTAAATTGATTGAAGCATCTGATACTTTCCCATAAAATTCATAATCTTTTCCAATGCTTCCGTCTGGTTTAAATGGAATAGCAAATTCTCCTTCTAAATTTCCTTTTTTTAATATTTTGCTAAATCGTTTATTTATAATTCGTGGTAAAAAGATATTAGTAATTTTGGTTAGGTCTTTTATATCGTTTTTTATAAAAGCAACTTCAGCTTTCTTTAATAAAAAATCTGAACTAAAAAAAGATCTTAATGATAAAAATAAATCTAGTTTTGATAAATCAATTTCATTATTTTTAATCAAAATTTTTGGTTTTTGCAGTTTAACAACAAGATCTAATTCGGTTGGATTGAGGTGTATTTTCGTTTTTTGAAATTTTAACTTTACGTTCTGATTTATTTCATTAGTTTTATTTTTTATTAAATTATCAAATTTATCTGTTTCTAAACCAAAGTAGGTAAGAAAAATTACTACAGAAACAATAACTATTAAGACTATTAAAAAAAATCTTAAGAAAAATTTAACCATATTTACTTATTATTTATCCTTGCTTTGATAAAGAGCTGCTTCTAAAAACCCATTTATGTCGCCGTCTAGTACACTTTCCGGATCCGTATTTTCTAGGTTATTTCTTAAATCTTTAACTAATTGATACGGCTGCAAAACATAAGATCTGATTTGATGACCCCATCCAATATTTGTTTTTGATTTAGCTAAATTTTCTGATGCTTCTTCTTTCTTTTGTATTTCATAATTATATAAACGGGCTTTTAACATATTAAAACATGTTGCTTTATTTTTATGTTGAGATCTCTCATTTTGACACTGAACTACAATGTTAGTTGGTAAATGGGTAATTCTAACCGCGCTGTCAGTTGTGTTTACATGTTGTCCTCCTGCTCCACTAGCTCTGTATGTATCTATTCTGATATCATTTTCTTTAATGTCTATTTTAATATTGTCTTCTATAACCGGATAAACCCAAACGCTAGCAAAACTCGTATGCCTTCTTGCTCCAGAATCAAAAGGTGAAATTCTTACTAATCTGTGAACTCCCGATTCTAGCTTAAGCCATCCATACATATAAGGTCCCATTACTTTAAGTGTACTAGATTTTATTCCTGCCTCATCACCTCTATGTTCGCTAATTATTTCATATTTACATTTTTTCTTTTCTATCCATTTAGAATACATCCTTCTCAACATTTGTGCCCAATCTTGACTTTCTGTTCCGCCGGCCCCAGCGTGTATTTCTAAATAAGTACCTAAATGATCATTCTCTCCGGATAAGAAACATTCGACTTCTGTTTTTTTTATTTGATTGTGTAATAAATTTAGTTTTTCACCACAATCTTTTAATACTACAGTATCATTTTCTTTTGAAGCAAGTTTTAAAAGTTCTTCTAAATTTTCCAATTCATTTACTGTAGAATTAAAATTATTAGAAATATCTTCGAAGAATTTTTTTTCTTTAAGAATTTTTTTGGCAGAAAATTTATCTTTCCAAAAATTACTTTCTGTTATTTTTTTGTCGAATGTTTGGATTTTATCTTTAATATTATTTTTCTCAAAGATACCTCCTAACATTATTTATTACTTTTTTTATTTCAAATATATTATTTTTTAAATCATCCATATTTAATAAAATCTTAAAATTGATCTTTTATTATTAAAATCATATAATTGCAACTTATCTTTATTTAATGACTTTTCAAGTCTAGTGATAAAATTATTTTTTAATTTAAAAGATTCGTAAATTACTTTTGTGGTATTAATATTTCGTGGTAATCCAGTTTCTGCATCAACCATCACTAGATAAATATTTTTTGGAATTCTAAATGGAAGTGCATCTCTTTTTTTTACTACATTTTCAACAAATTTTTTAAAAATTGGCAAAGCCGCTTTTGCACCAGTTTCGTATCTACCTAAACTTTGAGGTTCATCAAATCCAACGTACACACCCATAACTAGTTTTGAGGTAAAACCCAAAAACCAAGCGTCCATGTTTTTGTTGGTTGTTCCAGTTTTGCCAGCCAAATTTAGGTTTAAACTTCTTAATTTTCTTCCTGTTCCCCTTTTAATAACTCCTTCCATCATCGAGGTAATTTGATAAGCTGTTTCAGGAGAAATAATTTGTTCTCTATTGTCTTGAATTGTTGGTATTTCATCTTTTAAGTAGGACATATCTTCACAACCAACACACTTTCTCTTATCTGCATTAAAAATTGTTTTGCCTCTTCTATCTTGAATTCTATCGATAAAAATTGGTGTTACTTTTTTTCCCCCATTTACAAATGTACAATAGGCATTGGTAAGTTGAACAAGAGTCGTTTCGGCGGCACCCAAGGAGACCGATAAAATTTCTGGAATATCATTGTATATGCCAAAATTATTTGTAATCTTTGACATTTGATCAAAACCAACTTTTTGAGCTAAACGCACAGTTATTAAATTTCTCGATTTTTCTAGTCCTGTTCTCAAAGTTGAGGGTCCATAAAATTTCTTTCCGTAATTTTCCGGTTTCCAAGTTTTCAATCCTTCTCCCTGATCCATGACAAAAGGAGCATCTAAAACTAAAGTTGATGGTGTAAAACCATTTTCTAAAGCCGCTGCATAAACAAACGGTTTAAATGCAGAACCTGGTTGTCTCTTCGCTTGTGTTGCTCTATTAAATTCACTCAATTTGAAACTAAAACCACCAACCATAGCTAGCATTCTTCCAGTAAAAGGATCCATCACTACAATAGCTCCGTTAATTTTAGGTAGTTGTTTTAAATTCCATTTATTTTTTTTTATTTTTTTTACGTAGATAATGTCGTTTAAATTTAAAAGATCTTCAAAACTCTTTTTTCTAACCCAGCTAACATTATTAAAATCAATAAAACCTATTTCTTTGTTTTCAGTTTCAATTTTTGCAGTTAATTTATCTACGTTAATTACTTTTGCCAGTTTCCAATTTAAACTTTTATCAAGAGTTAATTCTTGAATATTCTTTTGCCAATCTATTGTTTTTATATTTGTTATTGGGCCTCGCCAACCATGTCTTCTATCATACTGCTCCAAACCTTCTCTAAGTGCTTTTAAAGCTTCAATTTGATATTGAGAATTTAAAGGAGTTCTTATTGATAGGCCCCCTTTGTATAGTTTATCATAACCATAAGTGTCAATAACTATTCTTCTTACTTCTTCTGAATAAAAATTTGCATCTTCAAGTAGTTTAATTTTTCTTTTTTTTGTTTTTATTTCTTTCTTTTTAAAATCTTCATATTCAGCTTTATTAATGTATGAATTCTCATATAAATTTTTTAAAACAAAATTTCTTCTTATCGTGGCTCTTTTCTTTGATTTATAAGGATTATATTTGCTAGGTGCTCTTGGAAGGGCCGCAAGAAGAGCGGCTTCGTCATAATCTAGATCTCTTACTGATTTATCAAAATACTCTAGACTAGCTGCGGCAACTCCATATGTACCTTCGCCCAAATATATTTGATTTAAATATAGTTCCATAATTCTTTCTTTTGAGTACGCTCTTTCAATTCTAAATGCTAAAATAGCCTCTTTAATTTTCCTTTTTACAGAAACCTCGTTTGTTAACAAAAAATTTTTCGCCACCTGTTGTGTGATCGTAGATGCACCCTCCAATCTTTTGGTTGAAAAAATATTTATTACATTTTTGATTATTGCTCTAGTGACACTTTTTGCGTCTACACCTGGATGAGAAAAAAAATTTTTATCCTCAGCTGATAAAAATGAATAAATTACTTTTTTGGGTATAGAATCATAGGGAATAAACAGTCTTTTTTGTAGTGCATGCTCAGCTATGAGTTGGCCATCCCCAGAATGTACTCTACTTGAAATTGGAGGTTTGTAGTTAGATAGTATTTTGTAATCGGGAAGATCTGAAGAAAAATACCAAAGAGTCGAAAATGAGAACATCAAACCCAATGTTAGAAAGACAATTGTTAATTTTATAATTGTTTTGAAAAAAATTACCACTAATTCAAAGAAATAATTGAATTCTGGCTTTCTTAAGGCATTTTATAATATTAATCTGAATTATAAGAAAAAATTACATATATTTCTTAGTAAATTTAAGATATAGTTACCGTTTAGTTATTAACAAAATTCAATTTTATGAACAGAACTATCATTACAAACAGGAATAATTTTTCATGGAAAAAAATTTATACATTGATGCTTCGCATCCGGATGAAATTAGAGTCGTACTTAAATCAAAAAATTACATTGAAGAATATGAGTACGAGAATAAAAATAAACTTCATTTAAAAAATAATATTTATTTAGGAAAAGTAAGCAGAATTGAACCTTCTTTGCAGGCTGCTTTTGTTAACTACGGAAAACAAAGGCATGGTTTTTTAGCATTCAATGATATCCAGACAGATTACTATCAAATACCACATGATGATAAAGCAAAACTTAAAAGGGAGGAAGAAAATTTAAGATTAGAACTTAAAGAAAAAAGCAAAAATATCGAAGAAATTGAAAAATCGTCAGAAACAATAAATGAGACGGTTGATTTAAATGATAATAAAAATGGAAATAATGATACGAATGAAAAAACTAAAGATGAAAGTTGGTCTATAGAAAGAAATAGCCAATTTAATGAACTCAGAAAAAAACATGGAGTAAAAAGGTACAAAATACAGGAGGTGATAAAGCCAGATCAAATAGTTTTGGTTCAAATTTATAAAGATGAAAGAGGTCAAAAGGGCGCTGCAATGACAACTTTTATCTCTTTAGCTGGCAAATATAGTGTTCTGATGCCAAATACATCAAAAGGAGGTGGCATTTCTCGAAAAATAACCAATTCTGACGATAGAAAGAAAATTAGAAATATTCTTAACGAAATAAAAATTCCTGAAAGCATGGGTTTAATTGTTAGAACTGCAGGTTTAAATAAAACAAAAAATGAGCTTAATAATGATATTTTAAACACTATTGGTACATGGGAAGAAATTAAAAGTAAGGCAGTTAGTTCTATTGCGCCCGCTTTAGTTTATGAAGAAGGTGATATTATTAAAAGGGCCTTAAGAGATATGTATGATAATGAAACTAAAAATGTAGTTGTGGAAGGAAATGAAGGATACCAAAAGACAAAAATTTTCATGAAACTTTTAATGCCAGAAAATGTAAATAAAGTAAAAAAATATAGAGGAAAAATACCTCTTTTTCATGATATGGAAATTGAAAAAAAATTAAATCAAATTTTTGAACCCACTGTAAAATTAGACTCAGGTGGATACATTGTTATCAATCCAACCGAAGCATTAGTATCGATCGATATAAATTCTGGACAATCTACTAAAGAGGTAAATATAGAAAAAACAGCAGTAAAAACTAACCTTGAAGCTGCAGAAGAAATATCAAGACAAATCAAAATAAGAGATCTTTCGGGATTAATTGTAATAGATTTTATCGATATGTTTAGTTTTCAAAACAAAAGAAATGTTGAAAGAAGATTAAGAGATAAACTAAAAGATGATAGAGCAAGAATACAATTTGGAAGAATAAGTAATTTTGGACTGTTAGAGATGACACGTCAAAGATTGAGGGAAAGCTCAGTGAAGTGGAATATGACTCTCTCACTCGATTCTTTTGCTCTAAAAATTGTAAAAAAAGCTGAAGAATTTGCTTTTTCAAATAAGGCTAAAATTATAAATTTAAGTATTCCTGAAAAAGTTAAAATTTTTATTGAAAAAAATTTGGTAAAAGAAATAAATCATTTTAGGAAGAAATATAAATTCGAATTCAACTTGATTTCAGATAAAAATTTAATACTTCCTGAATATAAAATAGATTTACTTAATAAAAATAAAAAAATTATAAAAAAAATTGAAAATATTGAAAAAATTGAAAAAAATTTTATAGAAAAAGATTTTATAAGAAAAGAATTTGTAAATAAAAAGTTTATCAAAAAAGATAAATTTAAAAAAAAATATAATTATAAGTCAAAAGAAAGAAAATATAGTTTTGATAATAAAAAATTAGCTAGGTATTAATTTTTCAAAAAATCAAATTAAATTTTCTTGTGGAGATGAGGAGCAGCCATATTTTCTTTTTTTCATTCTTTCAGCTTTAAAAGCTTTCCTGCCAGCTAAAACAGCATGTTTCATTGACTCTGCCATCAAAACTGGATTTTTAGCTTCGGCAATTGCTGTATTAACCAAAACACCATCGCAACCTAATTCCATTGCAATAGTCGCGTCAGAAGCAGTACCAACTCCAGCATCAACAATGACTGGAACTGTTGATTGCTCTTTTATTAAAGTTATATTTGTTCTATTTTGGATACCAATACCGGAACCAATTGGCGCTGCTAATGGCATAATCGCACATGCTCCGGTATCTTCTAATTTTTTTGATAAAATCGGATCGTCGGTACAATAAACCATAACTTCAAAGCCTTCTTTGACTAAAATTTCTGTTGATTTTATTGTTTCAATCATATTTGGATATAATGTTTTTTTATCTCCTAAAACTTCCAACTTGACCAATCTCCAACCCCCAATTTCGCGAGCTAACCTAAGAGTTCTAAGAGCATCTTCAGATGTGTAACATCCTGCAGTATTTGGAAGATAAGTAATAGATTTTGGATCTAAATAATCCATTAATAAAGGTTGATTTTTATCTGAAATATTTACTCTTCGAACTGCTACTGTAACAATGTCTGCGTCAGAAGCTTTAACTGCATCGGCTGTTTCTTTAAAATCTTTATATTTTCCTGTACCAACAATTAATCGAGATTTAAAATTTTTATTTGCTATTGTAAAAACATCTTGCATATCTTTTAACCTCCGCCAATAAAATGGACAATTTCTACCTTATCTCCTTTATTTAAAATAACTTTCGGATATTTATTTTTTTCAACAATTGCACCATTAACTTCAATGGCCACTTTAGTTTTTTTAATTTTTAGCTTGTTTAGTAATTGGTTTAAGTTAGTTTCAATATTTATTTCGTATGGACTTCCGTTTAATTGTATTTTTGCCACATTTAAGTTATTCATTACACTTACTTTAACTTATTTAAATTTAAATGACAAAAAAAATACTAATTATAAATGGACCTAATTTAAATCTTCTTGGTGATAGAGAAAAATCAAAATATGGAAATGACACTCTTGAAACGGTTAGGAAAAAATGTGAGTCACATTCAAAATCAATCCATGTTGAAATAGAATTTGAACAATCTAATATAGAAGGCGAAATTGTCACAATAATACAAAAGGCAAAAGGTATCTTTGATGGAATAATAATTAATGCAGCGGGATACACTCATACTTCAGTTGCAATTTTGGATGCCCTTTTAGCTGTTAAATTGCCTGTTATCGAAGTTCATATAACAAACATTTACAATCGAGAAGAATTTAGAAGTAAATCCTTAATAAGCAAAGCCGCAAAAGGAATTATTTGTGGATTTGGTGTGAATGGATATATTATGGCATTAGACTCTATGAAGGAACTTCTTAGACAACAAAATGAAAATAAATAAAAAAATTATTGAAGAGCTTGTAGGTTATTTAAAGGAATTTAATCTCAGTGAAATTGAGTACTCTGAAGGTACAACAAAAGTAAAGGTTTCCCGATCTATAAATAGCCCAGGCGTAATATCTGCCGAAACAGAAAAAAAAAAATCTATAATTAAAAGTGCGGGTATGCACATAACCTCTCCAATTGTAGGCACAGCTTACCTAGCTCCAGAACCGGGAGCAAAAAAATTCGTGGAAATTGGACAAAAAATAAAAAAAGGACAAACCATCATGATTATTGAAGCTATGAAGACGATGAATCATGTTCCCTCAACTCAAGATGGAGTAGTTAGTGAAGTTCTGATAAAAGACGGAGAGCCTGTAGAATTTGGACAACCTCTTATTTCAATTAAATAGTGTTTAAAAAAATTTTAATTGCTAACCGCGGTGAAATTGCGGTTCGTATAATTAGAGCATGCAAAGAACTAAATATACCAACGGTTGCCGTTCACTCTGATGTGGATAAAGATGCAATGCATGTGAGATTAGCAGAAGAAAGTATTTGCATAGGATCACACAAACCACAAAATAGCTATTTGAATATAGCAGCAATTATGACTGCCGTTGATGTAACTGGCGCTGATGCTGTTCATCCTGGATATGGCTTTCTTTCAGAAAATTACCATTTTGCAGAAATAGTTAACAAAAGTAATATAAAATTTATTGGCCCCAGTGCAGAAATAATGAAAAAGATGGGAAATAAAATTGAAGCAAAAAGGATTGCAAAAAAATTTGGTCTTCCCGTTATTGAAGGATCTGATGGAAATATTAATTCGTTAGAAGAGGCAAAAAAAATTTGTTCAAGTATAGGATATCCCATTTTAATTAAAGCTTCTGCTGGTGGAGGTGGAAAAGGAATGAAACTTGTAAAAAATGAAAATGAGTTAAATGATTCTCTTTCGTTAACTAAACTAGAAGCAAAAAAATATTTTGGGAATGATGAAATATATATTGAAAAATTTTTTGAAAAACCTAGACATATAGAAGTACAAATTTTATCAGATAAAACTACCACCATACATTTAGGTGAAAGAGACTGCACCGTACAACGAAAACATCAAAAACTTATCGAAGAATCTCCAAGCCCAGTATTAAATGAAAGTACAAGGCAAGATCTATTAAATAAAACCATAGAAATGGTTAGCAAACTTAACTATGAGGGGGCAGGTACAGTTGAGTATATCTATAATAATGGAAAATTTTTTTTCTTGGAGATGAACACTAGAATTCAAGTTGAACACCCCGTTTCGGAAATAATCGCTGGAATAGATATTGTTAAGGAACAAATAAAAATAGCCTCAACAGGGAAAACGGCATTAAAACAGTCCGATATAAACTTTAGGGGTCATGTTATAGAATGTAGAATAAATGCAGAAGATCCTAGCAAAAACTTTCAACCAAGCCCTGGAACTATTGATGTTTGCCATCTACCTGCGGGTTTTAGAACTAGAGTAGACGGCGCAATATTTCAGGGTTGCAAGATCACTCCACACTATGACAGTTTAATTTGTAAACTCATTTGCCAAGGTAGGAACAGAACTGAAGCCATACAAAGACTTCAAAGATCACTAGATGAATTTGTGCTTGAGGGCATCACTACTACAATAGAATTGCATAAAAAAATATTAAACCATAAAAAATTTATTAATTCTGACTTTGATGTAAATTGGTTAGCTAATGAATCGTTTTATTAGATATTTTCACAACTAGTAATCCATAAATCATAAATTGGGTGGTCGATTGATTGTAGAGTGGGACTAGATGCAAACGTCCAACCATTAAATAAAAAAACCTGATTATTGTCCTTAGCGGATAAATCTTTAACTTGTATATACGCAACTGCATCTGAAGTGTCACTACTTTCAGAAAGTTGACATTTCAGAGCTTGAATTTCTAATGAGCCAAAAATTTTTTTATCGCCAATGGCTAATTTAATCGAAGATGTTTTAGCAGTTATTTTGTCTAAAGCTGTTAAATTAATATAAACTTTATCATCTTTCAAAGATTTGGGTTCACTAGAAATATCGTCGCTTTTATTTAAAGTAATATTTTTATCTTTTATTTTTTCTAGTTCAGTTTTATCTTCTTCAAAAGTTGGAGATAATTCTTCTAAATTTATTAATGGAACCGATTCAATTTTATCTTCTGCTAAAACAAAGACAGTATTTGTCAAAATAAAAAGTAAACAAAAAAATTTAAAATTTCCAAGTTTCATATTTTTTCATATTTTTTTTCGAATCAAAAGTTAACGAACCATCCGGTTTGTGAGCCTTTGTTGTTCCTGTTAAATTTTCTTCGTGTTTCTTTTGCCACTTAAACTTAATTGGATTACTAGATGGTTTATTATTTGTTAAAAAATGTATCCATAAATGCCACTCTGGTGGAATTTTTGACGACTCAACTCTATTTGTATAAATCACCCATCTTTTTCCTTTGGAATTAGAATAGTATTTGTTACCAAATTCATCTTTGCCGACCAATTTCCCAGTAAACAAAGTATAAATAAAAGTACCAACAGTTTGACGATGCCACCAGGTAAATATTTGTTTAATAAAACTAATCACAAAATTTTTCTTTTTTTTTGTTTTTGATTGTATTTACTATTCAAGTGTAAAAATCCACACAATTAAAAATTGTAAAAAATTTATTAGACTTACAATATATTTTGTATATAGCATATAAATGCTCACAATATATATATAAATAATTAAATTTAGGAGATAAAACTTATGTCGAAGTATTTAGTTGAAACCTTTTATACATGCACATTTAAAATTATTCATAAACTCGAAGAACTAAATGAAAAAAAGCTTTCTGAACTCGAAAATCGTAAGGATGGTAAGGTTGAAATAATTGATGTTAGATTAAATAATAGAAAAACCAAAGCAGTTAATGAAAAAAACCAAAATGTTTCTTTAAGCAAATCACCTGCAAAAAATATTCCTGACGTTTCGTCCATTGTTAGTGAAACAATTGCTAATTCAGACAAATTCCAAACTTTAACTGAATTAGAGGGAAAAAACGTTAATACCCAAAGATTATACAAACAGATAAATAATAGATCAAAAATGCCAGATAGAAGAAAAGGTTATATCCAAAAAGTTTCGGTCGGAGAGCACAAAATTTATTTGCATACAGGTGAGTATGATGATGGAAAAGTTGGAGAAATTTTTATCGATATGAACAAAGAGGGAGAGCTTGTAAAAGCTTTAATGAATAATTTTGCAATAGCTATCTCATTAGGTCTTCAGTACGGTGTACCATTGGATGAATTTGTTGATGCTTTTATCGAAACTAAATTTGAACCATCTGGAGAAATTAAAGGCAATGACAGAATATTAAATGCTTCTTCTATTCTAGATTATATTTTTAGAGAATTGGCTATATCCTATTTAGGTAGAGAAGATCTTGCTCATACACCTTCGATTAGCAAAACTACGAATGACAGACTTGCAAGCGATGGTGAAGAGGATGCTTTCTTGAAATTAGTAAAAGATATAACAAGTAAGGGTTTTGTAAGAAGTAACTATAAAGACAAACTTGTTGATCTCAGTAATGTAAGAATTAATTTAAAGAGTAAAAAATAGATATCATTGCTTCTTGTCTAAAACTTTAATACTTAGCTCTTTGAGTTGGGTTTCGGTTGGCTTTGAGGGAGCTCCCATTAACAAATCTTCAGCATTTTGGTTCATTGGAAACAAAGTTATTTCACGAATATTATCTTTATTAGCCAATAACATAACAATTCGATCTATTCCAGGAGCCATACCACCGTGAGGAGGAGCTCCGTAAGAAAGAGCTTTAATCATTCCCTCAAATTTCTTATTAACATCTTCTTTTGAATAACCAACCTTTGAAAAAACTTTATACATCAAATCTGGCAAATGATTTCTTATTGCTCCAGAAGATATTTCAGAACCATTACATACCAAATCATACTGGTACGCGAGTATTGATAAAGGGTCAGATTTTTCGAAATCTGATGGATTAATTTGAGGCATCGAAAAAGGGTTATGGCTGAAATCAATCTTTTTTTCTTTTTCATCATATTGATACATAGGAAAATCAATGATCCAGCAGAATTCAAACTTCTGACTATCTATAAGATTAAGCTCCTGTCCTAGTTTCTGTCTTGCTAATCCAGAGATTTTTTCAACGTTGCTTTTTGTATCGCATGAAAAAAAAACTGAGTCATTTTCTTTTAAATTACAAACTTTTATGAGTTCATTAATTGCTTTTTCTGAAAAAAGTTTTGCTATCGGTCCTTTACCAAGAAGTTTTTCTTTAGTTCTCTCTAACACTATATAGCCTAAACCTTTGGCTCCCTCTTCCTTGGCCCAATTATTATACGCATCAAAAAAACTTCTAGGTTTCGAGGATGTATTTGGAGCGGGTATTGCTCTCACAATCGCACCTTTGGCAATTGATTTTTTGAAAATATCCAATTTGACATCCTCCCTATTCATTATTTCTGTAACATCAAATATTTTTATTGGGTTTCTTAGGTCTGGCTTATCTGTTCCATATTTTAACATTGAGTCTTTATATTTAATTCTTGTAAAAGGTATTTTAGAAATAATTTTTCCTTTTCCAAATTCAGTAAATACTTCAAATAAAATAGGTTCTAATGTTTTAAAAATATCTTCCTGTTCTACAAAAGACATTTCAATATCTAATTGATAATGTTCTCCAGGACTTCTATCTGCCCTTCCATCTTCATCTCTAAAACAAGGTGCAATCTGAAAATATTTGTCAAAACCAGAAATCATGACCATTTGCTTAAATTGTTGTGGTGCTTGAGGTAATGCATAAAATTTACCATGATGCAATCTGCTAGGAACTAAAAAATCTCTAGCACCTTCTGGACTAGAAGCGGTTAATATTGGCGTTTGAAATTCCAAAAAACCTTTGCTAATCATTTTATTTCTTATAAAAGAAATTACTTTTGATCTTAAAATAATATTATCGTGCATCTCTTGTCGTCTTAAATCTATAAATCTATATTTTAATCTCGTCTCCTCTGGATAGTCCTGTTCACCAAAAACAGGCATTGGTAAATCTTTTGCAGCAGAAAGTACTTCGAATGATGAAACGATTATTTCTATTTCTCCAGTAAATAAATCTTTATTTATCGTATCTGTAGATCTCTTTACAATTTTACCTGACACACATACTACGGATTCTGGTTTGACTTTTTCTATTTCCTTAAAAAAATTACTGCTATTTTCTGTTACACATTGTGTTAAACCATAATGATCACGTAAATCAAAAAAAAGCAGGTTTCCATGATCCCTCTTTCTATGAATCCAACCTGAAAGCTTAACAGTTTTTCCAGCATCTTTTTTTGTTAGTTCCGAACATGTGTGAGTTCTATATTTATGCAAAATGATTCCCTTTTTAAAAATTTATATCATTTTTAATACTTCTTTAATTAATTTTAAATTAAAAGGATTATTCTTTTTTAAAGAATGTTTATCCAAAATCGAAATAAATTGAGATATTTTTTCATAGGATCTATCAATTCTTTTTATAATGTAGTCAATATGTTTTTTTTCAACCTTAATCTGTTTATCCGAAAAGTTCTTTGCAAGTATAACGCTGATTAGATCATCGCTTGGAAGATTTATGCTGATCATCAAGCTGCTACTAGCTCTAGATTTTAAATCGGGCAATTTAAATTTATATGCACTAATTGGATTAGTAGAAGTAATTAAAAGATATTTATTATCCTGTAAAGCAAAATTCCATAAAGAAAATAGTAAATTTTCTGAAACATTTTCATTTAAATTTTCAATTATCAAAGCTTCATTTATTTTAAATTCAAAAAAAATTTTATCATTTAATTCATCTGACTGTATTTCCAATGTTGATGTTTTGCTTTTCAAGATAGATGCTAGATGTGTTTTTCCAGAGCCTGGTGGGCCAAATATATTAGCTATTCGTTTTATCCATCTGGGCCAACTACTTATAAATTCGTATGCTTCTTGATTGCTAGATGACACATAAAAATCTTCTTTCAGATAAACATTATTTGTTGGAAATTTTAAAATTAATTGATCAGTCATTTATATAAAGTTCCCAATGCCCTTGATCATTATTTAATTGATAACCAAATTTCAATAGTTCAGTTCTCAATCTTTTTGGATTGCCATAATAATATATTTTAAAAAAAGAATAATTAATATTAAATTCTTCTAAAGAATAATTATCAATGATACTTATATTGTAAAAAGTATTTTTTAGATTATCCAAATCACGAAGATTTTTATGTTGAAATTTTATTCTTATTAATAATGGGATCGAAAGATCTATAACGTTCTCTTTTTTCCAAATATCTGTGATTTGCATTTTTAAATCTTTTAAAATATAATTTAACTTTAATTCATTCTTTATATCATTAAGTTCATAAGTAATATTTTTGCTCATCCTGCTATCATTAAAATTTGTTTTTACATATATATTCAATTGGTCATTTTGATGATGCATTAATGTAAAAACGTAATTTTTTATATTGTATTTATTAACAAAATCATCGATATTTAATTCTTCAATTCTATTTTTCATTTCTTTTATTTTAGAAATATCATCTAAATCTTCCAATGGTAGTATGAAATTTATTAGCTCATTATTAATCTCAACAGTTGTCCATTGCTTATAAAAAAAATTCTCATAAAAATCTTGTATTTCTTCATTTACAAAAAGTATTGGAAAAAAAATTGCAGAAATATTTTTTGGTTGAGAAAATGAAATATTTTTCTGTTTTAATAATTCTATAACTTTAATATCATTGTAAAATATCTTAAAGGTTGCTTTGTACTCATCATTTCGATAGCTCTCTTCTAAAATTTGAAAACTATTTATCAAATTCTTTATTTTGTTTAATTTTATATTGCTTATTTTGTTTAAATCTCTTGATAATAGAATTTTAGACATAAGTATTTTAAAAGAATTTAAAAATACTTTATTGATATATTTATCTCTTGAAAAATTTATATCTATCGCTCCTTCAACTTTAACATTATTAATAATAAAAACATTTTCTTCTGAAAAACTTTTTGAAAATGTAATTAAAGAAAATATAGTTGCTGTTAAAATAATAAAAATATATTTCCCTGATCTGGCTATCAAATATTTAGACATTAAATAAAATTTTTCATGAAAAAAGCCTATAATACTTACAAAAAAAGCGGTGTTAATATGGCAACTGTTGATAAGTTAGTAAATTACATATCTGAAATATCAAGAAAAACTTATAAAACGTTTATTTGTCAAAAAAAAAATCTATTTCAGTTTTTGCACTTTCTGCGCTGTCTGAACCATGAACGGAGTTCTTATCAATTGAAAGTCCATACATCTTTCTTAATGTCCCTTCCTCTGCCTTTAACGGATCTGTAGCGCCCATTATCTGCCTATTTTTGAATACTGCCCCTTCTCCTTCCAATACCATAACTACTATAGGACCCGATGATAAATAATTACATAAATTTTTATAAAATGGTTTTGTTTGATGTACTTTATAAAACTCTGCTGCTTCTTCTTTGGTAATATGTACTTTTTTGTTTTTTAGAATTTTTAAATTTTTTTCTTTAAAAAAAGATTTTATTCTGTTTTCTAAATTTCTTTCTACAGCATCTGGTTTAACAATAGATAAAGTTTGTTCAATCACAATTCTATTCGTAATATTCTTTTACTAAGTTGTTGAGTAAACTAACTCCAAAGCCAGTAGCTCCACCAGGATTCAAATTTGCAGCTTTTTTTGAAAAAGCCATTCCAGCAATATCTAAATGAGCCCATGGTGTTTTATTTAAAATGAATCTTTGTAAAAATTGAGCAGCCGTAATTGAGCCTGCCCCACCTACATAGTTAATATTTTGAACATCTGCGATTTTAGAATCCATCAATTTATCATAATTTTTATGAAGAGGTAATCTCCATACTTTCTCATTAACATTTTCACTAGCTTTAAAGATTTTTTTTGATAATTCATCATTGTTTGAAAATAAACCCGCATACTCTTCTCCTAAACTAATAATGATTGCGCCGGTTAAAGTTGCAAGATCAATTATAAATTTTGGTTTGTATTTTTTTTCTGTAAAGCTTAACGCATCAGCTAAAACAAGCCTTCCCTCTGCATCAGTATTAAGTACTTCTATAGTTTTACCTGAATAAGATTTTACAATATCTCCTGGTCTTTGGGCATTACTTCCTGGCATATTCTCAACTAAACCCACAACACCAACGGCATTGATTTTTGCTTTCCTTAAAGCAAATGATTTTAATAATCCAATAACAACAGCAGATCCTGCCATATCATACTTCATCTCTTCCATAAATTTTGCTGGCTTTAAAGAAATTCCTCCCGTATCAAAACACACACCTTTTCCAACAAAAGCTAGAGGTTTTTTTTCAGTTTGCTTTTTTCCATTCCATTCGATTGTTACTAAATAAGTTTCATTAGCACTTCCTTGGCCAACTCCTAACAACGCATTCAATCCTAGTTTTTTTAATTCTTTTTCACCATAGGCTTTTATCTTGAGTCCAAGTTTAGATAATTTTTTTATTTTCGACACATAAGCTCTTGGACTTAAAACATTTGGAGGTTCTGAAACGAGATCTCTGGTTAAAAATATACCTTCTTTTATAGCATCACAATATTTATGGTGAACTTCCATTTTTTGTTCATGTGAAGTTATAATTTTAAAATCAATTTTTTTGTTAATCTTATCTTTGTCTAAAGTTTTATATTTATTAAACGTATAACTTGTTAAACTAAAACCAAAAATAAATTCTGAAAAGAATTTCGCCGTTTTTTCCTTATCAAAATCTAAACTATCTACATAAAATTCAACTTTTTTAATGTCTTTAAATTTTTTTATATAGGAAAATAACGCCCCACCAATTTCTTGAGGATAGTAATTCTCGTATTTATTTTTTACTTTTATTATGAAGCATTTTTGTTGGTTAGAAACATCAAAAGAACTTAGTTCTTCATCTTTCTTTTTCACTTTTAATACATCTAAAAAAGAATTAATTTTTTTAACTTCATTATTTGACAAAATATTTTTTTTATTTTTGTAGTCATATTTTTCGGTTACAAATATAGCAAATGCCTCACAATCGGGACTCAAACTGCTTGTAAAACTTAACATTTTTTCTTCCTTTAACGTATAAATTGAATTCTATTCGAAGTTGTTTTATTAACTATATATAACAGTTATTTACAATGAAAAACAGAATTTACAAATATATTTTTCACGAATTTATCCGCAATTTTATTGTTACACTTTTTGCTTTTGCTGCAGTAATTTGGACAATTCAAGCTGTAAATTTCCTAGATCTTGTGACCGAAGATGGGCACGCTTTTAAAATTTACCTTTTATATTCGTTTTTAACCATAACAAAAGTATTAACAAAATTAATTCCTTTTACATTTTTAATAGCTTCAATAATAACAATTTTAAAATTGGAAAGGGACAATGAACTAATTGTTTTATGGACATCTGGCTTAAATAAAATTTTTATTGTCAATCTTATATTTCGTATATCGATACTAATGATGTTTGTGCAATTGCTAATGGCTACTACTATAAATCCAAAAACTTTAAATATTTCTAGAACTTTATTAAAAAACTCAGAATTACAATTTGTCTCTTCACTGCTGAAAGTAAAACAATTTAATGATACGTTGAAAGGACTTACCATCTTTGTTGAAAACAAAAAAGTCAATGGAACGTATGAAAATATTTTTATAAAAGACGAAGGGAGAGTTTTAACTCAAGTTTCCGGTGGATCTTCTACAATTTTTGCAAAATCTGGATATTCAACAAAGGATGGTAAGAATTTAATTTTATTCAATGGTAATATTCAAACACTAGATGCTGATGGCAGTGTAGGTA
>Ga0208055_1000082_pt1 | contig 21730 bp, 16 predicted proteins | sample DeeseametaMP2159_FD_184174 | JGI IMG/M metagenome (GOLD analysis project Ga0208055, IMG submission 184174) | Marine microbial communities from the Deep Pacific Ocean - MP2159 (SPAdes) | ecosystem: Environmental > Aquatic > Marine > Oceanic | place: Southwest of Acapulco, Mexico, North Pacific...
GGAAAATTCTCCCCGGACAGCCAACCAGTTTGAGAAGTGATTATTTGAAGCATGGAATTCCAATGATTTTTCATGAATTTTCAACAAAGATTTTCGCAATTCAGGTAAATCATTGGCACGGGTAATTTCATTACCTCTGGAATCCCTGAATACAAAATCGCCGAAACCAAAATTGCTAACGATAAAATCATCCAAATCCTTCAGGAGTGTCTCAGACTCTTTGCCGATAAAAGTACAATTTACTTTTTTGGCATCTTTATAATGATTCGGGTTTGTGGATTGGAGTAATACAGGTATGTTAAAATCTTTTTGACGGATGTATTCCACCAATTTCACACCGGCATTTTTATCCAATTTATTATTTTTTGGAAACCGTACATCTGATATAATTCCCAGAATATTTTGTTGATATTTATCATAATAATGGATGGCATCTTCATAATTAGACACCAGGATAATCTTTGGCCGGGCACGGAATAACAATAACCGATCGGTATCAGACAAACTTTTATTAATCAGATCCCGGGCATGCTTTAAAGCGATTCGATAAATAAGCGGCATGAGGGTTGAATAGTATCTCGGATTGTCTTCCACCACCAGGATACATCGAATATCTGCAATTTTATAATCCCGTTTAATATTTCTTTTGTCTTCATAATATTTGATAATTGCAGGAAACACATTGGCATTCCCGGACCAAATAAAGATTTTGTCTATCGATTTTTCGATACCAATTTCTGGAAGCTGTTTTATTTCTGAGGGGTCAAAAGCGAGAAGGATAACCGGTTTTTTTGGATAGAGGTCCTTGACTCTTTCGCCAAAAGTAACCGGATCCATATCTGCAATTCGCATCATAACAATGACCATATCATATTTTCGATGGGATAGCATATCCATCGCTTCACTGGCGCTCTTAGCATGCCAGACACGGGGAGCATAACTCAGATTCATCCCGATGTATTCATAAAGAATTTGTTGGGTTAGGCGGCCATCTTCTTCCAAAATGAACGCATCGTAAGGGCTTGCGACCAACAGGATTTCATGGACGCGATGCAGCATCAAATCTTGAAAATTAAGGGTGGATTTTGAGTTTGAAGCCATTGTGTACTTGGATGAAAATACTGCCACTCAACGATCGATATAAATAGAATTTTATGTAGATTCAACCGATGAATTATTTACAATCTGCCGGTAATATAATGATGAAATTGGTATTCCCCAATTTTTGTCTATCCTGCAATAAGGATATAGATCGTGCCATTCTATGTAATCCGTGTTTGGATAGGTTGGAAAAAACTACCCATCAAAATCGAATCAATGATATTCATTTTTCTAAATATATTGACGAAGCATATGTATGCTAGTGGTATAATAATATTTTACAGGAAGTCATTCATAAAATGAAATATTCGGATCGTGCTCGAATCGGATTAGAAATGGGATATTTAGCTGCCGATAATTTTGAAGCGTCCGTGTACAAAAAATTAGATTATATAACAGCAGTCCCACTGCATCATATCAAAAAAAGAGAACGGGGGTACAACCAGGCAATTTGGATAGCAAAGGGATTTGCAAAGGAAGTGGGTATTCCTATGGATCCTAAGATCATAAAAAGAAAAACACACACGGTTTCACAAACAACACTTGATCGGGAAGAACGACTTCAAAATATGGAAAATGCTTTTGTAACTTCCCGCCCCTTGAAAGGATTGAAAATCGGAATTATTGATGATGTTTTAACTACGGGTGCAACCATGTCTGCCTGTGCAAAAGCGCTTAAAAATAATGGTGCCGTACATGTGACAGCCCTTACCTTAGCAACGCCGATCATTAACCAATAGAAAAACCTCGTGATAAAATCTCTCAAAACATTTGACTTAAAAGATAAACGTGTCCTCATACGGGTGGATTTTAATGTACCGATAGAAAATGATCGTGTTGTTGATGATTTCCGAATTAAGGCGACAATTCCAACAATTCAGTATTGTCTAAAAGCAGGTGCCAATATTGTTTTGATGTCTCATTTAGGTCGTCCCAATGGTCAAGTCGATTCTGAATTAAGTCTTATTCCCACGGGAGAAACATTGGCAGATTTATTGGAAATGCCTATCAAGTTTTCTGGCGATTGTATATCAGAAGATGCTCACGATGTTTCTCTCGGGCTCCGTGGCGGAGAAATTCACTTAATAGAGAATTTGCGATTTCATTCAGAAGAAACAAATAATGACTCAATTTTTAGTGCCCAATTGGCAAAACATGGTCAAGTATATATTAATGATGCTTTTGGTACTGCCCATCGTGCCCATGCATCGAATGTAGGTGTCACCAAACATTTTTCACACAAAGGTATGGGATTTCTGATTGAAAAAGAATTACAGTATCTATCGGAAGCAATGATTAAACCGGATAGACCATTAACGGTGATTTTGGGTGGTGCAAAAATTGATACCAAATTAAATTTGATTAGGCATTTCGCAGGAATGGCTGATTATATTCTTATTGGCGGCGGAATGGCATTCACTTTTTTGCAGGCACAAGGCAAGGATATTGGTAATTCATTGGTTGATCGATCTATGCTTGCTACAGCAAAAGCTATTATGTCAAGAGCACGTGGAAAAACCAAATTGATATTCCCAACAGATTTCGTATGTGCCGCATCCATGGATAATAGTCAACAGGCAGAAATTTATAAAGTGGGAGAAATTCCAGATAAATTAATGGGGTTGGACATTGGACCAGAAACAATCAGCAATTTTTCGGAAATAATTCTAAAATCAAAAACGATTATATGGAATGGTCCCATGGGCGTATTTGAAGTGGATGGGTTTCATCAAGGAACACAAAAAATTGCTGAAAGAATGGCGGATGTTACCATCAATGAAACAATAACCATTATCGGCGGCGGCGAGTCAGCTGCAGCCGTTAATAAATTTGGATTGATGGATAAAGTAAGTCACGTTTCTACTGGCGGTGGTGCATCATTAGAACTGTTATCGGGGAATTCGTTACCCGCCATTTATTCATTGGAGTTATAGGATGAAAATCAAACCAATTGTTGCTGGAAACTGGAAGATGCATAAATCACTTTCCGAGGGGGTTTCTTTCGTCGGTAAAATCCGAAATCGAATATTGGATAAGGAAAAAGTGAAGGTTATATTCTGCCCGCCTTTTAACTCGCTCTTTTCCATAGTTGATGCATTGGATGGCACATCTTTAAGTGTGGGGGCCCAAAATGCCCATCACGAATCCCAGGGTGCATTCACGGGAGAAATCTCTGTTGAAATGTTGAAATCCATGGGGGTTCAGTATGTGATTATTGGTCATTCTGAACGTCGCCATATTTTTGGCGAAACGGATGGATGGATTAATCAAAAGATTCATGCAGTGTTAAATGGGGAACTCATACCTATTTTTTGCATTGGTGAAACATTAGAAGATCGGCAGATGAGTCGAACGAATGAAATACTTCACCACCAAATAAAGTTGGGCTTAGAAGGAGTCGAATCCATCGATGCGGAAAGATTGATTATTGCCTATGAACCCGTATGGGCTATTGGTACAGGAGAAACTGCATCCAAGGATCAGGTAGAAGAGGCACATGGATATGTGAAAACAATACTGGATGATGAGTTTGGTCATAGCTCCGGTGAAGTACCCATCCTCTACGGTGGATCCGTGAATGAAAACAATGCTTCGGAACTGATTCAAACGGAGGGTGTGGATGGATTTCTCATTGGCGGTGCGAGTTTAAAAGAGGATAGTTTTTGTAGCATAATAGCGCAAGTAACAAATTATTATAAAGGATAAATCGTGTTAGGATTCTTAATTACAATTCATGCAATTGTCAGTTTATTACTGATAACAGTCGTATTAATGCAAGCCAGTCAGGGCGGCGGATTAGCCGGATCGATTGGCGGACAGACAACCAATGCCATTTTTGGCGGACGTGGCGCTGCAACTGCATTGAGCAAAATAACAACATATCTTGCTGTTTCTTTCATGGGATTAGCACTGCTTATTAGTCTAATGGGTTCACCAGATACTTCTGGTGGAAGTTCGGTTATTGAACAAGCTCAGGAAGAACGAACATTAGCCCCAGCATCAGAGGTGTTGAATTTGCCCACGGCACCGGTAAAGGATATTAATAAAAATTAATGAAAAAACTGGCCGAAGTGGTGGAATTGGTAGACACGCATGCTTGAGGGGCATGTGAGGGAAACCTTGTGCCGGTTCGAGTCCGGCCTTCGGCACACAATTAATTAAAATGAGGAAATAAAACATAATGTTGAAAAGAATATCGATTATTTTATTATTGGCGAGTATTACATTGGCTCAGTCCCCAGTTGATTTGTATAATTCAGCCATTGCTAGTTTAGAGGGGGGAGAGGTTACAGAAGCGGAAAATGGTTTTAATGCCGCGTTGGAAGCGGATCCCACATTTGCACCTGCTTATGCAGGCCTTTCCAAGGTTGCTATTCGTAATGGTGACTTAAAAAAAGCGGGTGACCTATTAAAAGAAGCCATTTCTGCCGATGAGGAAAACAAAGAATTTCGCGCCGAATTTGATCGATTAAGCGAACTGAATACCCTCATGAGTAAAGGGAACAAATCGATGAAAAATGGTGAAGCAGATAATGCGTTTGAATCATTTCGAATTGCCCATGAAAAGTTCCCAAATTATCCAGAATCAGTATTAAATATGGGATTAGTTCATTTTCGCAAAAAGGAATACTTAGTTGCCGTGGATTATTTTCATGAAACATTGGGCCTGAATTCTGAACATAAAACAGCATTAACCGCCATTAAAAATGTAGCAAAAAATTATTTTAATACTGGGAATCAATCCTATAAAAGGGGGGATCTTGACGGTGCACTTAGTTCTTACAGAAAAGTCTTAGACATTGATGAAACATTTTATCAATCATACTACCAAATTGGCGTCATTCTATCAAAAATGGGAGACAAAGATGCTGCAGTGGCATCTTATGAAAAAGCTTTAGGCGTCAATCCACAATTTTATAAAGGGTATTTTGCTTTAGGATTAGCCAAAAAATCAATGGGGGATACGGATGGAGCAATTGGTGCTTTAGAATCAGCAGTGGATATTCATCCCGGTTATGATAAAGCTTACGGTGCCATGGGTGATATATATATCAATACCAAAAATTTTGAAAAAGCCAAACAAGTGTTGAATATGGCGATTACAGTAAATCCAAATTATGCGAGAGGATATGCAAGCTTTGGAATCCTTTCTACTGAGGAACAAAACTGGGAACAGGCCATTGCTCATTTAACAATGGCTACCACATTAAATGGCCGTGATGCCATGAGTTTCTTTCGTTTGGCCGGTGCGTATAATGCAACCGGGGATTGTGACGGTGCAAAAGATGCGGCCCGGAATTGTACGGCAATAAAAAGTCGATTTGGTGGTGGATGGTTCGAATTGGGAATTGCCGAGTGGTGTGGTGGCAAAGGCAATAAAACGGGTGCAATAAATGCATTCGAAAAAGCAAGAAATGATCGTGCCTGGAGAAAAATGGCTGAATATGAAATGGATAAAGTCAAAAACCCCCAGAAATACGAAAAATAAAATTCTGTTACTTTAAATTATAAACTATGATTAAAGCAATTATATTTGATTTAGATAATACACTGCTTGATTTTGTCAAGATGAAACAGTTTTCTGTCAAAGCCGCAATTACGGCCATGAATGAAGCTGGGCTGGAGGTTGATGAAAAAAAAGCCTATGAGGATATTTTTGATTTATATATGGAAAGAGGTTGGGAGAACCAACAGGTATTTGACGATTATTTAAATCAAACTGTTGGTGAGGTCAGTAACAAGATCCTGGCAGCGGGTATTGTATCCTACCGTCGTGCCAGAGAGGCCACATTATTAGTGTATCCCAATGTGAATAAAACATTGATTCAATTGATCAAAATGGGCATTAATCTGGCGGTAGTCTCCGATGCCCCAAGCCGTGAAGCCTGGATGCGTTTATATTACCTGAATTTGCACCATGTATTTGACCCGGTCTTGACTTTTGATGATACTGGAGTACGTAAGCCTTCCCCTAAACCTTTTCAAATGGCATTGGATTACTTAAAAATTAAGCCGAATGAAGCAATCATGATTGGGGACTGGCCTGAACGAGATGTGGTTGGGGCGAAAGAAATAGGTATGAAAACAATTTTTGCCCGCTATGGCGATACCTTCGGAACTGTAGACTCCGGTGCGGATTGGGATGTGAATAATGTATATGAAGTCGTCAATATTATCAAGGGATTGAACCACGTCTAAATCCTTCATTGGAACGGATATCGTTTCAGTAAAACGAATTTCCCGATTGCTGGAAAAACACGGCGATCGATTTAAACAAAAATCTTTTTCTCCAAAAGAAATCATTTATTGTGATGGGAAGTCCAATCCATCCATTCATTATGCGGGACGATTCGCCGCCAAAGAAGCGGTTAAAAAATGTTTTTATTCCTCCGAATTGACGAATCAAATCGGCTTCAGTGATATTGAAATTTTACCCAAAGATAATGGCGCACCGGTCGTGTCGTCTATTTTAAATTATAAATATGATCAATTAATAGTTAGTATTTCTCATGAATCGGAATATGCCGTTGCCATGGCAATGCTGGTGGTGTAAATGCGTGTACTTACTGGAAAACAAGCAAAACAATTAGACCGATTAGCTATGGAAAATCATGGCATTTCCGGAGAAATCCTCATGGGGAATGGAGGCCAAAAACTGGCGGAATTTATTCGTTCTAATTTGATGGATATCCACAATCCAAACATTGGAATTGTCTGTGGCAAAGGGAATAATGGGGGGGATGGATTCGCCGCCGGCCATATCCTCAATAAATGGGGATTTAGAATAACAATTTATTCATTGGTGCATCACGATGAAATAACAGGCGATGCTAAAATATTTTTGGATCAATGCGAAAAAAATGGACTCTCAATTATATATAATACTGATATTCCCAACTCAAAACCTGATTTTGACTTGATGGTTGATGCAGTGCTGGGAACTGGTTTTTCTGGGATTATCAGGGATAATACGGTTCCGTGGATTCAATGGATGAATGACTGCAAACAAACAATTTCTGCTGACATACCTTCCGGTGTAAATGCTGCGACCGGTACAGCAGATATCCACGCCGTGAACGCTGATCACACTGTGTCTATGGGGTATCCAAAATTAGGTATGTCAATTGAACCAGGAAGAAGTCATTCAGGACACATCCATTCTGTGGATATTGGTTTTCCAGAAATTGTTGATGAATTAGATGGTCGATCCTGGACAGTTATTTCACATGAAGATATTCAAACCATATTAAGACCAATGGAGAAATCGACTCATAAGCACGTTCAAGGAAAGGTATTATTTCTCGCTGGATCAATTGGTATGACTGGGGCAGCATATTTAACAACCATGGCAGCGTTAAGAAGTGGCTCTGGGTTAACGATTACATGTGCGCCAGCATCATTGAATGGAATATATGAAGAAAAAATTACAGAGGGGATGACGATTCCATGCGAGGATGACGAATTGGGCTTTTTTACTGAATCAAATTATGACACCATTATGAAATGGGTAGATTGGTGTGATGTCATTGCCATTGGGCCCGGGTTAGGGCAGGATGATCGAACGAGTGCATTGGTAAAAACTTTAGTAAAGACTATTGACAAACCCATGGTAATTGATGCGGATGGATTAAGACCATTTTATAATTATCCTGAATTATTTCAGGAAATAAAATCCGAATTTGTCATAACTCCCCACGTGGGTGAACTCTGTCAATTATCGGGTATTTCTTCTAAATTAATAACAAATGATCTTCCGGGAAGTATCGATAAATTCATGTCAAATTTCCCCGGTGTTTTGGTGGCTAAATTTGCACCTTCTTTGGTTGCATGGAAAGGTCAAGGTGCTGTTAATTCAACTGGGAATCCTGGGCTGGCTACGGCTGGCACCGGTGATGTGTTAACTGGGATGATTGCCTCCTTCATAACTCAGGGGCTCAGCACAGTTGATGCAGCAAAATTAGGAATTTATACTCATGGGAAGGCAGCAGATCAATTGGCAAATAAAATTAGTCAGCGTGGGTTAATTGCCAGTGATTTATTAAGTCAATTAGGGATCGTACTTCGGGATTATGAATCATAAAACGTTTCGAATATTATTGGTGGCTTATATGCTTGTCATTTTGAGTGTATCCAGTGTGCCAGCCCAGAGTATGCCAAAAACATGGCTGCTAACATGGGATAAACCGATCCATATGGTTGAATACTTTTTTTTGGGAATATTGGCCATGAAAAGTATGAATTCAATTTCGTATCGTACTTTAATGATTGTGGTACCGCTTGCCATTCTGTTTGGCGGCTTGGATGAATATCTTCAATCGTTTATTTCGGGCCGGTTCTCCAGCGGATGGGATGTATTAGCGGATACAATTGGTGTTATTATAGGTTCATTACTCGTTTTGGGATATAGAAAAAAATGATACACCGCCTTTTTATTAAGAATTTTGCAATCATTAATGCGTTATCGCTTCCGATGAAAAAAGGATTAACGGTGGTTACAGGTGAGACTGGTTCAGGGAAATCACTCATTTTAAAATCCATGGGAATTACTTTAGGTGGGTATGGGGATAAAACAGACGTAAGAAGCGGAGAAGAAAAGGCCATTGTTGAAGTAGAATTGACCATAAAAGGAAAAGAAAAAATACTGCGGAGAATCATAAGTAAAGCTGGCCGAACCCGGTCTTTTATGGATGATGAACCCATGGCCGAACAGGATTATCGTGATTCAGTAGTTTCTTTTGCAGATTTTCATGGACAGCATGAACAGCAATATATTATGAATCCTGCCACCCACATTGACTTTTTAGACAGCTTTTGTGATTCGAATAATATGGTTCAAAAAATTGAAGAGACCTATTTGGATTTAACGCAAACAATGAAGGAATTAGATACGTTGAATGAAAAGCAAAAAGATGCTGCCAATCAAAAAGAATTGCTTCAATTTCAAGTTCAGGAAATCCAATCAATAGATCCTCAAATAGATGAAGATATTAAGCTGGGGAAAGAATTTAAACGGCTAAACCATGTTGAAGAGTTAGTTTCGACTGTCCAGAGATTGAACCAATCATTAACGGAAAATGATCATTCGATTTATCGACAACTTGCATCGACAGTAGATGAGCTAAGCCGATTATCAAAATATGATGAATCATTGAATCCTTACATGGAATCTATTAACGAAGCATCTGTTTCGATTCAGGATACATCGGCTGAATTAATTCACCATATTGAATCATTGGAACTGGATCAAAACCATCTAAAAGAAGTGGAGGAGCGCCTGCAAGCCATAGAAGGATTAAAACGGAAATATGGCGGATCGATTGATGGCGTTCATTTTTTTATTCAAGAATCGGAAAAAGAATTAGATGAATTATCCGGTTTAGATAGCGATATATCCAGTTTAGAATCTGATAAAAACCATTTAAAAAGTCGGTACCAAAAATATGCAGATCAGCTCCATAGCATTCGGATGAAATATTCAAATAAAATTGGATCTAAAATAGAGAATGAAATGGCGTTGTTGAATATGGCAGGTGCAAAGTTTGAAGTGCAAATAAAGCAACAAAATGATTCTGGAAGTCCCATTGTGTATGAAGGACAACCTGTAAAGTATGGCCCAAAAGGATATGATCAAGTTGCGTTTTTTCTCAGTGCAAATCCCGGCGAACTTCCGAAACCATTAACAAAAATTGCTTCTGGCGGTGAAGTTTCCAGAATCATGTTGGCGATTAAATCAGTTCTTAAAAAGTATGACCCGGTGGACACGCTGATCTTTGATGAAATAGATTCAGGTATTTCTGGGCAGGCAGCAGAAAAAGTGAGCGAAGCATTAGAAAAATTGAGCAAGGATAAGCAAGTTATCTGTATTACGCATCTTCCACAAATTGCCTCCAGGGCTGATCATCATTTATACATTCATAAATCAATTCATGAAGAAAAAACATCTGTGACTGCCCGGTATTTGAATGACGAAGAAAAATTAAAAGCAATCGCAGAATTATTTAGTGGAGAAATTGTTACAAGAGAAGGACTAACTTCCGCACAACAATTTATGGATCAAGTGCGTGGATAAATTTATTATTAATGGGGGTGCCAGTCTCAGGGGTGATGTAGAAATAAGCGGCGCTAAAAATGCTGTTTTGCCCATCATGGCTGCTGTCCTCTTGGCTAATGGAAAATCTACCCTCAATAATGTGCCCGATTTACGAGATACGCGAACCATGGTCCGGTTATTAAATATGGTCGGCGCCGAAACAGATTTCAGTGAAAACTCTTTGACCATTGATGCCTCAACAGTAGATACCTTGGAGGCACCTTATGACTTAGTAAAAACCATGCGTGCTTCTTTTTATGTGATGGGGCCACTGTTAGCCCGATTTGGTGAGGCACGGGTATCCCTTCCCGGCGGTTGCGCGTGGGGACCTCGGCCAGTAGATTATCATTTAAAGGGATTTGAGAAACTTGGTGCAGAAATAATATTGGAAGATGGGTACATCATTGCACGGGCAAAAATACTGAAGGGTGCGAAAATTCATTTTGAAATACCCTCGGTCGGTGCAACGGGGAATATTGTTATGGCGGCTGTTTTGGCAGAGGGAACAACTCAAATTACCAATGCAGCACGGGAACCTCATATTGTGCAGTTATGTGATGTGTTGAATGATATGGGTGCCCAGATAGAAGGCGTGGGAACCCATGAATTAACCATACATGGTGTTGATTCGTTAAATCCGATTGAAGTTAAGATTATTCCCGATATGATTGAAGCTGGAACATTTCTCATAGCGGGGGCTATCCTGGGAAATATTACAGTAAACAATGTATCTCCAGACCATTTATCCATTGTGTTACAAAAACTGGAACAGGCTGGATGTACTATTTATGTAGATGATGATACAATTTCTATTGAAAAAGCCAACAATTTAGAAGCAGTGGATATGATGACTGACGTTCATCCCGGGTTTCCTACGGATCTTCAGGCACAATGGATTGCACTCATGTCGGTGGCATCCGGTTCGAGCATTATTACGGATACAATCTATCATGATCGATTTTCACACGTACCGGAATTGGTACGTCTTGGGGCAAATATCTCTATGGAAAATCATGTGGCTATCGTTCGCGGTGTGGATAAATTACGGTGTGCACAAGTAATGTCAACCGATATTCGGGCCAGTGCTTCCCTGGTGATAGCAGCGTTAATAGCAGAGGGGCAATCTACCATAAGCCGCGTTTACCATATTGACAGAGGATATGAAAAAATTGAGGAAAAATTTAAAAGCCTGGGTGCTGATATTCAGCGGGAATGTGATTAAAGAAAGAATGGGATTCATTTGATAATTATACTTAAAGTTCAGGCTTTTACCGGAAAGGAATTATTATGCGCATTGTAATTATTGGTGTTGGAGAAGTTGGATTCCATGTGGCTAAAGCATTGAGTCAGGAAGATCATGATATTATTGTGATTGATGTGGATCCTGTTAAGTGTAAACGCGCTTCAGAAAATCTTGATGTAATTGTGGTGGAGGGTAATGGTGCCAGTCCCCGGAACTTATCTAAGGCAAATGTTCAGGATGCGGATTACGTATTATGTCTCACCCGGGTGGATGAAGTGAATTTGATTGCGTCACAACAAGCCCATGAACTGGGGGCAAAAAAGATCATTGCCCGATTGAGAAATCAGCAATACACCACTCGGGATTCCATTATTAAACCGGAAAAATTTGGAATTGATCTTGTGATTCATCCGGAAAAAGAAGCTTGTCAGGAAATTGTTCAATTGGTACGGCATTCTTATGCAACCCAAGCCATGTCTTTTGAAGGCGGACGGATGCAAATGATTGGTATACGATTAGAAAAAGATAGTCCCATAATTGGGAAAACTGTCCGGGAATTTTGTGATAAAGAGATCGATTACAAATTTGGCATTATAACAGCGTTGCGGAATGGAGAATCCCATGTTCCCTGGGCAGAATTTGAATTTAATGAAGGTGATACCGTTTATTTTATTGTAAAAACTGAACGCCTTGAATTACTGATGGAATTGGTCGGAAAAGAAGCCACACCAACCGAAACAATCATCATTCTTGGCGGGAGTAAGATTGGCCGAAGTGTTGCAGAAGAATTAGAAAATGAAATGAGTGTGCGCATGATTGAGAGGAGAAGAGACAAAGCAGAGTGGCTCGCTGCCAATTTAAAAAATACCATGGTTCTATTTGGTGATGGCACAGATGTTGAATTCTTAAAAGCAGAAAATATTCAGGATGCAGACAGTTTTATTTCTGTAACAGAAAGTGAACAAACCAATTTGCTCTCTGGCATGTTGGCCCATCATTTGGGTGTCAAGCAAACAGTGATTCATGTAAGTACGACCGAATATATGCCCATCGTTCAAGAGATTGGTTTTGGAGCTGTATTGAGTAAAAACATGTCTACTGTAAATTCTATTTTACGTTTTATTGCCAGCGATCAATCAGAAACATCTGTCACCACCTTTGACGAAATTGATGTAGATGTGATTGAATTTTGTCCGGATTCTGGAAGTAAGGTGACCAAATCACCTTTATCTGAAATAAAATTCCCCGTTGATAGTATTGTGGGAGTCATTAATCATCATGGTCATTTATCCATTGCTAGAGGGTCTTCTCAGCTCACAGATGAAGATACGGTATTGGTATTTGCAAAGTCGAAAACTATTCCAAAATTGCGGAAATTATTTGAAGTCTGATGCACGTTAAATCAATCTTGAATATTTTAGGGGCCATTCTTGCCCTGACTGGTTTCACCATGATGGTTCCAGCCTTGATTGCATGGGGCTATAATGAACCGGATTTGGTTGGGCATTTGCAGTCCATGGGTATATGTATGGGCATCGGAATTCCAGTATGGCTTTTTACCCGTAAAAGTCGTTCGCTTAATAATAAAGATGGTTTTGTCATCGTTACCCTTTCCTGGTTACTGGTTGCATTGGCCGGTGCCATGCCATTTTACCTTTCCGGAGCCATTCCAAATTTTACCGATGCCTGGTTTGAATCTATGTCCGGAGTTACCACAACCGGCGCAACAATTATCGGAAATCCCAACACCTTGCCTCATTTGCCAAATGGCATTGAAAGTTTGACCCACGGGGTACTGTTTTGGCGTTCATTTATTCAATGGATAGGTGGAATGGGAATTATTGTTTTCACGATTGCTATTTTACCTTTGTTAGGGGTGGGCGGTGTTCAGCTTTTTAAAGCAGAAGTTCCTGGACCTGTTGCTGATAAAATTCGACCTAGAGTTAGAGAAACAGCAAAGATTTTATGGATGGTATATGTTGGATTTACCTTTGTCCAAATGTTGCTTTTGGGTTTAGCTGGAATGCCATGGTTTGATTCAGTTTGTCATGCATTTACTACAATTTCAACAGGGGGGTTTAGTACTCAAAATGCTAGTATTGCTGCTTACTCTAACCCTTTAATTCATTATATTATAATTTTTTTCATGTTTGTTGCAGGGGTCAATTTCACTCTTCACTTTCGAGCAATCACGGGAAACTACAAAGTTCATTTAAAGGATTATGAATTCAGAGTTTATTTATCAATTATATGTATTGCTACACTCTTGATTTTTTTTAATATATCTTCAGCAAATTCTGATTGGTCACACAATAGTTTTCTAATCTCACTATTTGAATCTTTAGCTATGCTTACTGGCACAGGTTATGCAATTGCAGATTATGAACTCTGGCCATTTTTCAGTCAACATTTACTTTTAATTATTATGTTTTTTGGCGGAATGGGTGGATCGACTAGCGGTGGAATGAAAATAGCCAGAATTATTCTGTTAATTAAATATGCTGCAACCGAAACACGTAGAATGTTACATGCAAGGGCAATTATTCCAATTAGAATTGGAAATAGGTTTATTAGTGATGAAGTCGTCCGTAATACTTTAGGCTTCTCTTTGATATATCTTTCAATTTTTGTATTGACTGCCTTTGTATTAACTGCCTTTAATTTAGATTTACTATCTGCAATAGGTGCATCCGCTTCAGCAATTGGGAATGTAGGACCCGCTTTTGGAGCATTTGGACCAACCGATAATTATGCATTGCTTCATCCTATTGGTAAATGGATGCTCACATTTTGTATGCTGTTAGGCCGGCTGGAGATTTTTACTATCATGGTATTATTCAGTCGGACTTTTTGGAAATAATTTAGAGAAAATCATGTCTTTTATCCTGACGGATATTTCAAATCATATTGCCATTTTAACTATCAATCGTCCGGAGGCGTTGAATGCCATGAATGACATGGTTGTTGCTGATTTAGTTTCAGCGGTCAAGTCATCCATTGATGATGAAAATGTGGGCGTAATAATATTAACCGGTTCGGGAGATAAAGCGTTTGTGGCCGGGGCTGATATAAAACAAATGCAATCCAATGGACCGAAAGAAGCCCTAACATTTGGCCAAATGGGGCAACACATGACATTGTTAATTGAAAATTCACCCAAGCCGGTGATTGCTGCTGTAAATGGATTTGCACTGGGGGGCGGGTGCGAAATCAGTATGGCTTGCCATATGCGTGTTGCCAGTGAAACGGCCACCTTTGGTCAACCGGAAGTGCTGCTTGGTATTCTCCCAGGCTGGGGTGGAACCCAGCGATTACCCCGATTGGTTGGTTTAGGCATTGCAAATGAATTAATTACAACCGGCCGGATGGTGAGTGCATCGGAAGCAAAATTAATCGGGTTAGTGAATCATGTTGTGCCACCGAACGAATTAATGAATAAATGTAAAGAAATTGCAGCGCAAATACTTAAAAATGGACCCAATGCAATTGCCAAGTCTTTGGCATGCATTCGGGAAGGTATAGGAAAATCCATGGAAGAAGGATTAAAAATTGAAGTGGATCAATTCAGCAAGTTGTTCGGTACAGAAGAAGCGAATGAAGGATTGAGTGCATTTGTGGAAAAACGAAAACCAAAATTTAGAGGAAACGCATGACAACTAAACATAAAAGTCCCTCCATGGTAGATGCATTGATTCCCATCATTTCTTTGATCATCATGTTGGCATTATCAGTTTATCTATATGGGGATGCATCTTCATCCGGCGCCAACCAGATTGCATTGTTGCTTGGGGCATGTATTGCGGCCATTATTGGTGTGAAAAATGGATATGTCTGGAAAGAAATAGAAAAGGGAATTGTGAAAGGTATTTCCATGGGAATGGGCGCCATCATGATATTATTGGCAGTGGGCTCCTTAATCGGAACATGGATTATTGCTGGAACAGTTCCATCTATGATTTACTATGGGATGGATATTTTGGCTCCTTCTATTTTTTATTTTGCAGCCTGTGTGATTTGTGCCTTATCTGCTTTGAGCATTGGAAGCTCGTGGACAGTAGCGGGAACGCTGGGTGTGGCATTAATGGGAATTGCAGCCGGTCTAGGGTTATCGGGACCCGTCACCGCAGGGGCGGTGATTTCTGGTGCTTATTTTGGAGATAAAATGTCACCATTATCTGATTCTACCAATCTGGCTCCTGCCATAGCCGGTACGGATTTATTTACCCACATTCGCCACATGGTTTGGACAACCGGCCCCAGTTTAGGTATTGCACTGTTATTGTTTTTAATTATGGGATTACGAGGAGAAGTGACGGGTGAAGCAGGAGGATTTGAATTACTTCAGAATACAATTGATTCCACCTTTAATGTAAGCATTTTCTCTTTTATTCCATTGATTGTTGTATTTGTTTTGGCATTTAAGAAAATGCCTGCTTTCCCTACCATTATGATAGGAGCATTATTGGGGGGCCTTTTCGCTGTGATACTTCAGCCCGAAGTAATTCGGAATTTTGTTAATCGGCCGGAACTGTCGGGAACGTTAACGATGATTTCTGGTGTTTGGACCACACTGCATTCGGGTTTTATCATGGATAGTGGTGTCCCCATGGTTGACAATTTATTGAGCCGGGGCGGCATGGTGAGTATGTTAAACACAATTTGGTTGGTCATTTGTGCCTTAACATTTGGTGCCGTATTAGAAACAATTGGATTGTTGGCTAAAATTGTAGAATCTATTTTGACTTATGTTAAAACCACAGGGTCATTAATTGTTGCCACGGTAACCACCTGCATTGGAATTAATATCATTGCCGCGGATCAATATATCGCCATCGTTATCCCCGGCCGTATGTATCGGGCTGAATTTGCCCGCAGACGGTTAGACCCGAGAAATTTATCCCGGACATTAGAAGATGCGGGAACAATTACTTCCCCGCTGGTTCCATGGAATACATGTGGAGCATATATGTCAGCTTCTTTAGGTGTAGCTACATTTGCCTATTTACCTTTTTGCTTTTTTAATCTAATTAATCCTGTTGTAGCGATTATATACGGTTTATTGAATATCAAAATAGAAAAGCTCGACGAATCCGATTTAGAGTTAGTGGATATTGGGTAATTAAAATAGTTCTTATGGCTCAAAAAGACATATTAACAGATAGTGAAATTCTATCACACTATGTAAAAATGGGGGAAGTTGTTTCTGAAATGTTTAAACCCCATTTGGAAGTGATTATCCATGATTTACGATTCCCAGAACATTCAATAATTGCTATTTTTAATAATCATATTACAGGAAGAACGGTGGGGAGCGGTACATCCGATATTGGTTATAAAAAAATAAAAGGAAAAATTCCAGAAAAGGTAATTAATTATAAAAATGAAAGTCCTGATGGTAAGCCATTGAAATCTTCCACATTAACTATCAGGAATTCCGATAACGAGATTATCGGTTCACTGGGTTTGAACTATGATATTTCTGTTTTTAATCAATTCTCAGAAGTATTGTCATTCTTCACCCAGACAGATGAGAGTACCTCAATAAAAGAAAAAGAAGCGTTTTTTTATGGTAGTACAAAAGAAGATATCCAAATTGCCATTAATCATTTTCGGGTGAGCCATGGTCTAACCAGTAAAGTATTCTCGCGAAAAGATAAAGTGAATGTTATTGCCTATCTAATAGAGGGAGGGCATTTAAATAAAAGGGGAGCAGTGGCGATTATTGGAGAGGCCCTTTCGGTAACACGGCCCACTGTATATAAATATATTAAACAAATTCAAGATAAAGATTAAGCCTTGAACTTTATATATTGTAAATAAATTTACATTGTAAAAAATAGGATTGCATACTATCTATAATTATATTTATAATAGGTACAGTTAGTATCCTCGTTCTTTTATTTTATCATCAAAAATATTATGAATGATTCAACCATATTTCGAGAGGATAGATTTAAATAAATCAAAGGAGAGTAATTCTAATGAATAGAAATATCAAAATATCACTTCTATTTTCAATAATTATGGGAATAGCAAGCGCTCAGTCAACTATTCAAGGTACAGTAACAGATATTAACGGCAATGCACTGGCAGGTGCCAATGTTCTTATCGACGGTACTTCTGTGGGCGCAGCAGCTGCTGCAGATGGAAGTTACCGTATTGACATTGGACCAGGTACGATCGGTGGTCAAACTGTTGCGCTTATCGCATCTTACATTGGACATAGTAGTCAAACCGTCAATGTTGATGTGCCTACAAGTGGTTCTGTTACTCAAAATTTCTCCTTAGCTGTGGATGCGATCGGACTGAAAGCGATCAGCGTAACGGCGTTGGGTTTTGAAACGAATCGCGATAAGCAGGGGTCCACAAGTGTATCAGTAACGCCGGCAGATATGACCCGTTCAGGTGAAGCTTTGATTATGAATTCCTTAGCTGCTAAGGCATCAAATGTGATTGTTAATGCTGTAAGTGGTGACCCGGGCTCTGGCTCTTCAATTAGAATACGTGGCAATAATACAATTTCGGGTACCAGTCAGCCGCTTATAATCGTTGATGGCATGCCGATTAATAATTCTCAGATTTACGGAAACTCTTCTCGTTTTGGCGGGGTCACACAACAGTCAAGAATGAATGACATTAATTCCAATGATATAAAATCAGTTGAAATATTAAAAGGCGCATCGGCCGCCGCTCTCTGGGGCTCAAGGGCTGCAAACGGTGTGATTGTGATTCAAACCAAAGATGGTGTCGCAGGTAGGATGAAAATGAGCTACAGGCATACTTCGTCGTTCGATGAGATTCATGAAAGAATCCCAGCGCAAACTACGTATGGCCAAGGACGTAACGGTGTATGGACGACGCACGCTGAATCCTGGGGCGATAAAATTGCAGATCGTGCCGGTGGAGCAGATACATACAATAAAGATAAAGCATACTTTGTATCTGAAGATGGTTCATTTACACAGTATACGATCACATCGAAAAATTCAAAAGATACATTTGTAGATAAAAACTTTAACCAGATTTTCGGTACTGGGAAACTTTTGCAAGATGATTTCCAAGTATCTGGTGGTGATCTAAATAAAACGTACCTATTTAGTTATAGCCGATTACGTCAGGATGGTATGATTAAAAATTCCTATTACGATCGGGATAATGTTAGGCTGAATACCACCTTTAGGCTTTCTGATAACGTTTCAATGTCATCCAAAGTTGGATATACCTACAGTAACTCCAACCGTATTCAAAGGGGTTCTAACGTTTCAGGTCTGATGTTGGGGCTATTAAGAACAGCTCCTGACTTTGATAATACGCATTACAAAGGAACATACATAAGTGGCGGCACTCAGTATACTGGTCGCCATCGGGCTTACCGTCGTTATCTTGGTGGGTCTAGCACAAATCCAATCTATAATAATCCCAATTGGACTGTTAATGAGCAAAAAAATGAAACTCGGGTTAATCGTTTGATAATGTCAAATGAAATGAATCTGACGCCTTTTGCGGGAACAGAACTCGTACTTCGTGGCGGTCTTGACCAATTTACAGATAACAGAGAAGGTTTTTATCCTCCTGGGACTGGTGGTTCTGCTAGAAATGCTGGTTCTTTTGACATGGCCCGTATTACCAATAAAGAGACGAATTATGATGTTATTGCACGCCAGAATGTAGAATTAGGGTCAAACATGTCCATGGTAGTAACTGGCGGTTGGAATTTAAATGATCGTGCCTATAGTCGATCATCATCATTTATTGATGGGTTTTTGGTGAATACCGATAAATGGACGACCAACGTCAATACGGCTGCAGAAGCCTCTTCAGTTTCTAATGGTAGATTATACATTCGTTCCACGCGTGCCTATGGTCTCCTATCGCTTGATGCATTGGATCAAATTTTTGTTAATATATCAATGGCGAATGAAACCCATTCGACAATCAGTGATTCTTACATGTATCCTGCAGTAGATGTGGCTTATCAGCTGACAGATTTACTTAGCGGTGTGGGAGCTATCAGTTTTGCAAAAGTTCGTGTTGCATGGGGTAAGGTTGGTGTAAGGCCGTCAGCCCATCGTTTTGAGACCTTAGCAGAGAGCGGATTCGGTTATAGCTCTTATAGCGATCCAGTATCCGTTGGTCAATGGGGCGGTGGCTATCGCGTGGATGATGATAAGGGTAACGAGAATTTAAAACCGGAAGTAAAAACTGAAACTGAGTTCGGCGCGGATTTTCGTTTCATGGATGACAAGTTTTCACTCAGTTTTACTTCTTATTCGAATACAATTGATGACATGCTGATTAGTAACGCACTCACTCCAACATACGGCTATGATACGCAATATTCCAATGCTGCTAAAATGGAGAACAAGGGGCTTGAAATTGATGGTTCGTGGAGTGTGATGAGTGGGCCAACTACTGGCCTTGACTTCACGTTTAATTGGGCAAAAAATGAAAATAAGGTTCTTGACTTAGCCGGTACTGATGTATTGAACCTTGGTTCAGGTTCTGTGCAATCAATAGCTAGAGAAGGCTACCCGATTGGTTCTCTCTGGGGAATCGGTTCACAAACTGAAGATGGAACAGTGAATGGTAAATTCATATTAGATAAGAATGGATTTCCTCAAATCACAGCACGAAAGATGGTTTTGGGTAATCCCAATCCAGACTGGCGCGGAACTATGGGCATGACTGCTCGCTGGAATAACTTCACTGTTAATATGCTCTTTGAGCATTCTGAGGGTGGTGATTACTCACCTCGTACTTTATGGGTACTCAGACGGTTCGGTACAACTACAGATACAGAAAATGAAGTGACGCTTACAAAAGATCTTGTAAATGTGGATGGCAAAACAATTCCATCAGGTACCACAGTAAGAGGCTTTATCGAAGACTTTGGCGGTGGTGATGTGCTGTTAGACGAAGCATGGTTTCGCCATGGAATTGGCGGTGGATTTGGAGATAACCAGGCGTACAACTTTTCAATTAAAGATGCGACCTATTCACGTATAAGAGAGTTATCACTTTCTTATTTTATGGAATCAGATGCGATAACGAATATGACGGGCTTAAGTAACATTGTATTTACAGCTACCGGTCGTAACCTATTCGCTTGGTATAAGGATCTGGTGGGTGTTGACCCCGGTGTGAATGTGGGTGGTATCCAGACTGGTTCGGGATTAGAATATTTTTCTAATCCAGTCACCAAGTCATTTTTATTCTCTGTTTCGGCTAACTTCTAAGCGGAGGGTATAATAATGAAAACAACAATTAAAGGTTTAAAAACAATGAAGAAAATTATTGTTCCCCTAACTGCAATTGCGCTTTTAACAACAGGTTGTGATGTAGATAAAGCGATCAACGATAATCCCAATGAAATCACACTGGCTGATGTTGATCCAAAACTATTTCTTAATGGTGCACAGCTTGCGAATGTCATTGTCCAAGTATCTCACATAAATCGCATATGCGGAATGTATTCTGGGCAGTTGATTGGATTTACATCGTTGTATTCCAATATTTATGGATATGCACTCTCAACGGTTGAAACCAATGGAGAATGGAATAGTGCTTATATAGGTGTAGTAACAAATGCAAGGCATATTCAGACTGCTGCGCCTGAAGATAAACTATTGGTAGGAATAGCAAAAGTTGTAGAAGCCAATGCGATTGGGACTCTGGCAATATTGACGGGTGACGTTCCCTATTCAGAAATTGGTGGTACTGTAGATGACCCCAAATTTGATTCCCAAAAAGCTGTATTGGCTGCCATGTCAGCGTTGCTTGATGGTGCAATCTCTGATTTAAGTGGAGCAACTAGTCGCAAAGAATCCTTCGATATTTATTTCGGTGGAGATAAAGATAAGTGGATCGCCGCTGCCTACACACTGAAAGCACGGTATGCTCTGGCCCAAAAAGATTATGCTGGCGCTTTAGCTGCAGCGGGGAATGGAATCTCCTCTTCAGCGGGTGATATGTTGTATATACCGCGTGGTGATGCTTCAATCAGTCAAGGTGATAAAAACCTGTTTTATACCATTTTGGAAGGTTCCCGTACCGGCGACCTTGGAAATGAGGGAAGTTTCCTATTGGCCATACTAGATCCTTCAAATGCCAAATATCGCGGCAATGCTAAAACCAATGAAACAGCGAGGCATGGGTATTATACAATTGATCATACTACTGGAAGTGGGAATAAAGGTGTAGTTGAACAGTTTGAGCCACAACCCATTGCTACCTATAGCGAAAATCAATTAATTAGAGCTGAAGCATCAGCAAGATCTAGTTTTGCTTCAGGATTA